>Ga0102943_1000006_pt1 | contig 155297 bp, 139 predicted proteins | sample SalPonC_black_MG_FD_78174 | JGI IMG/M metagenome (GOLD analysis project Ga0102943, IMG submission 78174) | Salt pond soil microbial communities from South San Francisco under conditions of wetland restoration - Salt Pond MetaG... | ecosystem: Environmental > Aquatic > Marine > Intertidal zone...
CGAGGAGCGGTGTGATGGTGGCGAAGGTACCCGACCTGGGGGCGGACTTCCACGATTGTGCCCGACTCGTGCACGCGGAGTGCCGGCGTCTCGGTTGCACCCTTGCCCGGAAGAAGGAAGGTACAGCCCGATCGAGACCGTCGGGAACGCCAGGATCGGCGAGGTCGACCCCTGCTCTGCCCGCAGTGAGCCGTCGAGATGAAGCCGTCGCCGTGGCGCGGGATGGAAGCCGGGGCCTTCTTCGGAAAGCGTCGACAGGCGCGGGTCCAGCGCCGTCTTCCTCTCGTCGGTCGAGCACACGAGCAGATCGCGACTTCCTCTCACTGGATCTGGCTGGTGCCCTCGTGGATCTCCGTGATCCCCGCATCGCGCACGTACTTCTCGGTCGAGTCGTCGTGCATCTGGCCGCGACCACCGAACACCTGGACGGCATCGGTGGTGATCTTCAGCGCGACGTCGCCGGCGCAGCAATTGGCCATGGCCGGGTAGGTCCATGGTCGGTCGCTCCCTGCGCTGCATGTCGACATGAAACGCCCCGCGTAGCGCAACGCAGGCGCGGCCTCGACCTCCGCAGCGGACGCGAGAAACGGGGACGTCTTCCCCATCACTTCCGCACCGGAAGTGGCCGGGCCGGTCTGCACGAAGACAGCGCTTTCGGCACGGTCTCTCGCGGAACTCAGCTCGACGAGAACGGATTCAGCAGCGTCACGCCCGTTCGCTCGACGTCCTTCGTGTTGCGCGTGACGAGCGTCAGGTCGTGCTCGAGCGCGGTGGCGGCGAGCATGCCGTCGACGAAGGGCAGCGGGTCGGGCACCGACAGGCGAGCCCAGCGCTCCGCGGTCGCCCGATCGATTTCGTAGATCCGCCCCCGACAGGCCCTCTTGACGCGGTCGAGCCACGCCTCGAGACGTCGACCGGTCGTCGGGTCGTGACGCGCCACCTGCTCGACGCCGACCCGCAGTTCGGCGATGACCAGGACGCTGAGATGGAGTGCGTCGCTGTCGACGTTCTCCAGCCAGGCGCGCGCGGCGGGGTGAGCGCGCGCCTCTCGGCGGAGTTCGGACACGACGTTCGTGTCCAGCAGGTACTTCACGACAGATCGATGTCGCGCGGGTACTCCCTGCGGCGCTCGAAGAACGCCATGGACTCGTCGGGGATCTCGGGCCCATCGAGCAGGACCTCCTTGAGGTCCGGCTCCGCCGGGTCTCGATCGAGCAGGACGTGCCGAAGGATCTCCCGATGCTCGGCCTCGGCCGAACGCCGGTTCCGCGCCGCACGTTCCTTCAGGGCACGCACGATGGCGTCGTCGAGATTGCGGACGAGAAGCTGGGCCACGGGCAGCTCCGTGAAACGAGGCATGGCGGATCTGCAGTCCGGGAGGACGAGAGTGATAGCGATGATATCACCGAGACCCGGCAGGCGCAAGACGGTCGAGAGCGTCGCCGTGAACCGCGATCATACCCAGGACATCGCGCCATTGCCGCTCCGACGCTCGGCCACCCTCGTCGTACCCGTCGCAACTCCTCGACGATCCAGGGATCGTCACCGGCCACGAACACGTCGACCTCGAAGACCGTTTCACGGTGCAGTGCGTTGAAACTGGAGACATCGGAGATCGCGCTCGCGATCGCCCACTCGTCGACGTGGAACTCGACCTCGGCGAGCTCTGACAACGCCTTCGCGTGAACCGGCCGCAGATCGGCGACGAGGTCGACGTCCTGTGTCGCGCGGGGAACGCCGTGAACCGAGCTTGCCAACGAACCCCCCGATCAAGTGCTGCACACAGAGCTGCTCGAGCAGAGAGCAGAACGCGCCGACCACCGGGAAGGCCTCGTTCATGAGCCGGTCCCGCCGGACTTCAGGCGCACCATCTCGGCCCGGACGCCGGCGTCGTCGAGCTGCGGCTGGCGTTGACGGATACCTGCGGCGAGCAGGGCATCGACCGCTGCACTCAGTTCGAAGACGATCTCGAGCTTCCGCACCGGCGACATCGAGCGGTAGCGACTGATCTGCTGGGCATGGATCCCGGCGTCGGTGTCTCGGGCTCGGGCGCCCGGATCGACCGCGACCCGCCCGGACCTTCCACGGCCGGCGCTCTCGAACATCGTGATCTCCGTGCCGCGGCGACGATACGGCGCCGACACTCTACCACGAGCGAATTCGACGGACAGGGCGAAGAGTCCGATCCACACCCCACCCCACCCCCGAGAATGATTCAAATTCACTACGGCATCGTGGAGGGATCTGGGCGATCCTGGGCTCACATTGTGAATCGGTCACAGCGTGAACGGCGTACGAGCGGGAGGACGATCCGCCGCCGCGCCGCGCACCTGTCCCCGGGAGCTTCCATGTCGACCCTTCCCGAAGCCGTCGTCGCCCGCCTGAGCGACTACCGGCGCCATCTCCAGCCGCACCACGAGAGTGGGCGGGAGCGCATCTTCTCACACGACCTGGCCGACCTGGTCGGCGTGACCGCCGCCCAGGTGCGGCGCGACCTCATGACCGTCGGCTTCACGGGCAGCCCGGCTCGCGGCTACGACATCGAGGCCCTGATCGCCAAGATCAACGAGATCCTCGGTCCGGTCGGTGTCGAGACCATGGCCCTGGTCGGCGTGGGCCACCTGGGCCGGGCCCTGCTCTCGCACTTCGTGCGGCGACGCCCGAACGTGCACATCAGCAGCGCCTTCGACGTCGACCCCGAGGTGATCGGGACCGAGATCGGCCACTGCGAGATCCGTCACGTCGACGAGATCGAGAAGACCCTGGCCGAATCCCCGGCACTCGTGGGGATCATCGCCGTCCCGCGCGACTCCGCCCAGGAGATGGCCGATCGATTCGTCGCCGCGGGCGTCAGCGGGCTCATCAATTTCGCCCCGGTGCGGGTGAAGGTCCCCGCGGGCCTCTACGTCGAGCACATGGACATCGCCACCTCGGCCGAGAAGGTCCTCTTCTTCGCGCGCCAACGGGCACAGGCGGCCGCCGACGGTTCGGGCGACTCCGAGCCCCTCGAGCCCAGCGCCTGAGTTCCGGTCCGGCTTGCCCCCGGCCCGATCTGGCTTACCCTTGCGGTTCGTTCCGGGCCGCTCCGGAGTCCCGGAGCGGCCATCGACGCCTGCCTGCGCTCGCCCCGACAGCCCGCGAGGAGCCCCGCATGACCGCCAAGGACTTCGCCCGTCCGACCCCGATCGTCTACGCCCGTGGCGACGGCATCGGTCCCGAGATCATGGACGCCACGCTCGAGATCCTCGACGCGGCGAAGGCAGAACTCGAGCTGCACGAGATCCAGATCGGCCAGAAGGTCTACGAGAAGGGCGTCACCGCGGGCATCGAGCCCGGTAGCTGGGACCTGTTGCGGCGCACCGGTGTGTTCCTCAAGGCCCCGATCACCACGCCACAGGGCAAGGGCTACAAGAGCCTGAACGTGACCACGCGCAAGTCTCTGGGACTGTTCGCGAACGTGCGTCCCTGCCGCAGCTACCACCCCTTCACGCGGTCGCTGCACCCGGGCATGAACGTGGTGGTGATCCGCGAGAACGAAGAGGACACCTACGCGGGGATCGAGCACCGGCAGACGCAGGAAGTCACCCAGTGCCTGAAGCTCATCACACGCCCCGGCAGCGCGAAGGTCATCCGCTACGCCTTCGAGTACGCCGAGCGCAACGGCCGCAAGAAGGTCACGTGCATGAGCAAGGACAACATCATGAAGATCACCGATGGACTCTTCCATCGGATCTTCGACGAGATCGCGGCCGACTACCCGCAGATCGAGAACGAGCACGTGATCGTCGACATCGGCGCGGCCATGGTGGCCGACTCGCCCGAGCAGTTCGACGTGATCGTCACGCCGAACCTCTACGGCGACATCATCAGCGACATCGCCGCGCAGGTCGCCGGCTCGGTGGGTCTGGCCGGTAGCGCGAACATCGGCGACCAGGCGGCCATGTTCGAGGCGATCCACGGCAGCGCCCCGCCGATCGCCGGCAAGAACATCGCGAACCCCTCGGGTCTGATCCACGCCGCGGTGATGATGCTCGTGCACGTCGACCAGACCGAGTCGGCCGAACTGGTGCGCAACGCGTGGCTGAGGACGATCGAAGACGGTGTGCACACCGCCGACATCCGTCTGGCCGACAACCTGAATCCCGTGGTGGGCACGAAGGAATTCGCACAGGCCGTCATCGACCGTCTGGGCGACAAACCGCGCCGGCTCGAATCGGTGCACTTCGGCCACGGCCGTGATCATGCCGTGCCGACCGCGCCCCCGAAGCAGGAAAAGGAGATCGTGGGCGTCGACGTGTTCCTGGACTGGGACGTCGAGGGCCGCGATCCCGACGTCCTCGGCGCGAAGCTCCGCGAGCTCGACGGCGAGGGCCTGAAGCTCAAGATGATCACCAACCGCGGCGTGAAGGTGTTCCCCGAGGGTCTGCCCGAGACCTTCTGCACCGACCACTGGCGCTGCCGCTTCGTCGCGCAGGAGGACGGTGGGTCGGTCGGCCACGAACAGATCATCGCCCTGCTCGCCCGCGTCCACTCCGCCGGCCTGGACTTCATCAAGACCGAGCACCTGTGCACCTTCGACGGCGAAATCGGTTACTCGCTCGGTCAGGGCGAGTAGACCCTCGACACGAGACGCGGCCCGGCCCCTCATGCCGGGTCGCGTGCTTTCGGGGCCTCGACTTCAAGGAGCGATGAAGATCCGGGGTCGTGGATGCCGGATCACGCCGGGTGAGTCGACGCCCCCCGACTCCGGTGCTAGCTTCTCCGCCGTTCGGCGCGCCATCCCACGGGCCGCGCCCCCGTCCCGCGGAGGAACCCATGACCCTGCGCCGCCCGCACCGCTCCGGCCTGATCACCGCCCTCGCGTGCGCACTCCTCGTCGCGGGGTGCGAGGACGAGGTGAACGAAGACCGCGGGATCCCCAGCGACGAGCAGTTCCTCGAGGCCACCGACGCCGGAGCCCTGATCATCACCGGCGGAATGAACACGAACCTCGGCCGCTTCCGTGCCTCCGGCGACTTCGAGACCCTGTCGAACGTTCAGAAGCGCCTGCTGGCCTTCGTGCCCTCGTCGGTGGTCGCGGAGCTGCAGTACACCGAGACCGCCCAGGCCACCTACGACTCGAGCGCCGGTCGGTGGGAGGTCCAGGGCTCGGCGGCCTCCGGCGACAGCCTGGCGTTCGAGTACTCCGCCACGGTCGCCTACTTCGACTCGCTCGGCCGCCCCATGCCCACGATCGTCGACACCCTGACCGAGCGCGGGGCCCTGATCGAGTCCGTCGACCTGTTCTTCCGCACCGGCGACTTCGACAGCACCGCCTCCTACGAGGCGCGTCTGCGGATGCAGCTCGAGGCCGACGTGCACGTCGGCGGCACGGCCGTGGCTCCGGCCGACACCTTCTTCGTCACGGGCACGTCCTCGGTGTACCGTCGGGCACTGGCCCCCGACGACACCTCCGAGGTCGGGCTCGACGACGTGGGCATGGCCGGCGAGGTCGGCCCCGAGCGCAGCCGCGAGACGCGCTGCTTCCGGGCCAACGAGTTCAACCTGTTCTGGGACCGGTGGCGCGCCGACGTGGCGATCACCAACGCCTCGGTCATCCGCTTCGACTGGCTCGATCCCGACGAGACGATCGGCGACCGCGAGCGGATCCGTTTCACCCAGCAAGTGACCTTCAGGTGCGTGGAATGACGACTTCGATCGACATGCAATGGGACGGCGGCCTGCGCTTCCGGGGAACGAACTCCTGGGGCAACACCATCGTCGCCGACGCCGCCCGCGAGGCGGGCGGGAACGAGAGCGGGATCAAGCCCACCGAGCTGCTGCTCTACGGGGTGGCCTCGTGCACGGGCGTCGACATCGTGCGGATCCTCGAGAAGCGGCGCCAGAAGCTGACCTCGCTGACCATCCGTGTGGAGGCCGATCAGAACGAGGACTACCCGAAGCCCTTCCACACCGTCCGCGTGCACTACGTGGCGAAGGGCGAAGACCTCGATCCGAAGGCCCTGGCCAAGGCGATCGAGCTGTCCGAGGGCAAGTACTGCGTGGTGAGCCAGACGCTGCAGGAGCCGGCGGAGATCACCACCAGCTACGAGATCGTCGACTGACCGTTCACGGTGCCTGCGGTCGGTCGCGCTCGCGGTCGACGATGCAGTACGAGCCGAAGGGCTCGTCGGTCTCGGCGCGCAGCCGGGGACGGGACGGCGGCCGAACCGCGCGTCAGCGGGCGCCGGCCTTCAGGAGGTCCGACGCGTAGGCCATGTCGCTACCCTGGATGTGATGGGTCAACCAGTCCCTCAGGAAGCTCATGACCTCGACACCCAGCACGAAGTCCCCGCGGTCGACCCGCTCCTTCAGCTCGGTGACCTTCTTCCGGAGGGCGTCGTGTTCCCGCGCGTGGCCCGCCGCGTCGCCGTACCCGAACCGCTCGAAGAGCTCCTCTTCGTAGCGGAAGTGCTGATCCGTGTAGGCGACCAGTTCCCGGAAGATCTGGCGCAGGGCCGAGTCGGTCTCTCCGGATTCCATGGCCGTGTTCAGCTCGTTGATCAGATCGACGATCTTCCGATGCTGTTGGTCGATGGAGGGAATGCCCACGCTCAGCGCTTCGGTCCACCCGATCAGGACGTTGGTCGTCATCCTCCGGCTCCTCGTGGATTCGGCATTGATTGGCTCTCGAAGGCGAATTCATGCTGCTCTCGAGTCGAGCCGCGGCACGAGATCGGTATCGGCCGACGCGCGGCGGGCTTGAGTCCGAGCGCGACGGTTTGGACGCCGGCGTTACCCGTGTAGAATGGAATTCGACCACTGCACCCTGCCGGGAGCCGACGCGCGTGCCCAGCACCCGATTCCAGATCCCCTCGGCGTCGACCCTCGACGCCCACGAACGGACCCTCGTCCGGACCCTGGGCCTGTCTCCCGCCTCGGCCGACAGCGACGAAGACGAAGGAGTCCTGCTCGACAGTTTCGACGGCCGCCTGGTCCGCGACGGCGGTATCGCGGTCCGCCGCGACGCCCCGGACGGCGCCCGGCTGCAGTGGACCGACCTCGACCGTGCCGAGGACCGGGGGCTGCTCCGTGTCGCCCCCGCCGATACCATCGGGCCAGCCGACCTTCCCCGCGGTCCGGTCGCGGCACGCCTGGTCGGGATCCTCGACGTCCGATCCCTCGTCGCGCTGGCCCGTGTGCGCGAGCGACGGCGCCGGTGGGAGAAGCGGGACCGCCGCGGCAAGGTCGTGCTGCGTCTCCACGTCGTGGATTCGACCACCGTCATGGCCGAGGGATCGCAGACGTCGGCGTCGCTTCCGCCCCACCTCCACCTGATCGGACTCAAGGGCTTCGACCGGGACTACGCCGCCGCGCGCACGCGGATCGACGCCCTGGAGGACACGCAGCCGGCCGCGACCCCGTGGGCCATCGAGGTCCTCCGAGCGGCCGGACTGGAGCCCGGCCGCGATCCCGCGCGCGTCGAACTCCACCTGCGGGCCGGCACCCCGGTTCCCGACGCACTGCGCGAGATCTTCGGCGCCTACCTCGGCGTGATCCGCGCGCACCGCGAGGGCACGCGGCGCGCCCTCGACCCCGAGTTCCTGCACGACTTCCGGGTGGCCGTCCGACGCACCCGCGCCCTGCTCCGGGGGACGAAGGCCGCCCTGCCCCCGTCGCTGTACGAACGCTTCCGCGAGGAATTCCGGTGGTTGGCGCGGCAGACGAGTCGAGCCCGCGACCTCGACGTGTACCTGCTCGACTTCGACGACTTCACCGGACGACTGCCGCGCCCCGACCGCCCGGCCCTCGAACCCGTCCGCGTCTGGTTGCAACGCGAAACCGAACGCGAACACGAGCGCCTGGCCGACGTGCTCGCCGGCGAACGCGTCGACACGATTCTCGACGACTGGGCGGCGGCGATCCGCTCCGACGCGTTCGGCGCCGGATCGTCGACGCAGGACCCCACGGCCGGCTCCCTCGCCGCCCGCGTCGTCGCGCGCGCCCACCGCCGGGTCCTGCGCGACGGCCGCACGATCACCGCCGACAGTCCCGACGAAGCCCTGCACGATCTCCGCAAGCGGGCCAAGGCCCTCCGCTACCTCGTCGACGGCTTCCGGGGCGCCTTCGACCGCAAGACCGTGAAGAAGCAGATCCGACACCTGAAGGACCTGCAGGACAACCTGGGCCGACACCAGGACCGCGCGGTGCAGGTCGAGACATTGCGTCGCATCGCGCACGAACTCGACGGGACGCCGCCGGCGACGTTCATGGCTCTCGGCTACCTCGTCGAGCAGCTCGATCGCGATCGCCACGCCCTGCGCGACGAGTTCGCCGCCCACTTCGAGGCCTACGACGCTCCGCAGCGTCGGCGGACCTTCGAGCGCATGCTCGACGCTGCTCGCCGCGCCGAGCCCGCCTCCCCGCGCGGCGAGGCCCGAGCATGAAGACCCTGGCCCTGTATTCCATCAAGGGAGGTGTGGGGAAGACCTCGGCAGCGGTGAACCTCGCCTGGATCGCGGCCGAACGCGGAGGCCGCGTCCTGCTCTGGGATCTCGACCCGCAGGCGGCCACCACCTGGTTCCTGCGCGTGCGGGCGCGCATCCCCGGCGGTGGCCGGCACCTCCTCCACGGCGACGGCAACCTCCGCGAGCGTGTGCTCGCCTCCGACCATCCGCGCCTCGACCTGCTGCCGGCCGCACTGTCGTTGCGCAAGCTGGAGCGGCGGCTCGAACGGAAGGGGCCGGCCACCGATCGTATCGCCCGCCGGCTGGCCGGCGTCGCCGAGGACTACGACACGGTGATCCTCGACTGCCCGCCGGGCATTTCGCTCATGGCCGAGAACGTCTTCGAGGCGGCCGACGCCCTGGTCGTACCGGTGATCCCCTCGCCCCTGTCCGTCCGCACGCTCCACCAGTTGGTGCAGTTCCTCGTGCCGCGCCGATGGGACCACCGCACCGTGCTCCCGTTCTTCTCGATGGTCGATCGCCGGAAGAGCCTGCACCGGGACGTGGTCTCCCGCCTCTCGGCCGAGACGCCGGCGGTGCTCGCCGCCTCGATCCCCAACGCGACCGGGGTCGAGCGGATGGGGGTGCACCGGGCCCCACTGGTCGGCACCGCCCCCCGATCCGCCGCGGCGCGCGCCTACGAGGCTCTCCACGACCTCCTCGAGGACGCCCTCTACGGAACCGATCCCGTCGACCGCTCCGCACGCGCGCTCGAACACCGGCTCGACGTTGGCGGTCCGCGACGCATGTGACACCCTGGGCGCAACCCGGCCCTCCGCGGCTGCGTCCTCCTCGCACCGCCGTCCGCCCGAAGGACCTCCATGGATTCCGCTGCCGCGCCGACGACCGACCGCCGCGTTCCCGCCCACTTCCCCGGCGAACGCGGCTCGAGTGGCCCCGACGAGGGGGTCCGGTCCGGATTGCGAATCGCCGGCGCGATCGTCGCCGCCATCGCCGTCCTCGTGGCGATCGCGGAGTTCGCCGTCGGGCCGCGGCTGCTCCCCGCCGCAGCCACGGCTCCGCACGCGGATCCCGGCGTCGCCCTCGTCGCACGCGGGTTGGTCGTCGCCGGAGTGATCCTGGGCCTGCTCGTCCACGTGGTGGCTCGCCACGGACGGATGACCACGCGCCAGCTCGTCCACCTGGGCCTTTTCACGGAACTCCTCGGGGCGCTCCTGCTGGCCACCCACAGCCTGCTGGTGCACCGCACCGAGACGTCGGCGGGCCTGGATCCGACGGTCGACGGTCCCACCCTGGTGGGCCTGTGGGTCCTGCTGCTCCCCCTGGCGGTGCGACCTTCGTGGACCTGGGCCCTGGCCGTCGGCCTGGTGTCGGTGGCCCTCGAGCCGGGCCTGATCCTTCTGCAGTCGACCCTGGCGACCACCCTGGAGACCGACGTCGGAGCCACCGTGTGGGCCTTCCGCGCGAACTACCTGTGCGCGGCGCTGGCCGTACTACCGGCCCTGGCGCTCGAGCGATCCCGGCGTCGCGCCGACGAGGAGCGCCGCCGTGCCGAATACGCCGTCGAGGAGCGGATCGACGGCGCGGGCCCCGGTGAAGTGTGGCGCGCCACGCACCCGCGGCTGGTCCGGCCGGTGGCGGTGCGGATCGTCCGGCCGGCGAGGGGGGCGGCCTCGGAGCCTTCGCCCACGGTCCTCGACGACTTCGCGCGGGCGGCGGCCGAGGCCGCGCAGCTCGAGTCACCCCACACCGTCGCCACCCTCGACCACGGACTCGCGGCCGACGGAACCTTCTACGTCGTCTCGGAGTGGCTCACGGGCCTGGACCTGCAGCGCCTGGTCGAGGACTTCGGGCCCCTCCCGGAGGAACGCGTCGGCTATCTGCTGGGCCAGGTGTGCCACGCCTTGCACGACGCCCACCTCCGCGGGCTCGCGCACGGCGACCTGAAGCCGGCGAACGTATTCACCTGCGTGAAGGGCATCGAGGTCGACTTCGTGAAGGTCGGCGACTTCGGGCTCGACGCGCCGGTGATCCCCGAAGCCGACGGCGCTCGCGGAGTGGCACGCGGGACGCCGGCCGTGCTGGCCCCCGAGCGGGTCTCGGGCGCGCCACCCGACGTGCGCAGCGACCTCTACGCACTCGGCTGCCTGGCCCACTGGCTGCTCTGCGCAGAACCGGTCTTCGCAGGTGGACCGGTCGAGGTCATGGCCCGGCAACTCGGCGACGAGCCGACGCCCATCCGGGAGCGGATCGAACGGACCCTCGACCCCGGTCTCGAGGCCGTGGTCACGGAGTGCCTGCGAAAGGATCCCGCCGCCCGGCCGGTGGACGCGCGCGAGGTCGGGCGACGGATCGCGGCCACGGGGCTCGCGGGTCGCTGGTCCGAATCGGAGTGTCGCGCCTGGTGGCACGACCATGCACCGGAGATGCTCGGCGAATCGGGCGGCCCGTCCGGGGACCCGGTCGAGGCCGGAGAACCTCCGGTGGGCACCACCCTGCGCACGGAGGACGAGTCCGCGGTTCCGGCTGCGCCCGAACCGTCGTTCTTCCGTCGAAGAGCCGCCCGACGACGTGACACGCCCGAGGGACCCGACCACACGTCCGAGGCCTAGAACTCGTCGACGTCGAAGATCTCGATCGGCCCTTCGAGCGTGCGGTGCACCGGGCACCGGTTCGCGATCTCGTGCAGACGCGCCCGCTGCTCGTCGTCGAGATCCCCGGTGACCTCGACCTTGCGACGGAGCCGCGAGAGCTTGCCCTCGCCCGTCTCGCACTCCTCGCAGTCGTCGGCGTGGACACGATCGTGTTCGAGATCGACGCGCACGTCCTGCAGGTCCCAGCCCTTGCGCTCGGCGTACATGCGCAGCGTCATGGCGGTGCAGGTGCCCAGGGCGGCGAGCAGGAACTCGTAGGGCGTCATGCCCTGGTCGTCGCCGCCGACGTCCTTCGGCTCGTCACCGATCACGGAGTGACCGCGCGACGTGGCCTCGTGCTGGTATTTCTCGACGTGAAGGATCTGCATGTGGGTACTCATGGCAACGACACCAACTCGACGTCGAAGACCAGGGTGGCGTCGGGCGGGATCACCGGCGGTGCGCCGGCGGAGCCGTACCCCAGTTCGGGAGGAATGATCAACTTGCGCTTGCCGCCCACGCGCATCGACTGCAGGCCCTCGGTCCAACCCGAGATCACCTGGTTCAGACCGAAGGTGATGGTCTCGCCGCGGTCGACCGAACTGTCGAACTTCGTTCCGTCGGTCAGCCAACCGGTGTAGTGCACCTCGACCCGGGCACTCGGTCCCGCGGGCGATTCACCCGCGCCGGGCTCGAGATCGTAGTACATCAACCCGCTGTCGGTCTTCGTGGACTCGCCCTCGACGGGCGCGCCCGGGAAACGGTTCTTCTCTTCGCTGCTCACGATTCCTCCTGTCTCGAGATCCACCACCACGACGGCGTTCCGTCCATCGGCGAGCGCGACCGTCACGATCGCCTGCATCGAGCCGGCCTCCATGGTGGCGGCATGGGCCCGGCCACCGGCGTGTTCCTCGGCCACCTCGACCGCCCGCGCCAGACCGACGCTCTCCTCGAGCGCCGCGTGGAGACGGGCCGGGTCGGGGGGAACCGTACGCAGGTCGGTCGCGAAGGCCGACGGAGCGACCACAAGGGCCGCGAACGCCAACCGGAGCGTGCCTCGACGGATCAACGATTTCCCGGCGGACGTGGCACCGGTGGGAGCGAATCGACGAGTACGGTACGAGCCGTGCCGACCCGGAAGGTCGGATCGAAGTCGTTGCGGAATCCGGCGAAGATCGTCTTCTCGCCCAGCCCTTCGCTCAGCGTGAACGCAACGGTGTCCGAATAGGCCCGCCAGTCCGCGCCGGCGAAGTCGGGCGACTCGCTCAACAGCATCTCGCCCGCCTCGGTGACGAGGGCCGCGACGGTGACCGTACGCCGGGTGGTCACCCCCGCGCTGTCCACCACGCTCACGTTGGGAGTGCCCACCGGTCCCGCGCGCAGGAACTGCACGATCGACACGGTCGAGAATCCGAGCTCGCTCTCGGCCAGCAACTCGAAGGTCCACTGCTCGGCCTCTTCGTCGAAACCGAACTCCAGGGGAAGACGGAAGGGAACGTAGGGATCGTCGGGCTCGGCCACGACGATCCGGTCGGTGCCGGTGGTGTCCGCCGGATCGCCCACCTGCACCACGACGTCGACCACACCGGGACCGGTCGCCACGTAGGTGACGGTATCGTCCACGGCGACGGATCCCTGCCGCTCCAGCGAGGGAAAGACACCGGAAACGGGCTGGAACTGCGGTTCGAAGCGGGGACGCAGAGTGACCCCGGCGACCGGACCGATCCCGGTGGAACTGCGACCCCGGTACCTGACCCGCAAGGTGTCCGCCGCGTCGTCGAAGGGAGGAATCGGAACATCGACCTCGGTACGCACCCCGGGCGTGATGTCGAAGGTCGCCGGATCGTCGAACGACCCGTCGAAGGAGAACTCGACCTGGGTCGACACCCCACTCCGCACGAGGAAGGGAACGTCGAGACTGCGCGCCTGCGGCGTGCCGGACGCGGTTCGCACCACGAGAGGTGCGTCGACCGCGACGACGTCGCTCGGCACCACCACCACACCCTCGGGGCGCACGCGGTAGTAGTTGATCCGCTCGGGATCGAAGTCGAAGTGCGTGGCCCGGATGGGTTCGCCCGGCAGGGGTTCGGCGTAGCGCAGTCCGGTGGCGGGCGTGTCGACGTCGTCGGGATCGCCGACCGAGTGCAACAACGTGTAGCTGGTGAGAGCCGTGTCGGTGCCGGTCTCGAAGCTGGTCTGGTCGGGCAGGACGTTGCGCCACGTGACGACGACCGAGTCGCCCGCGACCGAAGCTGCGATCTGCCAGCCCGAACCGACGTCGGGGCTGTCCGGATCGAAGGGGTTGCTGTTGTCGGGCGCATCGACGTCGCGCGAGCAGGCCGCGAGGCCGGCCAGCAACGCGAGGACCACCACGGCACGCTTGAGGATCAGAACGTCCATCGCCACCCCATCTCCACTCCGAGACCACGTGTCGGCGTCGAGGCCGACGAGAAGGCGGGGCTGTCCACGGTGGGACCCGCGAAGAAGCTCCCGTGGGCGCGCCAGGCGTCGAAGACGCTGTACGCACCGATCGCGATGATCGCCACCGTCGCGTAGGTGCGCAGATCGTTCTTCGACTCGACGTCGTCGAAGGTCTCGTCCATCGATTCGCGCGCACGTCGGACCTCGGCCGAGGTGATCGCGTCCTCGTACGCGGTGACCGCCTCGAGGTAGTCGTCACGCGCGTCCTGGTACTGCGCTTCGGCCCCGGCGAGCGACAACCAAGCCCCCGCCTGGAGCGCCATCATGGTCCACCCCGACACGGGGCGACGCTGGTAGAGCTGACCCAGACCGGCGAGAACGGACGACGAGCCCATGGCCTGCCATCGGCTGAGTCGGACCAGGTCGAGGTCGATGGTGATCCGGTCCTCGGGCCCGTCCACCTGGACGGGCTCACGATGGACGGCGTAGCCCGGTGCGCGCACGGCCAGCATGCGCAGTCCGGTGGCGATCTCGATGGGTTCGTCCAGTGGCAGTTCGCCGCGGACCTCGCCGTCGATCAGGACCTCCGCGCCGGCGGGGCCCCGCAGATCGAGCCGCGCGGCGTCGGCCGACACCACGGACACCGTGATCAAGAGGATCGTGAGGAGCGCGGCCGTGCGGAACGGCGACCCGGACCGGGCCGGCACGTCGGGACTCGGTGGTTGCATCAAGAGTGGGGACTCCTGCCGGGTTCGTGAGGACGGCCGGGATTCGGCAGCGACATCCGTCGCAGTATAGGGGAGCACGGGCGGGGCCTCAATCGGCGGACCCTTCCGTACCCCCGATCACGGGGTCGAGCGCGGCGCGGCCGCCGGTCGTGAACACGATCCGCGCGGGAAGCCGCGGTCGGAAATCGGAAGGAAGCAGCATCGAACCCGTTCATCGGATCCGGTCGCGCCGCAACGCGTGGCTGAGGCAGTGCGGACCGCCCCGCGCGCGGCTCAATTCGTGGCTGGGCAGGAGGATGCAGGTCGGCTCGGGCCGATCGAGATCGACCGGCACCCGGCCCGCGATCACGTCGTCGGCCTCGACCACGCGGTAGCCGCGCCCCGCCAGACACTCGGCCGTGGCCACGTTGCGCTCGTACAGCACGATCACGCCGGGCGCCAGTGCCAGCGCATTGGCCCCGTCGGTCCACTGCTCGCGCTGTTGCTCGAGGGGATCGTCCCCCCCGCAGGGAACTGCTTCGAGATCGACACCCCGGCCGCGCAGCGCCGTGAGCATGTCCGAGGCCGGGCGCGGTCGCGGGTCCTTCTCGTGCAGATCGAACTCGTAGACGCTCGCCGTGTCGTCGTGGCCGGGCAGGATCACCGGCGGGAAGGCCAGGCAGCTTCCTGCGTCGATCTGCGTCATGACCGTGTCGAGGTGCATGTAGGCGCGCTTCTGGGGCAGCGACGCGACGATCAACCACCGCGGCCCGTTCTCCATGCGCGTGAGGGCCCGCACCACGTGGCGCACGCCCGAGCGGTTCGTCCGCTCGGAGTAGCCGATCACCGCCACGTCCTCCGAAAGCACCATGACGTCCCCACCCTCGATACGCGGTTGGTGCATCCCGATGTACAGGGGACGGTCCGGGGAGGCCTCGAGCGGGTCGTGAAGCACGGGGGTGGCCGCGAGATCCGGATGGAAGCGAAACACCGTGCGCGCCAGCAGGACCTCGCGCGTGCGCGTGAGCGTGGCCATGGCCGAGAACAGCACGCTGTCGGCCACCACCACCTGCGGATCGCGCTGGAAGCACCAGTTCGGCACCGGCACGACCTCGAAGAGCTCTTCGCTCGACAGGACGTCGCTACCCTCGGTGAAGCGCACCCCGGCCACGAACATGTCCACGAGGTCCGACGGGCTCGACGCCTGCATGCGCTCGCCCACCGGCGACGACACGTCGTCGAGCATGGCGTTCAGCAGCCACGAGCGCGCGCCCTCGGCCGCGAGTGCCTCGACGAGCAGGTCGCGCATGTCGTGCACCCGGACGTCGACCGCGCCGAGCAGACGCCGGAAGCGTTCGTGCTCCTCGCGGGCCCGCTCTCCGAACAGGATGTCGTCGAAGAGCAGCTCCTCCATCATGTCGGGGACCATGCGGTCGACCTCGGGTCCCGGCGCGTGCACGAGCACCTCGCGCAGTCGGCCCACCTCGGAGCGCACGTCGAGCATTTCGGTTCCTCCGTGCGGCTCAGCGGTGCCGTCGGGGCCGCGGGGTGTGGGGACGGGGATCGAACACCAGTTCCACCGGGCAGTGGTCGCTGCCCGGTACGTCGGCGTGGATCCGGGCGTCGACGATACGATCAGTCGAGGCGGAATCCACGAAGAAGTAATCGAGACGCCAGCCCACGTTCCGCGCCCGGGCCCCGCCGCGCATGGTCCACCAGGTGTAGGCGTCCTCGGTGTCGGGATTCAGGTGGCGGAAGGTGTCGACGTAGCCGGCCTCGACCATGCGGTCGATCCACTCCCGTTCCTCGGGCAGGAAGCCGGTGTTCTTCACGTTCGCCTTCGGGCGGGCCAGGTCGATCTCACGGTGCGAGGTGTTCAGGTCACCGCAGAAGACCACGCGTTTGCCCTGGGAACGAAACTCCTCGCAACGCTCCAGGAAGAGCTCGTAGAAGCGCAGCTTGTAGGGCACGCGGCTCAGATCGTCGCGACCGTTGGGGAAGTACGCGCTGAGCAGGACCCAGTCTCCGTAGTCGGCGACGATGGTCCGGCCCTCGATGTCGAACTCCTCCTCGCCCAGGCCGAGTTCCACGGCGAGCGGCTCGGTGCGCGTGAGGAGGCCGGTCCCGCTGTAGCCCTTCCGAGCCCGCGAGGGGTTCCACACGGCGTGGTAGCCCAGGGGCGAGGCCACGGCAGGATCCATCTGTTCGGGTTCGGCGCGGATCTCCTGCAGGCACAGGACGTCGGGAGCGGTGGCGTCGAGCCAGGGCAGCAGCCCCTTCCTGTGCACCGATCGGATGCCGTTGACGTTCCAGCAGAAGAGTCGGAGTGCGGCCATGGACCTGAACCCACCGGGGCGAACGAAGAAGCCCGGCCGACGGGTGCCGACCGGGACTTCGTGATACCAGCATCGCCCGGAGGCGGCAAGCTCAGCGCTCGAAGCGGAAGAGGTGCTGCTCGCCGTCGATCAGCACGAGCGCGGTCAGCGGGAATCGCGCACCGGCGGGCTCGAAGTAGGTCCAGAAGGCCTTGCCGTCGTCCGGGCGCACGCGCACGCGCGTCGGCGAGGGCATGACCTCGGTCCGGCTCGTCGCGGCGCCGGGTTCGACCGTCGCGTAGCGTCGCAGGTCTTCGCGGTCGCGTCGGGTATCCGACGCCTTTCGGCTCTCGAGCTTCGACCCGCTCCGCAGAGGGTACTCCCGGTAGGCGAGGCCGTCGGGGTCGATTCCGCGCGTCGTGTCGAAGAGTCCGTGGACCTGTGGCCCCGGTCCGTCGGACGCCCGCGCGCCCCGGCCCCGCAGACCGTAGGTGGCGCCGCCCTCGAAGTCGGGCTTCGGCGTCAGCCAGCGTCCCTCGGCGTCGACGAGGTGCAGGTCGCTACGGGTCAGGTCGATCTCGGTGTCGGATCGGTTGAGCACGATCACGTCGAGTGCGAGAACGCCGTCGACCTCGAAAGTGGCGGCCGCCACGAGCACGTCGCGATCGCCGGCGACCAGGGCTTGCCGCATGACCGACTCGGGGCCGAGGAGGTCGAGATCGCCGAGTTCGGCGATCGGCACCGAGTACTCGGTTTCGATCCCGCGCAGGTAGTCGGCGTCGCCGAGGCCCGGATCCGTCTCCGGGGAAGGGGCGTTCGAGCAGCCGGCGACGAGGATCAGACCGAGGCCGGTGGTGAGGAGGAGTGCGCGTCCCATGCTGTCTCCCTGGTGGTGGAGCCGCGAGGTGACGGCCGCGGTCGAGGCGTCGGGCGCAGTGCGGCCGCGGCACCGTGGTGCAAGTTCCGAGCCCTGCAGAGCCGCACCCGCGGATCGGGCCGCAGCGTGTCCGGCCGTGGACCGCAATGCCCCCTCCTGTCCCGCTCGGCCCTCCGGAGAGCCTCCGCGCACCGCCTGTCGGGTCGCGGGGTGCACACCGCGGCTCGGGCGGAGGCCGATCGCGCCCAGTCGTCTACCTTGTCGTCCATGACTGCGCCGAACTCCACTGGACCCTCGCCCCGACGACGGTCCCGCCGCTTCCGCCTGGTGACGCTGAGCGTGGCGGCGGGCGTTCTGCTCGGGGTGGCGATCGCCCTGACCTTCGACCTGTTCGGGCCGCGCGAGACCGGACTCGCGTCGGTCGACGTCCTCATGCTCGATCGCAGCCCGGCCCAGGGTTCGAGCTACGTGATCGAGCTCGAGTCGCTGCGGGCGGGCTACCCCGTGATCCTGCACGTCGACCGCGACGGATTCCCGTCGATCCTGTTCCCGACCGGGCGGCTCGCCCAGATCGGGGCCGGGCACCGGGTCCGCCTACCCGACCCTCAGGGCAACGCCACCTGGTGGGCGGGCCCCGACGACGCCGGCACCCTGCTGACGGTCCTCGCGAAGAGCCCACCGGCCGACGTGGACCGCCTGGTCGAGCTGGTCGAACGGGCAGCGGCGAAGGCCGACGACTCCGAGGACGCGCTGCGCAACGTGGAACGCGTGGTGCGACGCCGCCTGGGGGAGCCCCTCGCGGTCGAACTGCTCCCGGGGCAGGGCGGCTGATCCGGGGCAGAGCAGCCGAAGTGGCCTCCTGCGGAGGCAGGGTCGCGGTACTAGTTTGGCGGGTCGTCACGCACGCGTTCTCGACTCGACCCCAGCGGAGGAGCACTCATGGCCGATGCCAAGGCCGTCAAGCGGATCGCCGTCACCGGTGCCGCCGGCCAGATCGGATACGCCCTGCTGCCGCGCATCGCGGCCGGCGAGATCTTCGGACCCGACCAGCCCGTCCAGATCCAGTGCCTGGAGATCCCCCCGGCCATGGACGCCGTGCGCGGCGTGGGCATGGAGATGCTCGATGCCGCGTTCCCCCTCCTGGCCGGGTTCACCGCCAGTGACGACCCGCGCGAGGCCTTCGAGGGCGTCGACCTGGCCCTGCTCGTCGGCAGCAAGCCGCGCAGCAAGGGAATGGAACGCAAGGACCTGATCCGCGAGAACGGCCCGATCTTCACCGGCCAGGGCAACGCCCTGAGCGACGTGGCGAACCCGGACTGCCGGGTGGTCGTGGTGGGCAACCCCTGCAACACCAACTGCCTGATCGCCCAGCACAACGCCCCGAAGCTGGAGAAGCAGAACTTCAGCGCCATGACCCAGCTCGACCACAACCGCGCGGTGGCGCAGCTGGCCGACAAGGCCGGCCGTCACAACACCGACGTGGCCGGCGTGATCATCTGGGGCAACCACTCGAACAAGCAATATCCCGACTACCACCACGCCACGATCGGCGGGAAGCCGGCGCTCGACGTGATCGGCGACGAGGCCTGGCTCCAGGGCGAGTTCATCAAGACCGTGCAGGAACGCGGCAAGGCGATCATCGAGGCCCGCGGTGCGAGCAGCGCCATGTCGGCGGCCAGCTCGGCGATCGACCACGCGCACGCGCTGTTCCGCGGCACCCCCGACGGCCGCTGGACCAGCATGGCCGTGACCAGCGACGGCAGCTACGGCGTGCCCGAGGGCCTGATCTGCAGCTTCCCCGTGCGCTGCCCGGGCGACGGCACCTACGAGATCGTCCAGGGCCTGGAGATCGACGACTTCGGGCGCGCGGCCTTCGGCAAGAGCATCGACGAGCTGCAGCAGGAGCGCGAGACGGTCTCCGACCTGCTCGGTTGAACCCTGCCACCTTGGGGTCCGTGGCGACGGCGTCCCCATCCGGGGGCGCCGTTCGTCGTCCCGGAAGCGGTGCGAGGTTGGGACGACGGCGATCCGCGGGTATGCTCGGACCACGGTCCCTCCCTCGCTCAGGAGCGTTCCCGTCGTGAAGAAATTCTTCGTCGGTTGCGGTGTCGTCGTGGTCGTCTTCCTCGTCCTGGCCATCGTGGGGATCTACGTGTTCAGTCAGTGGGCGCAGGACATGCTTCCCGAGATCGAAGACTTCGCCCGCAACCGGGCCGAGCTGGTCGAACGCTACGGTGCCCTGCCCGAATACGTTCCTCCTCTCGACGGTGCGTACGATCCGGGCCTCGTGGCCCGGTTCGTCGACGTGCGCGAATCTCTGCAGCCCCGGCAGGATGCTCTGGCCGCGGACTTCGACGAAATCCTGGGGCGCGCGCCGGAGGATCGACCCAGCGGCATCGGTGGGTTCATCGACGAGATGCGTTCGGCCATGGGAATGGTCGCGCGAACCGCCCGCTACACGGCCTTCAGCGACTCGGTCCTGATGGCCCACGAGATGGGCCGCGGCGAGTACGGTCACATCCAGCTCGCGTTCCTGTACGGATGGTCGAACCTCGCCGACGAGCGCGCCGCGTGGTCGGCGGCGCTCGAGACCGGGCGGGCGGACGACGAGGCGGTCGAGGCAGCCGCGGAACTCTTCGACGCCCACGCGCGCCGTTCCCGCGAAGTGCTGCGCGAACACCTCGCGAACCTGCGGCGGGAGATCGACACAAGTGCCGCCGGGGATTCCGCACTCGCCTTCCTCGCAGCAGTCGAGGGCGGCTCGTCGGAGCTCCCCTTCACCGACCCCGTGCCGGCGACCCTCGAGGCCGCGTTCGAGGCCCACGAGGTCCGGCTGCGAGTGACGACGCCCAACACCCTGGGCCAGTGGCTCGCCGAGGCACCGGCCCTGCTCGAGGAGGAGGATTTCGATGAGTCCCGGAGTCGTGAGGTCACCGTCGAGTTCTAGCGCAGGCCTGCGGCTCGTCACACTGGTCGTGGCGGGCCTGCTACTTTCGGTCCCGGCCGGCGCACGAGAGACTGCCGCTGCAGAAACGACGGCGTGGGCCCGCGCTCTTCCCGACCTGGTCGAGCGCGTGGAACCGGCTGTCGTGCAGGTGTTGAGCACACGTTTCGGCCGTCCGGCGTCGGGTCCCACGCAGCCGCCGGGACAGCAGCTCTCCACGGGCGCGGGCGTGATCGTGGATCCTCGCGGCTACGTCCTCACCAACCACCACGTGGTCGACGGGGCCCGCCGGGTCAGGGTCGTGCTGTCGCAGCCGCGGGAAACCGGTCAGCAGACACGGTCGGTCCTCGAGCCGCGTGGCGAGATCCTGGGCGCCCAGATCGTGGGCACCGATCTCGAAACGGACCTCGCGGTCCTGAAGATCGACGCCGAGAACCTGAACGCGCTGCCCTTCGGCGACAGCGAGGCCGTCCGACAGGGCCAGTTGGTGTTCGCGCTGGGCAGTCCGCGCGGCCTGGACGGGTCGGTGTCGCTCGGTGTGGTCAGCGCGACCGCCCGGCAGTTCCAGGACGGCAGTCCCATGATCTACATCCAGTCCGACGTGGCCGTGAATCCGGGCAACAGTGGCGGTCCGCTCGTCGACACCCACGGCCGACTGGTCGGGATCAACTCCTTCATCGTGAGCGGGTCGGGTGGGAGCGAGGGCCTCAGTTTCGCGGTTCCGAGCAACATCGCGCGGACCGTGTTCGAACAGATCCGCAACACCGGGCGCGTACAACGCGGAATCGTCGGCGTGAATCCCCAGACCATCACCCCGCTCATGGCGGAGGGTCTGGGCCTGGGACGAAGCTGGGGCGTGGTCCTGGGTGACGTGTTCCCCGGCGGCCCGGCTGCGATGGCGGGCCTCCGGACCGGCGACGTCGTTCTGAGTCTCGACGGCAAGCCGATGGAGAACGGACGACAGCTGCGGGTGAACCTCTACGGCAAACCGATCGGGGACTCCGTGCGCCTCGAGGTGCTGCGCGGTTCGCGCCGGCTGGCTTTCGACGTCTCCGTCGCCGAACGTCCCGACGATCCGCAGCGCTTCGGTGATCTGGTCGACCCGGAGGACGCGACGGTCGAGCGATTGGGGATCATGGGCCTGGATCTCGATCGCGAGCTGGCGTCGATGTTCGGCGCCGGTCTACGCAGTCGGAGCGGCGTGGTCGTCGCCGCCGTGTTGTTCAGCCTGTCCCCGCTCGAGGGCGGACTGGCACCCGGCGACATCGTCCGTGGCCTGAACGGTGTCACGATCGGCGGCGTGGACGATCTGCGCCGCGCCGTCGACGATCTCACGATCGGTGAACCGGCGGTGCTGCACGTCGAGCGCATGGGTCAACTGCTGTACGTCACGCTGCAGATCGACTCGTGAGCTGGCTGCTGCTCGAGCCCTACCACGACGGCAGTCATCGCCAGCTCGTCGACGGCCTTCGCGAGCACGTGGTGCCGGATGCCGATCTCTGGACGCTCCCGGCCCGCAAATGGAAGTGGCGGATGCGGGGCGCCGCCCTCGAGTTCTCGCGTCGCGTCCACGAGAGCGGTACGCGACCCCACGCGATCTTCGCGTCGAGCATGCTCAACGCCGCGGAGTTCCGCGCCCTGCTCCCGGCCACGCGGCGAACGGTCCCGCTCCTCCTGTACTTCCACGAGAACCAGCTCACCTACCCGGTCCAGCACTTCGATCCACGGGACCACCACTTCGCCTGGACGAACGTGCATTCCGCCCTGGCCGCCGACCGCGTGCTGTGGAACAGCGCCTACAATCGCGATGCCTTCCTCGGTGCGCTCGAACGCCTGATCCACAAGATGCCCGACGCCCGGCCGGACTGGGCGGTGGAAGCGATCGCCGCGCGCTCACGGGTCCTGCCCGTGCCGATCGACGACGCGCAGATCCTGGGCGACGTGGCCGACGTCGAACCCCGCCACGGTGTGTGTCACGTGGTGTGGAACCACCGTTGGGAGCACGACAAGGGCCCCGAACGGCTCCACACGGCGGTGGAGGCCCTGTGCGCTTCGGGACTGGACTTCGAGATGTCGGTCGTGGGGCAGTGCTTCCGGACATCGCCCTCCGTCTTCGGCGAGATCGGCGAGCGTCTCGGGGACCGACGCCGCGCGTGGGGATTCCTGGAGTCCCGGCGGGACTATCACCGGCTTCTCGCCACGGCCGATGTCGTGCTGTCGACCGCGGACCACGAGTTCCAGGGGCTCGCCGTGCTCGAAGGCGCGGCGGCCGGCGCCGTGCCTCTGGTTCCCGACGCCCTCGCGTACCCCGAGATCTGGCCCGGAGCCTGGCGCTACCGCGACGACGAGGACATGGTCACGAAGCTGCTCGACCGTGTCGGGCAGCCCGGGCGATGGCGCTCCGTGGACGCGCGCCCCACCGCGATCGGATACGGCTGGTCACGACTCGCCCACGTCTGGAACGAAGAACTGTCGGCGCTCGGCCACGGCGAGGACGTCCACTAGACCCGAAAGCGTCCGCCATCTGCCCCGTCGCGCCGCCCGAAGCGAACAAAATACGAACACATCAGCACAGCCGAGCCCGGATCGCCGGAGAAATCCGCCCTGGGGGGGTACGCAACGGACTTCGTTTTGATGTAGACTTGTCGGCAGTCAGTCGTGCCTGACACAACACGAGCCAGGGGCAGCCCCATACCCGTTCCTCGCGGTGACGGGGCCCGCGCCTACTTTTTTTTTCGCATCCTTGGAGGACTCATGCGCTCCTGGAGACTGTCCCTCTTCTTCACCCTTGCCCTCGTCCTGATGCTGGCCCCGGCTGCCCATGCGCAGTTCACGGTCAGCTTCGGCAGCAGCTGGGACGGCGTCCCGCTGCAGGACATCCTCGACGCCGAGTTCGGTCCCGGCACGGTCGACATGATGACCGGCTACGAGGGTTATCTGGCCGGCGACGCCGACCCTTCGTACTGGGAGGACCTCGGCGCGCAGTCGATCATCATCCGTGAGATCGCCGGCTACGCTGACAACAACATTCTGGGCTGGTACGAGGAGACCCTCGTCGGTGCACCCACGATCGATGGCGTGGGAGACGGCGTCATCTTCGCGGGCCCCATGTCCGAGGGCATGGAAGTGACCGTCGACTTCACCGAGGTGACCCGCTTCGGCTTCTACCTGAACCCGAACGGCACCGGCGACGGTATCAACGCGCCCGAGCCCGAGCTGTTCTACACCAACCGCAGCTACAACGACCTGGGTGCCGACGGCAGCGGTGCCGTCAACCCGCCCTTCGACGGGGATGCCCAGTTCCTGGTCTACAACGTGAGCCACCTGCGCGGTACCCCCGCCTACGTGGTCGCGGTCGAGGACCTCGACTCGGGTGCAGAGCTGTTCCCGAGCTACACCGCCGGTGGCACCGACAACGACTACAACGATCTCGTCTTCGAGATCCGGGCCGAGTCGCCGGTCGACACCGAGAGCAGCAGCTTCGGCGCCGTGAAGTCGCTGTTCGACCGTTAGGCCGGAACTGCCGAAGAGCATGAGTCGCGGCCCATCGCCTCCCCGGGCGGTGGGCCGTACTCGTCTCCCTCAGTCGTCGAGCAGGGCCTCCACGAACGCTCCGTAGCCCCGCTCCCGATCCACCAGATGCGATTCCAGGATCCATGTCAGCGGCGTCCCGTCGGGGAGCCGCCCGCGGAGGGGCGTGGGATTGCGCGGGTGCAGGTAGCTGGTGATGCGATCGTCGGCGATCCGCTCGTGCGGGAACTCACCGATGAGGTGCCCGCAGTGATGGTTGCCGAACTCGTAGCCCAGGTCCACCGCCGTGGTCCGCATGAAGTCGTAGAGATCCGCCGCCGTGCACTCGGGGTCGTCGCGGAAGCGTTGCTGTCCCCGCCGGAACGCGGTCTCGACCGCCTCGCGCACGGAATGCTTGTGGGGGTCGTCGCCCAGCACGTAGGTGCGGCCGAAATCGGCCTCCCACCCGTCGAACACCGGACCGAGGTCGACGAAGAGGATGTCGTCGGGCTCGATCACACGGTCCGGCGGATGTTCCTGGTACGGATACAGGGTGTTCGGGCCGGTGCGCACGACACGACGGTGCCACCAGCGGGGTCCGCCGAAGGCGTCGCCAGCGAGGTCGTGGATCCGCCGGCTGGCCTCCGACTCGGTGATCCCCGCCCGGAGGATCGCAGCGCACTCGACGGCGTCGAAGAGCCGCTCGGCCAGGCGCTGAGCCGCGAGCAGTCGTTCCTTCACGGGATCGGTCATGCGGACCTCCGGTGGGGGTCGACGTCGGCCGAACCCGAACCTAGACTGCCGGGGACCCTTCGCACCAGGGAGTTCTCGTGAACGACGCATCGCACTTCGACGAGCTGGCCTCGACCTGGGACGACGACCCTGTGAAACTCGAGCGCGCCCGCGCCGTCGCGCGCGCCATCGTCGACCGTGTGGACCTGCAGGGAGCCCACGTGATCGAAGACGGCTGCGGGACCGGCCTCCTGGGCTTCGCGTTGCTCGAGGTCTCGTCGCCGGCCACCATCACCTTCATCGATCCCTCCGAGGCCATGCGGGACCAGGTCACCCGCAAGATCGCGAGCCTTCCACCGCAACGGGCGTGTGTGATCGCCCCGCACGAAGAAGTGGGGGCGGGTCGGGATCTCGTCGCCTCGCTCATGGTTCTGCACCACGTCGACGATCCGGCCGGGACCATTCGTCACTGGGCCGGGTGGCTGGACCACGGAGCGTACCTGGCGATCGCCGACCTCCACCGCGAGGACGGATCCTTCCACGGTCACGATCACGGACACGGCCCCCTTCACCGCGGATTCGACCCGACCCGCGTCGCCGACTGGATGCGCGACGCCGGCCTGGACCCGCAGGAGCCAGTCGACGTGTTCACCATGGAGAAGGACGTCGACGGTGAGACCCGCCATTACCCGGTGTGGTTGATGACCGGCCGGAAGTCCTGAGACCCCCGACCGGATCGGTTCAACCTCTCGACTCGCCACCCTCGACAGCCACCTCGGCCGCCGTCTCGGGTGCGGGTTCCGGAGCGCGTGGCCGGCGCGCGAATCCACCGAACACCCAGCGCAGCCCCCGCCGGAGGGGATCGAGCGACGAATACATCACCGGCACCACCACCAGGGTGAGGAAGGTGGCCACGGCCAGCCCCCAGATCACGGCAACGCCCATCGGCCCCCACCACTGACTCGATTCGCCGCCGATGGTGAAGAGCTTGTCCCACTCGCCGTCGGTCGCGTGGTTGACGTTGAACGACACGCCGGTGGTCAGCGGGATCAGACCCAGGATGGTCGTGATGGCCGTCAACACCACCGGCCGGAAGCGCGTCCGACCGGCTTCGACGATGGCCTCGTACTTCTCCATGCCGGCCGCGCGCAACTGCTGGATGTAGTCGAGCAACACGATCGCGTTGTTCACGACGATCCCGGCCAGCGAGATCACACCGACACCGGTCATGATGATCCCGAAGGGAGTGTTCGTGACCATGAGCCCGAGGAGAACGCCGATCAGGGACAGGAGAACCGTGCTCAGGATGACGAAGGGGATCAGCACGGAATCGAACTGCGTCACGAGCACCACGAAGATCAGCATGACCGCCAGCAGGAAGGCCTTGCCCAGGAAGTCCTGCGCTTCGGCCTGGTCCTCGCTCTCGCCCGTGTACTCGAGACGGTAGCCCGGCGGCAGCGGGAAGTCGGCCAGCCGCTGCTGCGCCTCGGCCAGCAGCGCGTTGCCGTTGTAGCCGGTGGCGGCGTCGCCGCTCACGGTGACCACCCGCTTGCCGTCGATGCGCGAGATCGAGGCCAGGCCGGTGGTGAACTCGACCTCGGCGAAGCTGGTCAGTGGAATGTCTTCACCCTCGTAGAACACGGTCAGGTTCTCGAGGTCCTCGCTCGTGGCCCGGGCCGGCGAGTCGTAACGCACCACGATGTCGTATTCGTCCTCGCCGACGCGGTACTCGCCCACGTCGTCGCCCTTCACGGCCGTGAGCACGGTACTGGCCAGATCCATGGTGCGGATCCCCATGCGCGCGGCCTTGTCGAGGTCGGGACGCACCACCAACTGCGGCAGCCCACGATCGAAGTCGTCCTGGAGGTTCACCAGGCCCGGAACGTCCTCGATCCTCGCCTTGATCCGGTTCGACAACTCACCGAGCCGCTCGAAGTCCTCGCCCACGATCTCGATGTTCACCGGCTTCCCCGTGGGCGGCCCTTCCTCCTGCTTGTCGATCACCAGCTCGGCCCCGGTGAACTCGGTGAGCATGCCCCTCAGCCGTTCCAGCATGGCCCGGGAGGAGTGCTCCCGGTCCTCCTGCGCGACGAACTCCATGCTCACGCGCGTGAGGTGCGGAGGTGCCTCCTGGCTGCCGCCGAACGACTCGTCACCCGCCGCCCCCACCTCGGTCACGTAGACCTTCATGTCGGGGATCTCGCCCACCGCACGCTCCACGTCGCGCGCATAGGCGTCGCTCTGTTCGATGCGGGTCCCACTCGGCGCGCTGATCTGCACGTAGGCATAGGTGGGGTCGGTATCGGGGAAGAGCTCCACACCGGCGTTGAAGTTTGCGTACAGGCCGAACATCACGACCAGCAGCACCACCATCGTTCCGATGGTCAGCGCCCGGTGGTTCAGGGCCCAGTGCAGCGTGGGCTCGTAGCTGCGCAGGCCGAAGTCCATGAGACGATCGCCCAGTCGCTTCTTCGGACCGTCATTGGTGGGAACCCGCATGAACTTCGCGCAGAGCACGGGATTGAAGATCAAGGCGACCAGCAACGAAGACACCAGCGTGACGATCACCGTGATCGGCAGGTACTTCATGAACTCGCCCATGATCCCCGGCCAGAAGGCCATGGGTCCGAAGGCGCAGATGGTGGTCAGCGTCGACGCCACGACCGCGGTCCCGACCTGGGTCGTTCCGTCGCTCGCCGCGCGCGGGCCTCCCTTACCGGCCGTGCGGTGCCGGAAGACGTTCTCGACGATCACGATCGCGTTGTCCACGAGCATGCCCAGCGCCAGGATCAGCGAGAACAGCACGACCATGTTGAGCGTGATTCCGAAGGCGTTGACCGCGGCAAACGTGATGAGCATCGAGAAGGGGATCGCCACGCCCACGAACAGGGAGTTCGTCAGCCCCAGGAAGAGGAACAGTACCGCCACCACGAGGATCAGACCCGAGAGGATGTTGTTCTCGAGTTCGGTGACCATGTCGCGGATCACGACCGACATGTCGCTCATGACCGAAATGGTCGTGCCGTCGGGCAGGGTGGCCCGCAGGCGCTCGAGCTCCTCGTTGACCAGGTCGGCGATGTCGATGATGTTCTCGCCGGTGCGCTTCTTCACGCTCAGGGTGACGGCCTCGCGACCCTCCTTGCGTGAAATGGTGTCACGGTCCTTGGTCCCGAAGGTCACACGCGCGACGTCACGCACGTAGACCGGCGATTCTGCCCCGGGATTGACCACGATGTCGGGAATCGCCGTGACCGATTCGAACTCGCCCGGGACCCGGACCGAGTACTCGTAGGTGCCCAGTCCGATCTCGCCGCCGGGAAGGGTGACGTTCTCCAGGGATATGGAGTCCTCGAGGTCCTCCAGGGACACGCCGAAGAAGCGCAGGCGCTCCGGATCGACGTCGATCCGGACCTGGCGCTCGACACCGCCCGTCAGGTCGACCGAGAGCACGCCGGGCACCTGTTCGAGGTCCTCCTGGACGTCCTCGCCCACCTGCTTCAGCCGGGCCAGGTCGAAGGGTCCGCTCAGCACCACTTGCATGATGGGCCAGTCGGTGCTGCTGATCTCGGAGACCAGCATGTCGTCCTTCACGTCCTGGGGCAGCTCGGGCTTGGCCAGCTCGACCGCGTCGCGCACCTTCTGCAGCGCGTCGCTCATGTCGACGCTGGGCTGGAACTCCATGACGACGGTGCTCACACCCTCGCTCGAGGTCGAGGTCATCTCCTCGACGTCGGCCACGCCCTTGAGCTGGGTCTCGAGCTTACGTGTGACCAGATTCTCCATGTCCTCGGGACTGGTCCCGTAGTACGGCGCGTAGACCATCACGAACGGGATCTTGACGTCGGGCGAGGACTCGCGCGGCAGCACGACGTAGCTGTAGGCGCCCAGGACGACGACCAGCACCATGAGCGCGATGCTGGTCATCGACTTGCGGATGGCCAGATCGGTGACCCTCATCGTGGTTCCTCGACGGCGGGGGACGTGGGCAGGGGACGGCTCTCACCGGTCATCATGTCGCGAAGACCCTCGAGATTGCCCTCTTCCCGGACCTCGGCCGGATCCGCCGGAATGCTCCCGTCGCGGGCGGTGGCGACCTCCTGTACGATCACGCGGGCACCGCCCTGGAGTTGGCGTTGGCCGCGCACGACCAGGCGTTCCCCTCCGGCGAGTCCCTGTTCGACGATCACCATCATGCCCTGACCCGGGCCCAGCACCACCGGCCGGACGCGGGCCCGGTCGTCCTCGATCACGAAGACCGCGTCGCCGTCGACCGTACGCACCACGGCGTCCCGGGGGATCACGAGTGCGTCGGTGTGCACCAGCTTCAAGACACGCGCACGAGCGACCACGCCTGCTCGGAGTCGGAGATCCGGGTTCTCGACCTGGATCTCGACGGTGAACTTGCCCGACGCGGGGCTGGCCTCGACCGCGACGTAGTTCACCCGGCCGGGAGCGACGCCCTCGACCCCGTCGACGCTCACCATCGCCGGGGTGCCCTCGCTCAGGAAGGCCACCTCCCGTTCGGTGACCGACGTGACGAGTTCGAGCGTGAAGGGATCCACGACGCGGGCCACACGCTGGCCCGGCGACACCAGTTCGCCGATCTCGACGTAGTGCTCCACCAGCACGCCGTCGAACGGAGCCTTGATGGCGGCGCGCTCGTAGCGGAGTTCGGCCACGCGCGCGGACTCGCGAGCCTGTTGCAACTCGGTGTAGACGCGCAGCATCTCCTGCTTGCTCACGGAGTTGGCCTCGAAGAGCGATCGGGTGCGGTCCTCGTTGTACTCGCGCAGGGTGACCGCCGCCTTCGCCGAGTTCATCTCGGCCTCGAGCAGGTCCCGACCGAGGCCCACGACGACCTCTCCCTCGCGCACCACGGCCCCCTTCTCGACGGGCAGCCGGCGGACGACACCCGACTCCTCGGTACTCACGTCGGTGGCCTGCACCGCCTCGAGCCGACCGGTGAGATAGAGGGTCTCGAGCAGGTCACTGCGCTCCAGTTCGAGTGCGCGCACGTTGTGGGGCCGCTCGGTGGGCGTGTCCTCTGCGTTCGCCTCGACCGAACCGTCACCACCGCCGCACCCCGCCACCAGCAGGGGTACCACGAGGAACAATGTCCGGAAGGGCGCGAGTCGGGGATCCGGACGGGTCATCGTGATTCCTCCTGCGCGTTCGTCGGAGCGCCGCCGTCGGCGGCGGCGAGGATGCTGGCCAGTGGCAGGGCGGGCGAGGCACCCATGGCGCGCTTCAGCGTGGCGAGCGAGGTCAGGACGTCGTAGCGGGCCTGGATCAACGTCGATCGGGCCGTGAATCGTTCGGCCTGGGCGTTGAGGACCTCGAGGTTGTCGGCCTTTCCCAGCTCGTAGCGCAGGCTGATCTGGGTGTAGGCGTCGTTCGCACGGTCGAGGTTGAGCGATGCGGCCGTCAGGTCGGCCCGCGCGATCTCCAGCATCTCGAGCGCGTCGAGCACCTCGTCGCGGACCTGGCCCTCGAGCTCGTCCACACGGGCCTCGTTGCGCCGCAGCTGCGCCTGTGCCTCCTGTATCTCGCCGCGGGATCGCAGACCGTCGAACAGCGGGAGGTGCAGGGTCACTCCCGCGCGCCAGAAGTCCTGGCCGTCGTTCGTCAGATCCTCGAGCTCGCGGGTGACGAATCCCCACTGCCCTTCCACCGTGAGGTACGGGTGGTTCTGGGCGTCGGCCACGCCGCGCCGCAACTCGTACAGTGAACTCTCGCGGCGCTGGGCCTGGAGGTCGGGCCGGTGCCGGGCCAGCGCGAGGGCGGTCCCGGCGGGGACGACCTCGTCCTCGAGCGGGAACGACGCGATCACGGCGACCGGCGTGAGCGGGTCGCGACCGAGCAGCAGGTTGAGCTGCTGACCGGCCCGCCGCAGGTCGTTCGCCCGGCGTCGCGCCTCGGGGCGAAGATTGGACAGGCTCACCGCCGCCTGCAGCGTGTCGAGCGGGGTGGCGAACTCCAGACGGAAGCGCCGGCGCGTCACCGCCAGGAACTCCTCGCGCGCGTCGATCTCGCGCTCGATCGCGGCCAGCCGCTCGCGGGCGAGGACGATCGCGTGGTAGGCGCCGACCACGGCCTCCACCGTGCGGTGCTCCGCATCGCGCACCAGCGCCGCCTGTTGCTCGATCGCACCCTCGGCCGCACTCACCGCCCGCCAGACGCGGGTCGGGCGCAGTTCCCAGAACGCGTCGAGGTAGGTCCGCCAGAAGGTCTGGGCGGGAATGTCGGCGGGGTCGGGAACGAACGAGAACTCGGCCACGTCGACGGTGTCGGGGAAAAGGATCGAGAAGAAGTCGTCGCCCTCCTCGCCCCCGCCGAAGGACTCGTCGAGCGCGAAGCTCGGATCACGACTGCGACTCCAGGCGCCCTGCAGCTCGACGACGGGGAAGCCCTCCGACCGGGCCTGTACCTTCCGGGCCTCGAGCTCCGACAGGCCCTGGCGCTCCTGACGCAGCCCGTCGTTGGAACGCAACGCCACGTCGATGCAGGTGTCGAGGTCCAGCGGGGCGGGCTCTTCGCCGATCGCGAGCACGACGTCGCCCTCGGCGATGAAGCGGTCCTCCGCCGCGTCCTGCGCTTCCGCCGGCGCCGCGGCCGTCGACCCCAGGAGCAGGACGATCAGCGCCGCAGCGCCGCGAACTCGCGGATTCGTCATCGATTCGACTCCTCGGGGCTCGAGTCGTGGAGAACTCCCGCACCGGCGAAGAACTGCTCCACCAGATCGTCCACGCGATCGGTCCCGTCCTCGCGCAGCATCTCGAAGAGAGCCGGGTCCGCCGCCAGGAAACGCTGCTCCTCGTAGGTCGACATGACGTCCATGTGGACCAGGTTGAAGAGGTAACGCATCAGACGCTCCGGGGTTGCACCGGGACGCACCTCCAGTTCTCCGGACTCGACCGCACGATGGATCCGCACCGCCAGCCAGCGGATCACCGGTCGCCAGTAACCGACCAGATCCACGACGGGCTGCCCCTCTTCGGGACCGTAGGCCAGGGCCAGGACGAAACGCAGTCCGACCGAGTACTCACGCGCGATGTCCAGATGGACCTGTGCGAAGTGCCGGACGATCGAGCGCAGGTCGGCACCGTCGAGGTCCGTCTCCAGGATCGCTTCGGTCGTCGTGAGCATGACGACATCGGCGCAGGCGTGGAACAGGCCCTCCTTGTTCCCGAAGTGGTATCCGATCAGGGGCGCGGTGACCGATGCCTCGGCCGCGATCGAGCGGGTGCTGGTCCCGCCGTATCCGCGACGGCCGAAGAGTTCGATCGCCTTCCGAAGGATCTCGTGCTCGGCGCCACCCGCGGCGGGCGCACCCTCGGGGGGCCAGAGATCTGGAAGTCGGATCTTCGATTCCTGCAAGGTGTCTCCGACGGGTTCGGCCTCGGGGCCGAGCCGGCAGGGGGCGCGAGTCCGGCCTCGGGGAACGGAGCTGAACGTACGTAAAGGCCTCCTGAACAAGTGTCAAGGCATCGCCCGTCGTGGAGATTCTCCCCAGGGTTGATTAGCTTTCCCCGCCGATGCCCCTCCTTCGTTCCGTTCCATCCTCCCTGCGCCATGAACCGACCTGCACCGGAGTCCTCTCTCGGACTCGAGGGCCCGAGCGGCTATCTGGAGAACCTCTACCGTCCCGTGCCGGCGGGGGTGCAAGCCCGTGCCGCAGCCGTCCTGTGCCATCCGCACCCCCTGTTCGGCGGCACGATGCACAACAAGACCCTGTACCGGCTGGCCAAGCGCCTCTCGGTCGAGGCCGACATGCCATCGCTCCGGTTCAATTTCCGGGGAACGGGTCGGAGCCTCGGCCGCCACGACAACGGCATCGGTGAGGTGGCCGATGTCCGTACGGCCTTGGATCGCCTGGCCGAGGAGCATCCCGGGCTGCCGATCGTGGTCGTCGGCTACTCCTTCGGCGCGGTGGTCGGGCTGCGGGCCGGTGCGGGCGACCCCCGGGTGACGCATCTCGTGGCCCTGGGCACGCCGGTCGGCGAACCCGACTGGGAGGTCGAACACCTGCGGACCACCGAGAAGCCGCGATTGCTGGTCCAGGGCGAGAACGACGAGTTCGGCGACGCCGATGCCATCCGCGCGTTCGCGGCCTCGGCCAAGGGGCCGGTCGACGTGGAGGTCGTCGCCGGAGCCGACCATCTCTTCCACGGGGTGGAGGACGCGGCGGTCGAAGCCGTGGTGGCCTATATTCAGCGCCACGCGATGTCCGTCTGATCCGCTCGTCCCAGCCCCGGAGCGTCCCTGCTTGCTCGTGCCCGTTCAGGCCTACCTCACGCGTGGGGTGGGCGTCCACCGCGAGGAACTCGTGGCGTTCGAGATCGCACTGCGCGACGCCGGGATCGCCGCGCAGAACCTCGTGGCGGTCTCGAGCATCCTCCCGCCCGCCTGCGAGCTCGTGGCGCGCGAGGAGGCCGAGAAGCACCTGATGCCGGGCCAGATCCTGCACGTGGTCATGAGCCGCGAGGAGACCGACGAACCCCACCGGGCCGTGGGCGCGAGTATCGGGATCGCCCGTCCGCGCGACACCTCCCGGCACGGATTCATCGCCGAGCACGGAGGATTCGGACTGGGCGAGGACGAACTGCGCACGCACGCCGAGGACCTGGCCTCGACCATGCTGGCGAGCACGATGGGCGTCGACGTCGACGCCGATCTCCCCCCGCGGGAGCGCGCTCGCCTCTTCGAGGAGGCCGGAGTCGTCGATTTCCGCGATTCGGTGGTCGCCACTGCCCGCGGCGACGAGCGGGGGCGAACCACCTGTGTGGTCGCGGCTGCGGTCTTCGTCATGGATTGGATGGTTCCGAGCCCCTGAGGGGCACCGTCAAGATCGCATCAAATCGTACGCCCCCACTTGTCGGTACCACCGTCAACCTTGCTATACTCCGGGGCCCGGTCGTCCGATGGTCCAGCGACGACCGGACCCGACACCCGTCCCTTTGCTCTCCCGCGAGGCCCGTTTGCCCATGACCGATCATTCCGAACGTCCGGACGAGACGCCGAACCAGAAGCCCGACACGATCGGCGAAGACGCCGCGATCACGCCCGCCGACGCGACCGGCCCCGAGGCCGGCACGCCGGACGCGGCCACGCCCACCGACGAGCCGAAACGCGAGCCGCCCGAGGCCGAGCCGGAGAAGGACGCCGAGGAAACCTCGGCGACGCCTCCTCCGGCGGCCGATGACGCGGTGGTCATGGAGTCGGCCGATACGGAATCGACTCCGGCAGCCGCGGCCGCGGCTGCGTCGAGCCCGACGAGTCCTTCGTCCGACGAGGAGACCACCGATCCCGCGGCGAGTGCCGAACAGGCCGACGCCGTGGCGAGCGACGAACGTCTCACCTCGAAGTACAAGAGCGGGCAGCGCATGGACGTGAAGCTCGTCCAGATCGGCGAGAAGGATTCCTTCGTCGACTACGGCGGGACCGCCGAGGGCACCATCGCCACCGCCGAGTTGAAGAACCCCGACGGCGAGATGCGCGTCGACGAGGGCGACACCTTCCCCGCGATCGTTCGCAAGGCCGGTGAGACCCTCGAGTTCACGGTGGGTCGCGGCAAGGGCAAGGGCGGGGACCTGCTCCGCATGCGCGAACTGCAGGGTGCACACGAGGGAGACATCCCCGTCAGCGGCAAGATCAAGTCGACGAACAAGGGTGGATTCGAGGTCGACCTGAACGGCGTGCGGGCCTTCTGCCCGTTCTCCCAGATCGACACGATCTACTGCGACAAGCCCGAGGAACACGTCGGCAACGAGTACACCTTCCAGATCATCGCCTTCGAGCGCGGTGGCCGGAACATCGTGTTGAGCCGCCGCAAGATCATCGAGGAAGAGAGCAAGGCCGCCGCCGAGACCACGCGCGAGAACCTCGCGGTGGGCGAGATCTTCGAGGGCACCGTCCGGCGTCTGCAGCCCTACGGGGCCTTCATCGACCTCGGTGGTGTCGACGGTCTCGTGCACGTCAGCGAGATCAGCCGCGGGCACGTGGCCGATCCGCGCGACGTGCTGTCGGTCGGCCAGAAGGTGCGCGTGCAGATCATCAAACTCGACGACATCGGTGGCGAGCGTGAGCGCATCAGCCTGTCCATGAAGGTGCTCGAGACCGACCCGTGGGACAAGGCCGACGAGAAGTGGGCCGTGGGGTCGATCGTGTCGGGCAAGGTCGTCCGCCTGACCGACTTCGGTGCCTTCGTCGAACTCAGTCCCGGCGTCGACGGTCTGGTGCACGTCTCCGAGATCAGCACCGAACGCGTCGATCACCCCGGTTCGGTGCTCGAGCCGGGGCAGTCCGTCGACGTGCGGATCCTGTCCGTCGATCCCGATGGGCGCCGGATCTCGCTGACCATGCGCCCCGAGGGCGAGGAGCGCGCGCCCCGTGCTCCGCGGGACGACGCCGATCGTGGAGGCCGCGGTGACCGCGGCCCGCGCGGCCGACGGGGTCGCGACCACCACGACAACCGGCCGGGCGAGTCCTACACCTTCGGTGCCGAAGAGGAGCCGAAGGACCCGGACGTCGACGTGAACGAACTCGACTTCAGCGACGCCGTCGAGCTCCTGAAGCAGAAGTTCAACCGAGACTGAGTCGCCCGGGACCTTGGACGACCACCTCCGCTGGATCGACGTGGCCGGCCTCGACGAGATCGCCGAGGACCGGCCGCTCGCTCGCACCGTCGGTCGGACGGGCGTGGCCCTGCTGCGCCGTGGCGATCAGGTGGTCGCCGTGCTCGATCGCTGCCCGCACATGGACTTCCCCCTGAGCCAGGGTCGCGTCCACGAGGGCAGGCTCGAGTGCTCCCTCCACCACTGGCGTTTCGACGTCTTCGAGGATCCCCCGGACTCGGTGCCGCCCGAGGCGCGCTGCGTCCACGTCCCCGTGCGTGTGGTCGAGGGCCGCGTGCTCCTCGGCGCGCCACGCTGAACGAACGCGCGACGGGCCCCGGAAGCGGGACCCGTCGTCGGCCACACCCTCGAACGGGCGCGGAAAGCCGCGAAGACCGGATCTAGGGTGCCGTCGAACAGATCTCCTCGTAGCGGCCCTCGAAGAAGCCATCGCCCGGTTCGTTCGCATCGTTCTCGAGGTAGCGACCCTGCACGGTGCCCAGGTGCAAGCCATTGCGGTTCACCCAACGGGCCTGGAAGGTCCCCATGCCGTCGCCGCTCGTCCCTGGATCCCAGGTCCCGCGGATCAGGCCCTTCACCCGGCCACCGCGTCCGATGTACTTGCCGATCATCACGCGCTCACCCTGGCTGTCCAGGCCGTAGAGGCCCATCAGGAAGCCGGTGGTCGAGCCGCTGCGACCCACGTAGCGACCGCGGAAGGCCCCCATCTCGATGGCGTCGGTCTCGGGCCGATCCTCGACACCCTTCCAGAACCCGGTGACGAAGCCCTCGCCGCAGAACCGTTGGTCCTGCACGTGGGCCTGGATCGACACGGCGTTGCCGACGTCGTCGACCGCCACGATCCGCTCCGTCCCGTCGAGGGTGTCGATCGTCAACGAAGTCCGGAACAGGGGCGTTTCGAGGATCAACTCGCCGGGCGCGACGCCGTCCTCCACGCGACTCATCACGCAGACCAGCACGCCATCGTAATGGGGACCGGTCCGGCTGACCCACGCCAGACTGTCGCGTTCGACGCGCGGCAGACGATGATCGAAGGGACGCTCGAACAGGATCGTACGCTTCAGCGCGATCACGCCGTCGGTGACCTTCAGCGAACCGCTCCAGTCCAGGCCGGCCTCCGGGGTGGCCGACACCGTCTCACGGTCGAACTCGCCGTCGAGCTGACCCCAGAGGATCCGCACGAAGGTCCGGCGCATCCGCGGGTCGGCGAGCGAGGGATCGCGGTCGGTCAGGCTGTCCTCGTCGTCCTCCGCGAGAGCGGCCTCGTCCTCGACCACGGCCGCGCTCACGAGCGCGGCGTCTCCGAAGCCCTCGGCTTCGTCGGTGTACGCCAGGCCACCGTACTCCTGGTCGAGGTCGAGGGTCTCGAGGGTCTGGGTCCCGCTCACGTCGTCGTCACCACTCGACAGGGGACCGCTCGTGTCGTCGGAACAGCCCGAGAGGACGAGTCCGAGGACCAGTGCGAACAGGGGGAGCATCGGGATCGGGGTGCGCTTCATCGGTTCGTTCCTCCTGGGGTGTGGCCACGGCCACGTTGGATCAAAGGTCAGCACCCCGGCTCCCAGCATCGCCGGGGCCCAATCGACGTCGAAGGGCGCAGGTGGCTCGGAGTCAACCACTTGCACTGCCGGACAGGCCTCGCGACTGCCCTCGCGATCGTCCCTCCTCGTACACCAGCGACGCAATCGGTACGTCGACGGGCCGACCACCTTGACCCCGAGGGTCCCGGCTTGGCACAATCACCCGGCCTGTCCGATGCCCTCCGTGCTCTGTCATCCGGGTTCCACCACGGGATCCGCTGCCGTACTCCTCCGAAGGTCGCTCTCGGGCGCCGGCTCCCATCCATGAGATCGAAACAGCTCGTCTTGTTCCTACTGTGCGGCGCGCTCGCCCTCACTGCCCGTGACGCGCCGGGTTTCGTCCCCCCGTGGGCGATCGATCCCGAGGCCACCGCGGCGGACTCGCGGACCGTGTCGAGCAACGTTCCTCCCGACGACGAATCGCAGGCGGCGAATCGGGAGCAGTTCGACGTCCTCGACTACGAGATCAACCTCGTGCCGGACTTCGACACGGAGTCACTGACGGGAACGGTGAAGATCTCGCTGCGGGCAGAGGAGGACGGGGTCGTCTTCGTCGATCTGGACCTGTCGAACACGCTCACGGTGGGATCGGTGACCAGCGCCGGCACGGCCCTGCCCTTCGACCACTCCGACGACGTCCTGCGGCTCTACCCCCAGGCGCCACTCCGCGAAGGCGACACGTGGACGGTGACCGTCCACTACGGCGGCGTACCTCAGCCGACCGGATTCCTGGGATTCTCGTTCGGAACGACGCCGGCCGGGGATCCACTGCTCGCCACCCTGAGCCAACCCTACGGCGCGCGGAGCTGGTGGCCGTGCAAGGACACGCCGAGCGACAAGGCCACGGTCCTGCTGCGGGTCGTCGTCCCCACCGGCATGTACGCGGCGAGCAACGGGATTCTGGAACTCGAGGCGCCCAGCGGCGACCGGACCCTCTTCCAGTGGCGCCACGACTACCCGATCTCGACGTACAACGTGAGCCTCGCCGTGGCCGACTACGTGAGCTGGGAAGAGACATGGCGCTCACCCGGCGGCCGTGAACTCCCGATCGAGTACCACGTGTTCCCCGAGCACGAGGAAGCGGCGCGCTTCGACTTCGGTCGAACCACCGACATCCTCGACTACTACACGGAACTGTTCGGCGAGTACCCCTTCGTCGACGAGAAGTACGGCATGGCCGAGTTCGTGTGGGAAGGTGCGATGGAGCACCAGACCATGACGAGCTACGGCGACGTGTTCCTGACCGGAGACCGGTTCTACGAGCGGATCATCGGTCACGAGCTCGCGCACCACTGGTGGGGCAACTCGATGACCCTGTCCGATTGGGGAGAGCTGTGGGTCCACGAGGGCTTCGCCACCCTCGCCGAGGGCCTGTGGGTCGAGCGCGCCGAGGGAACCGCCGCCTACCGCACCTTCCTGCGTCGACGCTCGAACGGCTGTTGCGGCTTCTCCGGGCCGATCAGCCCGCCGGACCGGCTGTTCAACCAGACCGTCTTCAACAAGGCCGCCTGGATGCTCCACATGCTCCGTGGGTTCCTCGGCGACACGGACTTCTTCGCCGCCATGTACGATCTCGCCCAGCGGCCCGAACTGCAGTACGGATCGATCGTCACCGAAGACGTCGTGGAACAGTTCGAGACGTCGACGGGGCGCTCGCTCCAATGGTTCTTCGACCAGTGGTTGTACCGCATCGGGCGTCCGACCTTCACGGTGGAGTGGACCACGAAGTCCGTGGGTGACCGGACGCGCGTGCAGGTGGAGATCGACCAGTCCGATCTCGCCGCGCCCTGGACCTTCCCGTTGCGACTGCGCGCCGTCACTCCGTCGGGCACGGTCGACCTCGAGACCTTCGTGGCCAGTGACACGCACCAGTTCACCGCCTTCGTCGAAGGCGACGTCCAGGACCTCCAGGTCGATCCCGACGAATGGTTGCTGAAGTTCGTCGTCGAGACGGCGACCGACGCCCCGGCGCCCATCGGCGCGACGGCCCAACTGCTGCCCAATGCCCCGAACCCCTTCAACCCGCGGACCGCACTGCGCTTCGAGTTGCCGACACCGCAGGACGTCCGGCTCCGAATCCTGGACGCCCGGGGGCGTGTGGTCGACGTGCTCGATCCCGGCCCCATGCCCGCCGGTCGGCACCGGATGCCCTGGTCGGGGATCGACCGGAAGGGGAACCCGGTTGCCTCGGGGACCTACCGCGTGGTACTCGAGGCCGACGGGACGGTGTCGTCGGTGCTTCCGATCACACTCGTCCGCTGAGACCCGGACCCTCCTCCGAAAGACCCGACGTGCTGCGTATCGGCCTTCTGCTCTCGGGCTGCGGGGCGCTCGACGGCAGCGACCCCACGCAGGTCGTGCTCTGGCGCCTCGTGGCGGCCCGCGAGGGCCACGTTCTCGTGCCCATGGCCCCCGACGTCGAACAGCACGACGTCGTGGGCCCACAGGGCGTCGTGGGGGGACCCGGCCGTCGGGCCCGTGACGAGGCCATGCGGTTGACCGGAGGCGTGATCGAGTCCGCGGCGGCGATCCGCCCCGACGAGATCGACGTGCTCGTCGTGCCCGGAGGCATGGGAGCCGCGAAGACCCTGTGCGATGCCGCAGTCACCGAACCGGTCTCGGTGCTGCCCGAACCCGGGGCGCTGGCCCGGGGTCTCACCGAGGCCGGGGGTGTCGTCGTCGCGGTCGACGAAGCCGTGGTCTGGGCGGCGTACGTGTTCGCCGAGCACGCCCCTCTCGACCTCGCGACCGACGACCGTTTCCCGGTCGAACGGGACCTCCGTGCCAACGGGCATCGACCCGTCGACACGCAGACCGCACCGGTGGTCGACACGACCCATCGTGTGGTCTCGCACTGGATCCCCGCCTCGCTCGACGTCGCCGGCGTCCTCGAACACATCGGAACGCTGCTCGACGCCGCCGACCGGCTGCTCGCGCGAGACCGAGAACAGCACACGTGAGGACACCCCCCGGCAGGAGCGGAGGGTGCCCTCGGTTCCGGGTCGCCGAACCCGGATGCATGGCCCAGATGGATGGGTTCCGGGAAGTGGATGCTCCCTGCGGTGAGACACCTCACACACCCACTCCCCGGCTCCCGGTCGTGCGCCGCGGCCGAGCATCGGATTCCGACGCGACTCTTCCCCAGACGGATCGACTCCGATGCCTTGCCTCGACGACACGGATCCACCCGAGGGTGGATTCGGGGCGGGCGTCGTGCGACCGCGGTCGGTCGCACTCGCGTGCCCGCTTCGGGACGACGATCCGTACTCGTGCAGGCGACGCCGGCGAAGGGCGCAGGGCGATGGTGTGGGCCGACGTGCGCCGTCCCGGGCCATCGGCCCGGACGACAGGAGCACGGCCGTTGGTCGTGTTCGTGGACCGCGGCGGCTCGACCGGAAGTGGGATCGCGTCAGGCGGTGCGACCATCACCCGCGGGCGAGACGGGTCGGGTCCTCACGGGAGCGCGCGCGGAGGGCTGGATAGGCGACCTGGCCACGTCGACGCTGCCGTGGAGTGAACTTACGGAGTCGATGACTGCCCGGTCAATATGCTCCCGACGCAGCGCGGGACGAGCGGGGACTCATCCGCGCAGCGAGAATCCGCCATCGACGGACAACACCTGACCCGTCACGTACGGGGCCGTCGCCAGGTAGAGCAGGGCGTCGACGACATCGTCGGGGTCGCCGTACTCACCCAGGGGGATCCGGCCGGCCGGCGGTCGATCGCCTCCGTCCTCCTCGCCCTCGAGCCGCAGGATTCCCGGTGCGATGGCGTTCACCGTGACCTCCGGCGCCAACGCCAGCGCCAGGGACCGGGTGGTCATCACGAGTCCAGCTTTGCTCACGCTGTACGACAGGTGCTGGCGGTAGGGGCGCAGCCCTCCCGTGCTGGCCACGTTCACGATGCATCCCTCCCCCCGGGCCCGCATGCGGCGACCGCACGCCAGCGACAGCAGATAGGGCGCACGCAGGTTGACCGCGATGCTCTCGTCGAAGTCCGCAGCGCCGCTGGCCTCGACGTCGGCGTGCAGCAGGACACCCGCATTGTTCACCAGCAGGCCGATCGGGCCCATGTCCCCCTCCACCGCGTCGACCAGGCCCTCGATCGCCGAGGTCGACCGCAGATCGGTCTCGTAGGCGCCTGCCTCGGTGCCGTCCCGGTCGAGTTCGTCGACGAGACGGCGGGCCTGCTCCCCGCTGCGGTGGTAGGTGAAGGCCACGTCGAAGCCCTCGTTCGCGAGGGCGCGCACGAAGCGGGCGCCGAGACGGCGGGCCCCTCCGGTGACCAGGGCCAGTACGGGCGCCGCTTCGGCGTCTGGATCCGCGGACGGGTTGCGATCGAAGGAGCTTTCGTCGGACACTGCTCGTACTCCCGTACGGGACACCGTGGTGCGGGCGCCGCCCGGCGGGGGATCGGCGCTGCGTGCGTCCCACGAGTGTATACCTTGTCGACCGGGTCGCGCACCTGAGCGTTTCCCCGGCTCTCCTCCCCTGGCGCCACCATGCAGAACATCCGAACGCTCGGCGAGCTCGAACGCACCGATTACCGCCCGTCGGCGGTGAAGGACGAGCTCCGACGCAACGTACTGCGCCGTCTGGGCGAGGGCAGCGAGCTCTTCCCCGGCGTGGTCGGCTACGACCGGACGGTGATCCCGGAGCTGATCAACGCGCTGCTCAGCCGCCACGACTTCATCCTGTTGGGTCTGCGGGGGCAGGCGAAGACCCGCCTCGTGCGCGGACTGACGGCCTTCCTCGATCCGCTCGTCCCGGCCGTCGACGGCAGCCCCTTCCACGACGATCCCATGAATCCGGTCAGTGCCGTGGGCCGCCGGATCGTGGCCGAGGCGGGTCCCGACACCCCCGTGATCTGGGTCACACCCGAGGATCGCTTCGTCGAGAAGCTGGCCACGCCCGACGTCACGATCGCCGACCTGATCGGAGACATCGATCCGATCAAGGCGGCCAGCGAGGGCCGTCACCTCGACGACGAGGAGATCATCCAGTACGGCATGGTCCCCCGCGCACACCGCGGTATCTTCGCGATCAACGAGCTGCCCGACCTCGCCCCCCGGATCCAGGTCGGCCTGCTGAACATCATGGAGGAGAAAGACGTCCAGATCCGCGGCTTCCCGGTGCGCCTGCCGATCGACGTGCAGATGGTCTTCACCGCGAACCCAGAGGACTACACCAACCGCGGTTCGATCATCACGCCGCTGAAGGATCGCATCGACAGCCAGATCCACACGCACTACCCGCTCGTCCTCTCGCAGGCGATGCAGATCACCGAACAGGAGAGCTGGAAGGACCGGGACCTGGAGGTGCACATCCCCTCCTTCCTGCGCCGTGTGGTCGACGAGGTGGTCTTCCTGGCCCGTGAGAGCGAGTTCGTGGACCACGCCAGTGGCGTGAGCGCCCGCGCGTCGATCAGCGCCTACGAGAACCTGATCAGCAACGTGGAGCGTCGCGTGGCCGAACACGGCCCGGACGCCGCCACGGTGCGCGTCTGCGACCTCGACTCGATGATCCCGGCCCTGGTGGGGAAGATGGAGCTGGCCTACGAGGGCGAACAGGAGGGGGCCGTCACCATCTGCCGGAATCTCATCGGCAAGGCGGTGCAGCGGGCCTTCGTCGACGTCTTCCCCGATCCGACCGCACGGAGCGGTCGACGCGAACGCACGGCGCTCGACGACGACACCTCGTCGCACGGCTCCGAGCTGGACACGTCGATCTACGGCAGTGTCACCGGCCACTTCAGTGGAGGGACACGAGTCCGGCTCGGAGATCGGATGAGCGAGTCCGAGTACCGGGAAGCCCTCGACGCGGTCCCGGGCCTGGAGGAGCTCGTCCGTCAGCACGTCGACGACGTCGACGAACGCGATGTCCACCCGGCCATGGAGATGGTGCTCGAGGGTCTCTTCCAGAGCAGCTTCGTGGCCAAGGAGAACCTGGACCGCAACACCTTCTACTCGGACATGCTCCTGCGCATGATGCAGGGCATGGGCAACGACTGAGGACCCGCGTGCTCTACGAGTACTTCGAATGGGATCCCGAACTGTGGAAGGACCTGGTCTCCTTCGACCAGATGAGGAAGTTCTTCCACTACCTCGTCACCGTCACCGCGGGCGACGTCGACGAAGCCCTGCGAATCATGGAACGGTTGCAGCAACAGGGCTACCTCCCGCAGGACGTCGACCTGCAACAGTTCCGTCGTGATCTCGAGGGGCGCGAGGAGATCCGCGCCAACGACGAGGGTGGCTTCGACCTGACGGCGCGTGGCGAACGCGTACTGCGCCGCACGGCGCTCGAACAGATGTTCGGCCGACTGCGCAAGCGCGGCGGCGGCGACCACCGGCTGCCGCAGGAAGGCCGCGGCGGGGAGGCCACGAGCGAGACCCGTGAGTGGCGTTTCGGAGACGAGGTCAGCAAGATCGACTTCCGACGCAGCTACCAGAACGCCCTGCGCCGGGCCGGCCTGCAGAACCTGCACCTGAGCGAGCAGGACCTCGAGGTGCACGACACCGAGCACCTCACCAACTGTGCCACCGTTCTACTGCTCGACATCAGCCACTCCATGATCCTCTACGGCGAGGACCGGATCACGCCCGCGAAGCAGGTCGCCCTGGGGCTGGTCGAACTGATCCGGACGAAGTTCCCGAAGGACTCGATCGACGTGGTCCTCTTCGGCAACGAGGCCTTCCCGGTGTCGATCGAGGAGCTGCCCTACGTGCAGGTCGGACCCTTCCACACCAACACGCGTGCCGCGCTGCAGGCGGCACGCAAGATCCTGCGGCGGCGAAAGCACAGCAACAAGCAGGTGATCCTGATCACCGACGGCAAACCCACGGTGATCGCCGACGAAGAAGGGGTGATCTACCGCAACACCTTCGGCCTCGACCCGAAGATCGTGAACAAGACCCTCGACGAGGCCGTGGCGCTGCGCAAGGAACGCATCCCGATCACCACGTTCATGATCGCCAGCGATCTCTACCTGCAGCAGTTCGTGCACCGGCTCACCGAGTTGAACCACGGCAAGGCCTACTTCAGCGAAGCCGGGAACCTGGGCGAGTTCGTGCTCGTGGACTTCGTCCGCAACCGGCGCGGGCGGATGCGTTGAGCTCCGCGACGCGGCGTCAGACGCCCTCGACCACGATCATCCGGGACTCGGCGACCGCCTGTCGTAGCGCCTTGGCCTCGCGGTAGTCCTCCGACGACCACCAGGCCTTGGCCCTCTCGTAGGTGGGGAACTCCAGCACCACCACCCGCTGCGGTTCCCAGGCTCCCTCGAGCGGCTCCGATCGCCCACCACGCACCACGTAGCGACCGTCGTAGCGTTCGACACTCTCGGCAGCCATGGCTTTGTAGTCCTCGTAGCGCTCGGGATTGCTGACGGCGATGTCGACGATCACGTAGGCACTCACGGCGTTCCTCCCCGCAGGTGGCGGTCGAACCAATCGAGCGTGGCTCCGAACACACGGTCGAGATGCGGCGTGCTCCCCTCGTAGGGATGCACGGCGCCGAAGGTGTGCGTGCCGCCCTCGACCTCGACCAGTTCGCACCCCTGTTCGGGCGTTCGACCGGCACGCAGCAGACGGGCTTCGTCGAGTGGCACGGCCATGTCGCGCGTTCCGTGCAGGATCAGGTGCGGCACCTCCATGCGCTCGGCGCACAGGGCGGGCTCGACGCGGCCGGCGTGCTCGCGGGCGTCGACCACGTAGTCCCACGACATGGTCATGCGCTGGCCGGTGCGGGCGTTGGTGAACTCCATCACCCCATCCTCCTCCCAGCGCTCGAGCTGCCCCTCGGTGTAGCGAAGGGCGCGGCCGACACCACTCCAGGTCACGACCGCGCCGACCTCCTCCGGACGCTCCGAAGCCACGGCCATGACCGGGATCGACCCGCGGCTGTGCCCGAGCAGTCCGGCTCTCGCCGTGCGCGCTCCGGGATCGATCGGTGCCTCCGTCCGCGCCCACTCGAGCACCTGCTCGAGATCCGCGACCTCGCGGGTCAGGGTGTTGCGCTCGAAGAGGTCGAGTCGGGAGAACTGTTCGGGGTCGTCTCCGATCCCGTTCATCGAGAAGTCGAGAACGATCGACGCGAAGCCGGCCGCGGCCAGTCGCTCGCCGAGGTCGGGAAAGAATCCCCAGCGCTTGAATCCCTTGAAGCCGTGGGCGACGATGACGATCGCACGCGGCGGCCGCTCCGGATCGACCCGAAGGTCGAGACGCAGGGGGAGGTCGTCGGGAGTCCTGAGTTCGATGGTCTCGAGTCGCGTGGCCATGATGCACCCGCTGCCGTGGCGACGAAGCGATGGAGCTCGCATGACGAGAACGCGCGTGGAAGCCGTCGTCTTCGACCTCGACGGAACGCTCGTCGATTCCGGGACCGCGGTGATCGGAGCGGTCGCCACGGGAATCCGTGAAGTGGCGGAACGGCACGGGCACGGAAGGATCGACGTGGATCCGTCGGTGCTGCGTGCCGCGCTCGGACGACCCGCGCGCGAATACTTCCGCACGGTCCTGCCGCGGAAGCTAGTGGATCTGGCCGACGAGGTCAAAGAGGTGGCGACCCGACACGAAGTCGATGCGCTGCGCGAAGGCCACGGGCGCACCTTCGACGCGGTCCTTCCCACTCTCGATGCCCTTCGCAGCTCTGGACGTCGTCTGGCCTGCGTCAGCAACGCCCAGGCTCCCTACTTCCGTGCCGCCCTGGACCACCTGGGACTCGGATCCCGCTTCGCGTTCACCGAGTGTCAGGAGGAGCTCCCGGCGGGCGCGGACCCACCCTTCAAGGTGGCGATGTTGCGTCGTGCCCTGGCAGCACTGGACGTCGCTCCGGCCCGGGCGGTGATGGTCGGGGACCGCGAGGAGGATCTCGTCTCCGGGCGGACCGTCGGATGCCGGACGATCGGAGCCGTCTACGGTTTCGGCGAACCGGACGAGTTCGTCGACGCGGACGCCACGGTGGAACGCTTCGCCGCACTCGTGGACGTGATCGACGCCTTCGAATGAGGGAGGTCAGCCCACGGCTGCGGCCAGCGCCCGCCGCACCGCATCGACCTCTGCGGCCGGAAAACCTCCGCGTGCGTGATCCGGGCGGCCTCCCCCGCGCCCCCCGACGGGGGTGAGCACCTCGCGTAGCACCGTCGACGCGTCGATCTCGAGGTCGTCGCTCCGCGCCACCGTGAGCGCACCCCGATCGCCGTCGACGGTGATCAGTCCGACGAAGGTCCCTTCGTGCTTCGTCAACAGCCGCACCGCCGTGGGCACCGCCAGGGCCTCGTCCTCGTCGAGCTCCCGGATCACCGCGCGCACGCCCGAGTCCTGCGGCTCGGTCCCGGCCCACCACCGCTCGCACCGCGCCGCCACGAGCTCCCGCGCAAGGGCCTCCAGCCGGCGCAGGCGCTCCTTCGACGTGCGCATCAGCTTCTCCACCGTGGCGTCGACGAACTCGGCTCCGGTGGTCAGGCGCAGCGCCACGGCATCGAGCCAGCGCTGCCGCTCGCGGCGATGGTGCAGCGCCCGGTCGCCGCACCAGAAGTTCACGCGCGTGCCGCCCTTGATCTTGTCGGTACCGGTGATCACCACCAGCCCGACCTCGGCCGTGTTCGCGACGTGCGTACCTCCGCACGGACAACGGTCGACACCCTCGACCTCGACCACCCGGATCGGTCCCGATCGCTTCGAGATCTTGCGCGGACCCATGGCCGCCACTTCGTCGTGTGAGAGCTGATGCACGTGCACCGGCCGGGCGTCCCACAGGAAGTGGTTGGTGGCGTCCTCGATCTCGTCGAGCTGCGTGTCGGTGAGGGAGTCGGTGGCCAGGTCCAGGGTGTTGCCGCTCTCGCCCAGGCGGGAACTGACCGTCTGCAGTCCCAGACGGGTGAAGAACACCGCACTGAGGACGTGCTGACCGCTGTGCTGCTGGCGGTGGTGCGCGCGGCGCTCCGCGTCGATCGTCGCGTGCACCGTCGACCCGGCCGTCGGCGCCGGGCCCTCGACCACGTGGACGATCGTCCCGTCGTCTCCTTCGACCACGTCGACGACCCGAGCGTCGCCCAGGGTTCCGGTGTCATGCATCTGTCCGCCGCTGGTCGGGTAGAAGAACGATGCGTCGAGCACGACGTGGCTGAGCCCTCCCTGTCCGGAGACGACGTCGCGCACGACGGCGTCGAATTCGGTGCGGTAGGCGTCGTCGTAGTACAGGCGTCGGGTCATCGGGCACTCCGGGTCCGGGGCGACGGTCGACCGGTCAGGGTAAGCGCTCGGCCGCACACACGAAACCCCCGCACGCTCGCGCGCACGGGGGCTCCGCGCTCTCCGCTCGTGGAGGGGTCAGCGATCCTCGAGGCGCTCCAGCCGTCGTTGCAGACGTTCGAGTTCCCGCTCGAGCACGCGGATCTCGTCGCGGATCGCGTCGGCCGAGTCGTCGGAGCGACCGGCCTCGCGCTCGTCGCGACGATCATAGCGATCGAGGTGGTCCCGGCCACCGCGACGCTCGTGACGCTCGACGTCCCGCAGCGCCCGCTCGACCTGCCGTTCGACCCGCCGGCTGATGCGCTCGGCCATGCGGCCCAGGTGCTCGAAGTCCTGATCGTCGAGGTGCTCGAGCCGTTCCTCGAGGCGACGGGCGAATCGTTCCATGTTCTCTTCGAAGCGCTCGGCGTCGAAGTGGGTGGGGGCGCCGTCATCGCCGTGGACCCAGACCCGGGAGCGTCCGTCGACCTCGACATCGATGTCGAGGTCCAGGTCCTCGAGCATCCGGATCACGTCCTCGGCGATCCCGGTTCCGAGCTCGCCCATGTCCTCGGCCAGACGTTCGATCTCGCGGGTGTCGACCTCGTGCACCACGCGGCCGTCGTCGCCGAGGATCACGATCCGGTCGCCGCCCGTGGCGGGCGTGTCCATCCCGGCGAGGAGGGCGACCGCGCCGATCACGAGCAGCGCGACTCCCACGGCGGCGTTGGCGTTGCGACGGATTCTCATGGGCGGACCTCCCCGGTGTGGGCGCGGACACCACGGCGGCACCGCGCAGTTCGTGGACGGGACTACGGGCGCGGGCGGAGAAGGTTACAGGGAAGCTGTGGAGAATCTCGCCGCCGGAGCCCCCGGGGCACCGCACCGCCTCAGACCACGGCGTCGCGTCGCTCGATCTCGGGCGACAGTCCCGCGACGATCTCGTAGTGGATGGTCTGGGCCCACTCGCCGAGCTGCTCCGCGGTGAGTTCCTCGTCCCCCTGGCACCCGAGCAGGACCACCTCGTCGCCGTCGCGGGGATCGTCGAGATGGGACACGTCGACCATGATCAGATTCATGCACACCCGCCCGCGAACCGGGCAGCGGCGACCCTCGACGAGCACGTACGCCCGGCCGCTCATGGTGCGGCGGTAGCCGTCGGCGTAGCCCACCGGAACGATGGCGATCCGGGCGTCGACCTCGACCTTGTGCGTGCACCCGTAGCCGATGAAGCCACCGGCCGGAACGGTCTTGATCTCGGTCAGGACGCTCTTCCAGGTGAGAGCGGATTCGAGGACCAGGCCGGCGGCGCCCTGTTCCCGCGCGCTGATCAGGGTCTCGCGGCTGGGCCAGTAGCCGTAGGCCGCGATCCCCGGGCGGACCATGTCGTAGTGCGTCTCCGGGAACAGGATCGCAGCCGCGCTCGACCCGATGTGACGCACGCGTGGCTCGAGGCCCATGTCGCGCGCCAGGTCCGACGCAGCGTCGAAACGCGCGATCTGACTGCGAGCGAAGTCGTGGCGGGTGGTGTCCTCGATGTTGGCGAAGTGACTGTGCAGGCCCACGAACTCGAGACCGGACTCCCCCCGGATCCGTTCGAGGCAGCTACGGAGCCCGTCCAGGTCCATGCCCTGCCGGTGCGTGCCGGTCTCGACCTTGAGGTGGAGCATCGCGGGCCGTCCCGCGGCGGCCGCGGCAGCGACCGCGGCATCCAGACGCCCCGGCACGCTGAGGGTGAGATGGACACCCCGGCGGACGAGTTCGGCCAGCGACTCGGTGTCCCAGGGACCCACCATCAGGACGGTGTGGTCGAGGCGCAGGTCGAGAACGCGAAATGCCTCGTGGGGCGCGTGGACGCAGATCCAGTCGGCACCACCCGAGACGAAGGCCCGCGCGGCACGCTCCAGGCCGTGCCCGTAGCCATTGCTCTTCACCACCGGGGCGAGCAGGACGTCGGGCCCGATCCGACGACGAAAGGCCGCTGCGTTGGCGGCCAACCGCGACGCGTCGACCTCGATCCACTGGTTGCTCATGACCGCTTCAACCCGAGGCCGGGCGGGACACGCCGAACAGGTCCTGACGGTGGCGGACCAGCGCGAAACCGTGCGCACGGGCGATCTCGTCCTGCCGGCGTTCCATGGCCTCGTCGCGGAACTCCTTCACGTCGCCCGTCTGCTCGTCGATGAAGTGGTCGTGGTGCTGCTCGTCACGGGGCTCGAACCGCGTGAGACCGTCGCCGAAGTGGCGACAGGCCGCGAGCCCCGAGTCGACCAACAGCTTGAGCGTACGGTACACCGTGGCGTAGCCGATCGAGGAGTCCCGCGTCTTCACACGGCCCAGCAGATCCTCGACGCTCACGTGGTCCTCGACGCCGGCGAAGAGCTCGGCGATGAGATCGCGCTGCTTCGTGTACTTGAGGCCCTCGCGGTTCAGGTACGTCCGGAACGCCGCGGGAAGGTCCGGCGCCACGTCGTCGGGCGGGGAGGGCCGCAGTTCGTCGACGATCGCCCGGCCGTGCTCCTCCAGGCAGGCGGGGCACACCCCGAAGAGTTCGTGGCGATGGTGCGTGAGCCGGTAGCCGAGGTCTTCGGCCACCTGCTCCTGCCGCCGCTCGATGAACTCGTCGTGGAACTCCACGATGGTCTGGCAGACCAGGCAGATCAGGTGGTCGTGGTGGTCCTCGTCGAGCGGTTCGTAACGCGCGAAGCCCTCGCCGAAGTTCCGCAGCGATGCCATCCCGCCGTCGACCAGCAGCTTCAGCGTGCGGTAGACCGTGGCGTATCCGATCGAGGAATCGCGCTCGCGCACCCGCAGGAGCAGGTCCTCGACACTGACGTGGTCCTCGACCCGAGCGAACTCGGCCGCGATCAGCTCGCGCTGGCGCGTGGTCTTCATGCCCTCGCGCGAGAGGTAGTCGCGGAACGCGGCCACGAGCGCTTCGCTGCGCGGATCCTGGGCTTCGGGCTGCACTCGGTTCACGGCGTCGACGCGGGGCTGGGGAATCGTCGGCCCAGAGTGGGCCCGCTCGCGGGAGGTGTCAAGCGAGCGGGAGCGGAGGGCACCTCGAGTCCCTCCGCTCCCGTGTCGGGAATCGCCGGTCAGCAGTGGTCGGCCGCACCCGACATGGCGCCGGCGAGCAGCCCGATGAAGCCACCGCCTCCGGCCCCCAGGCCCACGCCGACGGGCCCGCCGGCCAGACCGAGTCCTCCTCCGACACCGGCGCCCATGAGGCCAGCGCGCAGACTGTCTCCGACGACACCGAGCACACAGGGGAGGAGCCCTTCGTCCTCCCGCAGGAGAACGGTTCCACGCTGTGCGATCGCCTCGAAGCCGCGTTCCTGGACGTCCAGGTAGAGCCGGACCGCCTGCCGCTCCTGCACCGTCCAGGGTGCCGACGTCAGGGTGATCCGTTTGCGCGTCGCCCACCGGCAGAACGTCGCGACGTCGCCGGTGCCCGCCACCGCGGCATCGATCTCGTCGAGTGCGTTCTGCACCCCGGGGCTCGGGGACTCCGCGCCACTGCGCGGGAACGAGTCACCCTCGGAGGCGCGGTGGAAGCTCTCGAGGGCCGCCGCGCGAGCCTCCGGGTCGTCGGCGAAGTGTCGATCGATGAAGTCCAGGCTGGCCCGGCGGAGATCCGCCGAGTCGCCCCGAAGGGCACCGGTGAGCTCGAGGTGGTCGAAATAGGCGTCCACGGACGCGATCATCTTCTCGAGTCCCGGTGCCACGTCGGGCTCCGGCGGTTCCGTGGTGACGATGTCGACGGGCTCTTCGCCACAGGCGGTGACGACGGTCAGGACGAAGAGGGACAGGAGCGTGCGGAAGGGCGTGATGCCCGTTCGGGTTCTCAATGGGGACCTCCGGTCTCGGGAGTGGTCGCGGGAGGCGTCCACACACACCGGCGGAGGCTCACGGTTCGGCAGAGGGAGGCGGGCCGAGCTCGCAACGGATCCGGTGCACAGCCTTCGTATAGCCATCCGGACGGACGTATGTCAACGCACCCGTGCGAATCGTCACCGCACGTGGACAGAAGACATCGTCTGGTTCACGCCGCCTCACCCAGCTGCTCGACCTTCGGCTCGCCTCCGTCGCAGCGGATCCGGATCTTGTTCTCCTGGTAGACCGTGTCGACGTGCACGGGCCGCTGCCAGAGCCGTTGCAGATTCTGGACCGTCGCCTGCGCGTAACGGATGTCCAGGGGAATCCCCTCGAAGGCGTGCTCGAGGTGCAGCTCGCCCCGCCCTTCGAAGTCGGCGTCGACGATCGAGATCAGCGGTTGCCCCCCGTTCGTCAACTGGGCGAGCAGGTGCTTCTTGATCTTGTCGAACTCACGGCTGGCGATCACGTACTGATCCTTGTCGAGATCGTACTGGTAGACGAACAGCCGGTGTTCCATGCAGAACTCTTCGGTGAGGAAGGTGTCGATGAAGGTCACGTCGTTGTAGATCTTCCGCACCTCGAAGATCTTGTCGCGCCCCAGGCCGAGCTGACGGTTCCAGCGCTTGCGTTCCTCGAAGCTGTCGCAGGCTTCGTATTCCTCGCCGAAGCGACCGCGATTCCAGCGGTCCTCGATGTCGCGGAAGAGGTAGAGTCCGATCTTGTAGGGATTGAAGCCCTGGCCGCCCACCGTTCCGGAGTGGTGATCGGCGAAGTCCACGATCTCGGAGTCGTCCATCACGCGTTCGGTCATCATGCGCGAGTGCCAGTAGGTGGCCCAGCCCTCGTTCATGACCTTGGTCTGCCACTGGGGCGCGAAGTAGTAGCTCTCGTCGCGCACCATGCCCAGGATGTCCCGCTGCCAGCCCGTCAGCGGGGCGTAGTGCATGAGGAAGAGCAGGATGTCCCGTTCGGGATTCACCGGGAAGGACTTCTTGGCCCGGCGTGCCTCCTCGTAGGCCTCGCGCTGCTTCGCGATCACCTCTTCGGGATTGATGAAGGCGTCCATGTACGGCTTCGCCTGGAACCGGAAGTCCGGCGGCGCGGTGACGCGGTCGTCCTCCGGCGCCTCGAAACCCGACCGACGGCGTTCGATGAACTGCCCGTGCACGTCGATCAAGCGGTCGAGCGACAGACACAGGTCGAGGAAGCTCTCCACCTCCTCGAGTCCGTACAGATCGATGTAGCGCCGGATCCGCGAGGCGTGGTTCGCGATCTCGTCGATCATCTTCCGGTTCGTCTTGCTGAACCAGATGTTGTTCTTGAAGAAGTCGTTGTGTCCGTAGACGTGGCACATCACCAACTTCTGGTCGATGATGTCGTTCTCCTTCATCAGGTACGCGTAGCACGGGTCGTTGTTGATCACCATCTCGTAGATCTTCTGCAACCCGTACTGGTAGCCCTTGTTCAGCCGGTCGAACTCCATGCCGTGCGACCAGTGCGGGTAGCGCACCGGGAAGCCGCCATAGGCCGCGACCTCGTTCAACTGGCGGTAGTCGACCAGCTCGAAGACCTGCTGGAAGCAGTCCAGTCCGTAGTCGAGGGCGTGACCCTCGATCTTGTTCTGCCAGCGACGGAGATCGTCGACGTTCAGCACTGTCGATCACCGGCCTCTCTGTTCACGATCCCGACCTAGCGTCCCTTGCCCAGGAAGGTCTTGATCGACTCGGGGATGTCGTCCTTGCTGTCGACCTGGCTGGTCACCAGGACCTCGTCCTCGCCCAGACGCGACTCGAGATCGCGCTTGAACTGTCCCGAGCCGTAGGTGGAAGTCACCTGCCCGTAGCTGAACTGGTTCACGCGCGGCAACAGGAATTCCGACAACAGCTCGATGCAGATCTCGGTGTCGCCGCCGCCCCAGTTGTCGCCGTCGGAGAAGTGGAACGGATAGATGTTCCATTCCTGGTGGGGGTAGTCTTCGTGGATGATCTCGGCGGCCAGGGTGTAGGCGCTGCTGATCTTCGTTCCCCCGCTCTCGCGGGTGTGGAAGAAGGTCTCGCGGTCGACCTCACGCGCGGTGGCGTCGTGGATGATGAATCGGAAGTCGACGTTCTTGTACTGGGTACGAAGCCAGGTGTCGATCCAGAAGGCCTCGGTGCGCACGATCTCCTTCTGCTCGTCGCCCATCGATCCCGACACGTCCATCATGTACAGGATCGCAGCGTTGCTCGACGGCTCCTGCACCCGGTTCCAGCTCTTGTAGCGCATGTCGCGCTTGATCGGGACGATGTTCGGATCCCGGGGATCGTAGGTCCCGGTGGCGACCATGCGCTTGAGCGCCTGCCGGTACGTGCGTTTGAAGTGGCGTAGACCGGGCGGACCGACCTCGCTGATCCCGGTGTACTTGTCGCGGTAGTTCTGGATCTGGTTCTTCCCGCGCGGCTCGATCCGGGGGAGTTCGAGTTCCTCACCCAGCATCCGGGCCAGCTCCTCGAGCGTGACCTCGACCTCGAGGACGTGGTCTCCCTCGCCCTCGCCGGCCTCGCCCGTACCGTCCTGACCGGCGTCGACGGGTTGGCCCTCGCCACCCTCACCCATGCCCACGCCGCCCTGCTCCTGCTGACCGAAGCGGAAGTGCGGGATGTCGATCGTGGGCACGGGAATGCTGACGAGGTCCTTGCCCTTCTTCCCGGTCATGGACCCGTGCGAGATGTACTTGCGGAGGTTCCCCTTGATCTTCCCACGCACGATGTCGCGGAAGCGCCCGAGGTCCCGGTCGATGCGGCTGATTTCCACGGCTCCCCCCGAACCCCGGCTAGGACTGCTCGCCCTTCACGTCCCCACGCGCGAAGATCGAGCTGACGAAGTTCAGCACGTCGGTCGCGCTCTCCTCGTTGTATCCGTAGTTGCGGATCAGGCGGTCCTTCACGATCTCGATCTTCTTCTGGGTGTCCTCGTCCATGACGTTGGTCACCAGGCTGCTGAGCTTGATGCTGTCCTTCTGGTCCTCGAAGAGCTTCAGCTCCAGCGCCCGCTGCAGGCGTGCGTTGGTCTTGTAGTTGAAGGTCTTGCCCTCGAGGGCCAGGGCCCCGATGTAGTTCATGATCTCGCGCCGGAAGTCGTCCTTGCGGCTCTCGGGGATCTCGATCTTCTCCTCGATCGAGCGCATCAACCGCTCGTCGGGCTCCTCGTCCTGGCCTGTGTACTTGTTCCGCACCTTCTCCTTCTGCGTGTACGCCTTGACGTTGTCGATGTAGTTGGCGCACAGGCGGGCGATCGCCTCCTCGTCGGCGCTGATCGCGCGCTGGACCTCGCCCTTGACGATGTTCTCGTATTCCTCGCGCACGGGGATGAACAGCTCCTTGTAGTGCTTGCGCTGTTCCTCGCTGGTGATCAGCGTCGACTGCCGCAGGCCGCTCTCGAGCTCGTTCAGCACCATGAAGGGATTGATGCTGGTCATGGTCTCGTCGCTCACGAGGGTGTTGCTCAGCTTGTCCTGGACATAGCGCGGGCTGACCCCCTCCATGCCCTCGCGGTCGGCCTCCTTGCGCAGCTCCTTGACGTTGTCCTCGGTGTAACCGGGCACGCTCTGGCCATTGTACAGCTTGAGCTTCTGCATCAGCGTGAGGTTCGCCTTCTTCGGCTGCTCCAGACGCGTGAGGAGGGTCCACATGGCCGCCATCTCGAGGGTGTGCGGCGCGACGTGTTTGCCCTCGACCTTCTCGTTTGCGTAGTCCTTCTCGTAGATCTGGATTTCCTTGTCGAGCTTGGTGATGTACGGAATGTCGATCTTCACCGTGCGGTCGCGCAGGGCCTCCATGAACTCGTTGTTCTGGAGCTTGCGGTACTCGGGCTCGTTCGTGTGACCGATGATCACCTCGTCGATGTCGGTCTGCTGGAACTTCTTGGGTTTGATCGTGTGTTCCTGGCTCGCGCCGAGCAGGTCGTACAGGAACGCCACGTCGAGCTTCAGCACCTCGATGAACTCGACCAGACCCCGGTTGGCGATGTTGAACTCGCCGTCGAAGTTGAAGGCACGAGGATCGCTGTCGCTGCCGTAGATCGCGATCTTGCGGTAGTTGATGTCACCGGTGAGCTCGGTCGAGTCCTGGTTCTTCTCGTCCTTGGGCTGGAAGGTGCCGATGCCCACGCGGTCCTTCTCGCTCAGGATCAGGCGCTTCACGCGGATGTGGTTCATCACCTGCGTCCAGTCGCCACCGTAGCGCTCCATGAGCAGGTCGAAGGTGTGACGGCAGGCCGGGTTGAGCTCACCCTCGATCGACACCGGGTACGGGGTCTTCGCGTCGCCGAGCAGGTCCTTCACGATCTGTGCGCGGAACTCCGAGGGAATCAGTTTGAGGGGCTCTTCGTGCATGGGGCTCATGTAGCCCTGCTCTTCCATGCCCTCGATCCCGCTCAGATCCCAGCGGTAGGTGAAAAGCATGCCCTCGGGGCTGCGCGAGTACTCCTCGAGACCACGCTTGAGCAACCGGACGATGGTGCTCTTGGCGCTGCCCACCGGGCCGTGCAGCAGGATCACACGCTTCTCTGTCCCGTAACGGTAGGCCGCGCTCTTGAAGACGTTGACCAGCTTCATCAATGGAATGTCGAGTCCGTAGATCGCGTCTTCGCCGTCGGTGAAGGGATCGTTGAAGAAGTTGTAGTGGACGATCTTCTTCTTGTACTCGGTGTACTCGTCGCGACCGTAGGCCAGGATCATGTCGTACAGACGCTGGTGCGCGTTGCGCACGATTCGCCAGTCGTTGCGCACCAGTCCGAGGTAGTCCTCGAACGATCCCTCCCAGTGCTGTTCGCGATACGCGTCGATGTTCTGCAGGCTCTGGATGTATTCCGTCCAGCTGCCGTGTCCGTTCGGCACCACCATGATGGGTCCTCCACCGGGGGCTCGGGCTGTGCGCCTCGTGACCGTCGCCTGCTCCCCGAGGGCGACGTCGTTCGCCGCGGCGCGGATCCGCCCGTCCGCGTCGATCCGAACCGCACGAGGCGTGCTCATGGTGAAAGTAGACCGTTGGTCGAACGCGCGGCAAGCACCATGCGTTCCCACCGACTCCGAGCGAGGCCCGTGCCAGGCGCCCTCAGCGGAGGATCTCGTACCGGATCACGACGCTGTCCGAGGCCGCAGCGGTCCAGAGCAGCTGTCCGTCCCAGCCCAGGGTGAGGTACTCGTCGGGACGGTACAGGACAGAGGGATCGATCACGCCGTCGGCACGCCCGTTGTAGGCGCGCACGCGGATCACACGCCCGGTGGCGGCGTCGGCATTCCAGAAGTGGTAGCCGTCGTAGGCGAGACCCGTGGGGAAGAAGGCCTCGGTGGGGAATCGGCGCGACACCTTGCCCTCTTCCGGCTCGATCCGGGCGATCTGCCGGGCGTCGGCGTCCACCTGCCAGAGGTACTCCTCGTCCCACGCCAGGCCGGCCGGGTGGTAACCCGCGGCCGGAATCGTCGCGCTGAGACTCCCGTCCTCGCGCTCGATCCGGTACAGGGCCTCGGCACCGCCCACACGGTAACCACCGGCCCACAGACCCTCACCGTCGAAGGCCAGACCGGTGTCGAAGGAATCGGGTTCCCGCGAGAGGGTGTCGACGGTTCCCGTCTCGCGGTCCCATCGCAGGATCGCGGCCTCGCCGACGGAGTCGGGCACCGAGATCCCCTGGTTCGAGGCCATCAACATGAAGACGGTCGAGTCCCGGAACGCGAGCCCGCGCAGACCGGCCGACGGCAACGACAGCGTGTCGACCGCGACGGCATTGACGACGGGCAGGTCGTCCTGGGCCACCGACGGCTCCGGAGCGACCGCCGCGAGCAGACCCACGACGAACAGGAGGACGCCGGCGCGCGGAAACGGCCGGCGACCGCCCTCAGGCGCCACCGCGTCGCGCGCCTGAGTTCCGGCGCCGCCGCGTGAGTTCGTAGACCTCGTGGAGGCAGGTTCGCAGTGCATCGAGTCCCAGGGGCTTGGTCACGAGGCGATCGAACGCACGGCTCGGCGCTGCCTCCCGCGTGACGGGGTCTCCGGTGAGCAGCACGATACCCACGGCAGGGTCGAGTTGTCGAATCTCGATTGCGAGGACGTCTCCCAGGACCCCGCCCAGCTGTCGATCGAGGAGGACCACGTCGAAGGCACCGGCGGTGAAGGCCGTGCGCGTGTCGTCGGGCGAACCGACGGGCACCACGTGCTCCACGCCGGTGGCGTCGAGCATCTCGGCGAGCACCAATCGGACGTCCGGATCGTCGTCGACCAGCAACACCCGTGGCGGCACGGTCCGCACGGCGGAGGAGGTCTCGGCCGGCACGTCGGACGCCCCCGCCTGGAGCCGGAGCGTGAAGCGACTGCCTCGCCCCGGACGGGTGGACAGTTGGAGTTCGGAGCCCAGATCACGCGCCAGAGCGGCCACACGGGCCAACCCGACCCCACGCCCCGGAGCCTTCGTGCTGAAACCCGCCTCGAAACACCGACGCCGGGTCTCGTCGTCCATTCCCGGGCCGTCGTCCTCCACGCCCACCGTCATCGTTCCGTCTTCGAGCCGGTGGACCACCAGGCGGATCTCTCCGTCGGGCTGCTCGCCCATGGCTTCGTCGGCATTGCGGACCAGGTTCAGGAGCACGTCGCGCAGGAGCCCGGGCCGGGTCGACGCCGGACAGGTCGAGCGAGGGACTTCGGGCCGGATCCGCGCCCCGGGACAGAGCGCGCGGGCGTCCTCGACGAGGTCGTGCACCACGTCGCGGAGATCGACGGTCTGCATCTGCGGTTCGGCGGTCCATCCGCCCAGGGCGTGCTCGGCTCCCTGCAGGGACCTCCGGGCGGCGGCCAGACGAACGTCGCCGGCTCCTCCGCAGGTCACGAGCAGATCGAGATGCCCCCGCAGGACGGCGAGCCAGTTGGCGGCCTCGTGGATCCGCGCCCGAAGGTCTTCCGGGGTCGGAACGAAGGAACCGGACTCCGCAGTGGAGTCCGGTTCCTCGTTCGAGCGATCCAGCGCTTCGCGATCGTGGGAGCGATGGTGCATGGTGGACTCACTTGCTGGTCGAGCGGCGGAAGCCCCTCGTATGCCTGACACACTTCCGACCGCTCGGCCCAGCAAGGTGGCCTGTCTGCCTATCCGGTCGGAAGAAACTGCAATCTCCGGGCCAGGATCTTCCTCGACGAGCCCTTCCCGGAAATCATGGGGAATCCTTTTCCCCCGAACGACTTACGATCTCGTCGATGAGTCGGACCCATGGCAAGCGCCCCAGGAGCCGGCGAGCCCCGTAAATCTAATTTACGGAGCGTAAAATAATCTTTCTACTGCTCGCCCCGTCCCGTCTCTTCGTGGAAGAACAGGTCGGCGAAATCGTCGGCCCCTCGGATCCACCCTTCGAAGATCACCTCGTCGGGATCCTCCGCCAGGGAGATCCGGACCGCGGCGCCGTCGACCCCGGGCAGCAACGCCACATCGGCCACGATCCCGTCGGGGTCGGACCGGAACTCGATCGCCACCGGTGCACTGGCCTGCACGACCAGGTCGCGGCCGTCGAAGGCCACGGGAGTCACACCTGCGTCGACCACGATCTGGAGGGTGGTCACCGTGGCCACCAGCGGCGCGGCACCGAGAGCGAGGACGAGCAACGCGGAGAGGAGGCGACGTGTCGACACTGTGGACCTCGGATCGATGCAGAGACACGTGCGCGCAGCGGAACTCCGGGGGACGGCGCGAAGCGACGTGGAACCGCGAGTGCGCTTCTGCCCAGCAGCTTAGTGCTTCGCCGTGCGAAAGGGAAGACCCCCGGGGGATCCCCTGGCTCAGCGCTCGTCCGCGCGGACGGGGCCGAACAGGGCCTCGTAGCGCCGGAGCCGGTCGTAGAGCGTGGGCTTGGTGATGCCCAGCAGCTTGGCCGCGCGGGTCTTGTTCCCGACGCGGCGGACGACCTCGTGCACCAACAGCAATTCGATCCTCGGAAGGATCGGCCGGTCCGCGCTCCAGCGCTCGTCGGCGGCGATGGCCTCGATCGCGGTCTCCAGAGTGCCGTCGGTCGCCGCCCCCGGACTCGAGCCCAGAGGGAAGTCCTCGGGGCGCAACGACGTGCCCTGTCCGAAGACCAGGGCATTGCGCACGGCGTTCTCGAGTTCCCGTACGTTGCCCGGCCAGTGGTAGTGCCGGAGATGCTCGATCACGTCGGAATCGACCTCCACCGGACCGCCCCGATACGCGGCTGCGTCGCGCGCCACGAAGTGACGAACCAGGGGCTCGATGTCACCGAGACGTGCACGGAGCGGCGGGATCTCGATCGTCACGACGTTCAGACGATAGTAGAGATCCACCCGGAAGTGGCCTCGCTCCACCTCCGTCCGCAGGTCCCGGTTGGTGGCGGCCACGATCCGCGCGTCGGAGCTCAACTGCTCGCTCCCTCCGACGCGGGTGAAGGTCCGCTCCTGAAGCACACGCAGCAGCTTCGCCTGCATGTCGGGTGGCATCTCGCCGATCTCGTCGAGGAACAGCGTCCCCCCGCGCGCCTGCTCGAAACGACCCACACGCTGGGCGTGCGCGCTGGTGAACGCACCCCGCTCGTGTCCGAAGAGCTCGCTCTCGAGCAGGCTGGCCGGGATCGACGCGCAGTTGATGGCCACGAAGGGGCCGTCGCGCCGCAGACCGGCGTCGTGCAGCGCCTTGGCCACCAACTCCTTGCCCGAGCCGTTCTCGCCGAGGACGAGCACGGCGAGGTCGGTGTGGGCCACCCGATGGATCCACTGCACCACGCGCCGCATGCCCTCGCTCCGGCCGATCAGACCGAAGTCGCCGTCCGGGGTCGCGGCGTGCACGGCTTCCGCCGGACTCACGGTGGGCGCATCGGTCGACCGAAGGGCATCGACGGTCTGCCAGACGCGAACCACCCCTCGAACCAGGTCGCGCTCGTGGGCACGGAGCCCGGCGCTGCGCTCGATGATCAGATGCCCCCCTCCGGGCACGCCGTAGACGTCGCACCCGTCGCGCCGCTCGAAGGAATCGTCGCCCACGGAGGCGCGCAAGACCCGGGGAGACGCGTCGCTGGGATTCCAACCACGCGCCTCGGCCACCGAGGCGTCCCCCGCCGGGTCGACCCAGAACAGGCGCTCGGCTCCCAGGGCCGTCCGCAGGCCGGCCGCATGACGACCCGCCCCGGAGAGTCCGCACCCCGTCTGCCCCAGGGACTCGAGCAGGAGCGCCATGCTGGCCTCGGGGGTCAACGGCCGCACCCTGGTCTCGTCGTCGCGGATCAGGGTCTCGAGCCGCCCGAGACCGGGCGGCGGGCGGTGGACGTCGAAACGCGCGATCAGTTCGTGGATCTCGGCCACGGAAGCCCGCACGCGCTCGAGCCTCCCCCGTTCGGCCTCCAGTTCGGCGCGGCGGATCGAGGCGCGGATCTGATCGCGATGACGTCCCGAGGTCGAGAAGCCCCGAATCGCGGAGGCGAGGCTCTCCACCGCCAGATCGAGCTCGCCGGCCCGGACCAGCAGCTCCGCCTCGAGCATGTCGACCTTGGCTCCCTCGAAGCGGGACGGTTGGGTGTCGAGCAGCGTGCGCGCCCGCTCCAGGGACTCGGCGGCCTCGTCGTCGCGATCGAGCTGCAACAACACCGCCCCCAGCCTCCGAAGAGTCAGCAGGCGTTCGGTGTCGTGTCCGTTCGCCTCGCACAGGGCGAGGTTGCGCTGGAAGCAATCGAGGGCCCGGAGTGGGTCTCCGCGGGCGAGAGCGACGTCGCCGAACAGACCGATGGCCTCGGCCTCGGTCTCGGGGTGGTTCCGCAACCGCGCGATCTCCAGCGCCTGCCCGGCGACGTCCTCGGTCCCGTCGAGGTCCTCGCTCTCGATCCGCACGCATCCCAGGTTGATCAGACTCGCCGCAATCGAAAGATCGTCTCCCACGCTGCGCTTGCGCCGCAGGCTCTCGAGCAGCGCCGACTCGGCCTCGGCCGTCTGCCCGAGCGCCATGAAGCTCAGGGCCATGTTGTTCTGCGTACGCGCGACGCCGAGGTCGTCACCGAGTTGCTCGCGCAGACGCAACGCCCGTTCGTAGTGCGCGATCGACTCCGGATACTCGCTCTGGTTGTAGAGGGCGAAGCCCACCAGGTTGTGCAGCCGCGCGACCAGGGCGCCGTGCTCGAGGGGATCGAGACGGCGCAGCGCCAGCTCGGCGGTCCGGACCGCCTCGCGCGTGCGGCCGCGGTGCAGTTGGGCCCACGCGAGTTCGGCGTTGGCCAGGGCCCGCGGTTCGGCCGGCAGATCGTTGCGCACACGAGCGAGCAGGTCCTCGAGACGACGTTCGGCCGCCACGAAGTCGGAACGGTGGAAGTCCAGCTGGACGGCGCGGAACACCAGCTCCGCCCACGCCGATGGGTCGACGGCGTCGGGCATCCGCTCGATCCACGCGAGCGCATCGGACAAGCCCTGCTGGGCTGCCTCGACGTCACCGGTCCTCTGGTCGGCCTCGCTGCGCAGACGCGCCCGTCGGATCACGTCGTCCGCCGTGACGTCGGTGTCGAGATCGAGGATCCGGTCTAGGGCGCTCAGCGCCAGGAGCGGGAGTTCCGCGTCCTCGGCACGACGCGCGGCTTCACGGAGCAGACGAACGCCATCCGCGGGATCGGCTCCTCCACTCGCGACGCGAGCGCGCCACCAGGCCGCCCCGGCGTCCCGCCCTCCCGTGTGCCGCAGATCGTGGGCGATCAGCCCCCGCAGTTCTCCGGCCCGGGCCGGATCGACACGACGGGAACGCCGCAGGGCCACCGAGGTCTGGCGGCGTGGCTCGCTCACGTGGTGGCCGCTCACGATCCGGACCTCGCCCTCGCGCCACAGCTCCTCGAGGGTCACGGCCAGACCGGCGGCGTCGAGGCGCGCCAGGCGCAGGAGCAAGGCCAGTGGAACGAAGCAACCGAGTACGGCCAGGGCGTCCAGGACGAAGCGGGCCGTGCCGCTGGCCCGCAGCGCCTCGCGGGACGGCGCGCCCGGCCAGTCGTGCACCCGGAGCCCCGATCCGTACCGTGCCTGCAGGAACAGGCCGAAGACCCCGTCGAGTTCCTCGCCGGGCGAGAGCACCACCAGGCGCTCCCGCCCGTCCATCCATCGGGCCCGGACGAGACGGTCCAGGGTCTGGACCACGTCAGCGTAGCGCTCCGCCCCGTCGACCAGCACCAGGGCCGGTCGGGCCGGATCGGCGGCGGGGACCTGCACACGATGATCCGGCGTCGCGCGGATCACCGTCAGGCCACGCGATGCTCCCCAAGCGGCCAGCGCCTCCCCGCGGCCGTCGTCCACCATCCCCGGCAGGCCTTCCCCGGAGCGGCAGGGTCCCGTCAGGTGCAGCGCCTCGCCTCCGGACATCGCGTCGAGGACATCGGCGAGATCCGCGGGCACGAGCGGAGGAACGGGCTCGGGGGGTACCGTCATGCGCGGTCCCCCGCGCCGGGCCAGGAAACGGACGATTTCGCCCACCGCCCGCTCGGGTCCCTCCGTCGACCAGTCCACGGCCGACATCCCGTCGGGCACCGACGGAGGCACCAGCCACGTCGAGGGCAGCAGGCGCGGACCGTCCGGCGTGGCGACCAGTGCCACGGGATCGATCGAACCCAGCGGTAGACGCAGGTCGAGCAGTTCGGCCAGCGCGCTCTCCAACCGGGTGCGCATGGCTTCGCGGGGACCGGAGTCGGCGCGTTCGTAGGCCGCGATCCAGGGCTCGGTCGACACCGGTGTCGCTCTCGCGGTACACAGGGTCTCTTCGCCGGCGTCCTCGATCTCGAAGGAAGGCCACCGCAGCAGCTCGGCCGCGCCGAACACACGTTGGCGCAACAGCAGCGACACGGCCGCATCCCGGGGCTGGAGCCCCTCGGCGTGCAGCAACCACACGGCACGATCACTCACGAGGTCGTGTGCGACCTCGAGCCGGACGTCGGGCCCGGCATGGATCGGCTGGGGATCCCGGTAGCGGCGTGAGAGCGAAGCGTCCATCCGGTCGAGACTAGGAGATGCACGCGCGCGGCGACAAGCGGCACCGGAGATCAGCCGGAGCGATTCCCCGGATCCTCGCGATCATCGCCCGTCGACCGCGGCGCCGGTCGCCATACGAGCCCCAGGCTCCACGCGTGGTCCAGGCTGCGGGCGTCCCGGGGTCCCACGTCGAGCAGACCACCGATCCGTACGCCCAGCTCCTCGCTCCAGGACCACTCGGTCTCGAGCAGGAAGGACGTCGACTCGGGCAGTCCGTCGACCGGATGCCGGGCCGAGGCGATCAGGCCGAAGTCGCCCCACCGCCCCTTCACGGCGACTTCCAGACCGGATCCCGACGGGAACGCCGAGAGTGGATCCTCGCGCACGTCCTCGCTGGGTGGAGACACCCGTCGGGCGTAACCGCCGAACCACCACCGCAGCCCCCCGACCGCGATCGGGGACACACGCAGGCGGACCCGCATGGCCGGCGCCTTGGCCGACAGGGGATGCAACGAGGGGTCGCCGGTGGGAAGAGTCACGGCGAGATCCAGCGCCGTCGGCACGAACAACAACCCGCCCAGTCGCTGGGTCCATTGCACGTCGGCCCGGCCGCCGCCGTAGCGGAAGCGATCCGCACTCTCGAGTCCGACGTAGTCGATCGAGACCCGCGCTGCACTGGATCCGGTCAAACGCACCCACCAGCCCAGGCGGATCCACTGCGCCCGGCGGGCGTCGGGCAGCTCCAGGTCGCGGTAGTCGATCGAGACCGGTCGCTCCCCGGAGGCCGGATCCGGGTCGAGACCCAACGGCAGATACAGAACCTGCCGCGGCAGCATGCGGGAGGACGCGTCGTCCTGTGCGGCGACCGGAACGGCGGCGCCGAGGACCAGGATCGCGGTGAGGACGAAGGGAAGACGGGACACGGCGGGGTGGGACGGCGCCTAGGCGCCGCTCCCCTCGATCAGCTGCACCTCACCGTTCTCGGTGAACTGCACGCGGATCATGGTCCGGTTGCCGGGAAGGGCTTCCTTGGCGACGACCCGCCCGTAGTCGTTCCACCCGCGGTGGTGGACCACGTCGCCGATCTCGTAGTGCTCCTCGGGCGAGTACACACGCGCCGTCTCGGGATCGATCTCCTCGACTTCGGCGACGGGCTCTTCCTCGGGCTGCGTGGCCTCGGCACCGGCCTCGTCCTCGGCCGGCATGTGCGGCAGGATACCGGCACACTGCGGACACTTCAGCCAGACGACTCCGTCATCGCTGGCCTCACTGACCACCGTCATGTCGAAGTGGGCCTTGCAGACCGAGCAGTACTGACGCATGCGGGCACCTGCCCCACCACGTTCGAACCGAACGTGGGGACGATGTGGGCGGAGCGGGAGCCGCGCGAACGCCTACAGCTCGCCGGCCTCCAACACGGCGCGGCAGCATTCCTCCGCACCGTCCTTGTCGAGGTAACGCATTCCGCAGACGATGCAACGATGCGGACCGTTGATGCGACCTTCTTGCTCGGCCTTCGAGACCAGCTGATCGTACTTGACGAAGGGCTTCTCTTTCACGAGCGGAATTTCCTTCTCCGTACGCGTCGACACGCGATTCCTCCTTGGATCCCATGGACCGGTTCCGTCCGATCCACTCTCCACATCCACGGTTCCCCGTTGCGTTGTGCACGCTGGAGACCGAACCCGAATCGGCCGCGGGCGGCCGATGGACCCAATGAACAGGGTCTCTCACGGTCGAAGGTGCGAGAGCGGCCCCTCGGCAGGCACCTCGATCCGGGTCCGACCTCTCCGTGGTCGTCGTCCGGGCCGGGCGGCGGCGCGCGGGGCGGTCGATGGGAGACCCAACCGCTAACAGCGGCGGCAGAGTACACAACGGGGGCCAACGAGTCAAGTTGGCCCCCTTCACGGAGTTGTGATGCCCAACGGGTCCGAGTGCGAAGTGGCCCGCAAATCGGCCGACGAGATGCGGCGGATGACTAGGCCACGACGGCGTCCAGTCCGCGGTGCACGTCGGCGACGAGATCCTCGGCGTCCTCGACGCCCACGCTGAAGCGCACCAGACCGTCGGTGACCCCGATCGCCTCCCGCTCCTCGCGGGGAACGGCCGCGTGGGTCATCACCGCCGGGTGGCAGACCAGGCTCTCGACCCCGCCCAGGCTCTCGGCCAGCGTGAACAGTCGCAGTTGTCCGACGAGAGCCTGTGCGTTGTCCAGGCTGCCCACGTCGACCGAGATCATGCCGCCGTACCCCTTCTGCTGCTTCTTGGCGATCTCGTGTCCGGGGTGATCGGGGAGCCCGGGGTAGTAGATCCTCTTGATCGCGCGGTGCTCGCGGATCGCCGCGAGCAGGGCGTGCGCGTTCTCCTCGTGGGCCCGCATGCGCAGGTGGAGGGTCTTGGTCCCGCGCAGCGCCAGCCAGCAGTCCCAGGGACCGGGCACGGCACCGGCCGCGTTCTGCAGGAACCGCAGACCCTCGGCCATCTCCTCGTCGTCGGTGATCAGGATCCCACCGACCATGTCACTGTGACCGTTCAGGTACTTGGTCATCGAGTGCACCACGACGTCGGCGCCGAGCGCCAGCGGCTGCTGGAGCGCCGGACTCATGAAGGTGTTGTCGACGCACAGCTTCGCGCCGCGCGCCCGGGCCAGTTCCGCCGCGGCGGCAATGTCTGTGATCTGCAACACCGGATTGGTCGGAGTCTCGACGAACAGCAGCCGCGTGCGGTCGGTCCAGGCGGCCTCGACCGCCGCCAGGTCGCTGGTGTCGACGAACCGGAACTGCATCCCCAGCCGCCGGTACAGCGAGTCGAAGACACGATAGGTCCCACCGTAGACGTTCCGCGTGCAGATGATCTCGTCGCCCTGGTCGAAGGTCTCGACCAGCGTGCTGATGGCGGCCAGCCCGCTGGCGAAGGCCACACCGAAACGACCGCCCTCGAGCGCTGCCACGTTGCCCTCGAGTGCCTCGCGCGTGGGGTTCTGCGTGCGGGCGTACTCGTAACCGGTGTGGTCGCCGATCGCCCGCTGCTGGTAGGTGGAGGTCTGGAACACGGGCACGATGACGGCGCCGGTGTTCGGCTCCGGCTGCTGGCCGGCATGCACGCAGTCGGTGGCGAAACCCATGGCACGGACTCCTTCGGAAGGATCTTCGGACGGATCTTCGGACGGGTGGACGACGCGACCCGGACGGCGCCTCAGTGCGACGCCCGGCGAGCCCTCGTGCCGTTGCGGCCGTGGGCGAGGAGCTCGCCGACGGTCCGCACCCCCTCCGGCACGAGGTGGTGCTCGACCGCATGAAGGAAGATGCGCGCGGCGGCTTCCGCATCGTCGACGGCGCGATGGTGGTGTTCCAGCTGGATGTCGAGGCGCTCGGCCAGGGCGTCGAGACGGTAGCTGCCGAACCCGCGCAGTACGCTCCTCGACAGACGCACCGTGCACAACGAAGGCCACGGTTCGGGTTCGATCCCGCAACTCTGCATCTTCATGCGCAGGAAGCGCTCGTCGAAGTCCACGTTGTGGGCCACGAACACCGAACCGGCCAGCAGGCCCTCGAGCGCCGGTGCGATCTGGTGGAAGCGCGGTGCGTTCTGGACCTTGGACTCGTCGATCCCCGTCAGTCTCTGGATCCATGCCGGGATCCGGACCTCCGGCTGCACCAGCGTGGAGTAGCGTTCGGTGATCACCAGGCCCTCGACGACCACGACGCCGACCTCGATCACCTGGTCCCGGTCGGGGTTGCTGCCGGTGGCCTCGAGATCGACCACGCTGAAGCGCGCCCGCGACAGCGGCAGGTCGTGGTAACGGGCTCCGAGCAGGTCCCAGGTCCCCCGGTCCATCTCGGCGAAGCGTTCGTCGCGCCGCAGCAAGGTCCGGATCAGCAACGGTGAGACCTGATCGTCCGGCGCTTCGCTCTGGAACAGGGCCCGGGCCAGCTCGCGCGAGGGAACCGGACGGTCCACACTACGGACGTAGTCGTGCGCCCGGGCCCGGAGACTCTCCAGGTTCTCGGTCCGGAGTTGAGGAAACTCCAAGGCTTCACTCCACGGGCGAGGTCGGCGGAAGGACGGGGACGACGGCCAGGCAGCGCGTCCTACGAGTCTAACACAGCCGGAGGGTTCAGGGGCCGCCCGGAAGCAGCCGGCGTGCGGAATCGTGGCCGAACTCGAGGCACTCGAGACGCCGCTCGGTGACCAGTGGCGGCGCAGCACGGCGGGATCGCGCCGACCCTTCGCCCTCGGTCGTCGTGGTGACCGTCGAGAGCGTCGTCGCCGTCAGCAGTCCCGCCAACGGAACCTGCGGACTGATCGTGGCCTCGGCCCGCAGCCGGGTGCGCACGACGAGGGTCGAACGACCGATCGTGCGCTCCTCGCGTCGTTCCTCGACCAGTCGCACACGCTCGCGGGAGATCGTCCGGGAGGCGATGGTCGAGTCCGTCAGCGCCGTGCGTTCCACCTGCGGATCGACGAAGGGATCGGTCAGATGACGGCGGACCAGCCGGCGATCGCGGTAGGACTCGACGTCCTCGACGATCCAACGTCCGTCGCGCTCCCGCCGCAACAGGCTGTCGACGGCCGCGAGCGGATCGCCGTCCCGTCGCAGGGCGTCGGGCCGCAAGAGGATGCGATCGACCGTCCCGGCCCCACGACTGCGGAGTTCGAGCCAGCGGCGCTCGGGCACCTCGGCCGCATACACGTGCACGGTCACCGTGTCCACCAGCGCTCCGTCCTCGGTGATCTCGACCTGTGCGTAGGTGGCGAAGTCGCCCGGCTCGAAGCGCACGTCGACCAGGTCGCGGCGCCACCACGAGAGCAGCTCCGAGGCCGACGCGACCGAGGGCCACACGACGAGGGCCAGCAACACCGACGACACCACGACCCGGAACACCGGACGCCCGGGCGTCCGGCCCGGGCGTCCGTGCGAGCGCGGAGCGGAGGTCCGCTCAGTGCGCGATCTGGGCCCAGTAGGTCTCATAGTCGAAGTCCGGGCTGTTCTCCTGGTCGTGGCAGGTGACGCAGGATTCACGCGCCATCGCATTCCAGGTTCCGTCGCGGGCGTGCTCCGTGCCGTAGCCGTGGCAGGCCTCGCACTGGACGTTCTTCAACGCCTCGCGTCCCGGCACGGACGCATCCGCGACCTGGTCGTAGCCGTTCTTCCAGTCGAAGCCGACCACGTGACACGACACGCACTCGGGATTCTGGTCCTGGCCCTTCGACACCAGCGACTGGAACGCCCGGGCATGGGCGGACTCGGCGTAGGAACGCGCCGCGTCGGTGTGGCACCGCGCACAGTTGTGCACACCCAGGAACTTCTCGTCGGCCGAACCGTGGGTCCGCGGGTGGTCGAAGGACTCGACCTTGCCGATCTGCTCCTTGTTCCGGGCATCGAAGGCGTCGACGGCCTCGCGGATCTCCCCGATCTCGGGGTTGTTCTTGTCGAGGGTGTGGATGGTGACGGCGGCGTCCTCGATCTGCCCGTCGGGCGTGACGACCATGTCGAGCTGACCGACGTAGCGGCCCTCGTGGTTGGCCGCCACGAGTACGATGTCGCCGTTCACCCGGTTCACGCGGCGGTACTGCCGCGGGTCGCGTCCCTCGATGCAGATGTCGATCCCCGTGCCCGGGCCCATGTCCATGAGCATCTGTCGGATCTCCGCGCTCGGCATCTGGGCGAGCAGGATGATCAGGTCGGCTTCTTCGCGCAACGTGGGGAGCACGCCCTCGAGCGCGTCGCGCGGCGACTGCGTCGTGAAGTTGTCGGCCGACGCGGTCATGGTGACGATCGGGTAGCGGGGGCTGATCACCGACACGTAGCCCACCTTCAGCCCCGCGACCTCACGGATCACGTAGGGCGGGAAGAGCTCGTCGGGATCGGCGTCCCCGATCGCGAGGTTGGCGTTGGTGAACAGGAATCCGTGCTCACGCTCGGCCTGGCGCAGGAAGTCCAGACCGTAGTTGAGGTCGTTCGGGCCGACGCCGAAGACCTCGTAGCCGAGTTGCTCGGTGTAGTCGAGCAGGAACTCGGTCTGTCGCCGTTCGGCCTCGCGGCGGTGGCCGAACAGGTTGCCCGCGTCGATCACGAAGGTGTTCTCGCGAGCCTCACGCACGTTCCGAAACAAGGCGGCCCTCCGGGCCAGCCCGCCCATGGGGCGGCTCTTTCACCCACAGGGCGCGATCTTCCCCGACACGGAACCGTGGTACATCATGGTGAGTTCGATCGAATCCTGCGCGGTCGCGGGACGGGCGGGCAGTACCACCGTCAACACGAACAGCGCGAGGGCTCCGAGGGTCTGGCGGACTCCACCGCCGACCGAGCCGGGTCGCAACATCGAGTTCCTCCTGCACGGGAACGCCCCGGCCAACGAGCGGGGCGTGCGGATCCGAGGGGAATGGCAAGAACCCGCGACTGCGGGCGTGTGCAACCTTAGCACCGTGCCCGCGTGGATCGCAACGCGGGTCGAGTGCTTTTACACGTTGGTGACGGCCTGGTTCCCCGCTGCAACTAGAAGCCGCTCATACGGTTGCCGAAGCCGCCACCCCGGGCCAGACTGCCCCGGTCGACGCTGATGTCGGGCAGGGGCTCGAGGTAGAGACGGAAGCCGAACTCGGTCTCGCGGCTGAACGATCCGATCCCCGCGACCTCGCTCCGGAACTCCAGACGCCAGTGGTGGAGCCGCCGGTTCAGGCTCCACGACTGATTCGTGAACTCGCCGCGCTCCACGTCGAAGCCGGCCGAGTAGCGCAGTTTCCACTCTCCCGGCAGCGAGAGATTCGCGCTCAGGCTGGTGTTGGCGCGGGTGGTCGTGCTGCCGTCGGCCTGCCGGGTCTGCGTCAGCGATCCACGGATGTTCAGGTCCCAGGGCAGACGGTTGCCGTCTCCGGTCTCCAGCCACTGCTCGCGTTCGAGCCGCTCCTCCTCGTCGGTGAGGAAATCGTCGTCGGGGTCGTAGTCCTGCAACGAGTCGATCGCGGCCGAGTCGGGGGGAGCGTCGGGAAGACGCTCCAGCAGGCGGTTCTCGCGTTCCTCACGGGCGCGCAGCACTCCCCCCAGGTCGAAGTCCCCGCGCAGACGCAGGGTCGACGACATGCGCGTGCTGGTCACGTCGAAGGTGTAGGGATCGATCGACTGGTTCATGGAGAAGGTGACGGCCTGGGTCACACCCGGCCGGATCGAGACCGCGCTGCTGATGGGGGACCATTTCTCGCCGGGATCGGCCTCGGGGTTCACGCTGGTGTTCAGCGACCAGGTGATCAGGCGCTGGAGCTTGCGAGTCTGCTCGCGACCCTCGGCATCGACCCGATCGCCGTCACGCACCTTGAACGAGAGGTCGTTGTTCAACCGCAGTCCGATCGACTGACTCCGTTGCTGGTCGTCACCGAGCTTCGGACGGAAGCTGTGGGTGGCCGAGTACGAGACCTGATGCCGGATCGCCCGCAACGCCCCGATGCGCGCCGGAAACACACCGAACAGGTCGGATTGGATCGAATTGTTGAACGACAGCGACGGACGGGTGTCGGACTCGTCGACACTGCGGCTGCGCTCGGGGTCGGCCACGAAGATCTCGCGGTCCTCGCCGTCGGGACCGGTCACCGCGACCCTCTCGTAGACGTCGAGTTCCGAGCGCGTGTAGCTCCAGGCCTCCGAGAAGTTCGCCGAGCTGGTCAACTTGAAGGGCCCGACACTGTCGGGCGAGTAGGTCAGACCGAAGCGGCCATTCGCGTTCCAGCGGTTCTCGAAGCCGTTCTCGGTCGTGTTGCGCTGGAACGAACCGCTGTAGCCCTGCCTGAACTGGATGTCGCGCAGGAGGTTCGCGATCGCCGGACTGCTGTCGCGCTTGCGTCCGCCCAGAAGCGGTCCGGTCTTGAAACCCAGGCTCATGTTGGTGGTCAGGTCGACCAGGCGGTTGTTCGTGGTGGGGTCGTCGTCCTCGGAGTTCGGACGTTGGGTCCGGTTCACACCGAGGCTCAGCGATGCGCCGTTGTCGAAACTGCGGCTGACGTTGGCGCGGCTGCGTAGCTCGCTCTCGAGCACGGTGTTCGCCTGCGCGTCGTTGAGGTTCGTGGTGAGATCCGAGCTCGAGAGCTCGACATTGGCATTCGCTCTCCACACGTCGAACAGGTCGGGCTGGTTGTGATTGGCCCGCAATCGCCACTCGTCGCCGAAGCGTCCACCCGTCGGTTGTTCGAAGCGGCGCAGGTAGGTGAAGTCGACGTTCCCGCTCATTCCGTAGCGCACGTTGTACACGTTCTCGATCTGGAAACTCGCCTCGCGGCGTTCGTTGAAGTCGAACTCGAAGCGAAAGTCCGTGTACTCGTTCGTGGCCCAGTAGTAGCCGAAATCACGCACGTAGCGTCCCTCGCGGCTGTTCACACCCACGTTGATCCGTGGGAACAGGATGCCCGACCGCCGACCGCGCTTCAGGTCCTTGTAGAAGAAGGGGAGCGTCATGAGCGGAATGTCGCTCACGTAGAAGGTGACCTGCCGGGCGACGACGCTCTGGCCGACCTTCAGCTTCATCTTCTGTGCGTGGAAGTGATAGTGCGGTTCTTCGAGCTCGCACTCGGTGTAGATCCCGTCCTCGGCGAGCAGGGTGTTCGAGTCGATCCGACGACCGTGGCGGATGGTGTAGAAGCCCTGGTCGAAACGCGTGGCGCCGTCGGCCACGGCACCCGTCTGCGGATCGAACAGGTAGCCCATGCGGTCGCCCACGAGCTCGCTGTTCGCATCGACCAACCGGGGGTCTCCCTCGGCCAGGAGTTCGCGGGCATCGGTGTCGAAGTACACGTCGTCGGCGAACAGCTCGAGCGCGTCGTTCTTCACCTTCGCCTGGTCCGAGATGTGGATGCGTCCGCGCTGGACCTCGAAGAGCGTGCTCTGTCCGGTGTACTCGACGACGTCGGCGAGCGACTCGAAGTCCACGCGTCCGCTCGGGGAGACCGCGCCGGCGGCCAGCATGGAATCGGCCTCGGCCGCAGAGACGGAATCGGCGATCGCGTCCACCGCCAGCACCGAGTCGGGCGGAACGCCCAGACGGTCGGCCTCTTCGGCGCGCAGGGAGTCCTCGGTCGCCTCGTGCTCTTCGAGGAGCCCCTCGATGGTGCGACGCTCGAGGTAGCGGTAGACACCCGAAACCTGTCCCTCGACGTTCACCCGATCGACCTTGCCCTCGGCGAAGGTGATGTCGATGGCCCGGCCCTCGACCTCGTTCACCGAGATCGTCGAGGTCTGGTCCTCGGGCAGGTATTCGCTACGCGCGTTGCCGCGCACGCTGGTCCGCGTGATCTCGCCCTCGGTCACGATGACCACGAGCGTGTCGCCCGAGAGGGTGTTCGCGAGCGGGATTCCCGTGAACTCGCGCGACAGCGTATCGGGGGTCGAGTCGACGAGCGAGGCCTGCCCGTGGACTTCGATCCGCTCGAGGTCGCCCTGGACATAGGTGAACTGGATCTCCTCGCCGCTCATCACGCGGCCTTCCCGCTGAACACTGGGTGCACCGTTCAGCACGAGCAGGTCCTCGCCGTAGAAGCGTGCGGTGTCGGCGTGCGCCTGCGTCGCACCCTGCACGAAGTCGACGTCCCCGATCGCCGTGCTCAGGTCCTCGGCCTGGTCGAAGGCCAACCAGTCGCTCTCGACCGTGGTGATCGGGCCGGTACCGCGACGTGAACGGAAGACGGGCAGGGAATCGACCACGGCCAGCCCCGACTCGCGGTCGAAGAAGCCGTGGCGGCCCTCCACCACCGAACGGTTGATCTCGTCGACGACCTTCACGGAGCCCCAGGCCTCCATGGTGCCCTCGGCCTGGCGGATCAGGATGGAGTCGCCCTCGATCACGTTGGGACCGTCGATCACACGGGCGTCGTCGAGCAACGTGAGCCACTCGGCCTCGCGGTCGTAGCGGGCACGGTCGCCGATCCCGATCGCTCCGTCCTGGGTCTCGATGCGGACCGAACCGTAGGCGAAGCCCTTGCCCTCCTCGCGGAACACCCGCAGGGAATCGGTCCACATGTCCAACGAATCGGAGCGGACGACGACGTCGCCCACGATCTCGAGCAGGCGGCGCTCACCGAAGTAGCGGCCCAGGTCCCCGTCGGCACGCAGGTCCTGGTCCTCGAAGTAGGCATTGCCGATGAACTCGGTGACACGCTCCCCGCTCGGGAGCATGCGTGACTCCAGGCGGTCGCCGCCGTAGTTGCGCATGGGGGGCGCGATCTGAGCCGTGGTGACCGAGACCCCGGCCAGGATCAGAGCCACCGCCAGGGCCACGGCCGGCGGGCTCGTGCGGGCACGCCCGCGGCGCTGATCCTTCCAGGGCATGGAACGACCTCGGAGGGTGCGGCGGGGCGACGGCGGGGCCGGAGGACTTCCCTGGGCACTTATGCGTTCACGCGGGCCGCTCGTCAAGGATCCGGCGGGCCAGGACGGCGGCACCGATGGCGGCACCGTCCACGCCGAGTTCGGCACGGACGATCGGCACCGACCCCCGGACGGCGCGCATCAGCCGTGCCTCGTACTCCTCACGCGCGGGCTCGAGCAGGAGTTCCCCCGCCTGGGAGACCCCGCCGCCCACCAGGATCCGGTCGGGTTGCAGGGTGTGGGTCAGGTTCGCGCAGGCCAGACCGAGCCAGCGCCCCGACGCGGCCAGCACGTCGCGAGCCACCGGACAACCCTCGCGGGCGGCCTCGGCCAGGACCCGCGGACTGGCCTCACCCTCGCGGTCGACGTGGCGCCGCAGGATCGCACCCCGATCGCCCGCCTCACGCAGCGCCCGCCGACCGCGCTCGACGATGGCAGCCGTGCTCAGGTACGACTCCACGTGACCGGGCAGCCCACAGGTGCACAGGGGTCCGTCGTGATCGAGCACGATGTGCCCCAGTTCACCGGCGAGACCGTGACTGCCCCGCTGCAGACGGCCACCGACGATCACGCCGCCGCCGACCCCGGTCCCGAGACTGAGCATGCACAGGTCGCGGCACCCTCGTCCGGCACCCCACTCCTGTTCGCCCACGATCGCCGCGTTGACGTCGTTCTCGACCACGAGGGCCGGCTCCGGGTCGCGCTGCCGGAGGGGAGCCGCCACGTCCACACCCTCGAAGAAGGGCAGGTTCGGGGCCTGCACGATCGTCCGGCGCTCGTCGACGAGTCCGGCGACCGAGAACCCCACCGCCTCGATCGGGGAGCCGCCGCGGGCCACGGCTGCGACTGCTCCGGCCAGCGTGTGCTCGTAGGCCTCGACCTCGCGCGGCGTCGCCACCTCGTGCCGCGCCACCGGATCCTCGCCGTCCTCGATCCGGACCAGCTTGGTGTTCGTCCCCCCGATGTCGACGCCGACACAGGACATTCAGATCACCGCCTCCGTCGAACCGGCCGGCCGCTGCCGCAGGGGAAGACCTGCGTCCCACAGCGGCGTGCGGTCCTGCTGCCAGAGATCGTCGACGCCCAGACGATCGAGGGCCTCGGCCACCAGGAAGTGCGAGCCGAGCACGAGGATCGAAGGCGCCGGACCGGCCGGGGACATCGAGCGAGCCCGCCGGCGCGCCTCCTCGAGCGTCGCCCGGACCGTCCCCTCGACCACGATCTCGACCTCGAGCCCGCGCTCGTCGGCCGCACGGCGGATGGCCGTCGCCAACTCGGGGGCCGGGCGGGCCCGGTACCAGTGCGGTGAGGTCACCAGCACGGTCCGCGCGCTGGCGGCCAGGTCACCGAAGACGCCGTCGATCGACTTGCCCTGGCTGGCTCCGAAGACCAGCACTCGGGTGGCCCGCGAACCCTCGTCACGCCACTGGTGCAACGTGGCGCGCAGGGCGGATTCGTTGTGGGCGGTGTCGAGCACCAGCCGCGGATCGCGCCCCCATGCTTCGTAGCGACCGGGCAGGCGCAGCCCGGGGAGCGCACGGTCCAGCGCGGTTTCGGGCCAGCGCATCCGACGGTGAAGATCGCGGTAGACGGCGAGCATCGACCGCACCTGCGACCGCTGCAGGGTCCCGTCGGTGTCGAGGCCACGGAGGTCGCCGTCGTCGGTCATCAGGTCGGCCAGTTCGCCCACCCCGACCCGCTGCGCACCCACTCGATCCAGGACGCGTTCGGCGAGGGCCTGGATCGCAGGATCGTCGAGGTCGTGCAGGTAGAAGGGCACGTCGGCCACGGCCAGACCCAGCTTCTCACGCGCGATGCTCTCGAGCGAACCGCCGAGCAGTTCCTCGTGGTCGCGACCGATGCTGGTGAGGACCACGGCCTCCTTGCGCACCGCGTTCGTCGCGTCGAGGCGCCCACCCAGACCGGCCTCGAGCACGGCCACGTCGACCTGGCAGCGGGCGAAGTGGTCCAGGGCGAGCGCGGTGGTCGACTCGAAGAAGGTGGTCCGCGTGCTCTCGATGCGCGACCGGTGGCGTGAGACCAGACCGAAGAGTTCCTGCGTCGGAATCGGCTCGCCGTCGACCACGATCCGCTCGCGCACGTCGAGCAGATGTGGACTCGTGTAGAGTCCCGTCCGCAGTCCCGCCGCGCGGCAGAAAGCGGCCAGAGCCGTGGCCGCCCCACCCTTGCCGTTGGTTCCGGCGATCACCACGCACGGGAAGGCCCGATCGGGACGCCCCATGGCTTCGAGCAATTCCCGGATGGCGTCGAGACCCGGTCGGATCCCGAGGCGCTGCAGACGGAACAGCCACTCCACCGCCGCGTCCGTCGGTGCGAACGGCGGTCGCAGCGTGTCGATGTCGATGGAGTCAGGCCCGCGGGGGCTCGACCGGTGGTTCTTCATCGGATTCCGCCTGGCCCTTCGCGGGGAGCGCCTCCGTCTCGCCGGACTCGGCCTCGTCGTCGGGGAGGGCCTCCACCGGTTCCGGCACTTCGGCGGGAGCCGGAGCGTCGCGCCAGCAGAAGCGCAAGGTCTCGCCGATCTCCCGACGGAAGTCCTTGCGGTGGACGATCCGGTCGACGAAGCCCTTCTCGAGCAGGAATTCGCTGGTCTGGAAACCCTCGGGCAGGTCCGTGTTGATCGTCTGCTGGATCACGCGCGGCCCGGCGAAGCCGATCAGTGCCTTCGGCTCGGCCAGGATCAGGTCGCCCTGCATGGCGAAGCTCGCCGTGACCCCACCCGTGGTCGGGTGCGTGAGGATCGCCAGGTACGGCAGCCGCGCCTCGGCCAGACGTGCGAGCATGGCGCTGGTCTTGGCCAACTGCATGAGCGACAGGATCGACTCCTGCATGCGAGCGCCCCCGCTGCGGCACACGATGATCAGCGGGATGGCGTTCGTGACCGCGTCCTTCATGCAGCGGGCGATCTTCTCGCCCACCACCGAGCCCATGCTGCCGCCCATGAACTTGAAGTCCATGACGGCCACCGACACCGGCATGTTGTCGATGCGACCCAGTCCGGTGATCACCGCGTCCTCGCGACCGGTCTTGGCTCGCGAGGCCTTCAGGCGGTCCCGGTACTTCTTGCTGTCGCGGAAGTGGAGCGGATCGACGCTCACGAGGCCCTTGTGGGTCTCCTCGAAGGTGCCCGGATCGAGCAGCAGGTCGAAGTAGAGCATGGCGTCGATCGGGTAGTGGTATCCGCACTGGAAGCAGACCCACAGGTTGTTCGCCAGCTCCTTGTGGTAGCAGAGGTCTCCACAGCTGGGGCACTTGTTCCAGAGATTCTCGGGGATCTCGGGACGACGCGCCGCCTGACCGTTCTCGGGCGCCTTCTGGAAGATGTTGATGCCCTTGCGGGCACGAGTCAGCCAGCTCAACAGGAGCTCCTTCCGCCTGCCCCGCCCACCGGGGAGAATGCCGGGGCCGGATCCAAGTGTTCCAATGTAGAGAAGCGCTCCGACGCCGACAATCAGTTTCGCCCCGGGCCCGACCCCCGCCCGCCCGGGTCCGCTCGCCGCTCGCGCAGCGGCTTGAGCATGACCAGGGCGTCCTCGTGGGTGTCGGGGTAGTAACGGGGCCGGAAGGCCACGTCGACGAAGCCGTTGCGGCGGTAGAAGGCGATGGCCTCGTCATTGCCCACCCTCACCTCGAGCGTCATGATCGCCGCCCGGCGGCCCGCCTCGGTGTCGAGCACGGCGTCGAGGAGCTGCTGGGCGATTCCTCGACGGCGGTGGTCGGGAAGAACCGCCAGGTTCACCAGATGCACCTCGTCGGCGATCACCCACACGAGGGCGAACCCCACGACCTTCCCGGCGTGGACCGCCACCATGGGCATCCGGCGCGGATCTCCCTGCAATTCGGCGGCAAGAGCATCGCGGCTCCAGGGCGCCGGGAACGACGCCCGCTCGACCGCCAGGATCGCCTCGAGGTCGCCGCGAGTGGCCGGGCGGGTCTCGACGTCCACGATCAGGTCCAGCCCCGGGGCCGGATCGGACGGGACAACTCCTCCCGCAGATCGACCCCGTGCACGCGCTCGGCCTGGCTCGGGCTCACGTACTCGGGCACGAAGGACACCGGATCCTCGGCGGTGACCACGGGGTGACCGTGCGCGGCGGCGCGCAGCAGGAGCCGGGCGAGGGAATCCGTAGTCTGCACACGGACTTCCTGGGTCGCCGCCATGAGGCCGGCGGTCGCGGAGTCGGCACAGAGCAGGGTCCGGTCTCCGGGATCGAGGTCCTCGACCGCCACCCGCCGGATCGGATCGTCGGGTCGCGCGCGGGCGGCGTCGTCGACGCTCGACACCCAGACGTGTCCCCCGCCGGCCGGCGCCACGGCGAGGGACGGCTCCGAGGCCGCGGTCGCGATCAGACCCAGCGTAGGCGCGGCGCGCAGGGTCCATCCGGTGGCACGGGCCAGGGTCTTCGCAGTCATGACGCCGATCCGAAGGCCGGTGAAGCTGCCGGGCCCGGACACCACGAGGATCTCGTCGACGTCGGAGCGCGCCGCCCCGGCGTCGGCCAGAGCACCGTCGAGCAGGCCGAACAGGTGCTCGGCGTAGCCCTGGGCCTCGTCGTGGACACGCTCGGCGACCACGGTCTCGTCGCGAGCGATGGCCACGGAGCCCCCGCGGCCGGTGGTGTCGATCGCCAGGCGCCGCATCACACGAGCCACCGCCTCCACGCCTCGAGCAGGTTCGCGCGCCGGGGCCAGTCCGAAGGTTCCGGCCGCAGACCGATCCGGCGACCGTCCGGACCCTCGACGGCGAAGCGGAGGTCCAGCCGCGGGGTCAGCCAGTCCCGCACCGCCGCAGGCCACTCGACGGCCACGATCGCGCCTTCGTCGCGCGCCTCGAGCATCGAGGGCAACAGGTCGCGGCGGGCGTCCTCACCGGGGCGGTAGAGGTCGTAGTGGGCCAACCACTGGGGGGCCCCGGCCACACGGGGCGTGAGCACGTGACGATTCTCGAGCGTGAACGTCGGGCTGACCACGGGGTCCTCGGCCCCCAGGTGTTCGGCGAGGGCAGCCACGAAGGTGGTCTTGCCGGCCCCCAGGTCGCCGTCCAGGCACAGCACGTCGCCCGGCCGGAGCAGATCGGCCAACGCACCCGCCATCGCCGCCGTCGCTTCGGTGTCCGGCGCGACCGCCACGATCCGTCCGTCGTCTCGGCTCATCGCCCTCACCGCGTTCGCAGGGTGACCACGGGAACGATCATCTCCTCCAGGGACACCCCACCGTGCTGGAAGCTGTCCGTGTACTGGCGCGCGTACTCGTTCTGGTTGGTGGGGTACACGAAGAAGTTGTAGTCGCGTGCGAGCACGTAGTTCTGGATCGGACTGTCGCGCGGCAGCCCGTAGCTCTCGGGGTCGCGCACGTCGATCGCGTCGTCCCGATGGCCCAGGTTCAGATTGTCGCCGTACTTGTACCGGACGTTCGTCGAGGCATCCCGGTTCGCCTTCACCACGGCGGCCTTGCGCACCTGCACCGCACCGTGATCGGTGGTGATGACGACCACCGTGTCGTCCCACGCCGCGATGTCGCGCAACAGGTCGAGCAACGCCGAGTGCTCGAACCACGACCGCATGACGCTGCGGAAGGCCGCCTGGTCGGGCGCGAGTTCCTGCAACAGGTCGTTGTGGCTGCGGCCGTGCGCGAGAATGTCGAGGAAATTCACCACTGCGGCGATCAGACCGGCGTTCTTCAGCGTGGGAACCTTCTTGCGCAGCTGCTCGGTGTCGGCGATGTCGAAGGTACGGAAGTAGTGCGAGCGGACGTCGCCGAGTCCCCGCCGTTTGAGCTGCTCCTGCAGCAGTTCCTTCTCGAAGGCGTTCTTGCTGCGCTCCTCCTGCGCACTGCCCCGCCACCATTGTGGATGACGCTTCGCGATCTCGCGGGGCAGCAGACCCGAGAAGATCGCGTTGCGGGCGAAGGGCGTCGCAGTGGGCACGATCCCGCAGTAGAGCTCGGGCTGGATCGAGTAGTAGGGATCGAGCACGTGTTCGATGGCTTTCCACTGATCGAGGCGCATGCAGTCGATCACGAACAGGACCACGCGCTTGCCCTGGCGCAGGTGCGGCTCGACGTAGCGTTCGAGGAGCTGGTGGCTCATCGTGGGCGCGTCGTCACCGCCGGCGATCCAATCGGCGTAGTTCCTCTCGACGAATCGACAGAATTCCGCGTTGGCGTCGCGCATCTGGTCGACGTGCATCTGCGCCAGCTCCGGGTCCTTCAGACGATTCAGTTCGAGGTCCCAGTCGACCATGCGGTCGAAGATCCGGGCCCACTCCTCGAAGGTGCGCGCCTCCGTGCGTTCCATCGCGGCACGTCCGAAGGACTGCAGATACTGCTGCGTGACCTGCTCCTCGGTGATCCGTGTCGTGTCCAGTGCCCGTTTCAGGGCCATCAGGATCTGGGTGGGATTGACGGGTTTGACGAGGTAGTCGCTGATCCTCCGACCGAGGGCCCGGTCCATCAGCTGTTCCTCCTCGCTCTTGGTGATCATGATCACCGGCATCGACGCGCCGAGGTCGCGGATCCCCTCGAGCGTCTCGAGGCCTCCGCGCCCGGGCATCATCTCGTCGAGCAGAACGGCGTCGAAGGCCTGGTTCCGCATGAGGTCGAGCGCGTCGTCGCCGTTGCTGGCGCCGACCACCTCGAAGCCCTTGCCCTCGAGGAAGAGGATGTGGCTGCGCAGCTCTTCGATCTGGTCGTCGGCCCACAGGATGCGGCGTCGGCTCATGGAGTCTCCCGGGCGTGGTGGAGGCGAGTCGTCAGGGACGCACCGGGAATATAAGAAAGGCGCGCGGTCCCACACGGGCCGCGCGCCGATCGAATCGGAATCGAAGGAGGATCAGCGGTGATAGGGGTGCAGGGCCCCCATCGGATTGCACGTCACGTCGGCCAGCTCCCCGTGCAGGTAGACCAGCGTGTAGTCGTTCGAGTCGTTGTTCTCGGTGGACGGACAGTTGCACAGGTGCTGCGGGATCATGTTGGCGGTCAGCAGGACCTCGGCGTTGACGTCCTGGTTCGCGATCCCGTTCTCGAACCCGTACAGGAGCCCCGGAGTCACCAGATTGCGCTGCTGCGACACGCAGGACGTGCGCATGGCGTAGGTCCTGAAGTTCGCCATGCCGGCGAAGGCCATGAGCATGAGCAGGCCCATCATCGACATGATCAACATGAGTTCCAGGAGCGTGAAACCGGAGTCATGAGACGGCCCGGTGGACGTCGCGGAGACCCGTGGCGGCGAGCTCATCGATTCCTCCCCCGCTCCGGCGGACGACCGGAACGAACCCGGATCGAGCACGGTCCGTGCCGGGACGACCGGGCTCCGGGTGGCTCCGCGTCGCTCCCGCCCGCTCCCGGTCGCGGCCGCGAGGCACTCGCCATTCGCCGCAACCGGGCCCCGGCACCCTCCGTTCCGCGACGCGGGACGGGGTTCAGTCGAGTGGCAACCAGAGACGGAAGGTACTCCCCTCCCCTTCGACGCTGTGGACGACGTCGATCCGCCCTGCGTGGACCTCCTCGACGATACGGCGCACCAGGGCGAGACCCATGCCCCAGCCCCGCTGCTTCGTGCTGAAGCCGGGGTCGAAGATCCGTTGCTGCACCGAGGACGGCATGCCCCGTCCGTTGTCCGACACGAGGATCTCGATCCGCTCCGCATCGGCGTCGTGACGACACACGAGTTCCAGCCGGCCCTGGTCCTTGTCGATCGCGTCGAGGCCGTTCTTCAGCAGGTTCTCGATCGCCCAGTCGAGGAGGGGTTCACTGACCGGGACCGGTGGCACCGGTTCGATCCGCGTCTCGATCACCACCTGCTTGCCCAGGTGGGGCAGCCGTGCTCGCAGGTACTCGACGGTCTTCTGCAACACCTCGTCGACCTGGCCCGGCTGCAGGCGCGGCCGACTCCCGATCTGACTGAAACGCGACGACACCTTCCCCAGACGGTCCACGTCCTCCTGGATCTCGTGGAGGACCCGGTCCAGCCCGCCCGGTTCGCGCTCGACCGCCGCCGTGCGTGACTCGGGGTCACGCAGGATGGTGAGCCAGCCGTTCAGGCTGGTGAGGGGAGTGCCCATCTGGTGCGCGGTCTCCTTGGCCATCCCGACCCAGATACTGCGCTGCTCGCTGCTCTTCAGATTGCGGAAGGCGATCAGCACCGCGCCCATGAACGACAGGATCAACAGGGCCTCGAGCCAGGGCATCCACACCAGCTGGGTCGTCAGCCGGCTGGGACCGTAGTGCAGGAAACCGACGACGTTCCCACCGCCGGGGCCGTACAGGGGGATGGGCTCGCGGTCGCGATCGAACTCGTCGACCAGTTCGAGCACGCGCCGGAGACCCGGATCCTCGGGGTTCTCGAGATCGGCCTGCCGGATCGCCCCCAGACTCTCGGGAAGAGGAACACCGACCTGTCGCTCGTTCCAGATGTAGGGGCGACCGTCGCGGTCGGTGAAGACGAAGGGGAACGCGACCTCGTCGACGACGTCGCGCAGGCGTTCCATCTCCTCGAGGTCGGGAGTCTCCGAGAAGAGGACCGGACCCGCGATGGTCGCCACCAGGCGTGTGGTCAGTTCGGCCTGCCGCTCGACCTCGCCGGTCACGTAGACCGTGTAGGCTCCGATCGACACGCCGATCACGACCAGACCCAGCAGCAGGATGCCGCGCAGGCGCGTGCGCCGGAACAGCCAGCGGGTGGCAGGCATCGGAACCCCTAGTCGGCCCGACGGCCGCGGATCACGTCGACGCCGGCCATGTAGGGACGCAGGACATCGGGCACGACCACCGTCCCGTCGCTGGTCTGGTAGTTCTCGAGAACGGCGATGATCACCCGCGGCAGGGCCAGTCCGCTGCCGTTGAGTGTGTGTGCGAAACGCGGCTTCGCCTGGCGCTCGGGACGGTAGCGGATTCCGGCCCGGCGCGCCTGGAAGTCGCGGAAGTTGCTGCAGCTGCTCACCTCGAGCCAGGCGTCGACTCCGGGGCTGTACACCTCGAGGTCGTAGCACTTGGCCGCCGCGAAGCTCAGATCGGCGCTCGCGAGCTTCACCACACGGTAGGGTAGGTCCAGGCGTTCGAGCAGCACTGCGGCGTCGCGGACCAGTTCGTCGTGCTCGGTGTCGCTGCGGTCGTCGGTGGTGAAGCGCACCATCTCCACCTTGTGGAACTGGTGCATGCGGAGGATTCCGCGCGTGTCCTTGCCCGCACTGCCCGCCTCGCGGCGGAAGCAGGGGGAGAAACCCACGTAACGCCGCGGCAGCAACCCGGGCTCGAGGATCTGCTCGCGGTGCAGGTTCGTGATCGAGACCTCGGCGGTCGGGATCAACCACAGCCCGTCGACGTCGGTGCGGTACATGTCGTCGGCCAGTTTGGGGAGCTGTCCGGTGCCGGCGACCGCGTGGTCGCGCACCAGATAGGGCGCGTTGATCTCCACGTAGCCCTGCTCGGCCACGTGCACGTCGAGGAACCAATTGATCAGCGCGCGCTCGAGCCGCGCCAGGTCACCGGTGAGAACGCTGAAACCGCTGCCGCTCATGGCCGCGGCCGCGTCGTTGTGCATGAGCCCCATCGCGTTGGCCAGGTCCCAATGCGGCTGCGGCTCGAAGTCGAACTCGCGCGGCTCTCCCCAGGTGGAGACGGTCTCGTTGTCCTCCTCGCCCCCACGGGGAACGTCGTCGTCGGGCAGGTTGGGAAAGCGCTCCTCGAGCGCCGCGAGCTCCTCGTCGATGGCCGTCAGTCGCTGCTCGCCCTCCTTGATCCTTCCTCCGACCTCGCGCATGGCCGCGATCGCCTCGCCGGCGTCCTCGCCGGCCTTCTTCGCCCGGCCGATGGCCTCGCTCGCCTCGTTGCGCTTCGAACGCAGCGACTCGACGTCGACCAGCAGTTGCCTTCGCTCCGCCTCCAACGCGAGGAAGGCGTCGAGATCGGCCGTCTCGTTCTTGTCGGCGATGGCCTGCCGCACGCGGTCGGAGTGTTCCCGGATGAACTTGCGGTCGAGCATGATGGAGACCGAGGGCTGATGGTATCTTGAGGCCCGATCCGGTTGCCGGGGCCTCGGCCCGCGCCTACCGTCGGAGCCCGGGATCGACACGACGATCCGGCGGGCGCCCAACGGTAGCGACCGCCACGACCGCCGGCAAGCACCGTCCCCGTCCGGAGCGAGATGCGATGACCGCCCTCCATCCCCTGCGCGAGACCGATCCCACCCGGCGGGTGATCCTGGCGCTGGACCTGCCGGACCAGGACCGGGCGCTGCGCCTGGCCGATCAGCTACGCCCCGAGCTCGCGTGGGTCAAGGTCGGCCTGCAGCTCTTCGGCGCCGAGGGGCCGGACCTCGTCCGACGACTGGTGAGCATGGGGCTGCACGTGTTCGTCGACCTGAAGCTGCACGACATCCCCAACACCGTGGGCTCGGCGGTGGAGTCGCTGTCGGCGATCGGCGCCGAGCTGGCGACGGTCCACACGTCGGCCGGAACGGTGGCCCTGCGCGCGGGGGCCGAGGCCGCCCGCCGTAGTGCGACGTCGGGCCCGCGTGGTTCGCGAACGGCGCTGCTGGGCGTGACCGTGTTGACGAGCTTCGACGCGGCGGGACTCGGCGAGGTCCTTGGCCGCGACGCCGACCCCTCGGTCGAAGTGGCGCGTCTGGCCCGGCTCGGGATCGACGCCGGTCTGGACGGACTGGTCGCGAGCCCCCACGAGGTGGCCGCGTTGCGCCGCACCGTGGGACACGAGCCCCTGCTGGTGATCCCCGGCATCCGCCCGGCCGGGGCCGAGAGTCAGGACCAGTCGCGCGTGGCCACCCCCGCGCGCGCGATCGCCGACGGCGCCGACTTCCTCGTGATCGGTCGGCCGATCACCCGCGCCGACGTCCCCCGCGACGCCCTGCGCGCGATTCTGGACGAGGTCGCCGGTGCGCAGTAGGCTGGCGGTTTCCCGGGCGATGGATCCCAGCCCGCGCCGACGGCCGGAGGTCGCAGCATGAAGTCCGAGGACCCTTCCTTCGCGGACCACCTGCAGGTGGAGGACGTCCTGCCCCGCATGCGCGAGGTCGGCGCCCTGTTGGAGGGACACTTCCGCCTGAGCAGCGGACGCCACAGCGACCGCTACTTCCAGTGCGCACGTCTGCTGCAGTACCCCGGACTCGCGCTCGAGGTCGGACGTCTGCTCGCCGAACGCTTCGACGAACTGGAGATCGACGTCGTGGTCTCCCCCGCCGTGGGGGGAGTCGTGCTCGGCCAGGAAGTCGCCCGTGGGCTCGGCCGACGACACGTCTTCGCCGAACGCAAGGACGACGGCTTCTCGGTGCGCCGTGGGTTCGAGATCCTCAAGGGCGAGAACGTCCTGATCGTCGACGACGTCCTCACGCGCGGCACCTCCTTCGGCGAGATCCGTCGGACGGTGGACGACCACGACGCCACCGTGATCGGACTCGGGGTGATCGTCGACCGTCGCGAGGCCGACGTCTCGATCGACGTCCCGGTCCACGCGCTGGTCCAGATGGAGGTCGCGACCTACGATCCCGACGCCTGCCCGTTGTGCGAGGGCGGCGTCGAGCTGGAGTCGCCCGGCAGCCGCCATGCCGTCTGAGGGCAGCGGACTGCGTTCGCTCGTCCTCATCGCCCTCGCGATCGCCGCCACCGCCGCCGCCGTGTCGTGGGCGACCCGCACCCCGGTTCCGGCGAACTCCGATCGCTACGACTACCTGGGGCGCGCCCACCACTTGATCGAGGGCGAGGGGGCACGGCCCCTGGTTTCCTATCCGCTGCGCTTCGCCTTCCAGGGAAGCGAGCGCATCCCGCCCGAGAACGCGACGCGGCCGCCGCTGTGGCCCGCGCTGATCGCCCCCGCCCTGCGGCTGGGGGCCGGTGGCGCGGCCGGCGTGTGGGTCGCGGCCCTGGGTCTCCTGACGCTGGTGCCCCTGGTGACCCTGGCCGGGGATCGGAGCCTCGGTCCCGGAGCGGGCGCCTTCGCCGCGCTCGCACTCGTCGCCAGCTTCGCCACCGTCCGCGCTTTGTGGGGCGGCGGACCCGAGATCTGGATCGCCCTGCTCCTGGTCTTCGTGTGGACGTGGAATGCGACCGGGTCCGGTCCCGGGGGTTGGCTGTTGCTCGGACTCGCCCTGGCCCTGATGCCCTGGCTGCACCCGATCGGCTGGCTGTACGCAGGCCTGGCCTGGCTGTCGCGCTGGGGCCGGACCTCGCGGGCGGGCCTGGCCGTCACGGGGGTCCTGGCGGTGACCGGAGGCGTGATCTGGTACCTCGAGGCCGGGCGAACGATCGGCACGCCCCTCCAGCCGCTGCAGAGCCAGGCCGAGCTGGCCAAGTCCCTCTTCGACGCCGGTGGTCTCGGCCCCTACCGAACCCTCGATCCCGTCCCGAACGCGTCGGTGATCACGCAGCACACGGGGGCGTGGCTGTACCACTGGGCCTGGAACCTCAAGGAACAGGCGCTGCACCTGGACGGATGGCTCGCCTGGCCACTCGTCGGACTGGCCCTGCTGGGCGCGAGCCGCGACCCCCGACTCGCCGCCCGCGACGCCGTGCTCGGGCTGGCCGCCTTCGCCGCGGTGAGCACGGTCGCTCACGATCCGAGGCTGCTCGTTCCCGTACTGCCGGTGGCCTGCATCTGGGCGGGCGCGGGTTTCGTCCGTCTCGCCGAGTGGCGGCCTGCGTGGGTCGGGGTCCCCGTCGGTCTGGTCGCGATCCTCCTCCCCTGGATCGTCCCGCTCGGTGCGAGCCCGCGCCCGGGCAGCGAGATCACCGGGGTGACCCCCGCCGCCCTCGACCCGCCGCACGCCGCAGTGGTGGCCATGGCCGGCGCCGGCACCCGCACCGCTCCCGTGTTCACCGATGCCGCGGTCCTGGCGTGGCGGGCCCGCCGCCCGGCGGTCTTCGTTCCCGAGGATCCCACGGTTCTCGCCGCCCTGCGCACGCATCCGGGCCTGCAGGGAACCGACGCCATGGTCCTTCTCCTGGGCACCGACGGCCCCTGGATCGGTCCCGAATGGAGCGAGTGGCTCGGCGAGCACCCCATCGAGACCCACGGACCCGCCCGGGTCGTCGCGCTCGACGGACAGCGCACCGAACGGGTGCCGGTCGGGGCGGATCCGATCTACGTTCCGGAGCCGCTCGAGCTCGCGGCGACCGACGTTCCCGACTCCCTGGTCGAACTCCCCGTGCCTCCCGCCTCGCGGCCGGGACTCGAGGTCACCCCGGCCACCGGCCGTGCCCTGCAGCGCCTGGTGACCGCCGCGCGCGGAGACGGTGTCGAGCTGCGGGTCATCAGTGCGTACCGTTCCTACGGCCGTCAGCAACGGCTGTACGAGCGAGCGATCGAGCGCCACGGACCCGATCAACGCTGGGTGGCGGAACCCGGAACCAGCGAACACCAGCTCGGAACGACCGTCGACTTCGCGGACGCCGCTCTGGACCACGCGGTCGAACCCTCCTTCGGCGACACGCCCGAGGGCCGTTGGCTGGCCCGTCACGCCGAGGACTTCGGATTCGTCCGCAGCTACACCGAGGCGAACCAGGGCCGCACCGGCTACCGTCCGGAGCCGTGGCACTACCGCTACCGTCCCGACCGAGAACGAGCGAGAGGCGACCGACGATGACCGCCGTCCACCATCTCATGGTTCCCGGCCTGGCCCGCCGACACCTCGACACCGGTTGGCTGCGGGTGACCGTCGACGACCCGCCCGACCGGCGGGCGGAACTGGTGGCGACCTTCCCGTTCTCGATCGCCAGTCTCGAGGCCACGCTGCTCACGGGCCGGACCCCGCGCGAGCACGGCCGATTGCACGTCAGCGACCATTTCGGCGGGGAGCGTGTCGATGCGACGGGCGCCGTGGAACACGAGGTGGACGACGCGATCGCCAGGGCCCTGCTGGTCGACGGGTTCGGCTCGGAAGCCGAACGCAAGGCCTCGGTGCAGGTGAACGCCCACATCGTCCGGCTGCGGTCGTCCGGTGTGCCCGTGGTGATCACCGGCGGGCCCGCCTTCGCCCGGGTGGACCGGATGCCCGCCCTGGAACGGGCCGCGATCTGCAGTGGCGGCGCGATGGCCGCCGTCGACCGCGCTCCGGGTCCCGCCGAGCGCGCCGCCCTGCTGGCGACCCCCGGGGTCGAGCGTCTCCTGGAGGGCGACGGCCTGCGCTCGTGGCACGGGCCGGATCTGCCCGCGGTGCTGGTGGCCGAACCGGGCTGGTCGTTCACCGAGGGGCGCGCCGCGGTCGGTCACCGTGAGATCGACGACGATCGCGACGCTGCCGTGGTTCTCGCCTGGGGGGCCGGCGACGGACCGTGGCCCGCGGCCGTGCACGATCTGCGAGTCGCCCCGACCCTGGCCCGCGTGGCCGGGATCGAGGACTTCGAGGCGACCGACGGTCCTCTTCCGTGGGGGCAGCCGTGAGGGCTCAGAGCGCGCAGGCGCTCATCAGCACGAGCACGGGCAGGGCCAGGATTCCCAGGACGATGGCGACGGGCAGGAAGGCCACCATCGCGGGAACCACCAATGCCATGACCACCACGCCGATCGCCAGCGCGAGAACGGCCTTGAGCAGCCACGCGGCGATCTCGAGGGGCAACAGCAGCAGTCCGAACACCAGGTGGAGGACGGCGCCGATCACGGTGACGACGGTGACCAGGAGTCCGATTCCGATCAGAACGGCCAGGGCATCGATCACGGTGGACCTCCTCGACGGGGGACGCAGGGCTCGGCGACCACGCAGCCGTGTCCGCCACCCGGATATCAGGACGCAGGGGACCACGCGCGGGTTCCAGTCGAGGGGGCACACGTGCCGGAGGTGACGCTGCACCACTCACGCCCGCGCACGCGGCTGGCCCTGCGCCGGGGCCTGGAGACCGCCGGATTCGACGTGCGGGTGATCGCGCAGCCGGCCGAGGCCGCCGGGGAGACGGCGGTCCTGCTGATCGACACCGGCAGCGAGGCCTTCCTCGACGCGCTCCGCACGGGCCGGATCCGTCCCGCCCGGGTGATGGTGCTGGGCGCCCCGACCGACCCGCTGCCCGGGGCGGAGATCCTCCCGGCGGACACCGGACCCGCCGAACTCGTCGAGCACCTGCAGGGTCCTCCAGAATCCTCGGCACCCCCGGCGACGAGCCGGGCGGAACCGGTCCACGCCGGCGGTCTGACCGAGGTGGAGGTGCGGATCGAGCGACTGGCCCCGGTGGACCTCCCCGTTCTCGTCACCGGCGAGAGCGGGACCGGCAAGGAGGTCGTCGCGAGAGCTCTGCACGACCGCGGCCCACGGGCGGACGATGCCTTCGTCGTGATCGACGCCAGCGCGGTCCCGGACGACCTCGTCGAGAGCGAGCTCTTCGGTCATGTCCGGGGGGCCTTCACCGACGCGGTCCGCGACCGGCCGGGCCGGCTGGCCCAGGCGGGCGCGGGGACACTCGTCCTCGACGAAGTGGGAGAGCTGCCCCTGCCGGTCCAGGCCCGCCTCCTGCGCGTGCTGCAGGAGCGCTCGTTCCAGCCGGTCGGCGGCACCGAGCACGTTCCCCTGCGTGCGCGCGTCCTGGCGATCACGCAGCGCGACCTCGGCCACGAGATCACCCACGGCCGTTTCCGCGAGGACCTCTATCACCGTCTGGCCGGGGCCACCATCCGTGTTCCGCCACTCCGCGAGCGTCCGGAGGACCTTCCCGTACTCGCCCGGCAGCTGCTGGCGCGGGCGGGCGAGCCAGTCCCGGCTTTGACCGCTGGGGCCGTCGAAGCGCTGCGGGCCCACGCCTGGCCCGGCAACGTGCGCGAACTCGACCACGTCCTGCAACGCTGCCGGCTGTCGGCCTCGGACACGATCGACGCCGATCTCGTGCGGTCCGCACTGCGCGAGGCGCCGACCCCGTCCTCGGACGACGTCTTCGCGCGGGCCCTGCGCACCTGGATCGGGACGCGCCGTTCGGAGGGCGAGAGTCGGAGCACCTCCGAACGGGCCCTGCACGAGCTCTTCGACCGGATCTGGGACGAGGACAGCGAGTGATCGATCGAGCCGAATGCGCGCGTAAGGGCATGATGAAAAATGCTTTGATGGTCGGGGCCGCTCAGGCCTCCCACTGCAGACGGTGGGCATCTTTCCTACCGTGCCCGAGGTTTTCCCCTTGCACCCCTTGTTCCACCTCTGTTACGGTCTTTTCCAGGCGGGCTGCCTTTTTGGCCACTCGGTTCGGCTAACCACGTTCAAGTAATCCGGGACAGCCTCTACGGCGGCTCGCCTTTGAACTCTCGAAGGGCCTGGGACGGATGTCCCGGGCCCTTCGCCGTATCCAGTGGGCGCGCGGCGGGACGCGGCCGGCATGTCGAAGGCGGAGGTCCGGGACCGGACCTCCGCCGTTTCGTCCCCCGGAGCGGGGGCTCGCTCACGGAAGGTCCGCTCAGGAAGCGGGCTTCTCGAAGACGGACATGTCGATGGTCGGACCGACCTCCATCGACTCGACCGTGAGGTCGTACAGCTTCTCGTCGTCGAAGTAGCCGATCTGCTCGTGCGGAACCATGATCCCGCCGACGGCCTTCGTGCCACTGTAGTCGACGTGTCCGATACCCATGACCTGGGTCATCATGTTGCGCTGCTTGCTCTGCGTGCGCAGGAGCACGTGACTCGACGGATCGAAGTAGAACTTCTTCCACTTGTCCGCGTCTTCGTCGATCCAGACCAGCACGACGTCGGTCGCAGCGCCGTCGATGTCCTCGGGCGGCAGCTGCTGCACCGGGAACTGGTCGAAGTGCCCGAGCACGTACAGGGGATCACCGATGATCTCGCGCTGCTGCGACGCGTAGGTCTCGGAATCCATGTCGACGATGCCCTGCGGGGACTTCGCCCAACCGGCCTCCGGCCCCACGGCCATGGTCTGCCCGCCGAAGGGGGTCTCGATCTCGGTGAGTGCCCGATCCGGGAACACCACCGTCTCGGTGAGCGTGATGTCCAGCGCCATGCCCTGGACCTTCATGTTCATGGCCGACGTGCGCTTCATCGACGTCAGGTCGGTCAGGGCCGGCCCGCCGTGGGCCTCCTGGGCCGCGGCCAGGATCGCGCGGCCCTTCTCGACCGTCTCGTCGGTGGGCTCGGGGAACTCAGGACCCTCGGGCTCGGGGATCGAGATGTCCAGCTCCTCGACCGGACCGAAGCTGCTCAGGTCACCATCCCAGTCCTCGGTCTTGCCGACGGCCACGATCGCGAACTCGTCGGGATGCACGCGTCGCTTCATGACCGACAGGACGTCATCGGTGCCGATCGCACGGACCTCGTCGTTGAAGGTCTCGAGGAAGTCGTCCGGATAGCCCAGATACTCCAGGCGCATCTTCCGCTGCAGGACCTGCTCGGGGTTGACGTAGTTGAAGACGTCGGCTTCGAGCAGTCCGTTCTTGGCGTCCCGGAGTTCCTGATCGCCGACGGGTTCCTCACGCATGGTCTGCACCGTCTCGAGGACCACCCCCACCGCTTCCTCGGTGGACGAGCTCTTGGTCCCGCAGTAGGCCTGGAACATGCCCGGCGTCGAGAAGCCCACGCCGGCACTGCTGCCCACGTTGTAGGCGAGACCACGCTTGGTCCGGACCTCGTTGAACAGACGATCGCCGAAGCTGCCACCGAGGATCCGGTTCGCCACACTCATGGCGTAGTAGTCCGGATCGTCGGCCCGCATTCCGATGTGGCCCATCGAGAAGCGTGTCTGGTTCACGTCCTCCTTGTTGGCCACGAGAACGCGCTTGCGTTGTTCTTCGTTCGGTTCGTTGGGGAACGGCGGAACCATCGGCTGACCGGCCGGCCAGTCGCCGAAGCGCTCCTCGATCCGGGCCAGCATGGCGTCGGAATCGATGTCACCCCACACCGCGATCATCATGTTGTCGGGATGGTAGAAGTACTCGTAGAACTCCACGACGTCGTCGCGGGTGATCGCCTCGAGCGTGGCGTACTCGGTGTCCCGGGCGTAGGGATGAGCGTCGCCCCACACGGCCTGCCGCAGCTCACGAGCCACGATGCCGTTCAGATCGTCGTTGCGCCGGGCCACGCTCGCCCGCTCGCCCTCGATCGCCACGTCGATCTTGTCCTGCGCGAAGGCGGGACGACGCACGACGTCGGCCACCAGCTCCAGTCCCCGATCCGCGGTACGGGTGAGGAAGCTGAAGCTGATCGATGCCGAGGTGTTGCCGATGCTGCTCTCGATGTAGGCGCCCATGCGCTCGAGCGTCATGTCGAGCTCGTCGGCGGGAATGGTCTCGGTGCCACCGGTTCTCAGCACGTTTCCGGTGACCGACGCCAGACCGACCTTCTCGGCGGGTTCGAAGGCACTGCCGGTGCGGACCATGATCCGGCCCTCCACCAGCGGCCACTTCCGATCCTCGAGCAGGAACACGGTGAGCCCGTTCTCGAGCACGTGGCGTTCGTAGTCGGGGATCTCGACCTCGCCCAGCTCGGGAAAGTCGAAGCGCTCCCAGGGTTCCTTCGCCGTCGCGTCGGACGGAACGATCGACAGGGCCACCAACAGCATCAGGACTCCCGCGAGGGAGCCTCGGGACAGGTCACCGCGCATCGGTGGCTCCTTCCTGCTCGGCGTCCTCGGTGAGGATGTACGCCACGTTACGGTTCTTCTCGACGAAGGTCTCGCGCGCCACCCGCTGGATGTCGGCCGCGGTCACCGCGTCGATCTCCGTGGGGTAGACGAGCCCCTGACGCCAGTCGTCCTCGAAGAGCTCGGCCTGGACCACCGTGCTGATGGTGCCGAAGTTGCTGCGCACCTGCCGCACGAAGTTGGCCTTCATGCGGGTCTTCACGCCCTCCAGCTCCTCGGCGCTCACGGGTTCGTCCTTCAGCCGGTCGAGTTCCTCGAGCACCGCCTGCTCGCACTCGAGGGCGGTCACGCCCTGGGCCGGCACGACGAAGTTGATGAACAGACCCGGGTAGAGTTCGCCCGGGAGCTGGGTGACGGCACCCACCGCCACTGCCTTCTTCTCGTCCTTCACCAGGCGTTGGTGCAGACGGCTGCTCCGCCCGTTCGCGATCATCTCGGTGATCACGTCGAACACGGGAGCATCGGGATGGAACATGTCGGGCTTGTGGTAACCCACGATCAGGAAGGGCTGACCGGGGTCACGCAGGGCCACACGACGCTCGCCGCGCTGCGGCGGCTCTTCGGTGATCACGCGCGGAGGCTCCGGGCCCTCCTCCCAGTCGTCGAAGTACTCCTCGGCGAGGTCCTTCACGTCGTCGACCTTCAGGTCGCCGACCAGGCCGATCACCACGTTGCTCGGCACGTAGTAGCGATCGTACAGCTCCAGGCACTGCTGGCGGGTGAAGTTGTCGAGGTCGCTCTGGTAGCCGACGAGCGGACGGCCGTAGGGATGCGCGAGGTAGCTCATGGCCAGGAACTCCTCGAGCAGACGTCCCACCGGCGAGCTGTCGGTGCGCATGCGGCGCTCCTCGATCACCACGTCGCGCTCGGTGTAGAACTCGCGCATGACGGGGTTGATGAAACGCTCGCTCTCGAGGTAGGCCCACAGCTCGAGCTTGTTGCTGGGCAGCTGGTAGAAGTAGGTGGTCACGTCGTAGCCGGTCGAGGCGTTCAGCCCGGTGCCACCGTTCTTCTGGATGATGTTGCCGAACTGGTTGGCCACGACGTACTCGCGGGCCTCGTCCTGGGCGTCCTCGAAGGCCTCCTCGAGTTCGGCGATCTCGGACTGGGTCGCGTCACGGTCGCGGCGGGCCTCCATCAGGGCGGCGTAGGCCTCGTCGACCTTCCGCATGGCCTTCTTCTCGCGACGGTGGTCTTCGGTCCCGATCTCGTCGGTTCCCTTGAAGGCCATGTGTTCGAACATGTGGGCCAGACCGGTCCGGCCCTGTTCCTCGTTCACACCCCCGACGCCCACCTGGGCGAAGTAGGTGAAGACGGGAGCTCCGGGTCGCTCGACGACGACGAACCGGAGTCCGTTGTCGAGCGTGAAGGTTTCGACTTCGCTCTCGAGTTGCTCCAGGTCCTGCGCCTGGGCCGCGGGGACCACGAGCAGACACAGCAGGAGCAGGGAGAGCGTGGCCAGCACGTTGCGGTGCACGGCCCCTCCTTTGCGGGTTGCGGGTTGGACGGGGGGCGGAGAAGTGCGCGAGATTTCGGAGTCGGTCATTGTCCAGGGTTCATTCGGTGCGAGGTCCGGTGACGCGATTTCGACGGATCCCGTCGGACGGACGCGCACGGGACACCCACCGGCTTTCCGGATCGAAGAACCGCAGCGGCCGCTCGGCCGCGTGCCGGATCCCGATCCGACCACTCTCCGCGATCTCCGCGGGCGCGGATCCTGGCCACAGTCCCAGCCGAGGATCACGAACGAGATCGAGACCGTCCCACGAGAGGTCGGCCCCGAGAGCCTGCCCCAGCTTACCCGGTCCGTTGGTCAGTTCGTAGCCCGAACGTCCTCGACGCCACAGGAGGACGTCGATTCCCTCGATCGGCTCCGCCGCGCGCAGCAGGACCGCGCCGGCCGTGCCGCGGGCTTCGCAGACCACGTTCAGGCAGTGGTGCAGACCATACGACACATACACGTACAAGTGTCCGGGTGTTGCGAACATGTTCCGATTGCGGGGCGTGGGACCGCGGTGGGCGTGACTGGCGGGGTCCTCGCCCTGCCCCAGGTAGGCCTCGACCTCGACGGTCCGCAGCCGGACCCGGCGTCCGTCGACGCGTGAGCGCAGCTCCACGCCGACGAGATCGCGCGCCACGTCCGTCACCGGTCGCGCGAAGAAGGCGCGCCCCAGCCTTCTCGTTCCAGACATCAACAACAATCCGTCAGTTGACCACGTATTCGCGGCGGCCGAAGACGAGCCCGCCGATGATCGAGAAGGCCACCAGCGCGACCAGGAGGAGCCCGGTCGACACCCACGGCGAGACGTCGGGATTCTCGACCATCATCTGCCGGAGGAACTCGATCATCGAGCCCTGCACGTCCTCGTCGCGCATCATCACGTTGCGGACGTGGAACTCCAGGGTCCAGGTCTGCATCTGGCCGGGGATCTTCGAGACCACGCCCTCCCAGGCGAAGGCGTACGCCACCCCCCACACGAGTGGTCGCTTGAAGACGACCCCGAAGATCGCGAACAGGCCCGTGAAGACCATGGTGGCCAGCAGCACGATCCACACGTGGTTGACGTACTGCTTCACGAAGTGGACGTCGACCACACCGAAATCGCCCACGACCATGAAGGCGAAGCACAGGACCAGCGACAACGCCAGCAAGACCGCCGCGAGCACCTGCACCGCCGCCAGGCGGCCGGCGTACACCGCCACCCGGCTGATCGGCCGGGTCAGCAGATAGGTGATCGTGCGCCCCTCGACCTCGTCGTGGATGGTCGGGACCCCGAAGGCCAGACCCACCAGGTACACGAGGATGCTGAGGTACAGGGTGCCCACGAGGTTCGAGAAGAAGGCCGAGGCGTCGAGGACCTCGGTGGCTCCGTTGCGCCAGAGCAACGTGAGCAGCAACGGGGCCAGACCGGCGAAGGCGATGAACAGCAGTCGACGCCGCCGCACGAGGTCCCGCACGGCCTGCGCGAAGACCAGCTGGAAGACGGTCCCGAAGGGAACCGGAGCCGGGATCGGACGATCCGCGTTCAGCGGGGGTGCACTCATGAGCCGTCCTCCACGAGGTACTCGAACAGGCTCTTCAGGTCGTCGTCCTCGGTCACGTAGCCGCGGATGGGCACACCGCCGTCGAGAGCGACCTCGGGGAGTCGGCCGAAGAACAGGCGCGGGTGGTTCGATTCGACGATCAGCCGCGTCGGCGCCTCCACCCGGACCCCGAGGACGTCCTCGGCCCCGATCAGGATCGCCGCCAGTGCCCGGGCGTCGTCGGTCTCGATCGCGATCCGGTGCGGGTGGCGCTCGACCAGGTCCCGGATGTCACTGACGTTTCCCTCGGCGAGGATCCTGCCGTTCTGGATCAACAGGATGGTCGAGGTCATCTGCTCGACCTCGTGCAGGATGTGACTGCTCACCAGCACGCACTTGCCCTCGGCGCCCAGCTCGCGGATCAGCGCCATGGACTCGTGCCGGCTCACGGGATCCATGCCGTTGAAGGGCTCGTCGAGGAAGATCACCGCGGGATCGTGGGCCATCGCCTGGGCGAGCTTGATCTTCTGCCGCATGCCCTTGGAGTAGCCTCCGACCGGGCGATCCGCGTCGTCGATCAGGTGGGTCCGGACGAGCGCTCCCTCTGCCCGAGCGCCGGCCTCGCGCGGCGACAGCCCGTGCAGACGCAGCAGGTAGACCAGCATCTCGCGGCCGGTCATCGACTCGTAGAGGGCGTCCTGCTCCGGGCAGAATCCGATCCATCGGTACAGACCGATGTCGTGGGCGAGGTCGTGGCCGAGCAGCAGGACACGCCCCTTGCTCGGCTTCAGCTGTCCGGCCATCAGCTTGAACAGGGTGCTCTTGCCCGCCCCGTTCAGACCCAGCAGCCCCGTGACCCCCGGATGCACCGTGCAGCTCACGGAGTTCACGCCGATCACCTGTCCGTACCAGCGGGTCAGGGCGTCGCATTCGAGCACGGCCGTTCCGGGTCGCATCACCGGCGTTTCGGGCCCCATCGTCGTCGGCACGCTCACAGGACCACCTCGACCGGCTCGATCTTCCGGCGGAGCCACCAGTAGGCGGCCACGATCCCCACCAGCACGGCCCCCAGGGCCAGGACCGGCGGGACGTCGAAACCGGTCTCGGCCCCGAACCACCAGGCCCCGATCTGACCCAGATTGCCGGCCATGTTGATCAGGCTCCACGCCTCGAAGCCCGTGATCGCCTGCACCAGTTCGATCACCGGAACGAAGCCGTACCCGAACAGGACGATCCACGTGACCGAGATGAAGACCGAGCGCTGGGCGGTGGCGCTGACGGCCAGCATGATCATGCCCGCGGTCGCCACCAGGAGCACGCTGTAGACCGTCATCAAGAGGGGGACCGACCACACCCGTGCGAAGTACGCCGTCGTGGGCTCGATCATGACCGCGAAGAGCCACAGCAGCAGGATCGGCAACCAGGTGGTCAGCAGCAGGAAGGTCGCGATGACCCCGATCTTGCCCACGATGTAGTCGTTACGGGTGATCGGCTTCGAGAAGTACAGCTGCAGGGCCTTGCCGCGACGATCGGCGGCGATCAGATCGCTGCCCACCATGATGGTGAAGATCACCACCCAGATCATCGAGTTGTCCATGGACGCCCAGAAGAAGGGCATGCCGGCGTCGACACGCGCGCCGAGCAGGCCCTCGAGGACCTCACCGCCCTTCAGGCGCCCGTAGACCTGCACGCCGTCGAAGATCTTCTGGATCCAGGCCAGACCCAGCAGCAGCAGGTACTTGCGCTGGGGCAGGTAGGCCATGACGCCCTGACGGACGATCGGCCACCAGCGCAGCGGGCGCTCCTGCAACTCTCCGTTCCAACGCTGGTATCCCTGTTCGTAGATCGGCATCAGGACACCGCCTCGACGAAGGAGTCCTGCAGCGAGCGCCCCGCCTCGAGGAAGTGCCGCACCTGCACGCTCTCCCCCAGTTCCCGCAGGACGGCGAAGATCGCGTCGGAGCGATGCCCCTCGGCGAGCCGGACGCGCAGCCCGTCCTGGATCGCCTCGACCTCGTGGCCGCGGTCGCGGAGCATCGACGCCAGGGCATCCAGATCGCCGCGCCCGCGCAGGTCGTAGACACGACCGGCGTCGATGAGTTGCCGCTCCACCGGCCTCTCCTCGGCAACCCGCCCGTCCTTGAGTACGATGACGTGGTCGCAGGTCTGCTCGACGTCGGGCAACAAATGGGTGCTCAGGACGACGTTCATGCCCTGCCCGTGGCTCACGTCCCGAATGAGTTGGAGCATGGACTCGCGCCCGGGAGGATCCATGCCGTTCGTCGGCTCGTCGAGCAGGAGCAGGTCGGGATCGTGCACGAGGGCCTGCGCCAGTTTCAGGCGCTGCTTCATGCCCTGCGAGTAGCTCTCGAGCTCGCGGTAGCGGGCCTCGCCCAGCCCGACGTAGTAGAGGACCTGGTGGGCGCGCTCCTTGGCGTCGGTGTGGCTCATGCCGACGAGTTCACCCGCGTAGGTGGTCATCTCCACCGCATTCATGCCGGGAATCAGACAATCGCTCTCGGGCACCAGGCCGACCCGGCGACGGATCGCCAGGGCCTCGTCGCGGGCGTCGTGTCCGAGCACCCGGACCGCACCGGGCTCCACGTGCAACAGACCCAGGATGCTCCGCAGGAACGTGCTCTTCCCGGCCCCGTTCGGACCCAGCAGGCCCACCGCACCGGGAGGAACGCTCAGGTCGATCCCGTGGAGGACCACCTTGGGACCGTAGCTCTGGACCAGACCGTGGGTCTCGATGATCGGTTTCATCGTCGCGGGTCCCGGGGACGGGGAACACGGCGGCGGCGCGCCGGGTCGCTGCCAGGCAGGACGCAGGAACCCGGCTTCGCGTTGCAACGAAATCGCAGCCTAGCACACGCTCCGCGGGGACGCATGGCCCGGAAACGGTCGAGCCCCCGCCGTGTCCGGCAGGGGCTCGCGGATCCGGGGCGGGCCTCGGATCAGTTCACCGAAGCCTCTTCCCCCTGCTCCTCGACCGCTTCCCGCGCGGCGGCCGCGATCTGCTCCTTCTGCATCTCCTCGGCGGCGCGGAACAGCTCTTCGTGGCTGGGGTTGTCGCGCAGCAGGTCGACGACCTTCCAGACCTGCTCGTCGCGCTCGATGTTCACGCGGTAGGCCGCCGCGTTGCCCTTCTCGCGGCGCTCCAGTTCGCGCAGTACGCCCACGGCGATCTCGTCGCGGTGCTCCTCGAAGAGTTCGCGGCCCATCTCGAGTTCCATGTCCTCGAAGTAGCCCGGCAGGTCCTCGCGCTCCTGGGCCAGGGTCCAGAACCGTTCGAACATGGAGTCCGTGAACTCGAAGGCCTCGCGACCCGGGTGATCGTGGTCGACCAGCCAGTCGTTGGTGAAGTGGAAGTAGGTGGCGTCACGCTCTAGAGCGACCTCGAAATCGCTGAGCAACGAGGGCTCGATCTCGATGTCGGGCATGATCCCGCCGCCCCCGTAGACCTCGCGGCCCATGTCGGTGTAGAAGACCTCGCGCTCGGCCTCAGGGTCGACGATCTCCTCGCCGCCGTCGCCCTCGGCGGACTCGTCGGTCTCGGTGAGGTCGATTCCCTCTTCCTCGATCAGCTCGCCGTCGCGGTTGCGATCGCGGTGGATCGAGCGGCCACTCGGGGTGTAGTACTTGGCCGTGGTCAACTTCAGGGCCTCGGTGGGGCCGAGCTCGAAGACGGTCTGCACCGAGCCCTTCCCGAAGGTGTTCTGGCCGACGACGATCCCCACGTCATGGTCCTGGATCGCTCCGGCCAGGATCTCGCTGGCACTCGCGCTACTGCCGTTCACCAGCACGACCAGCGGCTGGTCCTTCCAGACCCGTCCACGGTTCGAGGTCGAGTAGTAGCTCATGTTCTGCTGCGCCAGGCGCCCCTTCGTGTAGACGATCAGGTCACCCTTCTCCAGGAACATCTCGCTGACGTCCTTGGCGGCCTGCAGCAGGCCTCCCGGATTCGTGCGCAGATCGATCACCAGCGAGCGCATACCCTGGTCGTCGAGATCGTCGATCTTGTCCTGGAGCTCGTCGCGCGTGCTCCGGGAGAAGTTCGAGATCCGCACGTAGCCCACGCCCGCGTCCTCCTCGAGCATGAAGGCATAGGGCACGCTCTCGACCTTGATGATGTCGCGGGTGATCGTGAAGGGAAGGATCTTCTCGCGTCCCGGTCGCTTGATCCCGATGGTGACCTGCGAACCCTTCGGGCCGCGAAGCACCTTGACGGCATCGCTGCTCTTCCAGCCCTTGGTGCTCTCGCCCTCGATCTCGACGATCTGGTCCCCACCGCGGATGCCCAGGCGGAAAGCCGGCGTGTCGTCGATCGGCGAGACCACGGTCGGATAGCCGTCGCGCACGACGATCTGGATTCCCAGGCCGCCGAACTCACCCTGCGTGCTGGTCATGAGGTCGTCGTAGACCTCCTCGGTCAACAGCTGGCTGTGGGGATCGAGGTCTTCGAGCATGGCCTCGACGGCGCGCTCGATGAGGTCCTCCGGGTCGAGTTCGTCGACGTAGTTGCGCACCAGGCGCTCGTAGACCTTGCCGAAGAGCTCGAGACTCTCGATGTGCGCACGACTCCGCGCACGTCGGTCGCGGGCCTCCTCACGGGACTGGGCCGTGGCATCATCGACACCGACGAACACCAGAAGGGCAGCGAGGGCTACGTTCAGTGCGATCCGGGACATGCGTACGTCCTTCGATTTCTCGGGAGAAAGCCCGACGCCGCAGGGGAGAACGGCGGTTCGTCGATCCACCCACTCACGATAAGCGGGATGGAGGCCGATCAGCAATACGCTTGCCACGGTCGGTACGCCCGTCGATCCCCGAAGTTCCGCGGGTTCACCGGTCCGTGACGTGACCGATCCGATCGGGGAAGCGCGCGGTCAGTGCTTCCCAGGCGCTCCTCGCGACGTCGGACGCCGGGAGGGCGGCGTCGAGCACCACGAAGCGCCGGGGTTCCGCCGAGGCGATGCTCCGGTAGCCGTCGCGCACCGCACGGTGGAACTCCAGATCCGCCTGCTCCATGCGATCGGGTCGGTCGTGCTGTCTCCTTCGCCCGGCTGCCGGATCCAGATCCAGGAGGAGGGTCAGGTCGGGAGATCTCCCGCGGGTGGCCAGCCGGTTGAGTTCCTGCACGCGCTCGATTCCCAGGCCGCGGCCGGCACCCTGATAAGCAGTCGAGGCATCGATGAAGCGGTCGCAGATCACCGTGCGGCCGGCGGCGAGATCGGGCTCGATCCGCTCGTGGACGACCTGGGCGCGGGCCGCGAGCATGAGGAACAGTTCGGCCCAGGGACACACGTCGCCGTGGGCGGGGTCGAGCACCACGGACCGCACGGCCTCCCCGAGCGACGTCCCCCCCGGCTCGCGGAGGCGGACCACGGTGTGTCCGATCGCACGCAGACGCTCCTCGAGGGCATCGGCCAGCGTGGATTTTCCCGCGCCCTCCACACCCTCCAGGGTCACGAACAGACCGGCCGTCACGCCGGGGGCTCCCGGTCGATGTGCCTCCACACGTGGACGATCCTCTGCAGCACCGTGAACCACGTGAGCACGGCCAGCGCGAAGACTACGAAGCCGAGCACCGCGCGGCCGGCCACCAGGCCGATCACGATCAGCACCACGCGCTCGGGACGCTCGACCCAGCCCACCTTGCAGTCCTGGTCCAGGCTCTCGGCCCGCGCGCGGGCGTAACTGGTCGTGAGCGAGCCGGCCAGGGCCACCAGGATCGCGGCCGGCATCCAATCGGGCCCGTAGGGTCGTGCCGCGTGGTCCACGAGCAACGCCAGGAAGAGCGCGGTCTCGCTCACCCGGTCGAAGGTCGAGTCGAGGAAAGCGCCCAGACGGCTCGCGATGCCCCGGCGGCGGGCCAAGCTGCCGTCGAGCATGTCGAAGCCGCTGGCGAACAGGAACGCCGCCGCCCCCCACACGTGGTGACCCGTTGCGACCACGGCCGCCGCCCCGATGTTCAGCAGGACGCCGAGCACGGTCAGGGCATTCGGATTCAGACCCATGGCGTCCAGGGCCGCCACCAGAGGCGACACCCAGGCCCGCACCGTCCGCTCGACCACAGGAGTGTTCACGCGGCGGCCCCTTCCATGACGAGAACGATCTCACCCTTCACGCGGGTCCCATAGCGCTCCAGGAGTTCGTGTGCCGTACCCCGACGGACCTCTTCGTGGCGCTTGGTCAGCTCGCGGCACACGGCCAGTCGCCGGTCGCCGACCACCTCGGCGAACACCGGCAGCGACTTCGGCAGTCGGTGATTGGACTCGAGCACCACCACGGTGCGCGGTTCGGCCGCCAGTTCCTCGATCCGCCGGCGTAGCCCACCGGAGCGCCGCGGCAGCCATCCGTCGAAGACGAAGCGATCGGTCGCGAAGCCGCTGAGGACCACGGCCATGACCACCGCACTGGGACCGGGGATCATCGTCACGTCGAACCCGGCGTCGATGACACTGCGCGCCACGACGTGGCCGGGGTCGGCGATACCCGGGGTGCCGGCGTCGCTGACGAGCGCCACCGAGCGCCCCGCACGCAGATCGTCGACGATCTCGACCGCGCGCTGCCGTTCGTTGTGGTCGTGGCAGCTCCGCAGTCGCGCGTCGACGCCGAGGTGCTTCAGGAGGCGGCCGCTGTGCCGTGTGTCCTCGGCGTAGATCACGTCGGCGGCCGCGAGCACCGCGCGCGCGCGATCGCTCACGTCGGAGAGATTCCCGATCGGCGTGGCGACCAGCGACAGCGCGCTCATCCCGTCCAGTCCCGTGGGTAGAGGAAGTCCTTGTCGACGGTCCGACCGCTGAGCTTGATGATCACGGGCAGCTTGCGCTTGTACTGGTTCGTGCGCACGAGCGAGCGCACGCGTCCGATGAACAGGTCGTCGAAACCCAGCTCCCGCAGGTGCACCGGCCGATAGCGGCGGTCGACCATGTGGGCCAGCAGTGTGTCGACACGCTCGTAGGTGAAGCCGAGCTCGTCCTCGTCGGTCTGACCCTGCCACAGGTCGGCGCTGGGCGGCTTGTCGATGACGACCTGCGGCACGCCGAGATACCGCGCCAGCTGCCGGACCTGCGTCTTGTACAGATCACCGATCGGGTTCACCGCCGACGCGCTGTCGCCGTACAGCGTGCTGTAGCCCAGGAGGATCTCGGTCTTGTTGCTCGTGCCCAGAACCATGGCGTGCTCGGCCGCGCTGACGTCGTAGAGGATCGTCATGCGCTCGCGCGCCATCTTGTTGCCGCGGCGATTCTCACCGGCTTCGGGGAAGCGCGCGAAGTAGGCGTCGATCTGCTCGCTGATGTCGATGGTCCGCAGTTCGACGCCCAGCTCACCGGCCACCAGTTCGGCGTGGGCGAGGCTGTCGGGGTTGCTGGTCCGGTACGGCATCGCCAGGGCGATCACCTTGTCGACCCCGAAGGCCCGCACGGCCAGGTAGGCGGTCAGGGCACTGTCCAGTCCCCCGCTCAGCCCGAGCACGACGCGCTCGAAGCCCGTGCGATCGACTTCACGGAACAGGCCGCGGTCGATCACGTCGAGAACGGCGTCCTCCTGCAGGGTCAGGACCTCGAACAATTCGGCTTCGCTCATGCGCGCCTTTCCGGATCGGCGAGCACCCGCTGCAGCTCGCGTACGGTGAGGTCGATCTTCTCGTCGCGCAGAACGGGGTTGCTCAGTCGTGCTTCACGTACCTGCTCGAAGTCGAGGTCGGCCACGACCAGCGACTCGTCGTAGAGGGGCGCCTCGGCCACCGTCTCGCCGTCGGGCCCCAGGACACAGCTGTGCCCCCAGAACACCAAACCGTCCTCGCTCCCCACACGATTGCAGAACAGGATGTACGTTCCGTAGAGGCGGGCGTAGGTCCGCAGTGTGTCCAGCCAGATCTCGGCGTTGCGAGGCAGTTCCCCGCGGCGCAGGTCCCGTACGGGACTCGCCACCTGGATCGTCAGCAGGTCGGCACCCTGGAGCAGCGTGATGCCCACGAGCGATGGGTGCCAGGCGTCCTCGCACACGACCATCCCCACCCGCCCGAAGCGCGTGTCGGCGCAGCGCACATGACGCCCGGCCCCGACGTAGCGCGCCTCGTCGAACACGCCGTACGAGGCCAGGTAGACCTTCCGGTGCACGTGCTTCACGCCGTCGCCCTCGAGCAGGAACGAGGCGATGTACTGGGCGTGATCGTCGCCTTCCTCGATCCCGCCGACGACCACGCTCATGGATCCGGCGTGGCGGGCGAGCTCGGCGAAGAGCGCGTCGTCACGAGGACGGGCGACCTCGTGCACCAGGTCCTGCAGGAGATAGCCGGTCAGCGACAGTTCGGGAAAGACCAACAGGTCCGCCTGCTCGCGGCGCGCGCGCTCGATCCAGCGCAGGTGAGCCTGGTGGTTGGCGGCCAGGTCGCCGAGCGTGGCGTCGCATTGGGCCAGGGCGATGCGCAGGTTCATGATCTCCTCGACGGGACGAGCCTCAGGTGCGGCGCCAGAAATCGGGCACGAGCAACACCAACACGGTATACAGCTCGAGGCGGCCCAACAACATGAGGAAGACCAGCAACCACTTCCCCACGTCGGGAAGGTGCCCGAAGTCGTCGGTGGGCCCGACCGAGCCGATCCCCGGACCGATGTTGTTGAGCGTCGCCGCCACACTCCCGAAGGCCGACAGCAGGTCGAGCCCGAGCAGGGTCATGGCGAAGGTCGCGGCGACAGTGACGATCATCAGCAGCAGGAAGAAACCCAGGATGTTCGTGACCACGTCCCCGGGGACCGCCCGATGATTGAAACGGATCACGTACACTCCGCGCGGGTGCAGGAGCTTGCGCAACTCGTTCACGGCGTGGCGTGTGAGCAGCAGGAGGCGGACGTTCTTCATGCCGCCCCCGGTGCTGCCGGCACACCCGCCGATGAACATGAGTGCCAGCAGCACGAACTGCGACATGCTGCTCCAGAGCTCGTAGTCGGCGGTTCCGAAGCCCGTGGTCGTGACGATCGACACCACCTGGAACAGCGTGGTCCGGACGTTCTCCACCACCCCCATCTCGGTGGCACCGAGATTCGAGAGCCCGATCGCGGCCCCCGCCACCGCGACCACCGACAGGTAGGTCTTGAACTCGCTGTCTCCGAGGTATGCCCCCAGGCGGCCGCGGATCGCCGCGTAGTGCAGCGAGAAGTTCACGCCGGCCAGGAACATGAACACGATCAGCACGCTCTCGACCGCCGGGTTCGCGAAGCCGCCGATCGACGTGTCCTGCGTGCTGAACCCACCAGTGGCCATGGTGGTGAAGGCGTGGCAGAGCGCGTCGTACCATCCCAGACCCGCGATCATGAGCGCGACCATGCAGGACAGCGAGAGCGCGCAGTACACGCCCCAGAGTAGCCGGGCCGTCTCCTTGATCCGCGGGGTCAGCCGGTCGGGGGACGGCCCGGGCGCTTCGGCCCGGAAGAGCTGCATCCCGCCGACTCCGAGCAGGGGCAGGATGGCCAGGCTCAGCACCACGATGCCCATGCCGCCCAGCCACTGGATCATCGAGCGCCAGAGCAGGGGACCCCGCTGCAGCCCGACGGTCACCGCCTCCCCGGTGTCGGGATCCGTCACCACCCGCTGTTCGATGTCCGAGAGGATCGACGCCCCCGTCGTGGTGAACCCGCTCACCGATTCGAAGGCGGCGTCGGTGAACGACGGAATCTGCCCCGACAACCAGAAGGGCATGGCGCCGAACAGTCCGACGACCAGCCATCCCACGCTCACGATCACGAAGCCGTCGCGCTTGCGCAGGTCCTGCCGGCCACGCAGCAACAAGGCGGTGGGTGCGCCCAGCGCGAGACCGATCCCGATGCACAGGGCGAACCACGGCGCCGCGTCCTCGCCCGCCAACAACGACACGAAGAACGGCACGAGCATGGCGATCGCCGTGGCGGCCAACAGCAGCCCCAACACGCGGACCACGGCGTCGAGGTTCACGCCCACGATTACCTGAACAGCTTCTGCACGGCCTTCACGCGACCGGGCAGGGTGAATACGAGCACCTTGTCGCCCGGATCGATCACGTCGGACCCGCGCGGGATGACGACCTGGTAGGGCTTGATGATCGCACCCAGAATCGTGTTGCGGGGCAGTTCGAGCTTGGCCAGTTGGACCCCCACCGCCGCGCTGCGCTCGGTCGCCTCGACCTCGAGCACCTCGGCGTCGCTGTCCTTGAGATCGGTCAGGCTGAGGATGTTGCCGTGGCGGAAGTAGCGCATGATGGCGCGCGCGGTCGACAGACGCGGGCTCACGGCGGCGTCGATTCCGATCACCGCGGCCAGGGGCACGTAGTTCGGACGCTTGATCAGCGAGATCGTCTTGCTCGCCCCGTAGTGCCGCGCGAGCAGACACGAGGTGATGTTCATCTCCTCGTCGTCGCTCACGGCGACAAAGGCGTCGATCTTCTCCACGCCCTCCTGCTCGAGCAGTTCGGCGTCGGTGGCCTCGCCGCGCAGGGGCAGTGTCTTCTCGAGCCGGTCGCCGGCCCAGCGCGCGCGCTGCTCGTCGGGCTCGATCAGCTTCACGTGGATCCCGTCGCGATCCAGCCACTCGGACAACGACACGCCGATGCGGTTGGCTCCGGCCACCATGATCGCCCGCGGCCGCGGTGTGGGCCGGGTGAGCCTGCCCAGGGCTTCGTTGATCCGGCCCGGTCGGCCCACCAGGAAGACGTGGTCGCCCTCGAGCAGCTTGTCGTCGCCGGTGGGGATGATCGTCTTCTGCCGGCGCGTGATGGCCGCGACCAACGCCCAGCGACTGCCGACCTCGCCGGCGATCTCGCTCAGGCTCTTGCCGTCGACCGGGGCCCCCGACCCGATGCGCGCGCCGATCACCTGCACGCGTCCGTCGGCGAAGTCGTAGATGTCGGTGGCCGCCGGCTGCAGGAGGAGTTCGTGGATCTCGGCCACCGCCTCCTGGTCGGGATTGATCATCTGGTCGATGGCCTCGAAGCTCGACTGCCCGGTGGTGTCCTCCTCGCCGGCGCGGCGGTAGTACTCGCGGTTGCGCACGCGGGCCACCTTGGTGCGCACGCCGTAGCGATCGGCCTGCAGGCAGGCCAGGATGTTGATCTCGTCGACGTCGGTCACGGCGATCAGGACACCGGCCTTCTCGACGCCGGCCTCCTCGAGCACCTCGCAGGCCGCGCCGTTGCCCGTCTGGATCATGGCGTCGACATGGTCCTTGGCCTCGTTCACGATGTCGGGATCGGCCTCGATCATGACGACGTCGTGGTTCGCACTCGACAGGCGGTTGGCGACGATCGATCCCACCGCGCCCGCGCCCACGATGATGATCTTCATCATGCCCTCCCGGCGGTCGAGACGATTTCGAGGGCGCGGTCGACGTCGGCGTCGGACACGTCGAGGTGGGTCACCATCCGGACCCGACGCGGCCCGAAGGCCGACACCAGAACACCGGCGGTCGCGAACGTGGAGGCGAGGTCGGACGAGCTCTGCTCTCCGAGCACGTCGAAGAGAACGATGTTGGACTCGGGCGTGCGCACCGCCCTCAGCTCGGGGTGCTCGAGCTCATCGGCGAGCCGGCGGGCCCGCGCGTGGTCGTCGGCCATGCGCTCGACGTGGTGGTCGAGGGCGTGAAGGCAGGCCGCGGCCAGCACGCCCACCTGGCGCATGCCACCGCCCCACTGCTTGCGCAGGCGGTGCGCGCGGCGGACCACGTCGCCGTCGCCCACGAGCACCGATCCCACCGGCGCTCCCAGTCCCTTGCTGAAGCACAGACTGACGGTGTCGAAGCCGGCCGTGAGATCGGACACCGGGCGGCCCAGGGCGACGGCCGCGTTCCAGAGGCGGGCGCCGTCGAGGTGCAGGCGCAGGCCGCGGTCGCGCGCGCCCTCGAGCGTCGCACGCTGGGACTCGGGTGGGAACACGCGGCCGCCGCAACGGTTGTGCGTGTTCTCGAGCGCCACGATCGCCGGCTCGGCACAGTGCACGTCGTCGTCGGGATTCAGGACCTCGGCCACTCGCGGCCAGGGCATCGACCCGTCCTCGGTGTGCACGCAGCTCACGAGCAGTCCGCCGAGCGCCGCCGGAGCGCCTCCCTCGTAGCGGACCACGTGGCTGTCGACGTGACACACGAGCTGTTGGCCCGGCTGCGACTGCGCGCGCAGGGCGAGCTGGTTGCCCATGGTGCCGCTCGGCACGTAGAGGGCGGCTTCCTTGCCCGTCAGGGCGGCCACCCTCGCCTCGAGCCGACGCACGGTGGGGTCGTCGCCGAGCACGTCGTCGCCGACCTCGGCCTCGGCCATGGCCCGGCGCATGGCCGCGCCGGGCCGCGTCACGGTGTCACTGCGGAGATCGACGGGATCCATGGTGGAACGGTGCCCGGTGAGGGGGAAGGGCACGGCCCACCGCCGCACCCGATCGCAGGCCTAACCCAGCGCCACGCGATCCTTGAGCATCTTGCTGACCTTGAACACCGGGACCTTGCGCTCGGGCACCGGAACGGCCTCGCCGGTGCGGGGATTCCGCGCCATGCGCGCCTTGCGCTCCTTCACCTTGAAGGTGCCGAAGCCGCGGATCTCGAGGTGCTTGCCCTCGGCCAGTGCGCCGCCGATCTGCGAGAGGAACAGTTCGACGGCCTCGCTCACTTCCTTCTTGGTGAGGCCGGTCCGCAGAGCGATGTCCTCGACGATGTCCTGTTTGGTCATGATTCGTACCTCACACGGGCGCGTGGGGGGCCCGGATCGGGGATCGTCACGTTCGGAGTCGCCCCGGAACGGGATCACGGAGGGAGTGCACGATCCGCCGGCCCTCGCCGTGCGATCGACCATGCCCCGTGCATCAAACCCTTGTCAATGCCGACGTTGCGGCAGATCGCAAGGGAGTCGCGGCGAGGTGCAACGCGTCCGGCACCGTGCCGTCGCGTTCGAGCGGCCGAATGTACCGGCCTCCGCCACGTCACGCCACCCGATCCGCGCACGAATCACGGGATCGAACGCGCCCGCCCGAGGACGGCCGCGTGTGATTCCGCGCAGATCGCGAGTGGCCCGTCGATTGCACGAAGAGAGGGTCGCGCCGTCCACCCGCACGCCTTCCGCGGCGGGCCCTGCTCCCGAGGAGCGACCATGCGCGCGATCGAAGGTCTGGTTCCCGCGTCCCTGCTCGTGCTCCTGGTCCTCGCCGGGCCGGTCCTGCTGAGCGCGTGCGACGACGGAGACGACGACACCCCGGCCGGGGTGTCGGCGGACGTCCGCGCGCCGGCGGTGCCGTCGGGCGTGACCGCGACCGACCTGGACGACGGCCGCGTCCTGGTGTCCTGGCGGGCGAACCGCACCGATCCCGATCTCGCGGGCTACCTCGTCTACCGCTCCACCCGACCGGAAGGCGGCTACCGGCCCGTCGAGACCCACCCGGTGCGGAGCAACTCCTGGATCGACGAGGAGCCGGGCGACCAGGGCCCGCGGTACTACCGGGTCTCGGCCCGGGACGCGGCCGCGAACGAGAGCCCCCTGTCGGAGCCGGTCTCGACCCACAGACGACCCGCCGTGCCCGCCACGGCCGCGTCGATCACGACCGTCCTCGACTGACCCCTCTCGCGTTCTGGTACGGGATTCGCACTCCGAGCCGCCGCCGGGGTGTGTCCGGCGGAGCCGGCGAACGGCGCGAGACACCCGAACGGGAGCGCGGAGCGGACTTCATGGTCGGAATCGGCTTGGGGCACAGCCTGGACAAGAACCTGCGGAAGGTCGAAGCCTTCCGGCAGAAGGGACAGCTCGACCGGGCGCTCGAGAAACTCCAGGAGTGGGCACGCAAGTTCCCGGACACCCCGCACTACCAATTCGAGGCGGCCATGGTCGCCTTCGACCTCGAGGACTGGTCGACCGGCGTCACCGCACTCCGGGGCCTGGTCCGTTCGGTGCCCGACACCCGCGACAAGGTGCTGGGCGCCTGCCGTGAGCGCTTCGACGACACTCCGTCGCTCGCGCTGGGCGAATTCCTGATCGACGCCGCTCTCGGAGACGGGGACGTCGCCTCGGCCTTCGATCTGCTGCAGCGACTCGGCGGTGACGATCGATCGATCCACCGTCGCAAGCACACGATGCGGCACCAGAGTCTCGTCGCGACCGGCAACGCGCCGGCGGCGTCGCTGGTCAACAGCCACTGCCTGCAGTTCATGCTCGCGTGCGTCGACGGGGACGACGACCTGGCCGCTCGCGAGGCGGCAGCCCTGGCCGGACTGGACGATGCGCCCCGCATCGCCCTGGAACCGGTCCTGGGCCACGCGATCGAGGAGTACGCGGAGCTCGCCGGGTTCCTCCTGGCCCGCGCCCACCTGCGCCACGCTGCCGGAGCGATCGCCGAGGGCGCCACTCTGGCCGCCGCGGCCGCCCGGCGCGACGCCACCCGCCTGGACGAAGCCCTGGATCTCACCGAGCGCGCGGATCCCTCCGATGACGACCGCGGCCGATGGCTGCTGGCCCGGGGCGATCTCGAGACCCTCGCCGGCCGCGGCGATCGCGCCGCCCAGTTCTACCTCGAGAGCGCCGACGCCGATCCCGCGCTCCGCGACACCCTGCTCGACCGCCTGGCCGCGGTCTCCGACGACGACGCCCTGGCCGACCGCGGCGAGCTGTCGAAGCTGCGTCTGCGCCTGTTGGTGGTCCAGAAACGCTTCGACGAGATCCCGCCGCTGACCCAGACACTCCTGCGCGACGGGGCCGCCACCGCGCAGGAACTCCGCACCCTGCTCGGCGAAGGCCGCTCCGAGGGTCTGCCGAACGAGATGCTGGTGGTGCTGGCCGAGACGGCCCTCCGCGACGGCGACCTCTCCGCCGCCGCGGTGCACGCCCACGAGATCCCCGCCCACGACCACGGATCGCTGAACCGCCTGCTCCGTTCGGTCGAAGACCTCGTCGACGACTGGCCGGCCGATGGACGGCTCCAGCTGGAAGCCCTGCACGCCGTGCTGCTGGCCCGGACGCGTAACCACGAGGCCGCCAACGAGCGCCTGGCGGGCATGTGGACCGACCACCCCGAGCAACTCGCCGTGCTGCTACCGGTCACCGAGCGTTGCCTCGAGTCGGTCGAGCCGACGCCCGTGCTGATCGAGGCGTCGCTGGGCGTCGCCCTGGACGCGGGCCGGCCGGAAGCGATCGCGCCGTGGATCGCCGGGATGCTGCGCGACGACCCCGACGTGGGACCGGTGAACGGCGGCGCTTCCTTCGACCAGGACAACCTGGACCTGGACTTCGGCGGCAACGGCGACGAGCACTCCGACGATCTGGGCGAGGCCCTCGTCGCCGTGCTCGAGGACTCTCCCGATCGTGCCGCATCGGTCCTGGCACTGCTCGACGGTCTCGACCCGGAACTCGCCACCACCCGCCGCCTCCGCCACGCGGTCGCGCTCGCCGCGCTCTGGGCCCGTGAGTACGCACGAGCCCTGCCCGAGTTGTCGGTGCTCGTGATGATGGCGGCTCCGGAGTTCGTGGCCCGTGTCGGCCGTCAGTTCGACGTCGCCCTGGAACGCGACACCGAGCAACCCGACCTGCTGATGGCCCGCGCCGAACTCTACTCCGACCTCGACGACGTGGAGAACGCCGCCACCACCCTGTCGCGCGTCCTGGCCGCCGACCCTTCGCGTGCCGAGGAGCTCACCCGCCGCTTCGAGACCCTGCGTGGGAAGGCCACCCCGGAGCAGGGGCCGCAGCTGTGGCGCTCCTTCGCCGAGTCCCTCTTCGCGGCCGGTCGCTTCGATCAGCTCGGGGAGGTGTGCCGGCAGGCACTCGAGGAGCTCCCGCCCGAACGCACCGGCCCCTTCCTCGAACTGCAGGCCCGGACCCTGCTCGAACAGGGTCGCCTGAGCGAGACCCTGCAGTTCGTGCAGAAGCAGATGGTGAGTGGCCGGATTCCCGCCGAGCGTGCGGTCGCGATCCTCGACGACGTCCTGCGCACGCATCCCGCGAGTCCGATCGCCCATCTGATGCTCGGCCAGGCCGCGGCCCGCGCCGGCGACATGGACCGGGCGATCGACGGCTACCTCGGTGCCGTGCGCCTCGACGAGTCGCTCGGGGCCCCGGTGGGCGAGCAGATCCACAAGATCACGTCGCGGCCCGGGATCCGCGGAGTGCATCTGGTCCGGATGGCCCACTTCCAGCTCGACCAGGCTGACCACGGCGGAGCGGCGCGCCTGCTCGACGAGGCCCTGCGCATGGATCCGGACCTTTCCGATCGCGTTCTGGGCGAACTCCAAGAGGAACTCGACCGCAACGACGGGCCCGTCGATCTGCTCGTGGTGGGTGCCCATGCGGCGCGCCGCACCGGAGACGTCGAACGGGCCTGCGAGATCCTCGTGCGTCTCGATGCCCGCGATCCGGCCCGCTTCGAGATCGTCCTGTCCGAATTCCGCAAGCTCCGCGAGAGCTTCCCCGATCGACTGCTTCCCGTGCTGTGCATGGGGCGCGTGCTGGCCCAGCACGACGCGCCCGAGGCCGCGGCCCGGACCGTGGCCGACGCCAGCGGCGACGCCGCCTTCGGGCTCGACGAACGCGTCGAGATGCTGCACGAGTTCCACCGCCGCCTGCCCGACGACGCGGACCTGTCGCTGGCGCTGGCCGCACGCCTGGGCGAACAGGGCAGCCACGACGCGGCCGTCGAGCGCATGCGCGCGGCGATGGATCTGCCCGGCTTCGACGTCGACCGTGCCGTCGAGGTGACCCGCGCGGTGCTCGACGACGAGCCCGAGCATCCCGGGACCCGACTCGTCCTGCACGACCTGCTGCTCGCCGCCGGTCGCGTCGACGAGGCACTCCACGGACTGCCCGACCCCCGGTCCCTCGTCGACTGGCAGCAACACGAGATCTCCGAACGTCTCGGAGCCCACCGGGCCCGCGTGATCTCCGATCCCGAGCTGGCGGCGGTGTACGCCCGATCGTTGAAGATCCAGGGTCGCGCCGACGACGCGATCCGCGCTCTGACCGAGTCCGCCGAGAACACGGGCCCGGGCTCCGGCCACCCGATCTGGACGGAGCTGGCGGCGGTGCTGCACGAGAACGGCGACACCGACGACAGTCGCCGCGTCCTCCTGGAACAGGTCCGCGACGAACCGGAGCGCCGCGCCGCCTACCAACGCTTCGCGGCATGGACCGAACGCCGGGTCGACGGCGAACTCCGGGCTCTCGAGGAACGTCATCGCGCGCGCCCCGATGCGGCCCACGTCGCACTGGAGTACGCCGCACGCCTCCTGGAGCACGGCCACGCCTCGCAGGTGCCCGCGGTGCTGGGCCGCACGCCCGCGACCGACGAATGGAAGGTCCGCCGCGCCGTCCTCCTGGGCCGCGCCCACCTCGCCATGAACCGCGCCGACCGGGCGGAGGCCGTCCTGTCGGCGGCCGCGTCCATGGCCGGCGACGACGAACCCGGCCGCGAACTCCTGTTCCACCTCTCCGAGTGTGAGGAACGCCTCGGACGCCCGGCGGCCGCGACGGCCCGCCTGGAGCAATTGCTGGACGACGAGACCTTCGCGTCCCGCGCCACACCCCGCGTGAAGCGCACCTACGGTCAGTACCTCGAGGACGTCGCCGGAACCCGCCGGGCCGTCCTCACCCGGGTCAGTTCCCTGTGATGCCGACTGTCGAGGAGCAGCCATGACCGATTCGAAGCACGAGAACGAGAACCACGAGACCGACGTCGCCATCGCGGCGCAGACCACCCTCGACGCGGCACGGGCGGCACGCATCCCCGGAGACGGCGACGGGAGTGACCCGGGGTCCGACGGCGGAGAGCAGGTCCATCTGATCATGGGCGCGCTCGAGAAGCTCGCGAGCGCCACCGACCAGATGGCCCAGCAGCTGAGCGAACGCCTCGACGTGGTCCGCGAGGGATTCGCGCGCGATCTCGAGGCCGCCCGCGAGGCACTCGACGAGACCCAGCGCAACGGGTTGGAACGCTTCGAGGACGTGGCCGGCACCGCGCAGAAGGCCCTGGAGGACTCCGTCGACCGGGCGAAGGACGACGCGGCGACCCAGGAGCACGGCCTGCGTCAGGCCATCGCCGAAGGCCTCGACACCCACCTGGAACAGACCGGTCGCACCGTGCAGCAGCACGTGGGCCGACTCGAGGACCGCCTCGGTGCCCGACTCGACGAACTCGACCGCGGGCTGCGCGAGGAGTTCGAGACCGGGCGCCAGCAACTCACCGAGGCGATCGCTTCGCTCGACCAGAAGATCGGCGAACGGATCGACGCCCGCGCCCACGCCCTGCGCGAGCACGCCGATGCCGCGCAGGAGGAACTGCGCGACGACATGGGCTCGCTGCGCGACGGCCTCGACGCGATCACCGAGCGCGTCGACCGTCTGCTCGGAGCCGTCGAGGAGTCGCGCGACGCCACCCATCAGCGCATCGCCGACTCCCGCGACGAGATCCGCGAGGAGGTGCAGGGTGCGAACCGCTCGCTGCACGAGGCGATCGACGACTCCCGATCGCAGAGCGACCGGCACTTCGAGGACCTGGGCGAGCGCGTCGAGACCGCGAAGGGCGAGGTCACCCGCGGTCAGCGGGGCGTGGTGTCCGACCTGGCCGAGGGGCTGGGACTGAGTCAGACCTCCATCGAGAAGCGCTTCGACACCATCGAGTCCTCGCTGGACGCATGGCGCGAGGAATCGGGTACGCGGCTCGACGCGTGGGCCCGCGGACAGGACGAACGCATGGAGGTGCTCGAGCGCGAGAGCCGGGAGGTCGGCGAACTGGGCCGACGACTCGAGCGCAACCACGGCGAGATGCTCGACCTCTTCGAACGTGAGAAGAAACGGGCCGACGATCTGGAGATCGAGCGTCGCCGCGACCAGGCCCGCCGGATCAACAACTCCGGCGTGAGCCGCTACCACTCCGGCGACTACGACGGAGCGCTGCGCTTGTTCGAACAGGCCGTGGAGTTCGATCAGGTCTTCGCCGAGGCCTTCAACAACCTGGGCCTGTGCCTCACCGAGCTGGACCGGCACGAAGAGGCCACGGTGGCCTTCGAGACGGCGATCGAACTGAATCCGGACCTGGGCGCGAGCTACAACAACCTGGGCTACGTGCTCTACCTGCAGGAGAACTTCGAGGCCGCGATCGAGATGTACAAGGAAGCGATCGGCCACGAGCACGACACGAGCGCGGCCTACACGAACCTCGGCAACGCCTTCCAGAAGCTCGACGAGACGGAGAAGGCCGTCGACGCCTGGAGCCGAGCGGTCGAGGTCGACCCCGGCAACGAGCGGGCCCGTCACTACCTGGACCGCTTCGCGGGTGGAATCACCCCCGGCCCAGTGCCAGCCGTCGACGACGACACGAGCCCGGAGAGCGGTCCCGACCATCCGGTCCCGAGCGACGACCCCGAAGGGGTCTGATTCCGACGGCAGGCCTTCGAATCAGGCGCCGGCGCCCGCGTGCCGGCGCCTTCCTCGTTCCCAGGAGGCCTGCAGGCGGGGCAACACCACGTCCGGCGTGAGCGACGCCATGTGTCCGTCGGGGCTCTGCAGTGCCTCGAGTTCGGGCGACGGGGGTTCCCAGGACTCCCGCGGCGTCGGGCCGAACAGGGCGAGCGCCGGAACGCCGACGGCACCGGCCACGTGCATGACCCCCGTGTCGTTGACCAGCGCGAGATGGCTCCGGGCGAGCGCGGCCCCCACGGTGCGCAGGGAAACCCCGCGCAGGACCGGGCGGTCCGAACCGAGGGCCTCGAGCGTCGATCGTGTGGCCGGGGCGTCGGCCGGTCCCTCGACCAGGTAGACCGTCGCTCCCCACTCCTCGAGCGCCTCGATCGCGCGGGCGAAGAACTCCGCCGGCCAGCGGTTCTCGTCCTTGCCGGCCCCGGGGTGCACCGCCGCCCAGGGAGCCGGGCCGATCCCTTCGAGGAAGCGCGCCGCCTCGGCGTCGGCTTCGGGACCGGGAACCATGACCGGCAGCCGGTCGGGAGCGTCGATCCCGATCGCCCGGAGCGGTCGCAGACCGTGGTCGATGGCGTGACCCACCACGTCGGGTTCGGAGGGCATCTCGAGCGAGTAGAGCCACCGCGAGAACGACCAGCCGAAGGGCGTGCTGTCGCCGCCGACGACGAATCGGGCTCCACTCAGGTGGGCCAGGGCGGCGGACGTCCCACTGAAGCTGACCGAGTTCAGGACGAAGGCCAGGTCGGCTCCGAAACCGCGCAGCGCGCGCACGAAGTCGCGCAGTGCCGTCCACGAGGACCGCACGGCGACCTTGTCGAAGAGCAGGACCTCGTCGAGATCGGGATTGCCCCGCACCACGCCGTCGTTGATCGGAGCGGTCACGAGCATGGTCCGCGCCTCCGGAAAGGCCCGCCGGATCGCCCGAACGGCGGGGGTGGCGCAGAGCATGTCGCCCATCTGGTTGTGCTGACGCACGATCACGATCCGTCGCGGGCCGGCGGCGCAGATCGTGTCGAGGTCGACCTTCGGGCGCCGCAGCCAGGGTCGCAGCAGCGTTTCGAGCGCGCGTTTGGTCCAGCGATCGCGTCTGCGGTTGATCCGGCCCACGTCCCCGTGCCTTTCGTCCCCCGGCCCGACGCCGGGAACGATCCATGCTACGCAACCGACGTCGTCCCCGCCGCCCCGGCCCACGGCCGGGCGAACAGATCCTTCCCCGTGCCCTCGAGGCCTCCGTGACGCGCTGGATCCTGCGTGGCTGTCTGTTCGCCCTGGTGTGCACCGGTGCGCCCGGTGTGACCTACGAGGCGCTCGAGAAGACCGCCGAACGCACCGGCGCCCGCCACGGCTGGTTCCACCTGTCGTGGCTGGCCGAGCGGGACACGCGCTGGAGTCCCCGTACGGGGATCCTTCCCCTGGACCGGGCTCTCCACGAGTTCGACGAGGCCACGCGCTTCTGGCGACTCGTGCACGCCCGGGGGCCTGGGGGCTACCGCCAGGGATCGTCTCGGGCCGGCAACTCCTCGAGCAGGGCGCGGTAGCTGGCGTAGCGGCCGGGATCGATCCGGCCCGCGTCCACGGCCTCGCGCACCGCGCAGCCCGGTTCACCCTGGTGCAAGCAATCGCGGAAGCGGCAATCGACCGCCGCTGCCGCGATCTCGACGAATCCGTGTTCGAGTTCCCGGCGGACGGTACCCCACAGCCCGAACTCGCGCATCCCCGGCGTATCGGCCACCCAGCCCTCGCACCCGGGCAGCCAGAACAGTCGGCTGCTGGTCGTCGTGTGGCGGCCGTGCCCGTGGCGCTCGCCGACGCTTCCCACGCGGAGCTCCAGGCCCGGTTGGACGGCCCGGAGCAGGCTGGTCTTGCCCACGCCACTGAGTCCGACCAGGGCCGAGATCCGACCGTGCAGGGCGTCGGCCAGGGGTTCCATTCCGTGCGCGGTCGTGGCCGAGCAGAGCAGCACCGGGACCTCCAGGGCCTCGTACACCGCCCGCAGCGGCTCCGGATCGGGGGCCTCGTCGAGATCGACCTTGTTCAGTACCAGCCCGCCGTCCACGCCCTGGAGCGCCGCGGCGGCCAGGATCCGGTCGACGAAGCGCAGGTTCAGCGGCGGTTGCGCCAGCGAGGCCACCACCCACAGCCGGTCGAGGTTCGCCACCACGACCTGTTCGAGGCGGCGGTGCGAACCGCCCGAGGGCTGTGGCCGGCTGACCTGGTTCCGCCGTGGATCGATCGCGGTGATCACGCCCGTCCCCGTCACCGACCCCTGGCCCTCGCCGGCGGTCTCGAATTCGACGCGGTCTCCGATCACCACCGGGCGGACCCGCTCCCGACGCCCGCGCCGGAGCCGGCCCCGAAGGGTGCAGCCCCAGAGCGCCGCGGAGTCGAGAGGATCTCCCCCGTCCTCCAGCACCAGGTTCCGATTCGCACCGTGCTGGACCACCAGACCGTGTCGCGTCACCGTGCTTTCGTGCCGCTCTGCCATTTTGCCCCGTTGTCCCGTGGTCGGCCCGTGACTAGTTTTGCTACGACGGAACGACCCGTCACCGCCGTATTCCCGTGGTGCGCGACCGAACGTCCGCCGACGATCCCGGTCGGGAGAGTGCCGCGCCCCCGCTTCGAGATATTCCGGGGTCTTGCATGACGATCGACGAACTCGTCCGACACATGAGCGCCGAGCGCTTCGTTCCCGACTTCGCTGCCGAGTCCAAGGACGACGCTCTGCGCACGCTGACCGAGGCCGTCGTGACCGGCTCCGAGGTCAACGACGCTCCCACCATCCTCCAGATGCTGCAGAATCGCGAGCAGCTCGGCAGTACCGCTCTCTCGAAGGGCGTGGCCTTCCCGCACGGCCGATCGCTCGCCGTGAAGAAGCTCACGATCCTCGTGGCCCGCAGCCACGAGGGAGTCGACTTCGACAGTGAGGACGGCAAGCCCACGCATCTGTTCTTCCTGATCCTGGCTCCGCCCCAGGACACGGGGAACTACTACCTGCAGGCGCTCGGCAAGATCGCCGAGCTCGTCCGCCGCGACGAGGTGTGCAACGGGCTGATGGAGGCCGAGGACTTCGACACCCTCACCACCGTGCTCCGGGAGGCCAGCTGATGAGCGCCACCGACCAGACCGCCAACCAGGCCCAGCTCCTGGTCGCGCTGCAGGACCTCGAGGACATGATCGCCGAGGCCGAGAATCCCGACCAGCGCGCAGTCCTCGAAGAGATGGGATTTCCGGTCGAGGGCATCGACGAGCTGCACGCGGCACAGAAGGACCTCGAGGCGAAGATCCAACCGGCGATGCTCAACAAGTACCGTCGCCTGCGCAAACGCACCGGGAAGGCCGTGATGCCGGTGATCAGCAGTGCCTGCACGGGTTGCTTCACCAACGTGCCCCACGTGTTCACCAGCTCGGTGAACAAGGGCAAGGTGATCGCCTGCGAGACCTGCGGCCGGATCCTCTACTGGCCCTGATTCCGCCGGCGCGACCAGTCTCGTTGCACCCCGCCGCGTTCGCGGGGCCGGGACCGACCACCAGCTGGTCACGCAACTCATTTTCGCGCAATTACTTCCGAGACATGAATCGACGACGGGGCCACTCGGACCCGTCGTTGCTCCGTCTCGGGTCGACCGGCGCCGGACCGGTCGTGCGTACTCGGTGAACGCCCCAAGGAGGGAAGATGTTCGGCAACAACAAGGAGCGAACGGGACCCATGAATTCGCCGAATCCGACCACGGCGCCCGCGCCGTCACGGAAGAACAACCAGGCGGACGAAGCGATCACCGCCTACCTCGGCCCCGACGTGGACATCGAAGGCACGCTGCGCTTCGAGAACTCGGTGCTGATCGAGGGCAAGTTCAAGGGTGAGATCCAGAGCGAACACGGGACCCTGGTCGTCGGCGAGAGCGCCGAGGTCGAGGCCGACATCACCGGTGGCAACATCGCGATCCGCGGCAAGGTCACGGGCAGCGTCACCGCCAACGAACGGGTGCACCTGCAGGACCGCGGTGTCTTCAGCGGCCAGCTGACGACGCCCTCGCTGCAGATGGACGAGTCGGTCACCTTCGACGGCAGCTGCACGATGCCGCGCCCGGGTCAGGGTGGGGCACCGAAGTCGAAGGGCAAGGGTGCCGACGAGAAGATCCTCGACGCCGTCGAGTCGGTGAAGAGCTAGACGATTCCCTCCGGGGAGGAGACGGCGGTTCGCGCGGGCGAACGCGGACCGCCACCGCACGAGCGGGGAAGGTGGGAACGGACCGCGGGCGATCACCCGCGGTCCGTTTCTCCGACCCACCGGACGCGCGGGCGATCAGAGATCGTGAAGGCCACCGTCGCCGCTCAGCGTGCGCGACTGGGCCACGACCTCCTCCATCTCCTCGACGATACGGTTCGCCTCGCCGCCGTCGTCGTGGCCCTCGAGGTCACGCGAACGCTCGCGCTCCTCGCGCAGGGCCTCGAAGTCGGCGATCTCCTCGGCGGTCATGATCCCGTCCTCCTTCGAGAAGACGAAACCGCCGTCCTCGAAATCGACGGTGACCAGATCGCCACGCTGGATCTGCCCGCTGCAGATCAGATGGCTGATCGGGGTGACGATCTCGGACTCCACCGCCCGGCGCAACGGCCGCGCTCCGAACTGCGGATCGGTTCCCTGCCGCACCAGCTCCGCCTTCGCCCGATGCTCCACGCGCAGGAGGAAGGGCTCGATGCAGTCGATGCTCCGGATGTGGAGGTTGGACACCAGGTTGTCGAGGATCGCGAACAGGTGCTCTTCCTTGAGCGTGTCGAAGGTCACCAGCTGGTCGAAGCGATTGATGAACTCGAAGGGGAAGACCTTCTTGGCCTCGCGCATGGCCGACGAGCGCAGGTCCCGATCGAGACCGGCCTCGTCCTCGGTTCCGACGAAACCGATGTTCTCGTGACCGAGGTGCTCGCCCATGGAGCGGCTGCCCACGTTGGTGGTCAGCACGATGATCGCGCGGGTGAAGTCGACCTCGTCGTTGTTACCCAGGACCAGGGTTCCGTCCTCGAGGATCCCGAGCAGGAGATTCCACAACTTGGGGTGCGCCTTCTCGATCTCGTCGAAGCACACCAGCGAGACGTACTTGCCTTCTTCGGGCGAGAAGCGGTTCAGGCGGGCCAGGTTCTCGTTGAACATGCCGCGGCCCTGCTCGATCGCCTCCCGGTGGTGGCGTTCGAGATTGTCCTGACTCAGCAGAGGCTTGATCTCACCGCCCACGTACCCCGGCGGGCTCCCGAGCAGTTTGCTCAGGTTGTAGTGGGCGGAATACTCCTGGCAGTTGATCCGCGTGAAGGCACGGCGGTGACCGAAGAGCGATTCGGCCAGTGCCCGGACCGTCTCCGTCTTGCCGACACCCGTCGGACCCATGAGCATCATCGACAGGATCGGACTCTCGGGATCGCCGACGCCGGCGAGCACTCGGCTGAAGGAGTTGCTGATCTGGCGGATCGCCGTCGGCTGGCCGACGACCATGCGCTCCATCAGGCCCCGGAATCGGTGCAGCTGCTGACTGCGCTGATCCGGATCCAGCTGGAGTCGGGTCGACGACGCGATGGGCAACTGGCAGGGCTGCGGCCTGGACATGTTTCTGCACCTCGGCTGTCCATCGGTGAGCGTCCGCCGTCCCCGAGCCGGGTGGGGGACGGCTTCCGTCGCCGGCCCGGCACAACGCCGGGAAGGCTCCGCGCTCCGGTCACAGCAAGGTATCGGCCGCCGGTCCGGACCCTTGACCCCCTGTTCGACCGATTTCCACCCGGTGCACGGAATCGCAGGGAACCACGGGAAAACCGCCGCCGCGACGACCCGTCACCCGCCCCGCGGATCGGGCTCGGTCGGACGACGATCCCGGCCGAGCGTCACCGTCGCCCGCACCCGAGGCACGGCGTGGAGGCTGAAGGTTCTTCCGGTCTCGTGACCCACCCGTGCCGTGTCGCCGCACGACCTAGAAGTGCCGGGCCTCGGTCGCCTGGATGGCCTTGACGATCTGGGCGGGGGTCTCGGCGGCCCGGAGGTCGTCGAGCAGCGGGTGGATCCGCACCAGCTTCGAGATCCGCGCGAGCACGCGCAGCTGCTGGCCGGGCAGTTCTCGATTGCCGGCGAGCAGGAAGATCAGATCGACGGGCTCGCCGTCGATGGAGTTCCACGAGATCGGCTCGGCCATGGTCGCCACGATCACGTGCGTTCCCACCACGACCTCGCTGCGGGCGTGCGGAATGGCGATCCCGCCCCCGATGCCAGTGGTCTCGACCTCTTCACGCGCCAGGATCTCGTCGGCGAGGCGCGTGGCGTCGGTGGCACCGCCCTGCTCGACGAGCCGCTCCGAGAACAGGCGCACCACGTCCTCGCGCCGGTTCAGCGCGAGATCGGCGAAGGCCAGATCCGGTGACGTGAAATTGAGCAGCTTCATGACCATCGACCGATTCGCTCCTCCGCGGACGGCGTCGACGGGCCCTCTGCTCGCCGCCGATCCGTCCTAGACGGACGTTTGCAGGAACTGCACCACGTTGTCGGCGACCTTCCCGAAGGCCTCCGCGGCCGGACTGTCGGGCTGCGACGCCACCACGGGCCGGCCCGAGTCTCCGCTACGGACCACACGCGGATCGATGGGGATCGCCCCGAGGAAGGGCACCCCGTAGCGCTCCGCCGTCGCCTGGCCGCCACCGCTGCCGAAGATGTCGTGCACCGTCTCGCAGTTCGGGCACACGAAGCCGCTCATGTTCTCGACCACTCCGATCACCGGTGCATTCGTCTGTTCGAACATCTGGATGCCCCGGACGACGTCGATCAGCGCGACGTCCTGGGGCGTGGTCACCATGACCACACCGGCCAGGGCCACCTGCTGCACCAGCGTGAGCTGCGCGTCGCCGGTCCCGGGTGGCATGTCCACGACCAGTACGTCGAGTTCGCCCCAGTCGCAGTCGTTCAGGAACTGCTGCACGGCACCCATGACCATGGGCCCGCGCCAGATCAGGGCCTTCTCGGGGGGAACCAGGAAGCCGATCGAGATCAGCTTGATCCCGTCACGCTCCAGCGGCTGGATCCGGCGGTCCTCGGTGATCACCGGCCGATCGTGGATGCCGAACATGGTCGGGATGCTCGGCCCGTAGATGTCGGCGTCCATGAGCCCGACCTTCTGACCCGAGCGCGCCAGGGCCAGGGCCAGGTTGGTGGCCACCGTGCTCTTGCCGACGCCGCCCTTCGCGCTGGCGACCGCCACCACCGACTTCACGCCGGGCAGCGCCTTCGGCTCCATGGCGCCCTGTCCGGGCGCCTGCGGCGGCGCGCCCTCGTTCTTGTCGCGCATGGCCAGATCGACCCGGCCCACGCCCTCGAGCCCGTCGAGTGTCTCTTGCACGTCCCGGCGGATCCTCTCGAGGATGCCGCCGTCGGTGATCGTGTGCTCGATCACCACGGCCACGTCGTTCTCGTCGGACACCTGGACGTCCTTGACCAGACCGAACGACACGATGTTGCGCGAGAAGCCCGGGTACTTGACCGACTTCAGCGCGTCCTGGACCTGCTGCGGAGTGAGACGGGCCATGGAGGACCTCGACGGGAGGGGATTCGGAGAGTGTGCGCGAGACGGGCGCGTCGTTGACGCGCGGTGACGGCGGGCCGGATACTGACCGCAACGGCCGCGGCGCCGTCGAGCGAACGGTAGGCCGGCCGTCGCCGATCCGCAATCGAGGCAGTTCCTTGAGCCCCTTCCTGTCCATCGTGCTCGTCGTCCGTGACGCCGCCCCCGTGCTCGGCGACGCCCTGCGCAGCCTCGACGGCCTCGCCGACGAGATCGTCGTCCTCGACACCGGCAGCCACGACGACACCATGGAGATCGCGCGCGCGCATCCCGGCGTCCGTCTGTACGAATCGGTCTTCGACGGATTCGGTGCCGTGAAACAACGGGCCCTCGAGCACTGTCGTGGCGAGTGGGTCCTGTCCCTCGACGCCGACGAGCGCGTGAGTCCGGAGCTCCGGCAGCGCATCGAGGAGATGCGCGCGAACCGTGAGCCGTGGCGATTCGACGGCTACAGGATCCGCCGGCGGAACTGGATGATGGGCCGGGCCATGCGCACCATGGGCCTGCAGAAGGATGCGCCGCTGCGGTTGTTCCGACGCGAGGGCGCGTCGTTCAGCACCGATCTCGTCGACGAGACGGTCGTCCTGCCGCCGGGGGCCGACGTCGGATACCTCGACACCCCTCTCGAGCACCACACCCTGCGGGGGATCGATCAGTACCTGCGGAAGCAGGACCACTACACGACGCTCGATCTCGCCCAGGATCCGCGGCCCCACGACGTGGGCCACCTGATCACCGTGTGGCCGTCGACCTTCTTCCGGGATTACGTCGCACGGGGAGGATGGCGCGACGCCTGGCCGGGACTCTTGTGGGCGGGGCTGACCGCGACCGGCCGGTTCATGCGCGACATGAAGGTCTGGATCGCGCACGAGACGGGACGGGGTCCGGACGACGGAACGCCCCCCGGACCCACGTCGAAGCGCTAGACCTTGTCGAAGCTCGCGACCGCTTCGTCCTCGTTCTCGAAGGTCTCGAAGATCAGCTCGAGCTGGGTGACGTGGAGGATGTTGTCGATCCGATCGCTCACCTCGGCGATCTTCATCCGCCCACCCTGCTTCACCAGACTGGTGTAGGCCGAGACCATCAGCCCGAGCCCGGTGCTGTTGATCCACTTCACCTTGCTCAGGTTCAAGACGATGTCGACCGCGCCCTCGGACACCAGGTCCTTGATCGCGTTGTTGAACAGGTCGAAGTCGTCACCACCCATGATCTTGCCCGACAGGTCGAGCACGGTGACATCACCCTTCGCGCGCTTCTTGATCTTCACGGGTGGCTCCTTCGGAGAGTCCGTCGTCGGAAATGAGAACGGCGCCGGGCGCCGGGACCGAAAACCGGTCAAGGTTAGCCCTTCGGCGACTCGCTGACAACCGGCGGCCGCAGTGGAGCTTGCGTGGCGACCGGTCCTGGGCGACGTTGCTCCGCCATGGAATCAGGACCGGACAAGGACCCCTTCGAGCGCTGGCCGGTGCTCGACCGTGCCGAGGCACTGCTGCGCCGCCTCGGTCTGAACGACCACGCCCTGCTGCTGATCATGGCCGGGATCGTGGGCCTGATGGCCGGCGGCGGCGTCGTGCTGTTCCGCCTGGGCTACGAAGCTCTGACGGAGTTCTTCGTTCCCGGAGCCCACGGCCACGACGTGGTCGAGGCGGTCCGCGACCGCCCGGCCGCGTTGCTGATCGGGGCCACCGCCCTCGGCGGCCTGGCGGTGGGGGCGATCCATCGCTTCGGCCTGCGCGGCGGCGACTTCCACGGCGTGGCCCAGGTGATCCACGCCGTCGCCCACCGCGAGGGGCGGATCGCGGCCCGGAACACCGCCGTTCGCTTCGTCACCAACGCCCTCTCGATCGCCGCCGGCGGCTCCGTGGGTCCCGAAGGACCGGTGATCGAGCTGGGATCGGGAATCGGATCGAAGGCGGCACAGGTCCTCCGCCTGTCTCCCGAGCGGGTCCGGACCCTGCTCGGATGTGGGGCCGCCGCCGGCCTGAGCGCGGCCTTCAACGCGCCGATCGCCGGAGCCATCTTCGCGCTCGAGATCGTGCTGCGGGACTTCGCGGTCGTGACCTTCAGCCCGATCATCGTGGCCTCGGTCGTGGCGACGGCCCTCAGCCGGATGGTCCTGGGGTCGGCCCCGGCCTTCGAGGTCCCCGCCTACGAACTGGCGTCGTACCAGGAACTCCCGCTCTACGTCGTGCTCGGCCTCGCGGCCGGGCTGCTGGGCGTCGCCTTCTCCCACGCCCTGCGCCGCTCGGAGCGCTGGGTCGCCGGACTCCCGATACCGAACTGGCTCACGCCCGGACTCGGGGGCACACTGCTGGGCGTCGGCCTGGTGTTCATGCCCGAGCTCTACGGCGTGGGTTACGAACCCATCACCGCACTGCTCGGAGGCGAACTCGGAGCGGGGGCCCTGGCCGTGCTGCTGGTGGCGAAGTTCGCGGCCACGAGCCTGACCCTGGCCAGCGGCTTCGCCGGAGGGATCTTCGCACCCATCCTCTTCCTGGGCGGCGCGCTGGGCGGATTGGTGGGCCGCGCCGCGGAAGTGCTCTGGCCGGCCGCGACCGGTTCCCCGGGCGCCTACGCCCTGGTCGGGATGGCCGCGGTCATGGCCGCGGTGACCCACGCACCGATCACGGCGATCCTGCTGCTCTTCGAGATGACGGGCGGTTACGAGGTCATCCTGCCTCTCATGCTGTCGTGCATCGCCGCGGTGGCGGTGGCCCAGTCGCTCTCGCGGGACTCGGCGTTCACGCTCGGCTTCCGCGAACGCGGACTCGACGTGAACTACGGCCGCGAGAGCGCGATCCTGCGGGACTTCTACGTCGAGGACGTCATGCACCCCGAGGCGCCGGTCGTCGACGTCCGCACCCGTTTCGGCGAGGTCCTCGATCGCTTCCTCGAACACGACATCGATCGCTGGTACGTGGTCGACGGGAACGAACAGCTGGTCGGGTCGATCGATCTGCACGGGATCAAGAGCGTGCTCGCCGAGCAGGGACTGCGCTGGGTCGTGATCGCCGCCGACGTCATGAAGCCGGTCGGCACCGCGGTGCTCCGCCGCGAGAATCTCGAGGAGGCCATCCACGCTCTGAGTTCGTCCCAGGAGGACGAGGTACCGGTACTCCAGTCCCCCGACGACCGGCGCGTGGTCGGGCTCCTCTCGCGGGGCGACGTGCTGGACCTCTACGACCGCGAGGTCCTGCGCAAGGACGTCCTGGGCGTCAAGCTCGTCCATCGCGACGAGCGGACCGCGGACTACGTCGACCTTCCGTCGCAGTACGTGGTGCGATCGGTCCCCGTGGAACGGGCGTGGGCCGGGCGGACGCTCGCCGAGCTGGAGCTCCGCGAGCGGCACGGCGTGCACGTCCTCGCGGTGAAGCGCCCCGGCCGCCGTCTCGCCGGGCGCAACGAACTGCCCGATCCGCACGAGCCCCTGCAACGCCGCGATCGCCTGGTCGTGGTGGGCCATGCGGACGATCTGGCCGCGCTGCTCCCCGACGCGACACACTGAGCCCCTGGAGGACCTCGCCGACCGGCGTGGTACGCGGACTGCAGCCGACCGCACGTCCCGAGACCGCGTCGAGGATCCGCCGTGCCCCCACGCCCGCCGCAACCCGCCGTCCGCAGCCGCTCGCTGCGCCTGGTCGCCGTGGCCCTGGCCCTGCTCGCCGGCACGGCGGTGGGCCTCGTGCGCGCCTTCGGCGGTGGTGCCGACCCCACGCTCGGGCTGCGCTACGAGGTCGCGATCGACGACCCGGCGACCGGTCGCATCGCCGTGAGTCTGCACGTCACCGGCTCGGGAGACCGGATCGAACTCGGTACGTCCGATCACGTGCTCGCCCCGGCCGACCCTCACGTACAGTTCCGGGTCCGGGAAGCCCGTGACCCGGAGGGACGCCCGCTCGAGATCGTGCGGCACGCTCAGGGTTGGGACGTCGAGACGCGGGGCCGACCCGCACGCATCGACTACGAGGTCCATCTGCACTCGCCCGCGCGACACCGCGGCTCCTTCGCCCGCGAAGCCCTCAGCTCCATCGACGTCGACGGGGCGCGCCTGCTCGGCAGCGACGTCTTCGTCTTCCCTTTGACGGCCGGCGTCGATTCCCTCGAGGTGCGCTACGATCTGCCGCCGGACTGGACCCTGCACCACCCCTTCGCCACGGACGCCACCACGGCAGCGCCTCCCTCCTTGCCCGCTCTGTACGGATCGGCCGTTGCCGTCGGCCGCTACCGCCACCTGGAGCGGCAGATCGACGCCGTGCGCGTGGAGCTCGCCCTGCGCGGGAACTACGCCTTCGGCGACGCCGATCTGATGGACGTCGTGGAACGTGTCGTCCGCCACCAGGTCGAGCTCTTCGGCCACGCTCCCTCCGACCGCTACCTCTTCGTGGTGAACGAGCACCCCGCGCAGGAGGATCCCGAACTCCTGCACTACTTCGGGCTGCACTTCCGGGCGAGCATGGTGCTGCTGATCGACCCGCGGACCCGTCGTCGCAGCCTCCAGGGCGAGCCGGCGTCGCTGTGCGCGCACGAGTTCTTCCACAACTGGCTGGGGGAGGAACTGCGCCAGCAGGGCTACGAGATGAACTGGTTCGTGGAAGGGGTGACCACCCTCTACGCCTACCGCACGCAGCTGGCGACCGGAATGCTCGATCACGGCCGCTTCGCCCGGGAGGTGCGTCGCCGGCACCGTGATCACTGGGTCGACAACCCGGCGCGCGCGCGGATGTCGCTGTCCGAGGCGGGTTCGGTGGTTCTGCAGGATCCCGAGGTGACCCGGCTCACCTACACCGGGGGACTCCTGGTGGGCATCGCCCTCGACGAACGCATTGCTGCTGCGACCGCGGGGCGGACTTCACTGGACGACCTGCTCGTCCGCATGGTCGACCGCGCACGGCACGAACCCCGACACCGATTGACCCGCGCCACGCTCGAGGCCGAACTCCTCGCACTCACCGGCGAGGACTTCGGACCCTGGCTCGACCGGCACGTGGACGGTATCGACCGGCTGCCGCTCCCCGGTTTCGTGACGAGTCGCTGAACCGACGTCCGCTCAGTTGCGCGCCGACTCGCTGCCCACGTCGAAGAGGCTGGCCAGATCGAACTTACTGTGCGTGCGAAAGGCCATGAGCGTCTCGCTGCGCGTGATCCCGTCGACCTCGAGTACGTGCCGGGTGACCAGGTCGGCCATCTCGTCGTTGGTCTCGCTGCGCAACACGGCGATCAGATCGTACTTGCCGGCGACCGAGTAGACCTCGGTCACACCCTCGATCTCGAGGAGGGACTCGGCGACTTCGTTGACGAGCTTTCGCTCCGTGTTGATCAACATGAGTGTGGTGACCACGGGCGGGGCTCCTCCGGGGGAACGGGGGTCAGTCCAGGTCTTCCGTACGACGGGACAGGTATCCGGCCTGCATGAAGTCGAGATACGTCTCGTAGGGCACGGTGGCCGCGTCCAGGCGGTCGAGAGTGTCCGTGTCGACCTCGAGCTCGGCGGCATCGAGGTTCTGGTCGAGTTGCTCGACCGTCCGCGGTCCGACGATCGGGCTCGCGACCGCGGGCTGCTCCAGCAGCCATCGCAGGCTCAGGGCCACCGGCGTCGTCCCCAGGCGCTCGGCATCGACCTTCAGGAGATCGATGACGTCGAAGGTGTCGTCGGTGAAGGTGCGCTGCTTCCACTTGGCCATGACGTCGTTCTCGTGCGGATCGTTCATGCGGGCCCCGCCCGGTCCGGTGTGCGAGGCGCGATCGTACTTGCCGCTCAGAAGGCCGAAGGCGAGTGGACTCCACGGGAGGATTCCCATGTCGTAGTAGTCGGCAACCCCCATGATCTCGATCTCGATGTCGCGGCACAGCAGGTTGTACTGCGGCTGAACGGTCACGAATCGCTCCAGGCCGTTCTGATCGGCGCGTTCCTGGGCCAGGGCGATCTGCCAGGCGGTGAAGTTGCAACAGCCGAGGTAGTGGATCAGTCCCTCGTGGACCATGTCGTCGAGCACGCCGAGGGTCTCCTCGATCGGCGTCAACGGATCCCAGATGTGCAGCTGGTAGAGATCGATCCGATCGGTCCGCAGACGCCGCAGACTGTCCTCGACGCTCCGGCGGAGATTCCGCCGGCTGTTGCCGGTGCGATTGGGGTCGGGACCCAGGGGGAAGTAGCCCTTGGTGGCCAGGACCACGTCGTCGCGCCGACCTTCCAGGGCTCGACCCAGGATCTCCTCGCTCCGCCCTCCCGAGTACACGTTGGCGGTGTCGACGAAGTTGCCGCCACGGTCCAGATAGCGATTCAGGATCGCAACGCTCGTGTCCTCGTCGCAGCCCCAACCATCGTTGCCGAAGTTCATGGTGCCCAGGCAGAGGGGGTACACCTTCACCCCGGACGAGCCGAGCATTCGGTAGGTCATGTGGATCTCTCCGGAACCGGGGTCGACGGCGTGCGGGCCGTCGGGAACGGGACGTCGGAGAGTCTATACGCTGCCGTGGACAGGGTCGAGGGATCGAGCGCGATCGGTCAGAACTGTTCGAAGGAGTCTCCGAGGTCGACCTCCTCCTCGGAGGCAACGGCGGCCGCGTCCTCTTCGCGGAGCTGGAAACGTTCGATCAGTCCACCCAGGGCATCGCCCAGACCCCGGAGCTCCTCGATCGCCTGCCCGGCGGACTCGGTGGTGGCCCGCGACATCTCCGTGCTCTGGTGCATCGACGTGACGCTCATGCTGATCTCGCCGGTCGTCCCACTCTGGGTGTTCACGGCCTTGGCGAGCGACTCCGACATCTTGTGCACCTTGTCGATGCCCCCACTGATCGCCTCCATGTCGCTCATGGCCGCACCCACCCTCTCGCGGATTCCGGAGACCTTCTCGCCCACCTCTTCTGTCGCGCGGGCGGTCTGCTCGGCCAGGTTCTTGACCTCGGTGGCGACCACGGCGAATCCCTTGCCCACCTCGCCGGCGCGGGCCGCCTCGATCGTCGCGTTCAGCGCGAGCAGATTGGTCTGCTCGGCGATGTCGTCGATCAGGGCCAGGACCTCACCGATCTCGTCGCTGCTCGCGGTGAGTTCGCGCACGCTGGCCTCGGCCCTCGCGACGGCGTCGTGGGCCGACGTCACCACATGTGTCGACTCACTCGCGCTCAGCGCGATCTCCTGGATGCTCGCGTGCATGTGTTCGACCGCGCTCGACAGGCTCTGCGACTCCTCGGTGGCGGCGACGACCGCCACCTTCGACTGCTGACTGGCGCGGGACATCCGCGCGGACTCCTCGCGGAGCATTCGACTCGTCGACCGGATCTCGCCCACCAGCCCGCGAAGACCCTCGATCATGCGGGCCGCGATATGGCCGAGCTCGTCGCTGCTCGAGCGGGGCACGTGGTGGTGCCTGAGATCGCCGTCGGCGATCCCGGACATGGCCCGGGCGAGCTCGCGGTAGTACGCGCGTGTCTGCTCCAGTCCGGCCTGGACACGCACGAACTCCCGATCGCGCGAGATCCGGATGTCGACGTCCATGTCGCCCATTGCCAGGCGCTCGGACACGGTGCCGATCTCGTGCAGCGGACGCATGACGTGGCGTCGGAACCCACGCATCGCCATCAGGTAGGACACGGCGACGGCGACCAGAGCGATCAGGACACCGACCGCACGCAGCAGCGCGGCCCGATGCGCTGCGTCCGCCGACTCGATCTGGCGGCGCCCGAGTTCCCTCTCGACGTCGAGCAGGATCGTGTTGGCCCGATCCACCAGGGGAAGACACTCGACCACGTGCGCGTCCTGCGGCAGGACGCCACGATCGACCGCGCCGCGGATCCTCTCGACCATCGGATCCCGACCGATCGCCAGGGCCTCGTCGAGCCGCGACCGGGGCGTGCCGCCCAGCTTCGTCCGCAGGGCCTCGAAGAGAACGTGGGCCCGGCCGCGCGCGTAGGCCGCCTCGGTCCGCAGACCGGAATCGGCGGGTGAAGCGAACCAGCGCAGGGTCCGGTCGTACTCGCGCTGCAGATTCTCCCGCGCCACCTCCAGCAGGTGCAGCCGTTCGGCCTGGAGGTGCACGGGCGTTTCGTGGACGCGCTCCAGCGCACCGGCCATGACCCGATGGGCCGCATCGATCACCTCGTCGTAGGCGTCCACGGTCAGGCGGACCGACTCGCCCCCCGGGTCGGCCATGGATCGTATCGGATCGAGCCTTCCCGCCGCCCGCTCGAAGTGATCCCAGGCCTCGACGAAGCCTGCGGTTGCGGAGATCCGGAGCGCGCTCTCGACGGCGGTGTCGGTGCGCTCGCGGGCCCGCTCCGGAGAGGGAAGATCGATGACCGACTGACCGAGCTCGACGTGCACGGTGGCCGCCCGTTCGACCTGCAGGGCTGCCGTCACTCGGTGCAGTGCCCCCATGGCTCGCGCGACCTCCGCGCCGCGGCGACTCGCCACCAGGGATTCGTGGGCATCCAGGCCGAGGGGAACCGCCACCGCGACGGTCGAAACCACCATGGCCAGCGCCACGAGCCGTGATCGCCACCGAAGGGAGTGGATCGGAGAACGCAACGACATCAGGGAGCCTCGCGAAGGATGGGGTCCGCCCCGGCGGAGACGGACCTGAGCGGGGGTGCTTTCCGGTTATCGTCGTCCGGAACCATTCCTTGAGACGCCCGTCGCCCCTTCCCCCCGATTTCCGGTCGCCCCTTTCCGTGTACGAGAAAGGGGACCCGGAACGGTCTTCCGGATCCCCTCTCGGAGGCTCGTCTCGAAGTCGCCTCAGCTCGTCTTCGAGCTCTTGTCCTTCTTCGCGTACTTCACCGAGCAGCCGTAGGGCTTGCTGGTGGCGGTGTCCACCGACTCGTCGTTCATCAAGGCCTTCAGCGCGGCCGCGACGTAGTTGGTGGGTGCGTCGCTCTTGCCACGCCGATCGTCGTCGATGGCACCGTCGTAGACGAGCGTGCCCTCGGGATCGATCACGAACATGTGGGGCGTGGTGCGGGCGTTGTACGCGCGGCCGACCTCACCCGATGCGTCGAGCAGGATCGGATACGGAACGTCTTCCTTCTTCGCCCACTTCGCGGCCGACTCGGCCGTGACGAAGTAACTGCTGTCCACGGCCAACCACACCACGTCGTCGTGCTCACGGGCCATGCCGGTCATGGTGTCCGCCTCGTAGTGACGCACGACGAAGGGGCACTGGGGGTTGGTCCACTCGAGCACCACGGTCTTGCCCGCGTAGTCACTGAGCTTGTGCACGTTGCCGTTGTGGTCGATCAGCTCGAAGTCGGGTGCGGCGTGGCCGACCTGGGCCTTGCCGTGTTGATGGTCGTGCCCCGGCCCGGCGACGGCGCCGGCCGAAAGGGCGGCCACGGCGAGTGTGGCAACGGCGAGATGACGAATGCGCATGAAAGGTTCCTCCTGAGAGAAAGATTCAGGGTTCCTGGAATCAGGGGGCGAAGGGAAGGGGCTCATCGCGAGGCGACCGCACGGCTCGGTCCGGCCTCCTCCAGGGCCTCGACGACCATCGACTGGGTGATGATCTCGGGCAGGACGATCGGTGCATCGATACGACCGGCGGGGAAGACGGCGTAGAAGGGAACACCGCTGCGACCGAACTGACGCAGCACACGGGTGATCTCCTCGTCGCGGTTCGTCCAGTCCCCGACGAAGGTCCGCACGCCCAACTCCTCGAGTTTCGAGAGCACGGGCTCGGTCATGATCACGGTCTTCTCGTTGACCTTGCACGTGGTGCACCAGGCCGCGGTGAAGTCGACGAACACGGTGTTGCCATCGGCAACCGCCGCTTCGAGCGCGGCCACGCTGAAGGGCTCCCAGGCCGCGGTCCCGCCCCCACCATGCGACGCGACCTGCTGGACTCCCTCCTGCGCGGCGATGGCCTCGGTCGAGAGGGGTCGGTGGACGAACTGCCACCACGAACCCGCCACGAGCACCAGCATGACCGCCCAGACGGTCACGCGTCGCTGTGTCGAGCTGTTGAGGTCGAGCAGACGCCCGTACATCCAGAGAGCGAAGCCGAGGACCAGGATGAAGATCAGGGCGGCGATCATGCCGTCGGTCCCGACCTGCTGACCGAGCACCCACAGAAGCCAGATCAGGGTGGCCATCAACAGGAAGCCCATGGCCTGTTTGAAGGTGTCCATCCAGGGACCGGGCTTGGGCACGAAACGCAACAGGCCCGGGTTCAGGCTGAGGATCAGGTAGGGCAGGGACAGTCCCGCACCCACGGTGAGGAAGATCGCCAGGATCACGGCGGGCGGTTGGGTGAAGGCGAAGCCGAGCGCGGCGCCCAGCAGCGGCGCCGTGCACGGCGTGGCCAGGGCCGTGGCCAGCACACCGTTCATGAAGCTCTCGGCGTAGGCACTGCCGCGGCCACCGCCGCCGCCCACCTGCACCGGCAGGACGATCTCGTAGACACCGAACAAGCTCAGGCCGAAGGCGAAGACCACCGCGCCCATGACCAGCACGAAGACCGGGTTCTGGAACTGGAACCCCCAACCGAGCTGGTCGCCCGCGGCCTGCAAGGCGATCACGACGATCGCCAGCGCCAGGAACGACACCAGCACTCCCGCCGCGAACATCAGACCCAGCCGGAACTGCACCGACCGGTCCTCGCCGGCGTGCTGGACGAATCCCATGACCTTGAGCGACAGCACCGGGAGCACACAGGGCATCACGTTCAGGATCACGCCGCCGACCAGCGCCAGCAGCAGGAAGTACGCGAGCGACCCTTCGGGACCCGAACCGGCCACTCCGGAGAAGTCCTGGTCGAAGAGACCGCCGGTGGACCCGGCGCCGAGCAGGGTCGCGAAGACCTCGGGACTCCGGGCCTCGACGGCCTGGCCCGCGGAGGCCGCCGGCACGGGCAGGTCGATCTCGACGAAGATCTCGTTGCCATCGGCATCGGTCAGCACGAGCACACCGCCCCAGTCGAGGATCGTCCCGGCCTCCACGCCGGGCTCGAGTTCGAAGGGAGCGCCGATCAACAACCGACCGGTGTCGACCACGTGCTGCGTCTCGTCCGCGAACAGTCCCTCGGCCGCCTCCGGGAACCATTCGAAGTCCACCGACGACGGATCGTCGAAGCCATCCACCACGAGCGCCGCGCGGGCACTCTGTCCGGGCGGCACGGCACTCAGATCGAGATGGGCGTCCACGTCCACGCCGTCGATCGTCCGGGGCGGCTGCGGCAACCGCGCCCTGGAGGCCTCGATCAGCTCGAGATCGCGCCGCGGTACGGGTTCGCCGGTGCCTCCCGCGTCGAGGGTCAGCTCGAGGTCGGCGCTGCCGGGGATGCACAATTCCTTGCACATGAGCCACTCGGCGCGCGCGCGCAGCGTGACCGTGCCGCGCGCGTACGGCGGCACCGTGATCCGGGTCAAGAGCACCGGATCGCCGGAGTAGCCGAAGGTGATCAGGTCTCCCGCCTCGACATAGCGCTTCGGTGCGGGCCATTGGAGCGGACCGGCCGCCCAGCCCTCGGGCAGGGTCCACTCGACCTCGGTCGGCAGACCGGCGTCGCCACTGTTCTTCCAGTAGGTGTGCCACCCCTCGTCCTGCTCGAGATGGACACCGACGAGCACGGTGCCACCCGGCTCGACCGCCGTGGATGTCGTGATCAGCCGCGCTCGGACAGGGTCGGCCTCGGGCGCCGAGGGCACGGCGGGGAACTCGGACCCGCCGTCGGGCGGTGCGGCCACGGCGGAGCCCGAGAGCACGATCAGCAGGAGCACGGCGCGGAAGCCTGCAGTGGACGGAACAGGGGCTGGCGGAATCATGGCAGTCGGTTCGCTCCGGGACCGGGTCCGGATGAGGAGTCGGCACACCGCGACCGGCCGGATCGCGGACTCCACTAGATAGTCCGGCGGACCTCCACTCCACCAGGCGAGCCGGTCACGATGCTGTGAACTCACGAACCCCGAAGACGGAGCGAAACGGCACGAAGGTGGCTTCCGGCTCCCGAGAGCCGTTCGATGGGCCTTCCCGCACCGGAGATCTCCATGCCGACCTCCCCACGTTCCGCTGCCGTCCTCGTCGTCGTGGCGCTGCTCGCCGGGCCGACCACCGCCGACGGGGCCGACCGGGTGGTCCGTTACTCCGTTCACACCATGGGCACGATCGGCACGGTCGCCGTGGTGGCCGACGACTCGCTCGCCGCTCTGGACGACGCCCGGGCCGGCCTGGCCGCCTTCGCAGCGGTCGACCGACGATTCAGCAACTGGGACCGTCGCAGTGAGATCTCGCGGGTGAACGCGGCCCTCGACGCCGGACCGGTACGACTGTCCTCCGAGGCGACGACCGTGATCGGGACCGCCCTGCGGATCGCCGCCGAGAGCAAGGGTGCCTTCGATCCCACCGTCGAACCGCTGGTCCGTCTGTGGGGATTCCTGGGCGGCCGCCCTGCAGTTCCCGACTCGACCGCGGTCGCCGAAGCACTGGAACGCGTGGGACACGAACGGGTGCGGCTCGACGGTCACGCGCTCACGGCGTCGGCCGACGGCGTGCGGATCGACCTCGGGGGGATCGCCAAGGGGCGCGCCGTCGACGACGCGATCGCGGTCCTGGGCCGACGCGGAGTCGAGAACGCCCTCGTCGACGTGTCGGGCACCATGCGTGCGCTCGGCCGTCCCACGGCCCGACCGCACTGGACACTGGGCATCCGCGACCCGGAGACCGACGATGCGTGGTTCGGCCAGCTGCGCCTCGACGACGACGCCGTGGCGACCTCGGGGAACTACGAGCAGTTCGTGGCACGAGACGGCACACGGCACGGACACGTGCTCGACCCCCGCACGGGCTGGTCGGTGCAGGGGCTGACCTCGGTGACGATCGTGGCTCCCACTGCCCTCGAAGCGGACGCCTGGGCGACCGCGATCCTGGCGTTGGGCTCGGAGGAGGGGCGGCGCGTACTCGCCACTCGCGACGACCTCACCGGTGTGCTCGTGCAGAGTGCGAGCGCGGGACGGTACCGGGTGTGGGTCGAGGATTCCCTTCGGGACCGTTTCGATCTCGTGACCGGTGCTAAAGCGCGCTTCATGGTGGAGTGGTTCGGCGGTCACCGCGACCGGACACGCTGAACCACACTCGACCGTGTCGAGAAGCCCACGACCGCCACGCCACCATGATGCGCTCGCACTGGTACGGTCACTGCTCGATTCCGCGACGGAACCCGGCTCCGGCACCCGGCCGTTGCCATCGCCGCCATCGCGAGGATCGACCCGCCCATGTTCCGGTCCCCACACTCCCGCTCCATCCCGTGGTTGCTCGCCGGCTGCCTGCTGTTCGTGGCCGCCTGCTCGGGCGACGACGACGGCACGCTGTCCCCGACACCGGCGGGTGGTGGACAGGAGCGCGTGCTCGACTACGAGACCTTCCTCACGGCGGTCGCACCCGTCCTCCACGAGCGTGGTTGCAGTGCCTCCGGTGACTGCCACGGCGGCGGAATCCGCGGAACCTTCCACCTGAGCCCCGACCACGACCGCGATCCCGTCTTCGACTTCGAACAATCGGTACTGCAGGTCGACGATCTCGATCCGACCGCGAGCGCACTGTTGCGCAAACCATTGGCCGTCGACGCCGGGGGCGCCCCGCATGCGTTCACCGCCTTCGCGTCGATCGACGACCCGGACTACCGCACGATCCTGGCCTGGATCGACGCCGGGGAGCTCCGGCCGTGAGATCGTCCGCCGTTCTCGAACTCCTCCTCGGGACGGTCGTCTTCTGCGCGATCGTCGCGATCGTCCCGAACGCGTCCGTCGCACTCGCCGCCGAAGACGCCGCCGACGACGACGAGCGAGAGTTCCTCGTACCCGCGATGAGGGACCGGGGGCTCTCCGTGGAGCCCGGGACGCGGCCCTACGCCGACCGCCTGGGGTTCAGCCCCGCGATCGGCCGCCTGGGCAACGAGCCCTACTACGCCCTGCGGGCCAGCTACCACCCGTCGCGCTTCCTCGGTTGGGAGGCCCACCTCGGCCACAATCCCTCGGAGAGCGTCCACGCCCTCGTGCACGCCCTGCTCGTCCAGCTGCGTTGGCCACTCCCGTGGCGGCTGCAGCCCTACCTCACGGTCGGCTACGGAATGATGCTGGTCTTCCCCGGTCGCGTCTTCGAGGCCGACCCCGTCACCGAGAACCAGATCGGCGCCGGTGCAGGACTCGAGTTCTTCCTGCGCGACGACGTGGCCCTGCGCGGCGAGATCCGGGGAGCGACGATCACCGGGTCATCGTCCACGCGCGATCGGGACTTCGACTACCGCGAGTTCACCGTGGGACTGGTCTTCTACCGCACGATCGAACCCTGATTGCCGACGTCCGCACTCTTGCGGAGTTCCGACGACACGAGGAGACGACATGCGCCCTGTGATCCGACACCGCACGCCACGAGCGTGGCTGTCCCTGACGGCGTGCACGTTGACGGCCCTGGCCCTGTTCGGTGCCGCGGGCTGCCGTGAGAGCGCGCCCGACGACGTCTTCGACAGCGAAGAAACCACCGAGGCCATCGTCTTCGTGAAGACTGCGGCCGAGGAAACGCTCAATCGCAGCCGTGCCGCGAGCAATCTCTACAAATTGTCCCCGATCTCGCCCGAGGGCCGGGTGGCGCCGCTCACCGACTTCACGGGTGCGAGCGTCAGCGATCCCTGCGTGAGCTTCGACGGCACGCGCATCCTGTTCTCGATGCGACCGTCGGGCACACCGAACCGCAACATCTACGAGATCGGCGTCGACGGGACAGGACTCCGGCAGGTCACCGACGGTGGCGGACACGACTTCGATCCGCTCTACCTACCCGACGGACGAATCCTGTTCACCAGTTCGCGTGCGCGCGAGATGGACGAGTACAACCACTCGCCCGCGGAACACCTGTACCGCTGCAATGCCGACGGCAGCAGCATCGAACGTCTGAGCTTCAACCAGAGCGACGACTTCGACCCGGTGCTCATGGCCAACGGGCAGATCGTGTACACGCGGTGGGAGCACTTCGGGCAGTTCAATCGATTCCCCCTGTTCGTCATGAATCCCGACGGAACCGGGATCTTCCACAAGTACGGGCCGCACGGGCGGAACTTCTTCCATCCGCAGCCCACCCCCGACGGGCGCGTGATCGCGATCGAGTCGACCCGGGTGAACGAGGATGCCGGGCCCGTGGCCCTGCTGAAGCTCGAAGCGGGGCCCGCCGACCCGGCTCCCGAACCGCACGAACACTGGTCGGTGTTGACGGCCGACGTGAACAACAGCGGTGCCCCGTGGCAGTACGGTGCCTTCAAGTACCCCTTCCCGCTCGGCGGCAACCGCTACGTGATCAGCTACACCCTGCCCGCGGCCGAGGAGGAGGACGTCGACTACGCCCTCTACACCTTCACGCTGAACGAGACCGGCAGTGGGACCCAGGACGATCCGACTCGAATCGAGATCGACGACCTGACCTTCCTCTACAACGATCCGAACACGAACGAGTACGACGCGCAGTTCGTGGCGGCCCGCGCGAAGCCGCCGGTGATCGAGGACACCATCGATCCATCGGTCGACTGGGGCATCTTCACGGCGGTCGACGTCTTCAATCGCGGCCACTCCGACGGACAGGAAGTGCCGCGGCGCGGGATCGACGACATCGACCGGATCGCCGTCCTGGCCGCACGCCCCACACGCGTGGGCGAGGCGAACACGTTCTCCGCGAACATGTTCGAGAAGCGCGCCTTCATGGGCTATGCACCGGTCCAACCCGACGGCAGTTTCTCGATCCGCGTCCCGGCCGACACGCCGATCAGCTTTGCCACCCTCGACGAACACGGCCGTGGCTTCGTGGTCAAGCGTACCTGGCTGAGCGCGCGCCCCGGCGAGCACTTCGATCAGTGCTTCGGTTGCCACGAGGACCGCACGAGCTCCGAACCCATCCCACCGGAGAATCCGCCGATGGCCCGGCAGCTCGAGCCAACCGACTTCAGCGGCATGACCATGGACGACATGGAACTGATCACCTGGACCGAGGGCATCGGCGCGATCGTCGAGCAGAAGTGCGTGAGTTGCCACTCGCCGGGAGCGCCCGGCGTGAAGGACGACCCCCGTGTGGACGGCCTCGGCCGTCGCGCCCCGGCCGGCGATCTCGACCTACGCCAGAACGTGATGGTACCCGACATGGAGATGCGGTCGGAGTTCCCGCTGGGATACGTGAACCTGAGCGGTGAGAGCGAGCGTGCGTCGGAGGCGGTGCGTCCCGGTTTCCCGCGTCGCTCGCCGCTGATCGACTATGTCCTGGGCCTGGGCTCGCGCGAGGGCATGGGGCCCCATCCGCTCGGTGAGCACGCGCTCACCGAGCGGGAACGGGAACTGTTCAACCTGTGGGTGCTCCTGGGCGCCCAGTACCGCTAGGAGGTCGGCGTGAACCGGCACGGAAGACTCACGGGTTTGGTCGTGGCGTTGCTCGTCGTTGCCGTCTCGGTCCGAGCGGACGACGTACGTGGACTCCTCGAAGGCCACCCGCTGCGCACACTCGGCGGAGAATCGGTCACGCTCGACGAACTCGACGGGCGAACCGTGGTCGTGAACTTCTGGGCCGAGTGGTGTGCCCCTTGCCGTGAAGAGCTGCCCGTTCTCGACGGATGGTACGCGGAGTTGGCCGACCACGACGTGCGGTTCGTGGCGATCTCGATCGACCGCGAAGCTCGGCGTGCACGTGATCTGGCCGAGGACCTGGGGCTGCGGTTACCGCTCTACCACGACGGCCCCGAAGGCCTTGCAGCAGACCTCGACCTTCCCGCGCTACCGATCACGTACGTCGTCGACCCCAACGGCCTCACCGTCCACACCTCGACCGGCAGCGCCGAAGCCGACCTCGAGGCCCTGCACGACGCCATCGTGGCCACGAGCTCGCCCACACACGCCACCGAACCCCCGAGCGGAGGAGCAGAACGATGAGAGGCCGCACGTCGTTCGGTCTGGCCGCCGTCGCCCTCGTCCTGGGAGCCAGCGGCTGCGCCACCGTCAAACCCTACCAGATGGAGCACCTCGCCGACCCCATCATGGCCTTCGACGCCGAGGCCGAGGAGCACGCTCGCGAGCTGCACTGGATCGAAGCCCGGGAGGGAAGCACCGGGGGCGCCGGCGGTGCCGGTGGGGGCTGCGCGTGCAACTGACCCGTCGTCACACCCTGACGGGTCTCGCACTCGTCGCTGCCGCTTGCGTCACCGACGCACGCGCCGCCTGGCCCGATCTTCCGATCGAGACCCAGGGGGACGACTACGTCTTCCAGCTGTTCAACGACGTGGACGACATCGAAGTGATCACGCACCAGAACGTGTACCGCGTCGCACTCGAGAACGAGACGGAACTCCGAATCGGCCTGGCCCACCAGACGGTCGTGATCCCCGCCGTCGAGGCACCTCCTGGCAGCGACGACGCGGTCGACGCCATCACGACGGCGAGCCGCCCGATCCGCGACATCGGTGATGCCTACCGCGAGTACGCACGCACCCGGAAGGAAGTGCAGTTCGACGTGTCGCGGCCGGAGCTGAGCGTTGGCTACTACTTCTCGACGGAGGAGGACTACCTGGCCCAGATGATCCGCACCCAGTGGAACCGTGATTTCGCCGGCGAGACGTTCAATCTGTCCGTGGGAGCGAGCTTCGGTTGGGACACGATCGACCCCCTCGCCGACGCCGACAGCCGTAGCGTGTCCGATCATCGCCACACCACCTACGCCAACGTCGTGGTCACGCGTGTCCTGACACCGACCACCGTCGTCCGCGCGGGCTACGAGACCTTCTTCGTCGACGGTCTTCAGCACAACCCCTACCGGAACGTGTACGTCGCCGGGGGGAACGAGACCGAACGGCATCCGGACGACCGTCACCGCCAGGACGTCTACCTGCGCCTGAACCAGTACCTTCCACTGCGCGCCAGCCTGAAGCTCGAGGCGAAGCTCTACGGAGACGACTGGGGCGTGCGCTCCACGACCCTCGGCGCCCGATTGAGCCAGTACGTCGGCGACGCGCTGATCGTCCGCTACCGCTACCGCTACTACGACCAGTCCGCTGCGGACTTCCACTCGACGAACTACACGACCACCGGGGGGATCGGCGGTTACCGGACTGCCGACTACCGGCTGAGCGCCTTCGATGCCCATCTCTTCGGCACACGAGTGCACTGGTCCCTTCGCGACCTGATCGAAGGCGGCACCATCTGGAACGGCCTGGCGCTGCAGCTCGGCTACGAGCGCTACTTCAACAGCAACAACTTCTCCGCGAACATCCTCGAAGCCGGCGTGAGCCTGGACTTCTAGGGCGGAGGGAGGAGCGACACCATGCGACGCAGCCTCGTGATCCTGGCTCTGGTCCTCGTCTCGCGACCAGCCGCGACCGAGACGTTCCGCCCTTCGGACCTGGTGCCGGAGGCAGGAATCTCCGTACTCGATCGGAGGACGGCGAGCACGCGGCTCGACCGCGAACTCTTCGGAGAACCGCATGCGAGTATCGTCCTCGGTCGTGTGGACGTGTACGATCGTTTCCCCTACCTGGAGGCACGCTTCTTCCAGGTCGTCAGCGACCCGGTCTGGGATCGCCTCCTGTTCGGCGCGACCGAACGAGGACTGGACGCCTTCGACGGTCGTGGAAGTTCCTTCGGTCCCCTCGACGCACCGCGCGGCCTGTCGAGTGACGAGTTCGGGCGCGTCTACGTGGCCGACACGAACAACGATCGTGTGCTCGTGTTCTCCACACACCCCGAGTACCACGAGCTCCGTCTCGAACCGCTGTTCGCCATCGAGGGGCTGAAGCGTCCCCACGACGTGGCCTTCGCCGACGGCGGCACTCCCTTCGACGCAACCGACGACCGGCTCTACGTGGCCGACACCGGCCGGAATCGCGTGGTCCGTCTCGACCTGGACGGCGATGGTGCCCGCGAGGTGAGCCGAGTGGGCGGGCTCGGGAGTGGCGAGGACCGCTTCGCCGGCCCGACCGCGATCGCCGTCGCACGGATCGACGGGCACGACCTCGACACCGTGTACGTCGCCGACAGCCACCGCCGACGCCTGGTCCGCCTGGCCGACCTCGGACACGGGCTGCACTACGTCGACGCGATGGAACACGACCTGCCCGAGATCACCTCGCTCGACACCGATGCCCGGGGCAACGTCTACGCGGCCTCGCCGCGCGGAGGCGAGGTCCGCAAGTTCACCTCCGACCTCGTGCCCCTGGCGAGCCTCCGCGAAGGACTCCAGGAACCGCGCGGCGTGCACGTGCCGAGAGTGACCGTGCACGACCACAGCCGTGGGACCGTCACGCGCGAGGGGCGTGGCAGCGCGGTGCTCGTGGACCGCTGGGGTGAGCACAGCGGCCTGCGCAGGGTGGACCTCGGCGTCGAGATCCGCGGCCTCGCCGTGGTCGAGGGCGCCCTGCACTTCACGCTCACCGATCACGCCGACGTCGTGGTCCGTGTGCACGACACCAGCGGTCGTCGCTTGCTCCGTGAAACCCGCCTGGGGCCGCGAGCGTCCGGATCCGTCAACACTGACCTCGCCTCGCTCGCGGCCGGACTCCCCGCGGGCCAGCTGACCCTCGAAATCGAAGCCGTGTCGCACCACGACGCGGCGCGGACCTCCCGGTCCACGGTGGAGTTCACGAGCGATGGAGACCGGAGCGCGCGCCCGCGAACCGCGCTCGTGCTCGGCGCCTCGCCCAATCCCTTCAATCCGCGGACGACGATCGAGTTCGTCGTGCCCGACGGCCGGTCGCTGGAGGCCTCGCTCGAGATCGTCGACACCCGCGGACGCGTCGTGCGTCGCCTACCCCCGCGCCGCTACGCACCCGGCCGTCATGGCTTCGACTGGAACGGCACCGACGACACCGGTGAGACCGTCGGGAGCGGGATCTACTTGTACCGCGTCGAGCTCGGCGACACCTCGTTCTCGGGCAAGCTCGCCCTCGTGAAGTAGGGGGGCCGCCTTGATCCGCCATCTCGTACTGATCGGTGCCCTGGCATCCGGCCTCCTGGCCGGATGCCTCGGCGACCCTCCGATCCAGGAACGCTGGACGCATCTCGAGATGATCGGAGTCGCGGCTCCGGACAGTGCGGATCTCCGATCCGGCGATACGGCGACCATTCGTCTGGACGGTCGCGTCACGTTCCGTCGCCTGGTGACCGGATTCCTGGTGGGCGAGGTCCGCGTCGCGTCCGACCTGACCGTCGACTCGCTCGCTCTCGACGACGAGGACCTGGTGCTGGCGTCGGAGAGCGTCGACCGACTCCTGCGCCGATCGACTTCCGTGGCTCGCTCCGTGAAGGCCCTGGCCGGTTTCCCGCAGCTGCGCCGTACGGTCCCCATGGAATTCCAGGTGCGCGTGCCTGCGACCCCTGCCCCGACCGAAGGCGCCCCCGCGAATCCCGCGCCATCGGTCTTCCTGGTCCTGTACATGGGTGACGGCGAAGAGGTCGAACTGGCCGACGGCCGTGATTCGCTCGTGGTACGGCCCTTCGACACCCACGAACACGAGGTGCTCGCACAGGGGCGCCCGCTCGTCTTCCATCCGGAGCCCACACCGTGAAGGCCGCGCCCCTGGTTCTCGTCGCGTGGGCCACCCTGGTCTCCGCTGCCCACGCCGACTGGTCCGTCGGGATCGAACCCCGCACCGGCTTCCGTGTGCTCGACGCACACCTGTCCGACTTCCGCTGGGACGTCGGCGCGCGACCCTTCGCCGGCGCCGACCTCACCCTGCGCAACGAACGCTGGTCGTTGTCCGTCGGCGCGAGCCGGAGTGCGACCGAACAAGCAACGGGGCTCGGGGACGTCACCGCGACAACGGTCACGCTGTTCGAGGCCGGCATCACGCTCCGTGCGACCGTGCTCCGGCACGGCCCGGTGCGCCTCGAACTCGGTGCGGGGGGCGGTCGACTGCGCTCGAGCTGGGCGCCCGAGGTCCTGCGCACCGACGTCGACGGCGTTCCGATCGACGTTCGCTTCGATCCGGTCGGGACCTGGACCCGCTCGCTCGACGCGCGGGTCTCCGTCCGTCTGCGACCGGCCCTGATGCTCGGCCTGAGCGCCGTTGCCCGGCGCTTCGAACTCGACACCGCCCACCGCAGTGGCTCGACGATCGTCGAATCCGAGGAGAGCTTCCGATCGGTCGACATCGGGCTCTTCGTGCGTGTCGTCGGTTGGTCCTCCTCGAACCCGGAGACCTCGCCATGAACGCCGTAGTCCGGGCGACATCCGCGCTCGCCGTCTTCTGCCTGCTCGCGTCACCGACGACCGCGCACGCCGACGAAGTCGAACCTCTCGACCCCGATGACCCCTTCGTGTCGGACGAGCTCATGGTCGAGATCACGGCCGACGACGCCGTGCTGCGTACCGGACCGGGCGAGGAATTCGCCGTGGTCGGTTTCCACGAGCAGGGCGAGCGCTTCGCCGTGCTGGCCAAGAAGGGCGACTGGTTCAACGTACGAATCGACGCGGTCCGCACCGGATGGGTGCACACCGCCTTGTGCCACCAGTTCCACGATCTCAGTGGATTGGAATTCCGACCGAACCCTCGACTGTTCTCACGCGTGGGCAGCTTCGCGCTCACCGGCTTCGGTGGTGCGTACTCCTTCGACCGCAAGTCCAACGCACTGCTCCTGGGTGGCCGCTTGTCCTACTTCCTCTTCGAGTACGTCGACGTGGAAGGCACCGTGGGCTGGTCGCACATCGTGCGCCCCGCCGAGATCGTCGAGAGCCTCTTCGATCTCGAGCTCGCCGAAGAGGACTTCCATCTGCTGTTCTACGCGCTGAACGTGAACCTGAAACTGCTGCCGGGGCGACAGCTCGTTCCCTACCTCACCTTCGGCGCGGGCTCCACGATCATGCGTGGCGAGACCGAGAGCGGACTGAACTTCGGCGGCGGAACCACCATGTACGTGCATCGCCGTGTCGCGATCCGCTGGGAAGTCCGCGCGCATCGCTTCACCTCGGGACTCGGCGCGGCCCGCGACGACAACGACAACCTCGAGTTCAGCATGGGAACGTCGGTCCTCTTCTGAGCCGCGATCCCCGGAGACACCATGCGAATGCGAACCCCACTCATCCTCCTGATCCTGCTCGGCACGTCCGCAACGGGCGCGCGTGCCGACGAGGCACCCGTCGCCGCTGCCGATGTCGCCGAGCTGGCCACGGACGCCGCCCGTGCGTGGTCCGACGACGCGCGCCTGGTCTACGTGGAGAACGACGCCCGCGTCGGGGTCGATGGACGTGCTGCGCGATGGGGTTTCCTGTTCTGGTCGAAGACGCGCGACGAGGCCCGAGGCTACTCGTTGCGTGACGGCGACGTGGTCGAGGCACGGTCGCTCGGCTTCGACTTCGACGTCCCGCCTCTCACGGCGGGATGGATCGACAGCGACGAAGCCCTCCGCCACGCCGACGAAGCCGGTGGCGCGGAATACCGCGAACTGCATGCCGCCCGGCTCCGCAACATGGTCCTCACGCGCGGGCTGCTCCATCTCGACGAGCCGGACCGCACGACCTGGACCTGCGTGTACGACGCCGACGGACAGCCCTCCCTGTGGATCGTCGTCGACGCCGCGAGCGGAGACGTTCTCCGACGGTGGAAGGGGTGATCCCGATGAGCGCGATCCCCGTCCTCCTGCTGTTGCTCGCGGCCTCGTCGACGAACGGACCCGGCGAGACTGCCACGGTGCAGGTGGAACGCCAGGAGCTCGACTCGACGGAGTCGCTTCGGTTCCTGCGCGAGAACCGCGAGTTCCTCCGCGGGCAGCTCGATCGACTGCGCACACGCTCCGAGTGGCGCACGAGCGAGGCCCGTGAACTCTCCGCCCACCAGCAATGGCTGCGCGGACTGGACCGGGACCTGGACGCGGCTCGCGATTCGCTGGGCGGCGAAGGTGACGGGACCCGAGGCCGGGACCTGCTGCATCGGATCGAGGCGCTGGCCACTATCGAGACTCGTCTCGATCACCTCGATTCGTTGCTCACCGCCCAGGCCGGGCGTTTGCACGCGATCGAGCGGGACTACCTCGACCGCCAGGAAACGGCACTGGCCCTTCTCGCTACCGGTCTGCCCGACGACGAAGCCGTGGCGATCCTCGTGCACCACGTCGACGGCGATCCTGTCCGCGTCGCACTCGACGACGTCAGCCGGGAGGCCCTGCGTCGAGGCGCCATCGCCACGCTCCTGCACGACTTCGTCGAGCCACGCCTGCACGAACTCGGGCTGTCGGTGGAACGATCCGACGGGAGCACCCACGAACTCGGATCGGTGCGCGTGCGAGCGGTCCGCGACCGCCTGACGTTCGTGCAGGTGGACCTGGAGTCGGCGGATCCACCCTCGACACTGAAGAGCGAGGCCTGGGCCCGATGATCCTGCGCGCGGGCATGTTGGTCGCGGTGCTCCTGTCGAGCGCCGCCCAGGCCAGCCTCACCACGGGCTTCGACCGCGCACGCTGGTCGCTCGCGCGAGGGGACACGCTGACCGCCATCGCGCACCTCGACACCACGACGGGACCGACCACCCGTGCCGTTCTGCTGCGTCTACGCCTGGATCCGGGGACACCGCCTGCCTCGTCCCTCCCGGAACGTGCTGCGACCTGGGCCGACGTCCTGCGCTGGAGCGAAGACGACGAGCTCGTCGGCACCGGCCGCGCGGCCGAGTCGACACTGGTCCTCGCGGCCCATGCTCTCGATTCCGACGATCCCGCCACGGCACGGGCCCTGCTGGCCACGATCGACGTCCCGGACCGCCTGCGCACACTTCTCCTGCACCTGCGCATCCGGGCCCTCGCATCGATCTCCGATCCGGCGGTGTGGTCGGTCCGCGAGCGGCTCGCGCGCAGCGACGCCGAAACCGACTTCGACCGCCGCGTGGTCGACGAAGCTGCCTTCGCACTCGGGCTCCGCGCTCTCGAGCGCGGCGAGGACCCGGGCACCTGGTTCGACCGCGTGGATCCCCACGGCCCACTCGCCGCGTGGGTGGATCTCGTCGGTGCCCTGCACGGCGACGACGGAACTCTGGCCTCCTGGCTCGAGCGACATCCCGATCATCCCACCCGCTTCGATGCGCAGCTGCACCACGCCGCGGGCCGACTCGCAGCAGGGCGGGACAGCACGGCACGCGCCCTCTACCTGGAGCTCGAAGGGCTCCTCGACGCGGAGGCCGCGAGCCTGACCGTGATCGCCGACGATTCGACGCATTTCGCGTCCTGGGCGGCCACACGGTGGGCCGAGGCGACGGCGACCCACATTCCCGCCGACACCGCGACGTGGAGTCGAGCGCTCGATCGGCTCGACGAAGCCCTTCTCGAGCCTGGTCGGGACCTGCCTCCCGCGGAGGACTGGCTGCGCGTCGACGAGGCCGCGCCGTGGTCCAGCGGAGTCCCACGACTGCCGGTGGCGGCGCTGCGCCGAGACCGTTCGCTCGCGGACTCGGTGGCCGTCGCCGCGCGCGCTCTACGACATGCTCGGCACCGTCTCGAGGGCGTGACCGCGGACCTCGCCCGCCGGGACGCCCACCTCGGCCGTGGCGCCCGACGTCTCGACGAACTCCGCGAACAGCTCCGGGACGCCAACGCGACACTCCGTGCTCTCGACGCCGAGATCCCGCGAAACCTCGCCGATCTGCAGGTACTCGAGGATTCCCTGCTCGCACGCCTCGACACCCGCGCGCAGGCACTCGCCCAGCGTGCGGCCGCGCAGGCGCGACGCGCGAGGACGCTCGGCCGATGGTACGGCCGCGGGCCCATGGCCCGACGCGACCCACCCCCGGATCCCCGTGTCCCCGTGCCCGCCCACCACCTCGACGCCGAGGCCGCCTGGGCCGACTCCGCCCGTGTCACCGTCACGCGCTTCGCCGACGACACACGGCAGTCGGTGCAGCGCTCGTTCGCGGAGGTCTTCGCGGGTCGGTTCGGCGACGGGGTCACGTCACAGTGGGCACGTGCCGACTCCCTCCGCGATCGAGCGGAGCGGGCATCCCGGACCCTGGACACGGCACGCGTCGCCCTCGGCGCCGATTCCGGGCTCGCCGACGCGCGTGCTGCGGTCGACGCCGCCCGCGCCCGCCACGCCGCTCGGGTCGACCGGCTCGAGGAGGCGCGACTCACCGCGGCTCGACGACTGCTCGCCCGACTCCGCGACCGGCAGCAGCGCCACCGCGAAGCGGTCGCCTACGGCGCGGCCGTAGCCACCACGAACCTCGCCCGTGCCGGCGATGCACATCTCCGCGACGAGGCGCGCGAACGGTGGGCCGCGTTCGTCGAGGCCGGCTGCGACCCGTTGGTCCGGGGCGACGCCCGCTACCGGTGGGCCGACCTCGAACTGGCGACTGCCCGCGCCGACTTCCGGGCGAGCATGCAGGATTGGCTCGAGCACGAAGACGCCGGTAGCCGCGCACTCGCACCCCTGCTCGACATCGAGCCCGCGCTCGCCCTGTTCCGCACGATCCTCGACGAAGACCAGCTGTTCGCGCGCCGTGACCTCGTCCTGCTGCACCTGGGAATGCTGCAGGCGGATCGCGGAGATCCCGAGGCGCGTCGGCATCTCACGCGCCTGGTCGACGACTTCCCGGACTCGCCGCTGGTCGACGTCGCGCAGCTACGACTCGGAGAGATCGCCTTCGAGAACGGCGACCACGACACCGCGTTGCCCCCGCTGCGCGTCGCCTCGCGTTCGTCGGATCCCGAGATCCAGGCCGTCGCCCTGTACCAACGGGCCTGGAGCGCGCACGTGACCGGCCGTGGCATCGAGTCCATCGACACCCTCCGCCGTCTGCTCGATCTGCACGCTGGTCCCGGAGCGCCGACGGCCTTCGACCTCGGGCCCGAGGCACGCGCGCTCTACCTGCGCACGTTGGCCCGCGCCGGTGGTGCTCCCGCCTTCCTGGCCGCCGTCGAGCGCAACGGCCCGCGCGACGACGACGTCGCGCTGCTGGACGATCTCTCGGCCCTGTTGTCCGATTACGCGTTGCTCGAGCAGGCCGCTGCGGTCGATCGACTCCTCCTGAGGCGTCATCCGCTCGCACCCGAAGCCTTCGGTGCGGCGCGACGATGGATCGCGAACACGGCGGCGACCGACGAAGACGAGGTCCTCGCCGTGGCCGGCCGGTTCGTACCCGGCGACGCATGGCACGAAGCACAGGTCGACGCCTCCCTCCGCGCCGAAGCCGCAACCTTCGCTCGTGACGTCATCGTCGGCGTGGCCAGCCGTCGACACGAAGCCGCCCGTGACGCCGCCGACGTCGCCGCGAAGTGGCAGGCCGCTCTCGAACTCCACCGACGATCGATCCACACCTGGCCGGACGATCGACGGAGCGTGAAGTGGCGAACCCTGGCCGGAGAGTGCGAACTCGCGCTCGGACGCCATGCCGCGGCCATCCACGACTTCGTCACGGCGGCCCGCGACACGAGCAGGACCGGCGACGATGCTGCGTGGCGCGCCGTGACCACCGCCGATGCTTGGTACCGGTCGAACCTCGAGGACGACCGCACCACCGGCCCGGACTCCCTCGCGCATCACTTCCTGGAGCTGGCCGACACCTTTCGGTCGCGCATCTCCGATCCAGAACGTGCCGTCGATCTCGACTGGCGCACCCTTCGACTCGAGGCCGCCCACGGTCGGGACGATCGCGTCGTCGTCCGTGCTCGCGACTTCGTCGAACGTCACCCCGACGATCCCCGCGTGGTCGAGGCGGCCCGCACCCGCGCCCAGGCGTTGTATCGAATGGAAGCCTACGATCGCGCGTCCTCGGCCTTCCGGTCGGCGGCCTCGACGGCGCGAGCCGCCGGACGCGATTCGCTCGCCCACGAACTCGGCGATTGGGCGCCCCATGCCTACGAACTCCACGTGGAGTCGGTCGAGGCCGACACCACGCGCGGACCGGCCACCGCCGCGAACCTGTGGCGGCAGCTGGCCATGCAGTGGCCCGAGACCGAACACGCCGAGCGAGCGCTGTACCGCAGCGGTGTGGCCCATGCGGCGGTCGGTCGGGACTCCCTGGCGATCGACGCATGGACGACGTTGATCGAGGCCCATTCCGACGCGGACCTCGTACCGGACGCCTACCGGAACGTCGCCCGCACCTACGAGGACAGCGGTGATCTGGGTGCGGCGGCACGTACCCTGGTCGCCTACGCGAACGCCTTCGCCGGCTCCGAGGACGCCGGCAACGCCTGGCTGCGGGCCGTCGACCTCCACGAGCGCCGCGGTGATCGTTCCAGCCGCGAACGTCTGCTCGACATCTACCTCGAACGTCATCCGAACGACCGGCAGACACTGCAAGCCGTCCGTGAACGCCGGGCTCGCGCAGAACTGGACGACGGAACCGCCGCGGACGCCGTCGATGCCTATCTCGAGTTCGCGGCCGCCCACCCCGGCCGGGCGTCCGACGAGCTGCTGGCGGCGATCGGGTTCCACCGGGCCGACTCGGGATGGAACGGGTTCGTGGCCGTCGAACTCACGCAACCGCTGCCCGCGTCGATCGCGCGGAAGCGCGACCGGCTGCAGGACCTGATCGCGGCCTACCGTGGCGTGATCGAGCGTGAGGTCGCGCCGTGGACGCAGGCCGCCACGCAGCGGCTGGGCGAGGCCCTCCTGCACATGGGCGACGCGATCCAGCAGAGCGAGCGCCCGGCCGGACTGCAGGGCGACGATCGACTCGCCTACGAGGACGTGCTCGAGGAGCAGGCATGGACCTTCCACGAGCGCGGCGAGTCGACGCTGCGGGAACTGCTCCTGCACCACGAGCCGGGCGCCGACCCTGCAGCGACCCCCTGGATCGCCCGCGCCCGGAGCACACTGTTCCCCCGGATCGCGCGGCGCTTCCTCCACCAACCCAGCTTCGAGTACCCGATCATCGACGAGACCACGAACGACGACGACCGCACCGGGTCCGCCACGACCGGGCACACCCGGAACGATTCTCGCTTCGAGGCACCGGACTTGCTCACCGAAGACCGGTAGTACGCCCGCACCACGGAATTCGTGATCGACCCCCGGAAGCCCGAGGACCTCCGACGACCATGAGACCGTTGCCGACCCTGATCCATCGACGATTCCGATCGCGGACGCGCTGGCTGGGCGCTTGCGGGATCGCGGTCGTGCTCGCGGGATGCGCCGGAGGCGGAGGTCCGGCTCCCACCACGGATCCCGAGGTGGCCCGCCGCGTCGCGATCGAGCGGGCGTTCGGCGAGGTGGCCGCCCGTCCAGGGGACGCCGACGCACGCTGGCGGCTGGCGCGTCTGCACGCCGAGGCGGGCACGCCCGAAACCGCGTTCGCTCACTGCGACACGGCCCTCGCACACGAGCCCGATCACGACGCGGCACTCTCGCTGTGGTCCAAACTCCTGTTCGACGCCGGGGAGCACGAGACCGCCATCGAGGGTCTCGAAGCAGCGCGGGCACGTCGCGGTTCGCTGCCCGAGGCCCTGCGCACCGGACTGGCGCTGCACTACGACGCGCTGGGTCGCTGGGAGGACAGCGCTCGTGAGTTCGAGAGCGTGCGGTCGGTCAACTCGGCCAAGGTGTATCACGTGCTGCGCAGCGACGAATTCCTCGATGCCTCGGAGCTGGCCGAACGTGCTCTGGCCGAGGACCCGGATTCCGCAGCCAGCCACAACAACTACGGCATCACCCTTCTCTACGCGGGCGAGGCGGAACGCGCGAAGGCCGCGTTCCTGCGCGCTCTCGCCCTCGACCCCGACCTGGCCGGCGCCATGTACAACCTCGCGATCGTCGAGACCTACTACTTCTTCGACGAAGCGGCCGGGCGTGACTGGTTCGGGGCGTACCGCGCCACCGGCGCCGTCGACGACCCCGACGGGCTGGCCGCGACCTTCGCCTGGGACGACGTCTCCCCCGCCGGAAGGCAGGTACGACGATGAAGGCGACCGTGATCGTACTGCTGACCGTCGTGGCCTCGAACGCCGTCGCCGACACATCCCGACGCGACCCCGGCGCAGAAGACCACGCAGCACGCCTCCCCGTGACGGCATCCGTCGACACGGTTTCCCACGACGCGGGCACCGTCGTGCTCGACGAGATCACGATCGAGGGAGAGATCGACGTCCCGCGTGTGCTGTTCATCTCCGCCCGCGATCATCTCCGCACAGTGGAACCGCTGACCGCGCTGTACCTGATCGATCCGATCGACCTGGGGCGCCGCGCCCCCGAGCTGGGACGGCTCACACCGCCGTCCGTGACACTGCGACCCGAAGACGAGCAAGTACAACAGGAGCGATGACACCATGGATGCTCTCGGACCCCTGGCCTCCTTCTTCGAAGGCGGCGGACCCTTCATGTTCGTGATCCTCGGCTGCGCCGTGCTGATCGTGGCGATCGTCCTGGAACGCACGTGGGTGATCGGCCGCGCCGGTGCTATGAATCGAACGCGGTTCGTGCGTGACGTCACGCGGATGGTGGCCAAGGGTGACGTCGCGGCCGCGACGGAACTCTGCCGGAAGGTGCAGAATCCCAGCGGTCGGGTGGCCTATGCGATCCTCTCGAGCGGAACACAGGACGAGGACAAGCTCAACAATGCTGCCGACGGCGCCGCCGTCGTCGTCCTCCCGGCCCTGGGCAAACGGCTGCCCCTCTTGAGTATGTTGGCCAACGTGGCCACTCTGCTCGGACTGCTGGGCACCATCTTCGGTCTGACGACGGCCTTCTCCGCAGTCGGGGCCGCCGACCCTGCGCAGCGCTCGGCCTTCCTGGCGAGCGGGATCTCACAGGCTCTCAACACGACCGCCTTCGGCCTGATGGTCGCCGTGCCCGCCATGGTGATCCACGGACTGCTCGTGGGGAAGGTCGAAGGCATCGTCGAACAGGTCGACGAGGTCAGTGTGAAGCTCGTGCGGGCGCTCACCGGGCGTCCGAGCACGATCTGACCCGCAGCCGGAGAAGACAGCATGCATCGCCGCCGTGGCTACCGGCAGCTGGTCGAGGGTGACCTCGACATCATGCCGCTCATGAACCTGTTCGTCGTGTTGATCCCGATGTTGTTGCTGTCGGCGGTCTTCGTCGAGATCAACGCCATCGATATGCACCTTCCGCCGTCCGGGGCGGAACGGTCCCGTGAGCGAGAGTCCCTGGACCTCGCCATCCGCCTCGAGCCGCAGCACTACGTCGTCGAGGGACGACACCTGAAGGCCCGTTCCGTGGAGCGCCGGGCGCCGCAGGCCGAGACCGAACTGCGCGCGCTGCTGAGGTCGATCCGCGATGCGAACCCCGACGAGAGATCCGTACGGATCGAGTCACGCGGTTCCACACGGTACCAGGATCTCGTGCGCGTCATGGACGTGGCACGCAGCACCGGCCTCGACGCGATCGCGCTCGCGCGTCATCCGGCCGTCGGTTCGCTGCGCGAAGCTCGCTGACTCCCGAGAGAGGATCCGATCATGCGCCTGCGCGCGCGACGACATCGCCGCAACCTGCGCCCGCCCGAAGGGCTGAGGATCACGTCGATGATGGACATCCTGACGGTCCTGCTGCTGTTCCTCCTCAAGAGCTTCGTGGCCGAGGGCGAAGCGGTCACGCCTGCTCCCGGCGTGGAACTACCGCGTAGTGAGAGCGAGGACCGCCCGCCGGCGAGTCTGGTGATCGCGATCACCGACGACGCGATCAACCTGGGGGAGGAAACGGTCGCCGTGCTCGACGGCAGCGTGGACGGGGGCCTCGGCGGGGACCTCTACATCGAGGCCCTGGGCTCCGGTCTGGAGCGGGCACGGGAGCGCCAGCAACGTATCGCCGAACGACGCGGCCACCTCGACGAGTGGGCAGGACGGATCACCATCCAGGGTGATCGTGACATGAGCTTCTCGGTTCTCCAGCGCGTCATGTACACCTGCGATCGAAGCGGCTTCGACGATCTGGCACTGGCCGTCCTTCAGGGTTGAGGGAGGACACCATGACCTTCGCCGTCCACCCCGTCCCGTCCGCCTACCGCCAGCCGCTGCTGGGCCGGCCCGACCCCCGGTTCCGGCGCGCACTCACCATTGCCGTCGCCCTCGGCGCGCTCTTCCTGGGGCTCGTCCGGTTGGCGCCCGCTCCGCAGACACGCGAGGCCGAGGTCGAGGAGCTTCCCGAGCGCCTGGCACGACTGATCCTCGAGGAACCCCGACGCCCCACCCCGGCCCCGGCCGGCCCGTCGACGCCCGAGCCGAAGGCCGAAACGGCTCCGCCCGAAGCCGTGGCCCCCACCACCGAGGCGGTCGAGGATCCGACTCCGGAAGCTCCGGCAAAGCCGGAACGCCGCGTCCGTCCCTCGCGCGAGGCACCGACACCGGAAGCGCCGCCCGAGCGCGGCACCGCGGGGCGTGCGCGCGCCCGCACGGAGGTCGAACAGCAACTCGCTGCCGTGACCGAGGAGGTCGACGACGCTCTCGCGAGCCTGTCGTCGTCCCTGCCCACGGCGTCTTCGAGCGGGAACGCCTCCGAGCCGGTGTCGCGCCGGCGTGGAGGGCGGGTGCGAGCGGGCCGCGGGGCCGGCGCGGCCACCGTGAGATCCACCGCCACCGCCACCGACCTCCGTCGGGGCGGGTTGAACGCCGAGCAGGTCGACCTGAGTGGATTCGGTGATCTCGACCTGGCGGGCGTCACCGGCCGCAGGGAGTCGGCGGCGACCCCGACCGCCCAGCCGACCGGCGACCGCAGCGCGCGCTCGCTCATGGACACCGTGCGCCGCTACGCACCCGGAATCCGGTTCTGCTACGACACCGCGCTCGAGTCCGATCCCGACCTCCGCGGCAAGATGGTCTTCCGGATCACCGTCGCCGCCGACGGCGGCGTGACCTCGGCCGAAGTCGTCGACGACTCGCTGCGCAGTGCCGACGTCCGGTCCTGCGCTCTGTCCCAGATCCGGTCGTGGCGCTTCGCGACGGCGAGCAAGGCCTCGACCTTCGATGCGCCCTTCGTGTTCCGACCGGACGAGTGACGGCCGCGCCCACGACCCGTCAGCGAGTCAGCGGCCACACCTCGAGGATCAGGAACAGGCCCACGGCGACCGCGAGGATCGACAGAGGAGCGCCCAAACGCGCGTAGTCGGAGAACTTGTACCCGCCGGGTCCGAGGACCAGCACGTTGCACTGGTGGCCGATGGGGGTCAGGAAACAGCAGCTCGCCCCCACGGCCACGGCCATGAGGAAGGTGTCGGGCGACACCTCGAGATCCACCGCCAGGGCATAGGCGATCGGCGCCATCATCACGGCAGTGGCCGCGTTGTTCACCACGTTCGAGATCAGCATGGTCACGACCATCATGGCGCCCACGATGGCCCAGGGGGGCCAGTCGAGCGTGAACGACACCAGGCCTCGTGCCACCAGTTGCGCCGCGCCGGTGTACTCGAGGGCCGAACCCAGACAGATGGTCGATCCCAACAACACGATCACCGGCCAGTCGACCGCCGTGTAGGCCTGTTTCACCGAGACCACGCCCGTCAGCACGAGCAGGAGGGCGGCGGTGAGAAAGGTCAGCCCCAGCGGCAGGACCCGGGCGGCCACGAGCGCGATCGCCGTGCCGAAGATCGCCATGGTCAGGACGAGCTTGGGCAACGACGGCAACGGGTGCTCGTGGTCGACGAGGGTGACCACCTTGAACTCCTGCATCATGTCCTGGAAGGACTCACGCCGTACCTGCACCAGCAACACGTCACCGGCCTGGAATCGGACGTCGGCCAGTCGCCGCACGATACGGGCACCCCGGCGCGAGATCGCGAGCAGGTTCACGCCGAAGCGCCAGCGCATGCGCAGACCACGCGCCGTCCGCCCGACCAGCGGCGATCCCCGCGCGATCACCACCTCCTGCAACTCGACGTCCTCACCCCCCATCTCCTCCACCACGACCTCGCGGCGCTCGTGCTCGAGGTCGAAGCCGGTGCGCGCCAGCATCTCGCGCAGCGGAAGTCCCGCGGCCTCGACCAGCAGGATGTCCTCGGCCAGGATCAGTTCGTGCGGCAGCGGCGCGGGCACCCGCCGGTCCCCGCGCACCAGACCCACGACGTTCACGTCGAGACCGAGCTCCTGCATGTCACGCAACGGGCGCCCGGCGAAGGGGCTCTCACGGGGAACGAAGACCTCGGAGAAGTAGTGCTCCATCTGCATGAGGCGCTCGATCGACACCGAGCCGCGCCGCGCCGGCAGGATTCGCCAGCCGACGGTCGCCAGGAACAGGATCCCGACGAAGGCGACGCCCAGACCCACCGGCGTGTAGTCGAACAGGCCGAAGGGCTCGCCCATGTGTTCCTGGCGGAAGGTGCTGACGAGGATGTTCGGCGGGGTGCCGATGAGGGTGACCAGGCCACCGAGCAACGACGCGAAGGCCAAAGGCATGAGCAGCGACGACGCCAGGCGCCGCATCTCACGGGCCATGTGCACCGTCACGGGCAGGAAGACCGCCAGCGCTCCGGTATTGTTCATGAACGTCGAGAAGAATCCGACGGTGCCGGTCAACGCCAGGACCTGGCCCGTGAACCCCTTCGCCTTGAGCATGAGCGCCGCGAAGGGTTCGGTCGTTCCGGCCGCCCGCAACCC
>Ga0102943_1000007_pt1 | contig 151018 bp, 135 predicted proteins | sample SalPonC_black_MG_FD_78174 | JGI IMG/M metagenome (GOLD analysis project Ga0102943, IMG submission 78174) | Salt pond soil microbial communities from South San Francisco under conditions of wetland restoration - Salt Pond MetaG... | ecosystem: Environmental > Aquatic > Marine > Intertidal zone...
AAATCTGCCAGTGAAATCTGCCAGGGAGGGCGGATGGGACTCGCGACGCTCCATAGCCGGGCCCAGAACGGCCTCGAAGCGCCCCCGGTAACCGTCGAGGTGCACCTGTCCGGCGGGCTGCCCCGCTTTTCCATCGTCGGCCTGGCCGAGGTCGCCGTGCGTGAAGCCCGCGACCGGGTCCGCGGCGCCATCCTGGAGAGCGACTTCGAGTTCCCCCAGAGCCGCATCACCGTCAATCTCGCCCCGGCGGACCTGCCAAAGTCTGGCGGCCGCTTCGATCTCCCGATTGCGCTCGGCATTCTCGCCGCCCGCAGGCACATACCGCACCGCGCCCTCGGCAATTGCGAGTTCTACGGTGAACTCGGCCTCAACGGCGAGCTGCGGGCCGTGCCGGGGGTTCTGCCTGCCGCAGTCCGTGCCGCGGCCGCCGGCCGGGCGCTGGTGGTGCCCGCGGCCGTCGCGCGGGAGGCGGCGCTGATCCGCGGGGCCACCGTGTTCGCCGCGTCGAGTCTGACCGAAGTCGTCGCCCATCTGCGCGGCAAACCGCGGCTGCCGGCCCTGGAGACGGGCCTGCCGCCGCTGGCGGAAAGCGCCTGGGAGGACCTGGCGGAGGTCATCGGGCAGTCGCGGGCGCGCCGGGCGCTGGAGGTGGCCGCGGCCGGCGGCCATCACCTGCTGCTGGTCGGCCCGCCGGGCACCGGCAAGAGCATGCTGGCCTCCCGGTTGCCGGGCCTGCTGCCGCCGCTATCCGAGGAGGAGGCACTGGAGACCGCAGCCGTCGACTCCGTCGCGGGCCGCTCCTTCGACGGACAACACTGGGGCCGGCGACCCTACCGGGCGCCGCACCACACCGCCTCCGCACCCGCACTGGTGGGCGGCGGCAGCACGCCGATGCCGGGCGAGATCTCCCGGGCCCACAACGGGGTCCTGTTCCTGGACGAGCTGCCGGAGTTCCAGCGCCCGGTGCTGGAGGTGCTCCGCGAGCCGATCGAGCGGGGCCACATCACCATATCCCGTGCCCGGCGCCAGACCGATTTTCCTGCGCGCTTCCAGCTCGTCGCCGCCATGAATCCCTGCCCCTGCGGCTATCGCGGCGATCCCCGCCACGAGTGCCGCTGCACTCCCGGTCAGATCGCGATGTACCGCAGCCGCATCTCCGGGCCCTTCCTCGACCGCATCGACATCGGCGTGGAGGTTGCCCGGCTGCCGTCGGAGGTGCTGCGTTCGGGTCAATCCTCGGGCGAGTCCACCGCGGCGGTGGCCGCGCGGGTCGCAGCGGCGCGACGGCGCCAGATCGCGCGGGCCGGCAAGCTGAATGCCGCACTGGGCGGCCGCGAGCTCGCGGCTCACGCGCCGCTGGACGATGCCTGCCGCAGGCTGCTGGCGGCCGCCGCCGACCGCATGGCGCTGTCGATGCGTGCCTGCCATCGGGTCATCCGGGTGGCCCGCAGCATCGCGGACGTGGCCGGCAGCGAGGCGATCGGCACCGATCACCTCGCCGAGGCCGTGAGTTTCAGGAACAGTATTACGGGTGCCGCGGGGATGCGCACCCGGCCGACCGGTACCTAGCGGCTTTCTTCCACCATGTAGTCGACCGCGGCGATCACCTCATCATCGGAGAGGTCGGTGCGCCCTCCCTTGGGCGGCATGTAGCCGGCATCGCCCTGGAAGCCGTTGAGGGAATGGTCGTAGAGCGTCTCCATGCCCTTGGCGATGCGCGCCTCCCAGACGGAGGCATCGCCGACTACCGGAGCGCCAGCCACGCCGGCGCCGTGGCACGCGATGCAAGCCTGGTTGTAGACCTGGGGGCCCGACAGCGTGGCCGCCACCGGTTCCGGCGTCGGCACCGTCTCGGCCTCGGCCCGTGCTGCGGCTTCCTCGCCCGGCATCACCACTTCGCCGATGGGCGCGATGCGCTGCTTGACCTCGGCCTGGAACATGGCCTCCGACTCGGCCCCGGGCGTGCGGTCCGTGATGGACTCCGCGAGCAGGTAGATACCGACCGCCACGGCGATCAGGATGCCGAGAATCAGCATGAAGATGTCGAAGAAGCGACGGTCGTGCGTGCTCAAGAGATCACTCCAGTATCGAGGTGCCGGGAATGCGCCGGCGCCGGGCTTCGGACAGGGGGCTCACCAGCCCTCCATTATACCGGTGGCGGCCGCTTTTCGCAGTGTTGGACCGGGCGAGGCCGGACCGGTATCATTGCCGCCCCTTCGACAAGGCGCCCGTAGCTCAGCTGGATAGAGCGCTGCCCTCCGAAGGCAGAGGTCGCAGGTTCGAATCCTGCCGGGCGCGCCAATTCTCTCTTTTTATTTCAATACCTTACGAGCGGCCCTCCTGTACCGCCGTTTCGAGTTTCTCCGATTGTGGGAGATTTGTGGCCGTAATCCGCGCACGTGGGTTCCGCCTTGTTCCGGACAGATGGTTAACACTCTCTCCGGGACTAACGACCTGGAGTCGGGTTCCACCCGGAGTTCGCGAGAACCCGGAGATTTCCACAGCATTTCCAGAAGATGCTCTGTCGCCACGCGCGGCCGCACGCGGTAAAACTACCCCCGTGAACCGCAGCAACCGCTATTTCTCGGCCGAGCCCCATCTGATCCGGCGCTGGAACGGTCTGGCCCTGCTCGTGGTGCCGGCCGAGCGGCGAGTGAGCCACGTACCCGTGGGCACGCTCGCGAGTGTGCTGTGGCGTTTCCCGGGAATCGAGGTCTTCGATATACGGGGCAATCGACTAGGAAGATTCCCTCCCGAGGCGTCCGCCAGCGCCGAGGGGGATGCTGACGACGCCTGACGGGAAGTGGCGCTCGTTCGTTCGCCCCCGATGATCACGCCGCTCGGTCTATCGAGCCCTCCGCCCAGGCAGGCGTGACCGTTTCCTGCCCGCGAAGCTGCTATAAGGGGCAGGATCCTGACGCGGGGGCCCCGCATGACCGACGACCAGGAACGCTGGCAGCGCATCAATGCCTTGCTCGAATCCGCTCTCGAACGCGACGAGTCGGAGCGCGATGCGTGGCTGCGCGAGGCCTGTGAGGGCGACACCGCGCTGTACGAGGAGGTCGCGCAGCTGCTCGCTTTCGACGGGGAGCAGACCGAGGACATCGGCAGCGCCATCCGCGAGGTGGCCGGCTCGCTGGATCCGGATCTTGCCGCCCCCATGGACGGACGCCGGATCGGGGCGTGGCGTATCCGCCGCAAGATCGCCGACGGCGGCATGGGCTCGGTCTACCTGGCGCACCGGGTCGACGCGGACTTCGAACAGACGGCAGCGATAAAGCTGCTGCCGCCCCATCGCCTGGATCCGGCCGCGACCGCCCGCTTTGTCGAAGAGCGCCGCATCCTCGCCTCGCTGGAACACCCCAACATCGCGCGCCTGATCGACGGCGGCATGCTGGACGACGGCGTGCCCTACATCGCCATGGAGTACGTGGACGGTGTCAGCATCGAGCACTACTGCCGCGATAACGGGCTGGGCAACGAGGCGATACTGCGGCTGCTGCTGAAGGTCTGCGAGGCCGCACAGTACGCCCACCGCAAGCTCGTGATCCACCGCGACATCAAGCCGAGCAACATTCTCATCGACCGCCAGGGCGTGCCGAAGCTCGTCGACTTCGGCATCGCGAAGCTGCTGGCCGAGGACGCCACCGGCAACGATCTCACCCGGGCCGATCAGCGCATCATGACGCCGCTGTACGCGAGCCCCGAGCAGATCGCCGGCCAGCCGATCACCACCGCCGCGGACGTCTACGGCCTCGGGCTGCTCGCCTATCGGCTGCTGACCGGGAGGATGCCGTACACCGAGACGTCGGAGCGGCCCGCGGACGTCGCGCGCGCCATCCTGTACACGCCGGCGGAGCGGCCCAGTGCGGCCGTGACCTCCGAGCGCCCCCGCGAGGCCGAGGCCCCGACGGGCGGCCGCAGCGAGCGCTGGGTGGAGCGGCAGCGCCGCGCGCTGAAGGGCGATCTGGACGTCATCCTGCTGAAGGCCCTGCGCAAGGAGCCGGAGCGCCGCTACGAATCGGTGTCCGCGTTCGCCGACGACCTGCGGCGCTACCTGGCGAACATGCCCGTGCAGGCGCGGCCCGACAGTTTCGGTTACGTGGCCGGCAAGTTCCTGCGCCGCCACCGGCTGCCGGTGGGCATCGCCGCCGCTTTGCTCGCGGCCGTGGTGGGGCTCACGAGCTTCTACACGGCACAGCTTGCCGCCGAGCGGACGACGGCCCAGCAGACGGCCGATTTCCTGGTCTCTCTGCTCGACGCCCGCAACCCCTACCGCGGTCAGGACGGCACGGTCACCCTCGACCACATCGTCCGGCGGGGCGCCGAGCGCATCCGCGACGATGCCGACCTCGCCCCGCGGGTGCAGGGGCGGCTCCTCACGACCATCGCCGACGTCTACTCGTCGATCGGGCGCACGGAGGAGGCCGGCACGCTGATCGACGAGGCGCTGACGCTCCTGGCAGCAGGGCTCCCGGCCGACCACCCGGACCTGGCGATGACGCTGTACGTGCAGGGCAAGATCCTGCGCATCACCGGTGACTACGAGGCCGCCCGGGCGTCGCTGGAGCGCTCCCTCGCGATACGTGAGCGCGAACGGGGCAGCGTCTCGATGCCCGTGGCGCAGGTGGCGAGCATGCTCTCGGCCGTGGCGAATGCGCAGGGCGACAACGAGACGATGTGCCGCTGGGCACAGCGCTCCTACGACATACGCCACGCGCTGCTGGATGCCGACGATCCCTCACTCGCGCCGGGCATCAACTCGCTGGCCTTGTGTCACTGGCAGCGCGGCGAGTTGCAGCAGGCGGCCGGGTTCTACCGGGAGATCCTGCGCATCCAGAAGGCACAGCCTGCGCCGAACGACGCGGCCATCTCCAGCACACTGCACAATACCGGTCTCGTCTTCTACGAGATGGGCGACTACCGCAAGGCGGCGGAGACCTACGAGGAGTCCATCGAGCGACGCGTCCGGAGCGTCGGCAGCGCCGACGCTGTCCTGCCGCTGACCCTCTACTCGCTGGCGACCACCCGCAACCAGCTCGGCGAGTTCGTTGCAGCCCGCGAGACCTTCGAACGGCAGATTCTGCTGCAGGTGGCGGCGGTCGGCGCGGATCACCCGGAACTCGCCTTCTCTCTGACCGGTTACGGCTTCCTTCTGGAGGAGATGGGCGAGCTGGATCTCGCCGCGAAGGTGCTCGAGCGCGCCGCTGCCATCCAGCAAGCCGCACTCGAGCCCGACAACCCGGATCTGGCGCCCACACTCATCGCCAGCGGTAACGTGGCGCTGAAGCGTGGCCGCCTCGGCGAGGGCCGGGCGCTGATGGAGCGCGCGCTCGCGATCCGTATCGCCGCGCTGGGCGAGAAGCATCCGAGCACCTGGCGTTCGCGCACCGCGGTGGCGCGGGCGGCATTCGCCGCCGGGGACTACGCCGACGCCCGCGAGTGGCTGCAGTCGGTGGTCGACGGGAAGAATGCGCTGGGCCGGCCCGAGCACCCGTACGTTGCCGAGGCCCTCGGCTGGCTCGGCAGGACCGAACTCGCCGCCGGTGATGCCCCCGCCGCCGTCACCCTGCTCGAGCGCGCTCTGGAGCTCGAGCGCCGGCAGCTCGACGATGATCACCTCGGCATCCTGGAGCTGAAGCTCGCTCTCGCCGAGGCGCTGGCCGGTGCCGGCCGGGTCGCAGAGGCAGCAGATCTGCGCGAGGGCGCCGGCCGGGCGCGGGAAGAGATCCTCGAGGCCTGGCGGCGGGCCTTCGCCGAACGGGTGGACGTGCTGGCGGCGCTGGACGGCCGCCAGGCCTCCGGCGGCGTGCCCCGGAGTCCCGCCGACCCTTCGTGATCGTTTTTCCCTCCGTTTCCTGCTTTACAGGATAAGGGGCGGTCTGCCGCCCCGATCCGGCGGCGCGGAAGACGCCGCCGACCGACAACGGTAGGGAGAGCGTAGCGATGAAAACAACAATAAACAGGATGGCCGTCTGCCTCGCGGCCTGGTCACTGGCCGCGACGGCCTGGGCGGATCCCGCCCTCTACGACCCGGGATCATTCGGCTTCGAGAGCGAGGACCAGAGTATGTGGGGCCCGGGCGAGGCGTTCCAGCTGGACGAGGACTATTTCTTCGGCCTGGAATGGGACGAGAGCACTTCGTTCGGCAGTATCAACAATTTCCCCGGCACCGGCGGGACGATTACCAATCCGCTCTACACAACCTGGTCCCTGGCGCTGAGCGCCTGTACCGCGACCTCGCTGTCCCGCGATACCTGCATCAATGGCGCAATCGGTATCCCGGGTATCGGTGACGCGCCGTCCCGGACCATCTCGAATCCGGTCCCCGCCGTGCCCGTCGGCGCCGAGGTCACCCTGGCGACGGACGGCAGGGTCGGCTTCGAGTTCGGCGTCACCATCGACAGCGGTTCCGTCGACGCGGCCGTGGGCTTCGACAACGTGACGGCGACGATCCCGGATGCTATCGAAGCTGGCGCGAACGGCGGGCTGGTGAACCTGAACCCGACCGCCGACCTCACCGGAGACGACCTCACCAGCCAGTTCCCGACCATCGTGCTCACCTCGGGTCTCGTGTTCGACATCTACGCCGGCATCAGCGGCGAGGCCTGCATCGGCGGCTGCGTCCCAATCAATGCCAGCATGAACGTGGACCCCGACCTGCCCATCGTCTCGTTCAACGAGGACGGCGAGGGCGGCATCGAGTGGTTCGGCGGCGATCCGCTGCTGGAGGCGGTGCTCGGCGCCGGCGGCGTCTCGCTGCCGACCGGACTGCCGGCCGAGGACATCCCGCTGGCCGGAGGACTCGGGGAGGTGGATCTGTTCCTGCCTCAGCCGAACGCCAGCTACGACGGCACCGACGGCACGAGCCTGTTCGCCAGCGGCCAGGACGATCTCATCAACCTGACGCTCGACTTCGACAACCTGGTCTCCCTCGTCGCCACCCAGGGCGCCACCCAGAACCTGTACGGCGGCTCGCTGGACCTGGGCTTCGGCTCCGCCAGCTGGGACTTCGTCGACGTGGACTTCGGCCCCGCGCTGGACCTGCGCCAGGAGTTCACGCTGACGCCCACGCTGATGGTGGACCTCGCCTTCTCGCGGCCGGTGGACTACCTGGGCCAGATGGTGGACTTCGTCGGCGGGCTCGAATGGAATGCGTTGCCGGACTTCATGTTCGGACTCGGCGAGACGCTGGTGACGCCCACCTTCTATCTCGGCTACGAAGGCCAGCGCAACGTCGCCGGCTTCATGAACGAGCTTCTGCTGGACATCAACGGACTGCTGGAAATCGACCTGCTGACTTTCGGTATCTCCATCGGCAAGGACCTGGGTTTCCTCGGCGACTACAGGTTCAATCGTTCCTGGGGCCTCGGCTCGCTGGTGGAGGAGTTCGATATCGGCCGCCTGTCGCTGTTCGATCTCGACTTCGGGCTGGGCGGTTTCAGTGAGTACCAGGCTTCTGCGTTCAGCGTCCGCGTCGGCGAGGCCACGGCCGTGTCCGAGCCCGGTTCTCTCGGCCTGCTGTTGCTGGGCCTGCTGCTCCTGGCCGTCGCCGCCAGGCGCCGGCGGTCCGCGGCGGAACCGGCCACTTTTTCTGCAAGCGGAGGAGCACTGGCATGAAACTCGCAATTCTGTATCTGTCGCTGGGGCTCCTCGCCGCGGGGCCGGCCTTCGCCGGCGACGGCGAGGCACGTCACGCCGTGCGCGGCGCCGGCGTCGTCGACTGCGCGACCTTCCTCGCCGAAAAAGGGGCGGCTTCGGACGCGTACGTGATGATGGGGGGCTGGATCGACGGCTACATCACCGCCTACAACCAGCTCTCCGAGTCCACCTACGACATCACCACGTTCCAGTCCACGGAGCTGCTGGTCACGGTCATCGAGGGGCACTGCGAGGACAACCCGGAACACCGTCTGTTCACCGTGGTGAGTTCCATCGCGGAACAGCTGCGCGACCAGCGTCTGCGCGAGGCCTCGCCGATCCTCAACGTGCGCGTGGACGGGAAGGCGACGAGGCTGTACCGGGAGACGGTCGCCCGCATGCAGGCCCGCCTGGGCGAGGGCGGGCACTACGACGGGCCGGCCTCCGGCAACTATGACGCCGCGACCCTGGAGGCCGTGCAGTCCTACCAGGCAAGCATCGGCTACGAGCCCACGGGTTTCCCGGACCAGGCGACCCTGTGGAAGCTGTTCGCGGGCACGGACTCCTGAGCGGCTGAACAGACCGGTGCGGCGGGGGCCTCCCGCTGCGCCGGTTTTCTGGCACGGGCGCGGAGCTCGCGCTACGGTGACGGCATGCAGCCAGCCGGAGCACCCCGCCATGATTTTCGTCTTCGAGGTCCACATCAAGCCCCATTACACCGCCGAGCAGTACGCCGACGCCTGGGTGCGCGCCAGCCGCATCATCCAGCGGGCGACCGGCGCTCGCGGTACACGCCTGCACAGGAAGATCGACGACCCGCACATGCTGCTCGCCATCGCCAGCTGGGAGTCCAAGGAAGCGCGGGACGCGATGGAGTCCACGCCGAACGAGCGGGTGCAGGAGATCATTGCGGCGGAGGCCGAACACGTGGACATCCGCGTGGTCGGCGAGTTCGAGGACCCGGAGTGGGTCGTGGAGCCGCCGGCCGGGCCTGACTGACGGAGTATTGTCGGGCTAGCGTCAGAGTGCTGCCTCACAGTGCAGCGAGGCTCGCCTCGCGCAGCCCGCCCAGCCACTCGTAGATATCCAGCTCGGTGAGTCCCGCGCCCTCGATCAGGGCGATGGCCTGTTCGGCCCGGGCGAGCGCGGTGGCCGCATCGCCGGCGTCCAGGTCCAGCTTCGCCAGCCGATGCATCGCGTTCCAGACTTCCCGATGCGACTCGCCGAAGGCCTGCACGCGGATGTCGAGGGCCCGCTGCAGGTGTTCGCGGGCCGCGGCGGGGTCGCCCCTGTCGGTATGGATCAGACCCAGGGTGTAGTGGGCATTCGAGGTCAGCGTGTGATCGGTGCCGTACTCGTCCCGGAATATCGCCAGCGCCTGCTGCGCGCTCTGCTGCGCCTCGTCGAGACGCCCGAGCCGCCGATAGACGTCGGCGAGCTGGTCGAGCGCGCGGGCGTAGCGCGAGTGCGTGGGCCCGGCCGCGGTGGTGCGCCAGATGGCCGCCGCCTCCAGCGCATGGTTGAGAGCCTGCTCCAGATTACCCCGCTGGAGTTCGATGCTGCCGAGCAGGTTGAGGTCGAAGGCCACGTCCACGTGGTCGTCGCCCTTGGTCCTGCGGTCGATCTCCAGACCGCGGTTGGCGTATTCCAGGGCGTCTTCGTAGCGGTTCATGTTGGCATAGAGCGCGCCCAGGTTGACGTAGGCGGTGGCGGTGTCCGGGTGGTCCTCGCCGAGCACCCGGCGGCGTATTTCCAGGGATTCCCGATAGACTCCCTCGGCCTCGTCGAAGCGGGACAGGGTGGAGTAGACGATGCCCAGGTGATTGAGCGTCGTGCCGCGCAGGTCGCTGTCGCGCCACTCCGGGGCATCCAGTACGGCCAGGGCGCGGCGGTAGTAGCCGATGGAACCCTCGTAGTCGTCCAGGTAGTAGGTAATCGTGCCGAGCAGGTTCAGGGAGCGTGCCATCTCCGGGATGTCGCCGCCGGCGGCCGAGCGTTGCAGCGCGAGCGCCTCCTCGGCGAGCTGCCGTGCGGCGGACCAGTCCTCGCGGCGGTAGTGCAGCCAGGAGAGTTCGTTGAGGGAATCGATGAGGCGGCGGTCCTGCGGCTCCAGCACCTCGCGGTTCAGCAGGACGGCCTCTTCCATGAGTTCCCTGGCGTCGTCGTACAGACCGAGGCGCTCGTAGACCCGGCCCATGGTCTGCAGCATGCGCGCGCGCACGTCGTCCTCGTCCGTGAGCTCCTCGCGGATGCGCTCGGCGCCCCGGTCCAGGATCTCCCTGGCCGTCACCGTCTCTCCCCGGGCGGTGGCCGGGTCCGACACCTCGAACAGATCCACCAGGAACTCGGTCGTGTTCTCGGCCACCTGGCGCTCTCGCACCGCGGTATCCCGTTCCTCGGCGAGCTGTTGGGTGTAGAACACCGTTTGTGCGGCGATGCCGCCGACGACGATGACGACCGCCGCCGCTGCCGCGCGATGGCGGCGCAGGAACTTCCCCGTGCGATAGGTCCAGCCGTCGCCCCGCGCGCGCACCGGCTGATCGGCCCGGTAATTGCGGATGTCGTCCGCGAGTTCCTTGACCGTGGCGTAGCGGCGCTGCGGGTCCTTGCGCAGCGCCATCATGATCACGTTGTCCAGGTCGCCCCTGAGGCGGCTGGCCCGCTCCGGCTTGCCTGCCGCCGCCGCGGCCCGGCTCGGCAGGACCGGTTCGGTGTGGCAGACGATGTCGCGGATCTCGGGAGACGTGCGGGAGCCCAGATCGAAGGGCAGCGCATCGGCCATGAGCCGATACAGGATCATGCCGAGGCCGTAAACGTCGGTGGCGGTGGTGACCGGCTGGCCGCTCAGCTGCTCGGGGCTCGCATACTCCGGGGTCATGATGCGCGCCTCGGCTCGGGTCAGCGGCTCGGTGTCCGCCGGGTCCAGCAGTTTGGCGATGCCGAAGTCGAGCAGTTTCGGCACGCCGTCCCCGCCCACCAGGATGTTCGAGGGCTTGATGTCCCGATGGACCACGAGTTTGCGGTGGGCGTACTGCACCGCGTCGCAGATGGCGAGGAAGAGGTCGAGACGCCGGTCGAGCGAACGCGTGGCCGCGTAGCCGACGATGGAGACGCCGTCCACGTACTCCATGACGATGTACGGCACGCCGGCCCCGGTGCGCCCGCCGTCCAGCAGGCGGGCGATGTTCGGGTGCTCGAGGTTGGCCAGGATCTGCCGCTCCACGCGGAAGCGTTCGATCACCTGCGGGCTGGCGCGCAGCCAGTTGGCCATCTTGATGGCGACGCGCTGTTCGAACTCGTCGTCGGCGCGCTCGGCGAGATAGACCTGGCCCATCCCGCCTTCGCCGATGACGTCGAGCAGGCGGTACGGTCCGATGCGCTCGCCGGCGACGGAGCCGCCCCACCAGCCCGACGACGCGCTGCCGGCGACGTCGCCGACGATGTCACCAAGGGCTTCCGTCGCGCCGCCTGAGGTCTCCAGGAGGGCGATTATCTCCGCGGCCAGCGCCTCGTCACCGGCGCAGGCCTCGCGCACGAACTCCGAGCGTTCGGGTTCGGGGCGGTCGAGCGCCTCGCGGTAGATTTCCCTGATTTGGAGCCAGCGTCCGCGTTCCATCCCGATCCTCCGTCCTACTTGCCCTTCAGGCCGAACCGCGGCCGCCAGATGGCGAGTATGACGTTCGCCGTGAACAGCGCGAGCAGTATCCACCAGGCGCCCCACTCGTCGCTGACGAGTCCGGCGAGCTCGGCCGGAGCGATCTCGCCGGCCAGCGCCTTCTCGCTCAGTCTGGCCGCCTGCTGGGCCGGGCCGTCGATGGCCAGCAGCGTGGCTTCGAACACGAGGATGCCGGCCAGCGCCTTGGCCCATACCCAGGGCGCCTCGGCGAAGGGGAAGTGCGCGGCGATGGCCAGCAGTCCGCTCAGCACGACGATGAGCATGGACGGCAGGATCAGCCACTTGGAGAGCATGGCCAGGCTCTCGCGCATCGCGGCATAGGCCTCCAGCGACTCGACCGGCGGCGCGGTCGCGAGCACGAGCATGTAGGCGGCCAGTCCGCCGGTGATGCCGATGGTGCTCATCGTGTGCAGGAATTTCAGCAGGCGGCGCATGGCCTCTCCGAACCGCAGTGTGCCGTGGCGCATGATATTCTGCCGGCCCGAACATCGCAGCAACAGACCGGTTGGACAGAGGATCATGGACACCGCGAGAACAACGGAATTCGTCGACTCCGTCTGGGACGCCGAGATCGTCCCTTCGCTGGAGGACTACATCACCATCCCCGCCCTGTCGCCCCTGTTCGATCCCGAGTGGCGGGCGAACGGCCACATCGACCGGGCCATGGATCACATCGCCGACTGGTGTGCGGCCCGGAACATCGAGGGGATGACCTGGGAGATCGTGCGGCTGGAAGGCAGGACGCCGCTCCTCTACATGGAGATTCCGGGCGCCACGGAGGAGACCGTTCTCCTGTACGGGCACATGGACAAGCAGCCGCCGTTCACCGGCTGGCGCGACGACCTCGGGCCCTGGAAGCCGGTGATCGAGGACGGCAAACTCTACGGGCGCGGCGGCGCCGACGACGGCTACGCCGCCTACGGCTCGCTGGCTGCCATCGAGGCGCTGCAGCGCCAGGGTATCCCCCATCCCCGCTGCATCGTGCTCATCGAGGGCTCGGAGGAGAGCGGCAGCCCTGACCTGCCCGCCTATCTCGATCACCTGAGCGAGCGCATCGGCACGCCGGGCCTGATCGTGTGCCTGGATTCCGGCGCCGGCAATTACGACCAGCTCTGGGTGACCACCTCGCTGCGCGGCATCGTCGTGGGCGACCTGCGGGTGGACGTGCTCACCGAAGGGGTGCACTCGGGCATGGCCAGCGGCATCGTGCCGTCCAGCTTCCGCATCGCCCGCGCGTTGCTGGGACGCATCGAGGACGCGGAGAGCGGCGTGATAAACGTGCCCGAGTTCCTGGCGGAGCCCGAAGGCGAGCGACTGGAGCAGGTGCGCCGCGCCGCCGAGGTGCTCGGCGACGAGGTCTGGCGGGGCTTTCCCTATGCGGACGGCACGGGTCCGGTCACCGACGACGTCGCCGAACTGGTGCTGAACAATACCTGGCGCCCGGCGCTGTCCGTGGTTGGCGCGCACGGCTTCCCCGAGGCCGCCAGCGCGGGCAACGTGCTGCGCACCCATACCACGCTGAAGCTGTCGCTGCGCCTGCCGCCAACGGTCGATGCGCCGACGGCGGCCCGGCGGCTGAAGGAGATCCTGGAGGCGGATCCGCCGCACGGCGCGAAAGTGGCCTTCGACATCGAGGGGCCCGGCAGCGGCTGGGCCGCGCCGGTGCCGGCGCCCTGGCTCGCACGCAGCCTGGAGGCCGCCTCCGAGGCCTTCTTCGGCCGGCCCGTCTGTTACCGGGGCGAAGGGGGCTCCATCCCGTTCATGAACATGCTAGGCGAGAAATACCCCGAGACCCAGTTCCTGGTGACCGGCGTGCTCGGCCCCCGGTCCAACGCTCACGGGCCGAACGAGTTCCTCCACATCGCCACCGGCAAGCGGCTCACGGCCTGCGTCGCCAGGGTGCTGGCCGATTACGCGGCCGAGCACGCCGCGCCGGACGAGCGCGCGGCCTAGCGAATGCCGGCGCGCCCCGGGCCATCGACGCCGCGGCGGGGACGCGCCGCGGCCCTGATCCTCGCTGTGGCCGGCTGCGCGGCCGTCGCGGCGCAGCAGAACGTCGTCGGCGACTTCAGCGGGGGACTGGAAGGCTGGGAGGAGCGCAGCTTCGTCGGCAATACCGACTACCGGGTGATACGGACGGAGGGGGAGGCCGCGGTGCGGGCCGAGGCCGACGGCACGGCCAGCGCGTTGTACCGGCGCACGGAGATCGACCTCGACGAGACGCCCTATCTCCGCTGGCGCTGGCGGGTGCAAGGAACCTACGGCGAGGGCGTCGACGAGACGGCCGAGTCAGGCGACGATTACCCGGCGCGCATCTACGTGGTGCGCCGCGGCGGGCTCGCATTCTGGCGCACCCGGGCGCTCAACTACGTCTGGTCCAGCGCGCAGCCCGTCGGGTCGCGCTGGCCGAATGCCTATGCCGGCGACAACGTGCAGATGCTGGCCGTGAATGCGGGCGAGGCGCAGGCCGGCGAGTGGGTCGGCCACGTGCGCGACGTCCGCGCCGACTGGCGCGAGGCCTTCGGCGAGGAGATCGACGCTCTGGACGGCATCGCCATCATGACCGACGCCGACGATGCCGGCGGCTCGATGACCGCGTGGTATGCCGACATCCGCTTCACGGCCGCAGCCCCCGACGAGGAAAGTGCCGCTCGGGAAGACGCGGGGGCCGACGACAGCCGCTAGTCGTTGCCGCCGGGCCGGGCGGGGAACTGCCGGCGGCTGGGCATCAGGTCGCCGTCTCTTCGGCCAGCCAGGCGTCGATGCGGGCCTCGAGGATGTCCAGCGGCAGGTCGCCTTCCTCGAGCACCTTTGCGTGGAAGGCGCGGATGTCGAAATCGTCACCCAGCGCCGCTTCCGCACGGCGGCGGAGCTCCAGGATCTTCAGCTGGCCGATCTTGTAGGCCAGTGCTTGGCCGGGGATGGCCATGAAGCGCTCGGCCTCCGACACCGCCCGGGTCTCCAGCACCGCGGAGTTGGCGTACATGTATTCCAGCACGTCCTCGCGGGTCCATCCTTTTTCGTGCAGTCCGGTATCCACCACCAGGCGGATGGCCCGCCACAGCTCGGCATTGAGCTGGCCGAAGCGCTGGTAGGGGTCCTCGTAGAAGCCCATCGCCTCGCCCACGGGCGCGGACTCCGCGTACAGGCCCCAGCCCTCGGCGAATGCCGTCACGCCGCCGTGGCGGCGGAAGTCCGGCACGTCCTCCAGCTCCAGGTTGGAGGAGCGCTGGAAGTGATGCCCCGGCACCGCCTCGTGCAGGAACAGGGATTCCGCTGCCCAGCGGGGCCGTGCCTCGGGCCGCCAGGTATTGAGGTAGAAGATGCCCGGGCGGCTGCCGTCGGCGGACGGCCGCTGGTAGGAGCCCTTGGCCGCCGACTGCTCCCGGTAGCGCTCCACGGGCCGAATCTCGTAGTCCGCCTCGGGGATGCGGCTGAAGAGCCGCGGGGCCGCCGCGTCGGCCTTGTCGCGCAGTGCCTCGTAGGCGGCCACCATCTCCTCCCGGGACTCGAAGTAGAAACGGGGATCCGTGTTCAGGTGCTCGAAGAAGTCCTGCAGCTCGCCCTCGAAGCCCACCTCTTCCTGGATGGCCCTCATCTCGCCGTGGATGCGTTCCACCTCGTCCAGGCCGATCCGGTGGATCTGGTCCGGCGTCAGATCCGTGGTGGTGTGGTGGCGCACCAGCCAGGCGTACCAGTCCTCGCCGCCGGGCAGCGCGCCGAGCCCGGCGGAGTCCCGCGCCGCCGGCAGGTATTCGTCGCGGATGAATGCGTGCAGGCGGGCATAGGCGGGCACGAGCCGCTCCGTGATCGCGGCCGCGTAAGCCTCGCGCAGCCGCTCCCGATCTTCTTCCGGCACCGTGTCCGGGAATTCGGCGACGGGGCCATAGAACAGGCTGTCCGCGGCCTCATCCACCAGCTGCGCCTCGAGCTGCGGCAGGGCGCGCTCCATCAGGATCGCCGGCTGCACGATGCCGGCGTCCATGCCCTTGCGCATGTTGACGATGGCCTGATCCACCCAGTCGCCGAAGCCGTCGATCCGGCCCAGGAACTCCTCGTAGTCGGCAGCCGTCTCGAAGGGCTGCGGCCCCTTGCCTGAGCCGAGCATCGCCAGGCGGTTGGCCGGGTTGTAGAACTGGTTGACCGGCGTGAGCTCGCGGGGGAAGGCGTAGCCGGCGAGCTCGTCGCGCACCTCGTAGAGGAACAGCTCCCGGCTCAGCCGGCGGTCCGGGTCGAGCCCGTCGGCGGGGATGGCCTCGGCGGCCGCAATGCTGCGTTCGAGGAGTTCCCGCTCCGCCCGGACGTGCGCGGGCGAGATGTCGACCGGCCAGCTGTCGTCCCAGCGGTGGTCGCCGAGGAACGTCGCGCTCACCGGGTTCAACTCCAGCCAGGCGTCCCAGTACCCGGCGAACAGGCGGTCCAGCCGTTCGGCCGGCGTCTCGACGGCTGCTTCCGTCTCCGCCGCGACGGTCTCTTCCGAGGCCGCGCCGGCGGGGCGCGCCGGGGCGTCTGCCTCCGTCGGCGGTCCGCCGCAGCCGGCGGCGATCAGTGCGAGGGCGAAAGGCAGGGTGAGACGGCTGAGCATGGAGCCTCCTTCAGCGGGGACGGTCGTCGGTGTGAGTCGGGACGTCGGCGTCGAAGGCGCCGGGCTCGTCCTCGCGGGTATAGCGGGCGTCTTCGTCTTCCACCTGATCCAGCGCGGCGATCTTCTTCAGCCACGGCGTGGCGATCAGGAAGCCGATGAAGACCACCGTGCAAAAGACCACGATCTGGCGGTAGCGTTCCGGAAACTCGGCCACGTTGTCGCCGCGGAACTCGCCGGCAAGCAGCCCGGCCAGCAGGTTGCCGAGCGCGGCGCCGAAGAACCACATGCCCATCATCTGGCTGTAATAGCTGCGCGGCGCGAGCTTGGAGGTGGCCGACAGGCCGATGGGGCTCAGGCACAGCTCGCCGGTGGTGTGGAACAGATAGGTCATCAGCAGCCACACGGGCAGCACCTTGCCGCCGTCCTGGATCAGCGAGGCGGCGAACCACATGAAGCCGAAGCCGATGCCGAGCTGCAGGAAGCCCAGCGCGAACTTCAGCGGGATGGAGGGATCCAGGTTGCGCCGCCCCAGGTTGATCCAGAGCGCCGAGAAGAACGGCGCCAGGATCAGGATGTAGAGCGGGTTCAGGGACTGGAACACCTCCGGCGGGATGACGAGTCCGAGCATCTCCCGCGCGGTGTAGCGTTCGGCGAACAGGTTCAGCGAGGAGCCGGCCTGCTCGAAGCCGGACCAGAACAGCGCGGCGCCGATGAACAGCGCCACCAGCACGATGGTGCGGTTGCGCTCCAGCCGGGTGAGCTTGGGGTCGAACAGCACGCGGCCGAAGAACAGCACCGCGACGGCCACGATCACGTAGACCGTGGTCGCGGCGAGGCCGATGGCGTCGAAGGCGATCAGGCCTTCCAGGCCCAGGGCCGCGAGCAGGAACAGCGCCGCCGTCGCCACGTAGATGGCCAGCTTCAGGTTGCGCACCTTGCGCTCGTCGCCGGGCGGAGTCGGGAACGGCTGCCGGCCGAAGTCGCCGAGGTGCTTCTGGGTGGCCCGGTAGACCACCAGACCCACGATCATACCGACCGCCGCTGCGGCGAAGCCCCAGTGCCAGCCCATGTTCACGCGCAGGAAGCCGCAGATGAGCGGGCCGAGGAAGGCACCCAGGTTGATGCCCATGTAATAGAGCACGTAGCCGGCGTCCCGGCGGGCGCCGCCCTCCGGATAGAGTTCGCCGACACAGCTGGAGATGTTGGGTTTCAGGAGCCCGGTACCGACCACGATCAGGATCAGGCCGAAGAAGAAGCCGTAGGCCTCGCCCACGAGCCCGAAGCCGGGCAGCGACAGCACGATGTGCCCCGCCGCGATGATGATGCCGCCGTACCAGATGGAATCCTGCTGGCCGAACACCCGGTCGGCGAGCCAGCCACCGGGCAGCGCCGCGAGATACACGCCGGCCGTGTACAGTCCGTAGATGGCGGTGGCCGTGGCGTCGTCGAAACCCAGTCCACCCTCGGCGATGCTCGCCACCATGAACAGCACCAGCAGCGCGCGCATGCCGTAGTAGCTGAAACGCTCCCACAGTTCGGTGAAGAACAGCGTGCCCAGGCCGGCGGGATGGCCGAAGAAGGTCTTGCCGGGCGTGCCGGCGGCGGGTTCGGGTTGACTCATCCGGGTGCTCCCCTTGCGAGAACGGAATGGACGCCGACGGACGGCGGAGGGAGCCTATCCTACCTTCTGACGGCCGGATTGTGGGCGGAGGCGCAGGCCGTGCGCGCGCGGCGGAGGGCTACTCTTCCCCGAGGAACACGACCGGGACCTCGGCGAAATAGCGGCTGCCGGCGGCGTTCACGACGACCTGCAGGGCGGCGTCTTCGTCCCGGGGTGCCGGCAGCGTGCCCGACCAGACCGTGGCTTCCTCGTTCCCGGGTGAGAACACCACCGGCTCCGAGGCGGCGCCGGCCGCCGGCGCGAGTCCCACGGTGGCTCCGCTGAGGGGGAAGCGGGACTCGATTCGCAGCCGCAGTGCCGTGGCATCGAGCGACGTCGGGGCGAGGGTCAGGCGGAAGGATTCGTTCTCCAGGTCGCAGGCACCGCTCGGCCATCGGCAATTCGGCTTGGCGACCAGCGGATAATCCTGTCCCGGCCGGGCCGCATGGGGACGCTCGGCCACGAACCAGTCCACCGCGAACCATGCCAGGATGGCGAGTATCGGCGCCACCAGCATCGCGGCCACGACGTGCCAGTTCTTCCACATGATTTCTCTCGCTCCGCTGCGTCCCGCCCGTTCGGCATGGGGGAAGCTTAAAAGAAAAGGGGCTCCGAGCGGAGCCCCTTCCCGTACGGACGCTCGTGGGTCAGTGCCCGGTCGCCGTCCCTGCTCCGATGGGCACCCGGATCTCCTCCACCAGGTGCTGAATGTGCTCGGGCGGTGCTGCTGTGATCCGCGATACCGCGAATGCGACGGCGAAGTTGACTATGGCCCCGACGGCGCCGAAGGCGTTCGGTTCGATGCCGAAGAACCAGTTCTCCGACATGCCGCCCAGGTATTCGGTACCCGGGATGAACATGATCCCCTTGTGCTGGAACACGTAGAGCAGCGTCACCCCGAGGCCGCTGATCATGCCTGCGATGGCGCCCTCCTTGTTCATCCGCTGGCTGAAGATGCCCATCATCAGCACCGGGAAGATCGAGGAGGCCGCGAGGCCGAAGGCCAGCGCCACGGTTCCCGCGGCGAAGTCGGGTGGATTGAAGCCTAGATAACCTGCCAGGACAATGGCACCCGCCATCGCCACGCGACTGGCCAGCAGTTCCTGGCGTTCCGTGATCTGTGGCATGAATACACCCTTCAGCAGATCGTGGGATATGGCCGAGGAGATAGCCAGCAACAATCCCGCCGCCGTGGACAGCGCCGCGGCGAGACCGCCCGCCGCGACCAGGGCGATGACCCAGTTGGGCAGCTTCGCGATCTCCGGGTTGGCCAGTACCATGATGTCGTTGTCCACCTTGGTGAGTTCGTTGAGCTCGGGGTCGGCCGAGTAGCGGATGCGACCGTCGTCGTTCTTGTCCGTCACATCCAGCAGGCCGGTGGCCTCCCACTTCTCGAACCACCTCGGACGCTCGTCGTAGACCAGGTACTGACCTTCGGCCGGTTCCATCGTCTCCATCAGGTTCAGGCGCGCCATCGCGGCCACGGCGGGGGCCGTGGTGTAGAGGATGGCGATGAACACCAGTGCCCAGCCTGCGGAGGAGCGGGCGTCCTTCACTTTAGGCACCGTGAAGAAGCGGATGATGACGTGAGGCAGCCCGGCCGTGCCGATCATGAGCGACAGGGTGTACATGAACATGTTCAGCAGGCTGATCCTGGCATTGGTCGTGTACTGGTCGAAACCTAGGTCCGTGACCATGCGATCGAGCTTGTCCAGCAGAAAGGTCTCCGAGCCGGCCATTGTCGAGCCCAGGCCCAGCTGGGGGATGGGATTGCCCGTCAGGTTCAGCGAGATGAAGATCGCCGGGATCGTGTAGGCGAGGATCAGCACGCAGTACTGGGCGATCTGGGTGTAGGTGATGCCCTTCATGCCGCCCATGACGGCGTAGATGAACACGATGCCCATGCCGATGGACAGCCCCAGGTCGTAGTCCACCTCGAGGAAACGGGAGAAAGCGACGCCGATGCCCTTCATCTGCCCGATCACGTAGGTGATGGAGGCGACGATCAGGCATATCACCGCGACGATGCGCGCCGTGCGCGAGTAGTAGCGGTCGCCGATGAACTCCGGCACCGTGAACTTGCCGAACTTGCGCAGATAGGGCGCGAGCAGCATGGCGAGCAGCACGTAGCCGCCGGTCCAGCCCATCAGGAAGACGGAGCCGCCATAGCCCATGAACGCGATCAGTCCCGCCATGGAGATGAACGAGGCGGCGGACATCCAGTCGGCCGCCGTGGCCATGCCGTTCGAGATGGGGTGCACGCCGCCGCCGGCCACGTAGAAATCCTTGGTGGTGCCGGCCCGGGCCCAGATGGCGATGCCGATGTACAGCGCGAAAGTGGCGCCGACGATGAGGTAGGTCATTGTCTGCAGTGTCATGGCCGGCTCCTATTCTTCTTCCTGTACGCCGAACTCGCGGTCCAGCTTGTTCATGCGCCTGGCGTAAAAGAAGATCAGCACCACGAACGTGTAGATGGAGCCCTGCTGCGCGAACCAGAAGCCGAGCTTGTACCCGCCGATCCGGATGTTGTTCAGGGGTTCCACGAGGATGATCCCGAACAAGTAGGAGACGATGAACCAGATGACCATACACACCGCGACGAGTCGCAGATTCCGCCGCCAGTATTCCCTGCGGTCAGACATATTTCCCCCTGTGGCGTATTGCCGCCTGTTCTTGCCGAGCATCGAACTTAGCAAAGGGCGCTGCTCGCGGGCATAAGACGTTAGTATTAGGGGCAGGCAATTGACCGGGCAATTGGCGGGGGACGAGCGGCTTGATCAGCTGGTGGTTACTGCTGGCGATTTCGGTCGCCTACGTGGCGCTGCTCTTCGCGATAGCGTCATGGGGCGATCGCGTCGACGTGCAGCGCTACGGGCGCTGGACCGGGCCGCTCGTCTACAGCCTCTCGCTCGCCGTGTACTGTACGTCCTGGACTTTCTACGGCGCGGTCGGCAGCGCGTCCCAGGGAGGCTGGAGTTTCCTGCCCATCTACCTGGGCCCGGTCCTTGTATTCCTGCTCGGCTTCGGCCTGATCCGTCGCATCATCGCCATCAGCAAGCGGCAGAACCTCACCTCCATCGCGGATTTCATCGCCGCGCGCTACGGCAAGGCGAGGAATCTCGCGGTGCTGGTGACGGTCATCGCCATCGTCGGTTCCATTCCCTACATCGCTCTGCAGTTCAAGGCCATCGTGGCGGGACTCGAGACGGTGAGCGACGGTGCCCCCGGGAAGTGGGACAGCGCGCTGCTCGTTGCCGGCGCGCTCGCGCTGTTCGCCATTCTGTTCGGCACGCGCCGGGTGGACGCCGCCGAGCATCACCACGGCATGATTCTCGCCATCGCCTTCGAATCGGTGGTGAAGCTGCTGGCCTTCGCGGCGGTCGGGGTACTCGCGCTCTTCCTGCTGGCAGCGGACGGATCGCCCCCGCTACCGGCCGGCGGGAACCCGTTCACGGTGGACCGCCTGCCGGCAGGATTCCTCACCCAGACATTGCTGGCGAGCGCCGCGATACTGTGCCTTCCGCGCCAGTTCCACGTCACCGTGGTAGAGCTGCGCGAGGACATGGACAACCGCTCGGCGCGCTGGCTGTTCCCTTTGTATCTGGTGCTGTTCTGCGTGTTCGTCGTGCCGATCACGCTCGCCGGCCTGCGGTTGCTGCCGCCGGGGCTCTATGGCGGCGATCTCTACGTACTCGCCCTGCCGATGCAGGCGGGCCAGGGCTGGCTCACCGCTCTCGCCTTCCTCGGCGGTTTCTCCGCCGCCACCGGCATGGTGATCGTGGCGAGCGTCACCCTGTCGACGATGGTCAGCAACGAGATCGTCATGCCGCTCGTCCTGCGCCGCACCGGGCGGGGCGAACTGCGCGCCTATCCGCGCCTGCTGATCGCCGTGCGCCGGATCGCCATCGTCGGCATCGCCGTGCTGGCCTACGCCTACTACCGCGTGATGGACCAGTCCACGGAACTCGCCTCCATCGGCCTGCTGGCGTTCGCCGCGGCCGCTCAGTTCGCCCCCCTGCTGCTCCTCGGCCTGTACTGGCCGCGGGCAACCCGGGCGGGCGCCATGGCCGGGCTGGTCGCCGGTTTCGGGCTCTGGGCCTGGACTCTGCTGCTGCCGTCGCTGGCGCGGGCCGGGTCATGGGGCGGCAGCCTGCTGGAGGAAGGGCCGTTCGGCCTGGCCTGGGCCCGGCCGGAAGCGCTGATCGTCGGCACCGGTACCGATCCGCTCGGCCACGGCGTGTTCTGGTCGCTGGCCGCGAACGTGGGGATCTTCGCGCTGGTCTCGCTGGCCTCGCGCCAGTCGCTGGCCGAGAAAATCCAGGCGCGGGCCTTCACCGAATCCGGAGCCATTAGCGGACTCGCGGCGGCGCCCTACCGCGCGCGGGACATCCGTGTCGCCGACCTCCAGTCCCTCGCCGGGCGCTTCGTCGGCGAGGAGAACGCCCGGCGCGCCTTCGCGGATTTCGCCCGCAGCGCCGGCGGCGATATGCCGTCTGCCACCGCCGACCGTGCCGTGCTGCAGTTCACTGAGCGGCTGCTGGCCGGGTCCGTGGGGGCGGCTTCGGCGCGGATCGTCATGACGACGGCGCTGCGCCGCACGGGCATGGAAATCGGCGACGTCCTGTTGCTGCTCGACGAGACCTCTGCCGCGATACGGTTCAATCGCCGCCTGCTGGAGGCGACGCTGGAGAATCTGAGCCAGGGCGTGAGCGTGGTGGACGCCTCCCAGCGGCTGGTCGGCTGGAATTCGCGCTACGAGGAGATCATGGGGTATCCGCCCGGGCTGCTCAGTGTCGGCAAGCCCGTGGCGGAGCTGATGCGCTATAACGCCGAGCGCGGCCGTCCGGGACGCAGCGGCGCGGAGGAGCAGATACTGAACCGGGCACGCCTCACGCGCGACGGCTCGCCGTTCCGCTACGAGAGCGAGCTCTCCGACGGCCGGGTGATCGAGATTCGCGGACAGCCGATGCCCGACGGCGGCTACGTGACCACCTATCACGACATCACCGAGTCGAAGGAGACCGAGAAGGCGTTGCGGCTGAGCGAGAGGCAGGTGCGCACCTATACCGACAATGCGCCGGCCATGATCGCCTACGTCGATGCGGGACGACGCTATCGATTCGCCAACAAGGCCTATCTCGCTTACGTCGGCATGAGCCGCGAGGAACTCATAGGCGCGCCCCTCTCCGTGGTGCTGGACGCCGCCCAGCTCGTGGCACGCTCGCACTGGCTGGAGGCCGCGTTCGGCGGCGACAAGCAGAATTTCGAACTCGAGATCACCGGTGCCGACGGCCGCAGCCGCTATACGCTCGGCACCTACATCCCCGACGTCGACGCACGGGGGGCGGTGATCGGCGTCTACGCCGTATTCCAGGACATCACGGACCGCCGCCGCGCCGAGCTGGGCCTGGTCGAGGCCAAGGCCATGCTGGAGCAGCGCGTCGAGGATCGCACCGCGGAGCTGAAGCGGGCGATGGCGGCGCTGGCCGACGCCAAGGCGCAGGCGGAGGCGGCGAACGCTTCCAAGACCAGGTTCCTCGCCGCGGCGGCGCACGATCTGCTGCAGCCGCTGAATGCAGCGAAGCTCTTCACGGCGCTGCTGGAGGAGAAGAGCGACGGCATGGACGAGGAGCAGCGCCGGCTCGTCTCCCGGGTGGAGAGCGGGCTCATCGCGGTCGAGGACCTGCTGAGTGCGCTGCTGGACATCGCACGGCTGGACACCCGGGCCCCCCAGCCGAAGCGCGACCATTTCCCGGCCGCCGAGCTGTTCGCGACGCTGGAGGAGCAGTTCGGCCAGTCGTTCGAGGGCACGGGCCTTGCGCTGCGCTTCGTGCCGACCCGGTTGTGGCTGCACACGGACATCGCCCTGTTGAGGCGTATCCTGCAGAACTTCATCAGCAACGCACGGCGCTACACTCGGGTGGGGGGCGTCCTGGTCGGCTGCCGCCGCCGCGGGGCGGATGTCGCCGTTCAGGTGTTCGACACCGGTATCGGCATCGCGGCCGAGCATCGCGAGACGATCTTCGAGGAGTTCCGTCGTCTGGCGGGCAGCGACGAGCGCTCCAAACGCGGCCTCGGGCTGGGGCTGGCCATCGTGGAGCGCATCGCGCGCCTGCTGGACCATCCGGTGCATCTGCGCTCCGAGCTGGGCGTGGGCAGTTGCTTCGAGGTGGTCGTGCCCCGCGGGACGGCGAATGCGCGGCGCTGCGCGGATGCCCGCTCCGCGCCGCGTCCGGCTTCCTCGATGGACGGCCAGCACGTCCTGTGCGTGGATAACGAACCGGAAATCCTGGAGGGGATGCACGGGCTGCTCGCGCGCTGGGGCGCGCGTCCGCTGCAGGCGGCGAATCTGGAGGAGGCGAGCCGCCTCGTCAGGACGCTGCGCGAGGACAGCGGCGAGATGCCGGCGGTACTGCTGGTCGACTATCATCTCGACGACGGCATCACCGGCATCCAGGTCATCGAGACGTTGCGGGCGATGACCAGGCCGGACACCCCCGCCATCATCCTGACGGCCGACCATGGATCCGAGGTTGCCGAGCGGGTGCAGGCCGCGGGCCATGCCATGCTGCGCAAGCCACTCAAGCCGGCAGCGCTGCGGGCGCTGGTGACGCGCGTCATCGGGTGAGTCGGGCGGCCGACGCGCGCTAAGGACTCATTCCTCGACGGTGAGTTTCTGCATGGCGAGCACCGCCTGGGTGCGGTTCGTCACCTTCAGCTTGCGCAGTATTGCCGTTACGTGGGCCTTTATGGTCGCCTCCGAGACGCCGAGATCGTAGGCGATCTGTTTGTTCATCAGCCCTTCGGCGAGCATCAGCAGCACACGGAACTGGTGTGGCGTCAGGTCGGCCAGCGCGGAGGCAATATCCGCCTCCTCGCCGCCGAGGACATCGTTGTCCAGGGTGACGCCGTCCGGCAGCCAGACCTCGCCCTCGAGCACGGCGTTGATCGCCGACTCGATGCGCGAGATGGCCGAGGATTTCGGGATGAAGCCGCTCGCGCCGTGAGCGATGGCCCGGCGTATCACCGTCGGGTCGTCGGTGGCGGAGACGATCACCGTCGGCAGCGTTTCGAAAGTACTGCGGATCCACGCGAGAGCCGAGAAGCCGTTCACGCCCGGCATGTTCAGGTCCAGCAGCAGCAGGTCTGCTTCCGGCGTGGTCTCGACGGCCGACTGCAGCGTCTGCAGGCTGTCCGCCTCCACCACGCGCGCCTCTCCCACGCAGTTTCGGACGGCCTGACTCATCGCCTCGCGGAATAGCGGGTGATCGTCCGCGACAATGAAGGTGCTGTCACTCGCCGGCGTCATTTCCGTCGACAGATGTCTTTATCGGTTCCTTCGGTTCTCTATCAGTTCGTCGACCACCGCCGGGTCTGCCAGCGTCGACGTGTCTCCCAGCGTACCGTAGTCATTCTCCGCCACCTTGCGCAGGATGCGGCGCATGATTTTACCGGAACGCGTCTTCGGCAGGCTGGGCGCCCACTGCAGCAGGTCCGGTGTGGCGATCGGACCGATCTCCTTCCGTACCCACTGGCGCAGCGCCGCGCCCAGTTCGTCGCTCGGCTCGATGCCTTCCATGAGCGTGACGTAAGCGTAGATGCCCTGGCCCTTGATGTCATGGGGATAGCCGACCACCGCCGCCTCGGCCACCGCCTGGTGGGCGACGAGCGCACTCTCTATCTCCGCCGTCCCCATGCGGTGGCCAGAGACGTTCAGCACGTCGTCCACGCGGCCGGTGATCCAATAGTACCCGTCCTCGTCACGGCGGGCGCCGTCGCCCGTGAAATAGCGTCCCGGGAAAGTGCTGAAGTACGTATCGACGAAGCGCTGGTGGTCGCCGTACACGGTACGCATCTGGCCCGGCCAGCTGTCGAGGATGACCAGATTGCCGGAGACAGCCCCGTCCAGGGTCTCTCCTTCGGCGTCCACGAGCGCCGGGCGTATGCCGAACAACGGTCGCGTGGCGGAGCCGGCCTTCAGCGGTGTCGCGCCAGGCAGGGGACTGATCAGGATGCCGCCCGTCTCGGTCTGCCACCAGGTATCGACGATGGGGCAGCGGCCGTCGCCCACCACCTCGTAATACCACTCCCAGGCTTCCGGGTTGATCGGTTCGCCCACGGAGCCGAGCAATCTCAGCGACTCCCTGGAGGTTCTCCTGACCGGTTCGTCGCCCTCGCGCATGAGGGCGCGGATGGCCGTGGGCGCCGTATAGCAGATGTTCACGCCGTGCTTGTCGCAGACCTGCCAGAGACGGCTCGCGTCGGGGTAATTCGGCACGCCCTCGAACATCACCGTGATGGCGCCGTTGGCGAGCGGCCCGTAGACGATGTAACTGTGGCCCGTCACCCAGCCGACGTCCGCCGTGCACCAGTAGACGTCACCCGGTTCGTAATTGAAAACGTACCTGAAGGTGAACGCCGCATAGACGAGGTAGCCGCCGGTGGTGTGCAGCACCCCCTTGGGCTGGCCGGTCGAGCCCGACGTGTAGAGGATGAACAGCGGGTCCTCCGCATTCATCGGCGCCGGCGGGCAGTCCGCCTCCACCGTCTCCTCGGCTTCGTGCAGCCAGACGTCGCGGCCGTCGGTCCAGTCCACCTCGGCGCCCGTATTGCGCACCACCAGCACCTTCTCCAGCGTGGTCACGCCGTCGCGCCCGGCCGCCGCATCCACGTTCGCCTTCAGCGGCACCGTGCGTCCGCCCCGCCGTCCCTCGTCGGCGGTGACGACGACGTTGGACTCGCAGTCGATAATGCGTCCCGCCAGCGCATCCGGAGAGAATCCGCCGAACACGACCGAGTGGACGGCGCCGATGCGCGCGCACGCCAGCATGGCGATCGCAGCCTCCGGAATCATCGGCATGTATACGGTGACCCGATCACCCTTGCTCACGCCGACGGACTTCAGGACGTTCGCGAATCGGCAGACCCGGGCATGCAGCTCGCCGTAGGTGATGGTGGCGTCGACGGCGGGATCGTCGCCTTCCCAGATGATGGCGGGCTGGTCGCGCCTGTCGGGGAGGTGGCGGTCGAGGCAGTTGTAGCAGGCATTGAGCTCGCCGTCCTCGTACCAGCGGATGTGCAGATCCGCCGCATCGTAGGAGACGTCCTTCACGACCGTGAACGGCTTCGACCAGTCCACGATCGATGCGTGCTCCCGCCAGAAGCCCTCGTTGTCCTCGACGGAGCGGCGATACATGTCGCGATACTGCTCTTCGTCGACGTAACCGTGCTTCCGGTAATAGGCGTTGACGGGATGAATCTCGCTCATGACTACCTCCGCTCGTTGACGCGCCGACGACGTCGCCTGCGCCGCAGCTCCGGCTATTCTGCGGCGTGCCGTGATGCACGGCATTAGACATTGGTCTAGCCCGTCGCGGGCTGCCGTGACGCGGGGGCGTGGACGGGCTGGCGGATCGGTTTCCGGGCTCTTCATCGCCGGGCGATCGTGGCAGAATCGGTGCATGAACGAGATTCCGGAGATACAGGCGTTCCTGTCGGGGCTGCCCGGCTTCGACCAGCTGGACGAGACGCAGTTGCTGCAGGCGGCCCGGGCCGTCTCCGTGGCCTACTATCGGCGCGGCCAGGATGTTCTCGAGCTCGGCACCATGAACGACGAGCTGCACGTGGTGCGCAGCGGCGCGGTCGAACTCCGGGATCAGAACGACGATCTCGTCACCCGGCTCGCCGAAGGGGAGTGCTTCGGCTTCCCGTCGCTCATGAACAATGCCCCGACACGCAATCACTCGGTCACCATAGAGGACACCCTGATCTATCACCTGGCCGGTGACGCGTTCGCAGCACTCAGACGCGGCAATCCGGCCTTCGATACCTGGTTCATCCGCGCCCTGTCCGACCGTCTGACAACGCGTCCTGCGGGCCCGGCGCGCGGCAGCGAGACGCGGACCGTGCGCCAGCTTGTCGGGCGCCGGCCGGTGACCATCTCCGCCGACGCGACCATCCGCGAGACGGCGCGGAAGATGGTCGAAGAGCGGGTGTCGGCCATGCTCATCACCGAGCAGGGTCGCATGACGGGGATCGTCACCGATCGCGATTTCCGCACCCGCGTGGTCGCCGAGGACCATGCCCCGGACCGTCCGGTCGCGGAGATCATGACGAAGTCCCCGATCTCGCTGGACGCGGATGCGCACGCCTACGAAGCCGCGCTGGTGATGATGCAGAATGTCATCCACCACCTGCCGATAACGGACGATGACGAGCTGATCGGCATGGTGGCCCGCAGCGATTTCATGCGTCTCGAGACCGAGCATCCGCTCTATCTCGTCGGCGACATCGGGCGTCAGCACACGGTGGACGGGCTGGTCGAGGTCTGCTCCCGGCTGCCGGGGCTGATCGCCGGCCAGGTCCAGGGGGACGTCTCCGCCGAGCAGCTCGGGAAGTTCATCACCGCGATCACCGACAGCGTGACGCGCCGGCTGATCAATATGGTGCGCGACGAGCTCGGTCCGCCGCCCTGCCGGTATGCATGGATTGCGCTCGGCTCCCAGGCGCGGCACGAGCAGTCGGCGCGCAGCGACCAGGACAATGCACTCGTTCTGGAGGATGGCGCGGACAGCCGGGCGGAGGCCTATTTCAAGCGGCTTGCGGAGTTCGTCAACGCCGGGCTCGATCGCTGCGGCTGGGTCTACTGCCCGGGGGATGTCATGGCAAGCAATCCTTCGTGGCGGATCACGGTAAGCCGCTGGAAGGAGCAATTCCGTCACTGGATTACGGTGCCGGAGGAGAAGGCTCTAATGCATGCCAATATCTTCTTCGATCTTCGCACCGTGGACGGCGACGTCGAGCTCGTGGAGCCGATCAAGGACAGCATCAGGGAAGCGGCGAAGAAGAACGAACTGTTTCTCGCGCTGATGGCGAAGAACGCCATGAATTTCCAGCCACCGCTCGGTTTCTTCCGCCAGTTCGTGCTGGAGAAATCGGGCGAGCACAAGAACACGCTGAATCTGAAACTGCACGGCATCATACCCATCGTGGAAACCGCGCGTATCCGCAGCCTCGCCGCGGGACGTATGCGGGTGAGCACGCGCAACCGCCTGCAGGCGGCGGCCGACCAGGGGGAGCTGAGTCAGTCGGATGCCGAGAGTCTGATCGACGCCCTGGACCTCATCGAAAACCTGCGGCTGGAGCATCAGAGCAGGCAGATGAGCCGCGGCGAGGCGCCGGACAATTACCTCTCGCCCTCGGAGCTCTCGCCGCTGGCGCGCCAGAACCTGAAGGCGGCATTCTCCCAGATTCGTACCAGCCAGGCCGCGCTCCTGAACCGATTCCATCTGGCATGAGGCGCCTCGCGCTGAGGCTGCAGCGCTGGCGGGCGGCCCGCCGGGCGGACAACGCGGCGTACAAACGGCTGCTGCGCTCGCCGCTACCGGGCACTGGGGCAGCCTTCGCCGAGGCGGAGTTCGCGTGCCTGGACATCGAGACCACGGGGGTGGAGGCCCGCAGCGCGGAGATGCTGAGTATCGGCTGGGTGGTGATCCGGCACGGCCGGGCCGAGATGGCCACCGCGCAATCGGCAATCGTTCGCCCGCCCGGCGAAGTGGGCGAGAGCGCTGCCGTACACGGTCTCACCGACACGCTGTGCGAGACCGGGGAGGACGCCGGGCACGTGATGGAGCGTCTGCTCGGCGTTCTGCGCCGGCGCGTGCTCGTCGTGCATTACGCCGGGCTCGACAAGGCGCTGCTGGACCGTATATGCCGGCGACACTTCGGCGGTCCGCTGCTCGTGCCGGTGGTCGACACGCTGGCCCTGGAGCGCAGGGCGCACAGCCGGCGGCACCACCTCGACGAGAAGCGATCGTTCCGTCTTGGTGATCTCAGGCGGGCCTACTCGCTGCCGCATTACGCACAGCACGATGCGCTGGGCGATGCGATAGCCACGGCGGAATTGCTGCTCGCGATGGTTGCGGAGCGCGGCGGAAGCGCGACCGTCAGGTTGCGGGATCTGCTCTGCTGAGCAGAGCCGCCGCGGTCTGCGGAGTGAGGAGGCGGGCGCCCGCGGGATGCCGGCGCCCGCCGTCCGGGTGCTGTCAGATCAGAAGCTGAATGCCTGCAGGTTCAGCCAGATCTCGTCCTGGTCGACACCGTTGTCCGAATCGACGTTGGCATACGAGAGTTTTACGTTGCCACCATGGCCGCGGAAGAAGTAGCCGATGCCGATCATGGTCTTGTCGACGTCATTCAGCGCCGCCGAGTCGAAGTCCCGGCTGGTGTACTGGACGAACGGCAGAAGCTTCATGGAAGAGAAGTAGAAGCCCGCTTCCACCATGATGTTGTCCTGCTCGGGCAGTGACGGCAGGAAGTCATCGCCGTCCAGGTTGCTCAGGCTCGCCTGTAACGTGAAGGCGTTTCCGTCAGCCACCGGCTGATCCCAGAACACGTCGAAGCTCGTCGTCTGGTAATCCTCCTGGGTGTCGTAGCTCACGCCGAACGACAGCAGCCGCTTCGTGCCGAGGGTCGTGCCGGTGTAGAACAGCCCTTTCTGGGCGCCGTACACGTTGTACATCAGGCGGCCGAGGAATCTGAGCGAATTGCTCGAATCCGCGCCCCGGTTGCCCTGCAGTATGGATGCCCGGTACTCCAGCCGATCGTCGAAGACGTAACCGCGTGCCCTGACGCCGTAATCGCGGCCGACTTTCGTGTCGAGCGCACCGGCCCACACGAAGCTCGTCGAGCCGTAATCGGTCGCCATCAGGGAAACCGCGGACTGGCTCGAGTTGTATGTCACCGCACCCAGCAGCTGACCGAAGTCGAGCATGAACGCGTCGCTGTTCGGCTTATACGTGACGACGAAGTCCTGCATGAAGAAGTCGTCGCTGTCGCCCTTGCCGAGATTCGGCGTGTCGGTCTCGAAGAAGAACGACCACTGATCGTTGATCCTGCCGCCCGCGAGCAGACGCAGCCGCCGGAAAAACAAATCTTTCTGGCTGTTGCCGACGTCGGGATCGATGAATTCTCCGCGCATCTGCGCCAGAAAACCGAACTTGATGCTGCTGTTGCCGTCCTCCGACTCTATCTTCCATTCGGCCTGGGCGGGCGTGACCGCTCCCAGGAAAAACGTCATGGACAGAGCCGCCGCAAAAGCGGCGAAGCGATAATTTCTTGTACCCATGCCAGTCTCCTGTGTGTTCCGGCAGCAGCGGCGGCGGTCTGCACCTCCGTCGCGGGCTACCTGGTTTGCGGCGTGCCGAGACGAGAGCCGTACCAGAGCCTTCGCCTCCCCCTCAAAAACTGCGCGCCGCGCGTCGCATATGCCCGTCGCCCATACCAATCCGGTACAGTCGGGAAACATGCAGCCGCCAATATAGAAAGGTTGAATCGGCGACACAACAGGACTTTCGTATACGTGCTAACTACCTGTAAATAAGGTATTTAACTGATGGTAATCCGTTGCGGGCAGGCGACAAGTCAGATCGTCCCGCCATAGCGGCAACCACTTCTTGCCGTAATTGGAATCATTCGTATCTGGGTCGCCGAGGGGTTTCTGCCTTTGCGGGCATTCCCGGCACGGCTGAATTGCCGCCCGTCGGAGATGCGGGGCGCGGGACGCCGGAGACAGTCAGGCGGCGGGACCTGCGGTCGTGAGCGGGTCCCGGTGCGGGGATGGACGTGCTAGGCGGCCGGGCCGTCGCGCCGGCTGCCGCGCCTGGGCAGATATCTCTGCTGAATCCAGAGGAGCGCCATCGCGAGCAGGAGTGCTCCCATTGCTCCCGCGGCACCGAGGAAGTAAACGTCGGTATACACCATGGCCGGGCGCTACCGCGGTGCGGGTGGTCGATGCGGTGGGTGAGCGGGCGCGCAGACCCTCAGGTACCCAGGGTCGGCGGCTGCGGATTTCGGGGGAGAGAATCCGCAGCACGCCGGACCCGGGATTTTCGGTAAGGGGCGGAGCATCGCCGTGCGGTGCCGGGTATGGAGCCTGGCTAGCCCGCCGCCGTTTCGGTGATGCGCAGCCATCTGACCCTGGCGCGGCTGTCGACCACGCATTCTCCCTTCCAGAGGACCGGGCCCCCCGCCTCTTCGGTGACTTCGAGCGTGTAGCGGTAATTCCGCGCCCCGGCCGGCGACCGGAAGAGTTTGCTGGCGAAGTCCTCTTCCGTGCCGTGACGGCCGGCTATCTCGTAGGCCGGCGGCGCGCCCTGCAGCTCGCCGATGCGCTCGATCAGCCTGACGGTACAGGCCTCGACGGCGTCGCGTTCCGTTGCACCGGCGTTCGCCAGCCCGGCTCCACCGGCCGATAGTGCGACCACCAGCAATGCTCTCGGCAACATACGACTCATCGGGCATCTCCTTCGCGACGGCTGATCCAGGGACGCGGATCAGGCTATGGCGCACGCCGTGGCGCGACAAACGTTCAATTCTCGTCGACGGACGAATCCTGCTCACTCGTCCGTATGGAAGTTGTCGAGCAGCCAGGTCTTCAGGTTCCGCACTTCCTGGCGAGTGCTCTCCTCGGGTCTGAGGACGAGGAAGAAACTGTCACCGGTATCGAACTCTTCCTCGAACACGCGAGTCAGGCCGCCGGAGTCGAACCACGCCTTGCCGAGAGGCCAGGACACCAGCGCGATGCCGAGCCCCTTTTCCGCGGCGCGGGCAATGGCGGACATGGAATCCAGGCGGATGAGCTTGCCGGGACGCACCCGGGGGACGCCGATGGAGTCGCTCCAGCGGTCCCAGGCGTTACGCCTGCCTTCGTGCACGATCAGTGTCTGGCCATCGAGCTGGTCGGCAGACCGCAGGTCGATCCCGGCGAGCAGAGACGGCGAGCATGCCACCACGAAACGATGGGCGAACAGGCGGTGTGCCTCCAGACCCTGCCACCGGCCGTCGCCCACCAGGATCGAAATGTCCGCCTCTGCCGGGTGCACGTCCATGCTGCTCGGCTGGGTCACGATCCGGATGTCCGTGGCGGGATGCTGTTCCTGGTAGGAAGCGATCGCGGGCAGCAGCGCCTCGCTGGCGAAGAACGGCGGCAGCGAGAGCCGCAGGATATCGCGACCGTAGCGGTCACGCAGCTGATCCGTCTCCGATTCCAGGCGCGCGAACAGCGTGTCGAGTGTGGAGAAATAGGCCTCCCCGGCTTCCGTCAGTTCCAGCGAACGCGTCTTGCGATTGAACAGCGTGACGCCGAGCCGCCCTTCCAGCGCGCGGACCTGATGGCTGACGGCCGAGGGAGTCACGAACAGCTCTTCCGCGGCCTTCTTGAAGCTGAGATGGCGGGCTGCCAGCTGGAAGGTTCGCAGATGATTCAGGGACGGCAAACGCATGATCTGTCGCGTATGGGAACTGAGACGCTCTCTCGTCCCGCTGTGGACGGTGGCGCCGGAACGGCCGGACGGCCGTACAGGCGAACCGCGTCGTCAGCGGACAGAGCAACGGACAAAATCAGCAAGAAATATGCCAGCCCCGTGCGCCGACGAAGCCCTTGCCCGACGGGCCCGCGGAGGCGGTCCGCGCCTGCCCGTGGTGCAACGCAGCAAAACGATGCACCGTAGCGGTGCCGAGCCGATCTCGGGCGTCGCAATCGCTGCAGACGAAAGCGGCAAGCGCGGCGGACGGGGTAGTAGCGGCGGCCTCGTCGCTGTTCAGTGCCCGGCCACGGCACGGATGGACGCCACGTGCAGCTCGAACGGCCCGTCGCGCTTGTCGTAGATCATCAGGCCCATGCCGGTGATGGCGCTGGTGTCGAGCGGCGGTCCGTCGAGTTCGGAGCCGCGGAATCTCGGCACGAAACCCGAGAACGGCACGTCGACCGTCTGCCAGGCGCCTGCGACCGTATCGAAGTCCGCCCAGTAGGCGACCGGGCGGCCGAAATAGCGGGCATCCGTGGTCAGACGCCAGGTGTAGCGGCGCCCGTCGCCCCGCACGCGCAGGCGGATCGCGTCATACTGCGACAGGTCGAGCTGCAGCGGCCCGGTGCGGATTGAGCTGAAACCACCGCCTCTCGTATTGGTGCGGCCCGCGAAGCGCAGCTCCCCCGGCTGCAGGTCGAACCCGCCCTCGCTGCGCCCGCCCATGACGTTGTCGTTCACGACGTACCAGCCCAGATCCGGGCTGGCAGGGATGAAGTCCGTCACCAGGCGGCCCGCCAGGGCGGCGTCTTCGGCGTCGGACGGTGTTTGTGCAGACGTCATCAGCACGAGACCGAACAAGAGGGCACGCCCGATCACCGGCGACGAACGCGCGCACGCGGTACGAGTCGGGTCAGGCCGTGGCCGCCCGCAGGCAACCGGATAGGGTGGAGAGTCGTGTTCATTCGGGCAGTTTGCGACGACTTGTCTGCCGCGGCAACCGAGGCAGTCGGGTCGACTATACTACCGTCGTTCCGGGCCCGTGGTGGCGTCAAGGATAGTTTTTATGTTCGATCGTGATCTCGCCGCCGGAAAGCCGGTCTGCGATGTGCCGGCCGCTGACGGTACCGGGACGTTGTGATGACTGCGAACGCCCGAAGGGGCGAGATCTTTTTCCCGCTGATGGGTCTCGTGCTTTTCGCACTGGTTATCGCCGGCTTCGTGCCGCCGGCGTTTTCGCGCCCTGGCGGGCCGATTGCCATGCCGTTGCTGCTGCACGTTCACGGCGCGATTTTCGCCGGCTGGTTCGTGCTGTTCATTGCGCAGGCCAGGCTGATCGGCGCGGGCAGCGCGCAGCTGCACCGCCGCGTCGGGGCGGCAAGCCTCATCCTCGCGCTGGCCATCGTCGTGCTCGGGTTTCTCGTCATCGGCGGCGCCTATGCGCGCCCGGACTGGAGCATCGCCGGCCTGCCGCCTGCGGCATCGGTGATGTTCCCTTTCACCGATATCGTGAATTTCACGGCCGCGTTCGCACTCGCCTTCGTCAATCGACACAACCCTGCTGCGCACAAGCGCTTCATGTTGCTTGCCGGCATACTGATCATGGACCCCGCCGTCGCACGGCTGGTGTTCACTGCGGGCCTCCCCGCCCCGATGATCCTCGTGATCGAGCTGGCGCTCCTGGCGGCGCTCATCGTCTACGACATCCGCACACGCCGTCGGCCGCACTGGGCGAGTCTCGCCGGCGTCGCGCTCTTTGCGGGGGCGATGTTCGCGAAGCTCGTCATCGCCCCCTCCACCGGCTGGGCCATATTCGTCGACGGGCTGTTCGGCTGACTGGCTTATTGGCGTATCGGCTGATCGTCCGCGGCGCGCGGGGCTCGCGCTCACGGGTCGCGCCGCGCAGCCGCTCTGCGCGCATACAGCCTCAGGCCCCAGATCAGAAGCCCGGCGGCACACAGCAGGAGCCCGCTGAACCGCCCGATGGTCTCGTCGCCGAACCAGTGAAACATCAGGCCGCCGCCGGCGAGATAGAGCAGCGGAAGCAGGCGGTACAACCACGCGGGCAACCAAAGACTCTGCATTGGCGCGTCCCATTCCATCGACCGGGCAGACGTTAGCTCCGGCCGGCGTCCGCCGCCGCGAGTCACTTCACGGTTCCGGACCCTCGGTTGCCGGGCGGAGCTCAGCGTGATGAGGCGGTCAGTGCCAGCACCAGTATGGAGCTGGCGGCCACCCACGACCCCAGGATCCGGAGCCCGACACGCTGCCAGGGCTTCTTGCTGAAGAAATCCGCGATCCCGCAGGCGTAGATCAGCCAGAGGTTGAGGCCGACTCCGGTGCCGACCAGCGCCAGTATCCGCTCCCGGCCGTCCAGCGCCTCGGGCGTGGAGTCGAAGCCGAGGAAGAAGCCCGCGAATGCGCCCGCCGCCGGGTAGAGCGGCAGCGGCGCCCTGCGGCCGGCGGCGGTCAGGAGCCCGATCGCCGTCGTGCCGGCCAGCAGCAACCCCCCGACCGTATCGGGAGCCACGCCGGCCCCGGCGAGTGCCAGTCCCGCCGCGGCTGCAAGGAAGAATGCGGGCAGGGCGAGCCGGTTCTCCCGCGGTCCCCGCTGGCCGATGAACAGGCCGGTGGCGAGTATCAGCAGTATGTGGGCCGGCACCAGCAGCGGATGCAGCACGCCGTTATAGAACTCGTTCATCCCCTCCACGGGGCTGTGGGCATGGGCCGCGGCCGGCAGGACGCCCAGGGTTGCTGCGAGGAAGAGGAGGGCGGCCTTCGGTATCACAGCACGCCGGTCAGGAAGCCCACGCCCGCAAGCGCTATCGCTCCGCCGCCCGCGCGGATGGCGACCCGGCCTGCGCGCCAGCGCGCGCCGAGCCCGAGGGCGATGCCGGAGAGGTGCAGCAGACCGGTGGATATGACGAATCCGGCGCTATAGGCCAGCGGGCTGGCGGCGTGCGGCAGCTCGGTGCCGTGGGCGTGGCCGTGGAATACGGCGAAGACGCCGACGATGACGGCGGCGGCCCACAGCGGCGGCCGCGCGGCCAGGGCCACCATGGCGCCCAGCACCAGGGCCGATGCGGCGATGCCCGCTTCCACGGCCGGCAAAGGCAGGCCCGCCACCCCCGCCGCGCCGCCGCAGGCCATCACCAGCGGGAATACCACCGGCAGCAGCCAGATGGCCGGCACCCCCAGAAAGGCGCCCCACAGGCCGACGGCAATCATGGCGACGACGTGATCCCAGCCGAACAGCGGGTGCAGAAGACCGCTGACGAAGCCGCCGGCGAAGCCTTCCGCTTCGTGGGCCAGGGCCGCCTCGGCGATCAACAGAAGAAACAGCGTGCCGACGATGGTTCGTGTCAGGGTCATGCTCCGGTCTCCCTCCTCCTGTCCGGGTGTGCGCGCAGACGCGTCGTGACCGCTATTCCGGCGCCCTCTCGAAGAACTGGACGATAGCGCCGTCCGGCGTCTTCACCTCGAACAGACGCACGGCGCCCCAGGGTTCCAGGGACAGTTTCCGGATTGGCGCGGCGATCGTCCATCCCCGGGCCCCGATCGTCGCCAGCGCCGTCTCGACGTCCTCCACCGGGAAGCGCACGGCCAGGATGCCGAGGTTCGGCGCATGGCAGCGCTCGGCGTAATCCCGGCCGTCCAGCCCCATGATCTCGATCATCTCCATGCGGCCGAATTCGCCCGGCGTGGGGAAGACTATCCCGGCCCGGTAGGGTATCTCCGTCGTCAGGTTCAGCGGGATGCCCAGCGGCATCGGCGTGGGCTCCGCGGCGACATAGGGCGGGCCGTTGAAGAAGGTGGCGAAGCCGAGGATCTCCGTGAAGAAGCGGTACGCGGCGTCCCGATCGCGCACCATCTGCATCACGTTGAACGGTCCGGTCATGCGCTCGAACTCGGGGATGGTCCCGGGCAGTGGCGGCGCCAGGCGCTCGTAGCCCTGCACCTGGACCCCGTCCGGACCCCGGTAGATGACCACGTTCAGTTTCGAGGCGCCCCACTCGAGATAGGTGATCGGGGTCTCCGTCCACCAGCCGAGGCGTATGGCATCCGCGTAGACGGCCTCCATGTCCTTCATGCGGACCATGAGGCTGAAGTAGCAGCCGGTGTCCCAGGCGCGGGATCCGGGGCGCATCGGCACCCTGGGGCCGGCATTGTCGAAGCGCACCAGCCGGACGAGGCCGCTGTCGTAGCCCGGCGAACCGAGGAGCAGTGCCTCGCCGGTCGTCTTCTCCGGCAGTCCCCAGGCGGCGATGCCGTCCTCGCCGAGCGCCCCCCGCCATTTCACCTCGTAGCCGCCGATCTCCAGGAAGAAGCGGGCAGTGCGGTCGAGGTCGGTGACGCTGACGACGGCCTCCTGCCAGTCCGACGTGGTGACCGGCTGCACGTCGTTCTCATCGCCCTTGCTGTTATTGCCGGCTGCGGCTGCGGCCGCCGCCGCCAGCCAGAGCGCGAGTGCGGCGCGGAGCCCGGCGCGTCTCCCCATGAACCTCCCCCTCTTGCTGCGATGTCGTCAGCGCGCGGGCGGGCTGTGGTCGCCGAGCACCCGGATGGGCTCGCCGACGACGCCCTGCACCCAGAGCATCTGCACCAGCACGATCACCACGATGGCGAGCGGCGTGGCCAGCAGCACCCCGAACAGGCCGTAGAACAGCCCCAGCGCGAACTGTGCCAGCAAGAGTACCGCAGGTGGCAGCGAGACGGCGCGCCGCTGGATGACGGGGGTGAGGAAGTTGCCCTCGATGAACTGCACGGCGACGTAGACCAGCGTGACCCACAGCGCCATGGGCAGGGACACGGTGAGGGCGATCAGGAGGGCGGGAACGATGGAGGTGATGGGGCCGATGTACGGGACGAAGGAGAAAAGACCGGCGATCACGCCGAGTACCAGCGCCAGCGGCATGTCGATGAGCCACAGTCCGAGGGTGGTCAGCAGCCCCACCCCCGTCATGGAGGCGAACCGCCCCACCAGCCACCAGCGCAGGGCATGGCCCAGCGAGAAGAGGATCTCGCGCCCCCGCTCCCGCCTGTCCTCCGGCACGACATGCAGCACGCCGCGGACGTAGATGCGCGGCTGCAGGGCCAGGTAGAAGCCGATGATGAGGATGGCGGCGACGTTGGCGAGCAGCGTGAAAACGGTGGAGAAGACGCCGGTGATGCCCGCCACGATGTCCTTGCCGCTGGGCGCGAGCGCGCCCGGATCCAGGTTTTCGAGCTGGGCCTGCAGCGGCGGGTGGGAGATGGCGTCGCGGACCTGGTCTATGGCGGAGGGGAGCCGGTCGGCGAGTTCGGAGGCCTGCTCGCTGAAGCGGGGTCCGACCAGCAGGAAGAACGCCAGGACGGCGAGGCCCAGCAGCGCGACCACCAGCAGCCGGGCGAGCGTGGCCGGCACCGGCACGAAGCGCATCAGCAGGTAGGCCAGGCCATCCAGCAGCAGTGCCATCAGGATGGCCGAGAAGGCGACCAGGAAGACGGGCGAGCCGGGCCACACCAGCAGCGCCGTCAGGGCCGTGAACAGCACGGCCCCGAACACGGTCATCCACCGCCCGGATTGTGTCGCGCCGGTCATCCGGCCGTCAGCGTCGCCGCCGTCCCGCCCGTCTCTCCTCTTCGTCCGCGCTGCCGAAACGCTCGCGCAGCGCCGGTGCCACGCCCAGGGCGACCCCGGCCACCAGCGCGGCGATCACCACGTCGGTGGAGCGCACGCCACGGCGGCTCAGATTCTCGCCCAGGCTGCGCCCCATGCGGGACGCCAGTTCCACCGGCGGGGCCTCGGGCTCCCGGCCCGGAGAACGGGCGGGCTCGCGCAGCGGTCGCCGCGCATAGCTGTTCGCGACGACCCCCGCGATCAGGGCCAGCACCAGCAGGGTGCCGGCGGTGACCAGCGCCGCCGCCCAGGCGGGCATGGCGACCTTCAGTGCCAGGTAGCCGGACGTGACCGCGAAGCCGATTGCGGCGAGCGCGATGACTGCGCAGACCACCAGCAGCACGGCGGCCACCGCCTGGTGTTGCCACCAGGTCTGGAAGCGCTCCCCGATGCGGGCGGCCAGCCTCTGGAGTCCTTCCACGAGGGCGCCGCTCAGTGCCTGCGGTCCAGGATCAGCCCCATGACGAAGCCGGTGCCGAAGGCTGTGAGGATGCTCGTCAAAGGGCGCTCCTCCACCTCCTTCTCGATGGCGCCGTAGGCGTCCGTGGCCCGCTTGCGGGCCTGGTCGCGGGCGTGCTTTGCCCGTTCGGTCGCCTCCTCGTAGAGGTGCTGGCCCTCGCTGACGCCGGCGTCCCTCATGGTCTTGACCAGCGCCGCCATGTCCTTGCGCAGGTCGGCCATGTCCGAACGTAACTGGTTCAGTTCCTTGTCGAAGTCGGTGTTCGTGTCTGCCATGGTTCTCTGCCTCTCCGGTTCCGTCCGGTTCTGTTTACGATCCTGTTTTCCGCGGCCGGCGTCGAGGCTGCCGGGTGCGTTCGTCGTCCCAGCAGCGGCGCCAGCCCGTACTCACACCCGACTTCATTCTATGACTGTCGGCGGGGGGCGAGTATTGCGAAAAATCAATGCCTCGCCGCGGGTCGAACGCAATCGGTTGCTTCCGTGAACGGGTGACCGTAGGCTCCCCGGCACCATGCCGGCCGACCCCAACGCCCCGCGATTCGTCGACACCGCCCGCAGCGTGCTGCCGGGGCTGGCCATCGCCGTCACCGTCGCCATGGCGGCGGAGTTCGTCGCCGAGCACTACGGCGGGCCGGTCATGCTGCTTGCGCTGCTGCTCGGCATCGCGTTCAACTTCCTCTCCGAGCCCGGCACGCGAACGGCCGCGGGCATCGAGTTTTCGTCGAAGCGCGTGCTCAGGGTCGGCGTGGCTCTGCTGGGGCTGCGCATCACGTTCGACGACATCGCGGCGCTGGGCACGCTGCCGCTGGTGCTGGTGGTCGCCGGCGTGGCCGGCACCATCGGTATCGGCCTCCTGCTGGCGATGCTCCTGCGCATGCCCAGGTCCTTCGGCATGCTGACTGCGGGCGCGACGGCCATCTGCGGTGCTTCGGCGGCGCTCGCCATCTCCGCCGTGCTGCCGAAACATGCCCGGCTGGAGCGGGACACGGTATTCACGGTGGTCGCCGTTACGGGCCTCAGCACCATCGCCATGATCGTCTATCCGATCGTCGTCTCCTGGTTCGCGATGGACGACACCGCCGCCGGCATCTTCCTGGGAGGCACCATCCACGACGTGGCCCAGGTGGTGGGCGCCGGCTACATGGTGTCCCAGGAGGCGGGAGACGTCGCCACCTTCACCAAGCTGCTGCGCGTCTCCATGCTGGTGCCGGTGGTGTTCCTGATCCTGGCGGCGACCCACCGCCAGACCGGGAGCGCCGGCGGCACGCTGCGCTCTACCCTGCCGGTGTTCCTGATCGTGTTCGTGGTGCTGGTGGTCGTCGGCAGCTACGGGCTGGTGCCGGAGGGCGCGCGGGACTGGCTGATCGGGCTCTCCCGGGGCTGCCTGGTGACCGCCATCGCCGCGCTGGGCATGAAAACCTCGCTGAAGGACCTCGCCGCCGTCGGTCCGAAGGCCATCGGCCTGGTGGTGGCCGAGACGCTCTGCCTGGCCGCTTTCTTTCTGATCGTGCTCGCGTGAGCGTACGGCCCGGGGCGCCGGCGCCCCGGGCGGTCAGGGCGTGCCGGTGGGTGACGGTTGCGGACCCCGCCCGGCGTCCGGCCCGGAGGCCGGGGAGGCAATGGGCTCGGGAATCGGCTCGTCCAGCATCAGGGCGCGCACGTAGCGTCCGGGCGGCGAGCCGAACGACAGCAGCCTGTCGTGGTAGCGGCGCAGGCGGAAGTCGTCGCCCTGGCGCGCCTCCATCTCCCGGCGCAGGTCGGCGTGTTCCTGGTAGCCGACGAAGTAGGTGGACAGCTGGGCGGAGGTGAGCCGCGCCCGCGTCCACTTGCCGGCGGCCTCGCTCTCTTCCTGGAAGGCGCCCTCGACCATCAGGCGCATGGCCTCGTCCCGGGTCATGCCGTCGACGTGGATGGCCTGGTCCAGGATGGCGTTGACCACCGCGCGCAGATACCACTTCAGGTTGATCAGGCGCATCAGCGGATCGCCGCCGAGGTAGCCCTGGTCGATCATCAGCCGCTCGGCATACACCGCCCAGCCCTCGATGAACGGTCCCGACGAGAGCACGGAGCGCAGCACCGAGGGGTATTCGTTGGCATGGGCCAGCTGCAGATAATGCCCCGGCATGGCCTCGTGGATGGTCAGGTCCTGCAGCGAATAAAGGTTGTACTCCCGCAGGAAGGACTCCACCTGCTCCTCGTTCCAGTCCTCCGGCAGGGGCGCCACGGCGTAGAAGGTCTTCTGGCCCTTGTCGAGGGGCCCGGGCGGATCCAGGTAGGCCACGGCGATGCCGCGCTGGAACTCGGGCATGACGATGATCTCGATGGGCTCCTCGGGCACCCGCACGAGGTTCTTCTCGCGCACGAAGGCCGTGGTCTGCGCGAGCTGGCGCTTCACCACCTCGACGATCTCGCCCCGTTCCGGGAGCGCGTCGTAGGCCACCTCCAGGGCGGAACGGATCACCGCCTGCCTGAAGTGCTCCGTGGGCGTGTCCGGGAACTGGGTGTAGGGGTAGCGCTCGGCGTAGACAGCCTTCGCCACCTCGTACATCTCGCCCCGCACCCGCTGGTATTCCCGCTCCGCCCGTTCGCGGACCTCGGCACGGCCGAGGGGCGAATTCAGGGCGAAGGCGAGCTTGCGCTCGTAGAGCTCCCGGCCCAGCCGGAAGTCACCGGCGGCCGCCGGCAGCAGCGCCTCCTCGAGCCAGACCTGGTGTTCGCCGATAGCGGCCCGGGCGCCGTCCACCGCCGCGTCCAGCCGCCGTCGCGCATCGGCGTCCAGCGCGTCGGCGGCCGGCAGCACCATCGCGTCGATGACCGTCAGCACGCCCCGATTCTGGGCGATGGCAGTCTCGGCGTGGACGGGCGGCACTCGCGACGGCTCGAGGGTGGCGCGGACCTCGGCCAGGAAGCGCGGCATGGCCTCCAGCCGGCGGGTCGCATCCGCCAGACGCTCCTCGAGCGGCGCGAACTCGCGCGCCATGAGGGCATAGATCGCGCTGCCCGCGAGTCCGGTGTAGACGAGGGGGTCCCAGGCCCAGTCGCGGAGTTCCTCCAGCCGCCAGATCGCATAGCGGGCCTCGTGCTCCAGCAGGCCGGCATCCACCCGGGCGGCTCGGGAGAGGTCGTCCCGGTCGATGGCCGCCAGCTCCTCCAGCACGCCGCGATAGAACGCCGCCTCCGCGGTGCGGGCCTCCGGCGTAACGCGGTCCAGCTCGCCGTCGAAGCGATGATCGCCGAGGCGGGTGGCCGTGATCGGCGAGAGCGCCGGCATCTCGTCGAGATAACGGACGGCCAGGGCCTCGAAACGGGCCGCCGCCGTCTCCGCCGAGGCCGCCGGCGCGGGCAGCGCGGCGGCAAGCAGGATGGCGACGAAGGTGACCGGCACCGAGGTCCGTATGGCGGTCGGCGCCGGGCGGCGAGCCGTGCGGCCGGCGGGCATCGGGCTGCGGTCCCCGGGCGCGCTCAGGCCCGGCCGCCGGCGCCGGCGTGCCATTGCTGCTCCGCCGCGGACGCCTGCTCCAGCAGGCTGTCGAACAGGGCCCGGGCGCTCTCCATCGGCACCGGCAGCATGCCGAGCCGGATGGAGGTGACCATTGCCAGCGCCTGCACCACGTCGCCGTTGCTCACCGGCGTGTCGGCGGTCACGTATTCGCTGAGCGTCTCGAGCAGCGCCTCCAGCATATCGCCGACCGCCGCCGGGTCGCCGGTCTCCGGATGCAGCGGGAATTCGATGGTCCGTTCCTTGCCGTCGGCGGTCTTCAGGCTGAATGCAAGCGCGTCCATAGTCTCTCCTTCGGCGGGCGTCGGGCGCCCCGTTCGATGCCGGTCTGGCCCCGGCACACTCTCAAAACAAAAAAACCGCTGCAACTCGGCCCGAGCGGCAGCGGTCTTCTGCCTCGCCTGCCCGGCGACGGGCCGCGAGACATTCCCGGTGGTGATGTTGCGCGAAGGCTCTTCGCAAAGACCGGGGCGATGGGACGATCAGGTGGGCCGATCAGGTGCGCTCGGTGGCCACCAGTTCGTCGATCACCTCCAGCAGCGTGTCGTAGCCGCCGGCTTCCTGACCGCCGGTGCGGTATTTGCCGTTCACCACGATGGCCGGCACCCCGGTGATGCCGTAGCGGCGGTTCAGGTCGGCGGCGCGGCGCAGCTTCTGATCCACCTCGAACGAGTTCCAGGCCTTGTCGAAGTTCTCCTCGTCCACGCCGAAACGGGCGAAGAACTCCTTCAGGCGGCCCTCGGTGGCCAGCGTGTTGCCCTTGCCGTGATACTCGGTGAAGAATGCCTTGTGCAGGCCTTCATGATCCTCGAGCGCGCCGGTCCTGGCCAGCACCTCGGCCGTGTAGAACGCCCGCGCGTGGGTCTGCAGCGTCCGGTTCCAGACGGCCGGGATACGCACGAAGACCACGTCGGCGGGAATGTCGTCCGCCCAGTCCTCGATGATCGGGTCGAAGGTGGCGCAGTGGCCGCAGCCGTACCAGAACACCTCGGCCACCTCGATCTTGTCGCCGCCGGTCACGGTCGGCTGGGCCGGCATCAGGCGAGTGTAGTGCCGGCCTTCGGTGAACCGGGTTTCGCTCTGTTCCTTGTTGCCGCCGCTGCCCGCCAGTCGCAGCGCGCGGTCGTCCGCGGGCGCCTCTTCGGCGGTCTCGCCGGCCGACTCCAGCACCGGCTGGGCTTCTTCCTGCACGGCGGATTCGGCCACGGCCGCCTCGGGGGCGGGAGCCGCGTCTTCCGCTGCGGGACGGGTGTCCGCCGTGTCCGGCGCGGGCGCCTCGCTCTCCTGGCCGCAGGCGGCGAGGGCGAGCGCGGCGAGTGTCAGGGGCAGTAGGAGGAGTCTCGGCTTCATGATGTCCCTTCTGTCTCTGGCCATGGTCGTGGGCAATGGGTCGTGGGCAATGGTCGCGTCTTTGAGGGTGTCCATCCGCTGTTCGACCGGCGTGCGCCGGTCGAGTTCAGCACTTACTTCAGGCCCTGGACGTAGGAGGCGAGTGCCTCGATCTGCTCGTCGTCCAGACGCCCGGCGATGGTGTTCATGACCTTGTTCATGCTCGACTCGCGTTCGCCGGAGCGGTACGCCTTGAGCGTGGACGCGGTGTAGGTGGCATGCTGGCCGCGCAGCTTCGGATAGGCGGCTGCCGGATTGCCGAGCCCCCGCGGGCCGTGGCAGGCGATGCACGCGGAGATGCCGGCTTCCTGGTCGCCGCCCCGGTAGAGGCGTTCGCCCATCGCCACGAGGTCCGGGTTCGCGACCGCGCGGGGCGGCAGGTCCTGGGCCTCGAAGTACACGCCCAGGTCCTTCATGTCCTGGTCGGACAGGCCCATTGCCTGGCTGGACATGAGCACGTTCTGGCGGTCGCCGTTCTTGAACGCCATCAGCTGCTCGTAGACGTAGCGCGCGTTCTGCCCCGCCACATTGGGCCATTCGGGATTCACGCTGATGCCGTCGGCCCCGTGACAGGCGGCGCAGGTGGTGGACTTGGATTTGCCGGCCTCCGCCGACCCGTCGATCAGGCTCTCGGCGGTGGCGCCGGTGCCGAGCAACAGGAGGGTAGCGAGGCAGGCCGGTCGCAGGAAATTCCGCAGAAAAGTCGGCAGCAAAGTCTCAGGCATCATTCAGTTCCAACCATTCCAAACCGTTGCAGTGACCCAGTCTCGGCCGGACGCCGGGCTGCATCCGGATCTCCAATTCAGCTTCGGGGCGGCGGCCGGTCCGGCCCAGCCCGCACAGGGAGCGTGATAGACTCGCGCAAACCTCGAATTATACATGAAAAGGCGCCTGCCGAAGGGTCTGTACGCCCATGTCGCAATACCCTGCCGCCCGCTTTCTCGCCAGCGCCCACAAGCCCTCCCAGTTCCTGCCGGACAGCGGCCGCGAGGTGGCCTTCGCCGGCCGGTCCAACGCCGGTAAATCCAGTGCGATCAACACCATAGTGAACCGCCGGCAGTTCGCGCACACCAGCAAGACGCCGGGCCGCACCCAGCTCGTGAACTTCTTCGAGCTGTGGGAGGAGGCCCGTCTGGTCGACCTGCCGGGCTACGGTTTCGCCCGGGTGTCGGCCTCCGTGCAGCGCCACTGGCGCGGGCTGATGAGTGCGTATTTCGCGCAGCGCCGGAGCCTGGCCGGGCTGTTCCTGATCGTGGACATCCGCCGGCGGCTGACCGACTTCGACTGGCAGATGCTGGATCTCGCCGCGGGCATCGACGTGCCGGTGCACGTGCTGCTGACCAAGGCGGACAAGCTGAAGCGCGGCCAGGCGGCGTCGGAGCTGGCGAAGGTGCGCAAGGAGTTGGATGGGGCTGCCACGGTCCAGCTCTTCTCCGCGCTGAAGCGCGACGGCGTGCCGGAGGCCCGGCAGCGTCTGGCGGCCATGCTGGGGCACACCGGGGAGGCGGCGGAAGGAGCGCAGCGGGAAGCCCGGTAAAAAAATGCCCCGACGCGTCTGAAACAGGGGATACGCGCCGGGGCCATGTGTGCAACAGGCTTGGGGTGACCGTGTTGCAGTCCCGCTGAGGGAGGTCAGCGGGTGAGTGGATTGGGCCACTCGGTATGGTTTGACGGGGATCGGCGCGGTGAGTTCCCGGCCCGCGACGGGAATCGGCCGGACGGCCGGTCCGGTCAGTGGGCCTCGTCCCAGTTGGCGCCGACGCCGGTATCCACCTTCAGCGGCACGGCGAGTTCCGCCGCCCGGCTCATGCGCTCGACCAGGCCGGCGGCCACCGCGTCGGCCGCGGCCTCCGCCACCTCTAGCACCAGCTCGTCGTGGACCTGCATGATCACGCGGGCGTCCACGTCCTCCTCCGCGAGCCAGCGGTGCACGTCGATCATGGCGCGCTTGATGATGTCGGCCGCGGTGCCCTGCATGGGCGCGTTGATGGCGCTCCTCTCGGCGTACTGGCGGCGCTGGACGTTGCGGGAGTTGATCTCCGGCAGATACAGGCGCCGGCCCATGACGGTCTCCACGTAGCCCTTCTCGTGGGCCTGCTCCCGGGTGGAGTCCATGTAGGCGCGCACGCCCGGGTAGCGCTCGAAGTAGCGCTCCACGTAGGCCTGGGCGTCGGCCCGGGGGATGCCGAGCTGGCGGGCGAGGCCGAAGGCCGACATACCGTAGATGAGGCCGAAATTGATGGCCTTGGCCGAGCGGCGCTGCTCGCCGGTGACCTCGTCGAGCGCCGTGTCGAAGACCTCGGCCGCCGTCGCCCGGTGGATGTCCTCGTCGTCGGCGAAGGCCGCGAGCAGGCCCTCGTCGCCGGAGAGGTGAGCCATGATGCGGAGCTCGATCTGGGAGTAGTCCGCGGCGAGTATGCGGTAGCCGTCCGGCGCCACGAAGGCCTGGCGGATGCGCCGGCCCTCCGGGGTGCGGATGGGGATGTTCTGCAGGTTCGGGTCGGAGGAGGACAGCCGGCCGGTGGCCGCCACCGCCTGATGGTACGAGGTGTGGATGCGCCCGTCGCCGCCGACCAGCTCGGGCAGCTTGTCGGTGTAGGTGCTCTTCAGCTTGGACAGGCCCCGGTATTCGAGGATCACCTCCGGCAGCTCGTAGTCGGCGGCCAGCTCCTGCAGCACGTCCTCCGCGGTGGAGGGCTGGCCCTTCGGCGTCTTCCGGATCACGGGCAGTTCCTGGCGCTCGAACAGGATCTCCTGCAGCTGTTTCGGCGAGCCCAGGTTGAACGGGCCGCCGGCGATCTCGTGGGCCTTCTTCTCGGCGGCGCGCATCTTCTCCGCCAGCTCCCGGCTCTGGGTCCGAAGCAGCTCGCAGTCCAGCAGCACGCCGGTCTCCTCCATCTCGGTCAGCACGGCGACCAGCGGCTGCTCGATCTCCTCGTAGACCTTGCGCAGCCGGCCGGTCTCGGCGAGTTCTCCCCACAGCCGGTGATGCAGCTGCAGGGTGACGTCGGCGTCCTCCGCCGCGTAGGGCAGCGCTTCCTCCAGGGCCACCTGGTCGAAGGTGATCTGCTTCGCGCCCTTGCCGGCCACCTGCTCGTAGGGAATGGTCTCCAGCCCCAGGTAGTGGCGCGCGGTGGAACCCATGTCGTGGCGGGTGGCGGTGCTGTTCAGCACGTAGGACTCCAGCATGGAGTCGTAGCGCATGCCGGCCAGGCGGATGCCGTAGCGGCGGAAGACGTGGGCGTCGTACTTGAGATGGTGGCCCACCTTGGGTTTCGAGGCGTCCTCAAGCCAGGGACGCAGGCGCTCCAGAACGAGGTCCCGGTCGAGTTGCTCCGGCGCGCCGGCGTAGTCGTGACCCACCGGGATGTAGGCGGCCGCGCCCGGCTCCACGGAGAGCGAGATGCCGACCAGCCTGGCGGCCATGTAGTTCAGGCTGTCGGTCTCGGTGTCGAGAGCGGTGAGGTCTGCCGCGTCGATGCGCTCCAGCCAGCGCGAGAGCGCCTCTTCGTCGGCCACCAGCTCGTAGTCGGTGCCGGGCTTGTCGGCGGCCGGCGCCGGTGCGCCGAAGGCCTCGTCCAGCTGGCGCAGCAGCGTGCGCAGCTCGAGCCGCTGGTAGAGCCCGCGCAGGCGCTCCACGTCCGGCTCGCCCGGCGCGAGGCCGTCGGGGTCGACATCGAGTTCGACGTCGTCGCGGATGGTGGCCAGCCGGCGGGAGAGTTCCAGTTCCTCCAGGTGTTCGCGCAGGCTCTCGCCGACCTTGCCCTTGATGCTGTCCGCATCGGCGACGATCTCGTCGACACCGCCGTACTGATTCAGCCACTTGGCCGCCGTCTTGGCGCCCACCCGCGGCACGCCCGGGATGTTGTCCGAGCTGTCGCCTACCAGGGCGATCCAGTCGACGATCTGCTCCGGCCAGACGTCGTACTTGCCCTTGACCCCGTCCCGGTCCAGCCGGGTGTCGGTCATGGTGTTCACCAGCCCGATGCCCCCGCCGACCAGCTGGGCCATGTCCTTGTCGCCGGTGGAGATCAGCACCTCCATGCCGCGGTCCAGCGCTCGTCGGGAGAGCGTGCCGATGACGTCGTCGGCTTCCACGCCGTCGATGCGCAGCAGCGGCAGGCCCATGGCTTCGACCGCCTCCAGCAGGGGCAGCACCTGGGAGCGGAGCTCGTCGGGCATGGGCGGGCGGTTCGCCTTGTACTCCTCGAACATCTCGTCGCGGAAGGTCTTGCCCGGCGCATCGAACACCACGGCGATATGCTGGGGCTCTTCCTCGCGCACCAGCTTGTTCAGCATGTTCAGCACGCCGAGCACCGCCCCCGTGGGCTCGCCGCCGGCGGTGGTCAGCGGCGGCAGGGCGTGGAAGGCGCGGTAGAGGTAGGAAGACCCGTCCACCAGCACCAGCTTCTCGCGTTCCGTCATCGTGGCCCTCTCATCGTTCCGCGGCCGCGTCTTCTTCCTGCTCTTCCTCCGGCGCGCTCGGGACGGAGCCGCCGGTGGGGAGGCCCGGTTCGACCTGCTGCGGACTCTCCCCGGGCAGGTAGAGGGGACCCTTCTGGCCGCACCCCGCCAGGCCGCCGCCCGTGAGGGCCGCGGCGACGGCGGCCGCCGCGAGCCAGGCAGGACGGCGGCGCCGAGGGGCCGTCATCTCCGTGCCTCCAGGTCGATCACCGCCATGGTGATGCGGCACACGGCCGTGCGCCGGCCTTCCCCGTCGGTCACCTCGATGCCCCAGACCTGGGTGGTGCGGCCCCGGTGGAACGGGCGCGCCGTGCCCGTAACCACACCCTCGCGCACGGCGCGCAGGTGATTCGCGTTCACCTCCAGGCCCATGCAGCGGTAGCGGGCGGGGTCCACGGAGAGGGCGGCCGAGATGCTGCCCAGGGTCTCCGCGAGCACCACGGTGGCGCCGCCGTGCAGCACGCCGTAGGGCTGGCGGGTGCGCTCGTCCACCGGCATGGTGCCGCAGAGATAGTCGTCGCCGATCTCGGAGACCTGCACGCCGATGTGTTCGTTGATGGTGTCTTTCTGGAGCTTCTGCACTTCCTCCAGCACCGGACGGCGTCCGCCGAACCAGATCATGTCGCTACCCTCGCCGGGCCGGGCCCGGAGTTACTGACCGGAAGGTCTTCAGTGTTCTGAAAGTTTGCGGGCGACGCGCCGGTAGGCCTCGCGGAACGGGATGCCTTGCTCCGTGACCAGCCGGTTCGCCTCGCCCGCCGCATGCACGCCGGAGTCGAGCCGGATGTTCTCCGGCCGGAAGGCCACGCCGTCGACGAGTGCGGCCATGATAACCAGCGTGTCGTCGGCGAGATCGATGCCGCGGAACAGCGGCGGCTTCAGGCGCTGCAGGTCGCGATGGTAACCCGAAGTGAGCTTCGCCGTGACCATCAGGCACTCGTCCAGACAGGCCTGCGCGGTGGCGGGCGCGGCCCGGGCGAGTTCCAGCACGTCCGGGTTGCGCTTCTGCGGCATGATGGACGAGCCGGTCGTGAACGCCTCCGGCAGGCTCACGTAGGAGAACTCCTGGGTGTAGAACAACAGCAGGTCGGCGGCGAGCCGCGCCGTGTCCTGCAGCGTGAGCGTGATCTCGAACAGGAGCCCGCTCTCCGCCTTGCCCCGGGACAGCTGGACGGCCGTCACGGGTTCTTCCACTTCGGCGAAGCCGAGCGCGTCCGCCGTCTGTCGCCGGTCCAGCGGCAGGCCGGGCGTGCCGTAGCCGGCCGCGCTGCCGAGGGGATTCCTGTCGATGCGCCGGCCGGCGGCGCGGAGCCCCTCCGCGTCGTCCCTGAGCGCCGCCGCGAAACCGCCCGCCCACAGGGCCACGGAACTGGGCATGGCCTGCTGCAGGTGGGTGTAGCCGGGCAGTTCGACTTCCCCCTGGCGTTCGGCGAGGCGATCGAGTGCCGCGGCCAGCGACTCGGCGCCGGTCGCCAGCGTGGCGGCGGCGTCCTTCAGGTACAGCCTGAGCGCCGCCAGCACCTGGTCGTTGCGCGAGCGGCCGAGATGCACCCGGCCGCCGGCCTCGCCGATGGCATCGGTGAGCCGGCGCTCGAGCGCGGTGTGGCCGTCCTCGTCCGCCAGCCCGATGTGCCAGTCGCCGGCGGCGTGGGATTCGCCCAGGCGGGTGAGGCCATCGCGGATGGCGGCGAGGTCGTCGTCGCCGAGCAGCCCGCAGGTGTTCAGCATCTCCGCGTGGGCGATGGAGGCGCGGACGTCGCAGGCGACGAGCCGCTCGTCGAGCCGGTGGTCCTCGCCGGCGGTGTAGCGCAGCACCCGCTCGTCGAGCGGCGCCCCCTTGTCCCAGAGCCGGCTCAAGCCCCGCCCCCGGCCGTGTTCCCGGGATTGTCGCCGACATGACTGCCCGCACTTTCTCCGGGATGCTGTTCTTCAGGCGTCAGCGCCCCGATGTCGTTCACGACCAGCGTGCCCGTGCCCTCGTTGGTGAAGACCTCCAGCAGCAGGCTGTCCTCCACTTTGTGGGAGATGACGTGGACGCGCTGCACGCCATGCTCCAGCGCTTGGGTGATGGCGGCCGCCTTGGGCAGCATGCCGTCGGCCAGAGCGCCCTCGGCTCTCAGGTTCTCGAGTCCCTTGCGATCCAGGTAGGAGATGAGCGAGCCCGGATCGGACGCATCCGCCAGGATGCCGGGGGCGCCGGTGGCGAGGATCAGCTTCTCCGCATCCAGGGCCGCAGCGATTGCGGCGGCGACCGTGTCCGCGTTGATGTTCAGCAGCGTGCCGTCGGCGTCGGCGGACAGCGGGCTCACCACCGGCATCAGGCCGTTGTCCAGCTGTTTGGAGAGTACCTCGGCGTCCACCCCGTCGATGTCGCCGACGAAGCCGTAATCGATGGACTCCTCGCCCTCCTGCACGGGCGGGCGCCGGTGGGCGCGGATCAGCCCCGCATCCACCCCGCTGATGCCGACGGCGGGAATCTGCAGATCGCGGCAGGCGGCCAGGATGCGGGTGTTGATCTGGCCGTTCAGCACCATGGCGGCGACATTCAGCGAGTCGGCATCGGTCACGCGGCGCCCGGCCACGAACTTCGGATCGAAGCCGAGTGCCTTTGCAAGCTCGGTGGACTGCGGGCCGCCGCCGTGGACGAGCACCACCCGGATGCCCACCTGGTAGAGGATGCCCACCTGCTCCATCAGGGCGCGGGTGGAGGCGGGGTTCACGAACACGTCGCCGCCGGCCTTCAGCACGAAGACCTTCTTCTTGAACAGCCGGATGTAGGGCGCCGCATGCTTCAGCGCCGAGACGACGATGGCCCGTTCGCGTTTGCCGATCATGCTCCGCCTCCCAGCATCCGATGCAGCACGGCCATCTGGGCGAGCATGCGGTTGCGCGCTTCCTGGATCACGACGCTACGAGGGCCGTCCAGGATGCGGTCGGCCACCACCACACCGCGGCGCACCGGCAGGCAGTGCATGAAGCGGCAGTCGGCAGCGGCGTTGCCGAACCAGGGCTCGTCGACGCACCAGTCGACGTGCTCGCGGCGCAGCTTCTCGTCCTCCACGCGGTCGCCGTAGTGGCGGGTGGACGACCAGGACTTCGCGTAGATGACGTGGGCGCCCTCCATGGCCTCGGCGCGGTCGTCGGTCTCGCGGACGGAGCCGCCGCTCGTCTCCGCGGCGGACTTCGCCTTTGCCATGATCGACTCCGGCAGCTCGAAGCCTTCCGGGCGCAGCACGGTCACATCCATGCCCCGGGCGGCCGCCATGTGGACGGTGGCCGCCGGCACGGCCAGCGGCAGCGCCTTCGGATGGTAGGCCCAGGACAGCACGAACCTGCCGCCCCGGGCCGGGATGGCGAGATCGTCCATCGTCTTCCAGTCGGCGAGGCTCTGGCAGGGGTGATTCACCGCCGATTCCATGTTGATCAGCGGCGTGTCGATCAACGCCTCGAGTTCCCGGTACGGCTTCTCCGCCAGGTCGTTCTCCAGGTTGCGCCGCTCCGCGAAGACGCGGATGCCGATCGCATCCCCGTACGAGGCGATCACGGGTACGGCCTCGCTGATGTGCTCCGCGGCCGAGCCGTCCATCACGATGCCGTGACGGGTCTCCAGGCCGTGGATGGACATGTCCGGCGAGATCACGAACGAGCCGCCGCCCAGACGCACCATGGCGGCCTGGAAGGAGGCCAGCGTGCGCAGGCTGGGGGAGAGGAACAGCAGCGAGAGCACCTTGCCCTCCAGCGCCCGGGGCTCGGGTTTCTCGTCCAGCCGTCCGGCCAGCGTGATCAGTTCGGCGATCTCTTCGCGCTCGAAGTCTGCGAGGTCGTTGAATGTCTTCATGTTGTCGTTCCGGAGTAATCGGTTATTCGTTGGAGATCTGGATGTCGGCGAGCGCCTGCGCCAGGTGCTCGACGTGGCCGGCGTCGATCACGTAGGGCGGCAGCAACCGCAGCACGGCGGGATCGCCGCTGGTGCCCGTGAGTATGTCACGCTCGAGCAGCGCGTCGCGCACCCGGGCCGCGGGCACGGTGCAGCGCAGGCCGAGCAGCAGCCCCTTGCCCTGGATGCCGGCCACCGGTCCCGTCACGCAGGTCGAGCGGATCTGCGCCTCGCGTTCGCGCACGTTGTCCATCAGCCCCTCGCCGGTGATGGTGTCCACCACGGCCTCGATGGCGGCGGAGGCGACCGGCCCGCCGCCGAAGGTGGTGCCCAGGTCGCCGGGGCGCAATTCCGCCGCCAGCGCGTCGGTGGCGAGCAGCGCACCGCAGGGAAAGCCGCCGCCGAGGGACTTGGCCGCGGTGACGATGTCCGCCGCGACGCCCGCGTGCTGGATGGCGAAGGGCAGCCCGGAGCGACCCGTGCCGCATTGCACCTCGTCGGCGATGAAAACCGCCCCGTGGGCTTTGGCCGCGTCGCCCAGCGCCCGCAGGAACGCCGGTGCCAGGTCGAAGGCGCCGGCCACGCCCTGCACGGGCTCGACGATGACGGCGGCGGTGCCGTCGTCCACGGCGTGGCGCGCCGCCTCGGCGTCGTCGCGGGGCACGAAGGTCACGTCGAAGGGCAGGTCGGGGAAGGCGTACCAGCGCTTGCGGCTGCCCCAGGTCACGGCGGCCGCCGCGGTGCTGCGGCCGTGGAAGGCGTGTTCCACCGCCACCACCTTGCGCCGCCCGGTGGCGAGACAGGCGATCCTGAGCGCGTTCTCGTTGGCCTCGGCGCCGCTGTTCACGAACAGCGCGCGGGTGAGGTGGCCCGGCGCGAACGCGGTCAGCTTTTCCGCGGCCCGGGCGCGCACCGCCAGCGGCGACATATTGCTCTGGAACAGCAGTGTCTTCATCTGCCGCTCGATGGCGGAGATCAGCGCCGGGTGGTCGTAGCCGAGCGCGGTGACTGCATGGCCGCCGTAGAAGTCCAGGATCTCGCGGCCGTCGGCCGTCTTCAGCCAGACGCCGTGGGCGCTCACCGGCTCGATGGACAGATGGGGATAGACCGGCAGGGTGCAGGCGGCCTCGACGGCGGCGGCGCTGCGGTTGGCGCCTGGGTTTGTGTCCGGGTTCGTGTCCGTGTTCGTATCCATGGGCGCCCTCATATCCAGCCGGGGGCCGGCTGCGTGAGACCCGCGGTCTCCGGCAGCGACCACAGCCGGTTCATCCATTGCATGGCGCCGCCGGCGGCGCCTTTCAGCAGGTTGTCGATGACCACGAACACGGCGGCCGTGGAGCCGTCTGCGGCCACGCCGATGTGGGCGTAGTTGCTGCCGGCCACGTCCTTCACCCGGGGCGTACCGTCCACGATGCGCACGAAGGGTGAGTCCCTGTAGTAGTCGGTCAGCGCGGCGGCGAGTGCGTCCCGGTCGGCGCCGGCGGCCAGCGGCGCCTGCAGCGTGGAGTGGATGCCGCGGGCGAACGGGCCGGAGTGGGGGATGAAACTGAAGTTCGCGGCGACCCCCGTGGCCGCCTCCGACAGCGCGGCGATCTCCGGCGCGTGCCGGTGCGCCAGCGGCTTGTAGGCGAACAGGTTGCTGTGGCGCTCCGGATGATGGGTGGTCGCCGTGGGGCTGCGGCCCGAACCGGTGCTGCCGGTGATGCCTGCCACGAACACGGTGGGGTGGATCAGGCCGGCGGCGAGCAGCGGCACCGCTCCGAGCAGCACCGAGGTGGCGAAGCAGCCGGGATGCGCCGCATGGTCGGTGTCCGTCGCGGCCCGCTGCTCGGGCACTGCGCAGCGGAACGCGTCGAAGAGTTCGGGCGCGCCGTGGTCCTGCCCGTACACCGCCTCGAATGCCGCGCGGGCAGGGAAACGGAAATCGGCCGAGGCGTCCACGATGTGCAGGCGGCTGCCCGCGCTCTCGGCGTCGACGAGCAGTTGCGCCAGCATCGGCGCCGAGGCGCCGTGGGGGGCCGCGGAGAATACCGCCAGCTCCTCGTGCCGCTGCAACAGCGCCGGCACGTCGTCCGGGCCGACGAATGCGGCGTCCCCGTAGGCGGCGCCGAGCTGGGGGAACGTGGCCGCCACCGGCTCGCCGGCGCGGCTGCCGGAGACGGCCGCGGCCAGCGTCAGGTTCGGGTGGCCGGTCAGCAGGCGCAGGAACTCGCCCGCCACGTAGCCGGTGCCGCCGAGCACCAGCGTCGGGATCGTTGCGGCCGGGCTTGCAGTGACCGGGGTTGTGGCGTCTGTCCGGGCGCTCACCGGCGTTCTCCGCCGAGCCCGACGTGGCCTGCCACCAGATCCCCCAGGCGCACCCCGTCGGTCAGTGCGTTGACGGCCTCGACGCCGAGATCCCGGACGATCATGTCGATGCCGACCGCGTTGTCCGTGGCCGGGCCCGTGACCACCACCGGCTCGATGCCGTGGGTCTCGCGTAGCAGCTTCACGCCGCCCCAGGCCGCCACCGGGTCGTTGGCGCACAGCACCACCGCCGTGAAGGCGTCCTTCAGCGCGGGATCGTTCAGGATGGCCGACACGCCATAAGGCCCGAGGATGCCGTCGCCGAGTTCCATCACGATGGCCTCCGGCCGCGCCTCCGCGAGCTTGTTCAGCAGCGAGCGGGTGAGCGCCGGCCCGTTCGCCGCGCTGGTGGTCACGACGCCGAAGTCCATGAACAGCAGGCCGTCCTCGGCGCCGGCGTCCTCCATGGCCAGCACGTCCCGGCGCAGCGACACGCCGGTGGCCTTGCCCGCCGCCACCCGGTGGCGGTTGTGGCGCAGCCGGCTGACGATGGCGCAGGCCGCCGCCGTCTTGCCGGAATCCATGCAGGTGCCGGCCAGGGCGACGACGGGCACGCCGCGGACGTCGAGCGCCGCCTCGTAGTCCAGCGGGAACTCGCCCACCCTGGCGGGCACGCCGATGCGCTCGCCGAGATAAGGGAACGTGAGCACGGTGCCGAGCACCCGGCAGTCGAACGGGGGGCCGACGTCCGGGTTGGCGGAGTCGCAGATGCCGAGCACGCCGCCGATGTTCAGGAGCTGCACGGTGTCGCCGGCGGCCAGGACCTTCGGCAGGTGGCCCGAATAGCCCCGGAGCGCCTTGCGGTGGCCGAGCGCGCCGACGATGACGTCGCCCCGCTTCACCGTGGCCATGCGCCCGCTGGTGAGCTCCATGGTGTTGTAACGGGTCTTGTTGTTCAGCACCTCGACGGCGACGAGCACGCCCTCCTCGCAGGGGATCTCCTCCGACAGGCGCAGCTCGCGCCCCAGCTCGTGGTGCTGGGCCACCGAGGCGATCTTGTCGACGACCACGCTGCGCATCATCCGTCCTCCGCCTGGCGGGCCGCGCGGGTCTGCAGCATGCCGGTGAGCGACAGGATGCGCGCGTGGCCGAGCGCGTCCGCCGGGGTCCACTCGCCGGCCGCCTCGCCGTAAACGCCCTTGCTGGCGGCCATCAGCGAGTACGGCGACGCGACGCCTTCCACCAAGAGGCTGCCGGGCCGCAGCTGCACCGTGACCTCGCCGGTCACCCGCGCCTGGGACGAGGCCAGCAGCGCCTCGATGTCGCGGCACACGGGGTCGAGCTGGCGGCCCTCGTGCACGAAGTCGCCGTAGGCGGCGGCCACCGTGTCCTTGATGCGCTGCTGGGGACCGCTCAGCACCAGCTTCTCGAGCTCCCGATGGGCGGTCAGCAGGATCTCCGCGGCCGGGGCCTCGAAGGCCACCCGTCCCTTGGTGCCCAGGATGGTGTCGCCCAGGTGGATGCCGCGGCCGATGGCGAAGCTGCCGCCCAGGGTTTCCAGCTGCTCTATCAGCGCCACGGGCTCCAGTTTCTCGCCGTCGATGGAAACCGGCCGGCCCTGCTCGAAACCGATGCGGTGGCTCTCCGGCGCGCGGGCCTCCGCCAGTACGCCCGACGACAGCACCCAGGCCTCCTCCGGGATGGAGCCGCTGGAGTCGAGCGTCTCGCGGCCGCCGATCGTCACGCCCCAGAGCCCCCGGTTGATGGAGTAGGCGGAGCCGGACTTCGGCACCGGCATGCCGTGCTCCTCCAGGTAGGCGAGCTGATCCTGCCGCGCCCAGCTGTTGTCGCGCACCGGCGCCAGCACCTCGAGCGCGGGGTTCAGCGTGCGCAGCGCCACCTCGAAGCGCACCTGGTCGTTGCCGGCGGCGGTGCAGCCGTGGGCCACCGTGTCGGCGCCGTGCTCGGCGGCGGCCGCGGCCATGCGCGCCGCCTGGATGCCGCGCTCGGCGCCGACGCACAGCGGATACAGTCCGCCCCGGCGCACGTTGCCGGCGATGAGCCAGCGCAACACCTGGTCGAAGAAGGCCTGGCGGGCGTCGATCAGGAGGTGCTCCGCGGCGCCGAGTGCCTCGGAGCGCGCCGCCAGTTCCCGCCGTGCGTCCTCGTCGATGCCGCCGGTGTCCACCGTGACGGTGATGACCGGGCGGCCGTAGTTCTCCTTCAGCCAGGGCACGCAGAAAGAGGTGTCCAGCCCGCCGGAGTAGGCGAGCAGAATGGGAGAGTCCTGGCCGGAAGAGGTGGGCTGGGCATTCATGGGGTGCGCTCCGCGAAGATGTCGTTGAGTCGGGATTCCAGTCGGGCGCTCGCCGCCGCGCCGGGCGTGGCCACGAAGATGGTGTCGTCGCCGGACAGCGTGCCGACGATCTCCGGCCAGCGGCTGCGGTCGAGCGCCACCGCCACCCGCTGGGCGGCGCCGATGCCGGTCTGCACCACCACCAGGTTCGCGCCGGCGCGTTTCACGGCGCGCACGAAGCCGGCCACCTCGTCGAAGGCACCGCCGGGCGCGCTGGTTCCAGCCATGGCGGGGTCGGCCGCGCGCAGCCGGTAACCCTCGGCCTCCTTGGCTGCGCCGAGGATCCGCAGGTCCCGGGAGACGCTGGATTGGGTCGCCTCGAAGCCGAGTTCGTGCAGCACGCGCACCAGTTCGCCCTGGGTGGCGACGGGACGCTCACGCAGGACCGCCGCAATGGCGCGGCGACGCTCGATCTGTTGTTCGGCGCTGGCGGGCATGATCGGTTATCTGAATAAATTTGCGCATATTTGTACTTGAATGCGCATAGCAGGTCAAGGCTGCCGAAACAGCATTTTCCGGTTAACCTGCGCGCTCCGGTATTGCGACTATTACGGCATTTGAGCGATTGCCGCATCTGGATGCCGGGCACACGCGCAACGGGAGGAGACATGCTCGAGACCGTGGAGATCGAGACCGGCAGCGAGCCGGCAGGCACCGTCATCTGGTTGCACGGCCTGGGGGCCGACGGCCACGACTTCGAGCCGGTCGTGCCGGAGTTGCGGCTGCCGGACGACCTGCCGCTGCGCTTCGTATTCCCCCATGCCCCCATCCGGCCGGTGACCATCAACGCCGGCATGCGCATGCGGGCCTGGTACGACATCGTCGCCATCGACCGCCGGGCCCGGCAGGACGAGGAGGGCATCCGCGAGAGCGCGGCCGCCACCGTGGAACTGATCGAGAGGGAAAAGGAACGGGGCATACCCGCCGCGCGCATCGTGCTGGCCGGCTTCTCCCAGGGCGGGGCCGTCGCCATCCACACGGCCCTGCGCTACCCGGAGCGCCTCGCCGGCCTGATCGCGCTGTCCACCTGGATGCCTCTCGGCGAGTCCCTGGCCGGCGAGGGCAGCGCCGCCAACCGGGACCTGCCGGTGTTCATGGCCCACGGCCGGCAGGACCCGATGGTGCCGGTCGCGCTCGGCGAGCAGACCCGCGAGGCGCTCGCAGCCGCCGGCTATCCCCTCGACTGGCAGACCTACGACATGCCGCACGCCGTCTGCCCGGCCGAGATCGCAGATATCTCGGCGTGGCTGCAGGAGCGCTTCAGGCAAGGCGGAAGCTGACTCGGGTCTCGCCGGTGGCCGCGCCATCGGGGTCGAAACGCCGCTCGACGAACTCGGCGCTGCCGTCGGTGCGGAATACGAGCACCGTGGAGCAGCGGGTGCCATAGGTCGGCGTGAGGATGAACGGCGCGGAAAGCACCCGGCGGGCGGCCGGATCCAGGACAGGATGCAGGGCCGGATCCGCTTCGCCGTCCTCGCCGGCGGGCCGGGTGTCGGCCAGTATCTCCAGGATGTCGTCCGGTCCGGTGCGCCCGGCCTCGAGCCGGGCGGTCAGGCGGTCCCGGGTGACGACCAGCTTCGGCCACGGCGTGTCCAGCAGCGCATTGCTCACGCCGTGGATGCCGGGCTCCAGTTCGCGGCTGACCGCCTCCCGGTTGGTGTGGTAGCGGAGCGTCGCCGCATCGCCGAACAGGAGGTTGAAGCCGGCGTAGCGCTGCTCCTCGCGTTCCAGCCTGGCGGCGAACCCGTCGGCCGATTCGTCGCCGGTCAGCCAGTCTGTGAGGAGCAGGCCGCGGGAGACCTCGCCGCCCCGGGGCGAGCCTTCACGGTAGTTGGTCACGACGCCGAAACGGCCGCCGCGGGTCACGCCGAGCCAGGTGCCGCCGGCCTCCAGGTCGCGGCCGGCCAGCAGTCCGGGCGCCTCCGGCCACCAGTCGGCGGGTTCCGCGGGGCGGGCATGAAACTCGTCCCGGTTGCCCGCCAGGATCAGCGGCAGTTCCGGATGCATGCGCCAGGCGGCGACGATGAGACACATGTCAGGCGACGTCGCTGCCGCCGTCCTCCTCGAGCCAGTCGTCGACCAGCCGGCGGGCGATTGAGAGCGGCGGCGGCAGCTTCGGCCAGCCCGCCCGGATCTCGTGCCGGGTGAACCAGCGGGCGTCCTCCAGCTCGCCGTCGTTCAGCACGATGTCGCCGGAATCCGCGATGGCGCGGAAGCCCAGCATCAGCGCGGAGGGAAAGGGCCACGGCTGGGAAGACTCGTAGCGCACCTCGGCGAGGCGCACGTTGGTCTCCTCGAACACCTCCCGGCGCACGGCCTCCTCCAGGCTCTCGCCTGGCTCGACGAAGCCGGCGATGGTGGAGTAACGGCCCTCCGGCCAGGTGGGCTGGCGGCCCAGCAGGCAGCGCTCGCCGGCTTCCACCAGCACGATGATGGCGGGGTCCACCCGCGGAAATATGCGCCGGCCGCATTCCGGACCCGTGCAGATGCGCGCGTAGCCGCCGGCGTCGGGCTCCGTGGCCGCCCCGCAGTGGCCGCAGTGCCGCTGCGCCTGGTGCCAGAGGATCATGGCGCGGGCGTGGGCCATCAGGCTGGCCTCGTCCGCCGGCAGGATGCCGCCGAGGGTGCGGAGGTCCCGGTATTCCACGCCGCCGGCGGCCGGCAGCACCGGTTCGTCCACTTCCAGCGCGAAGGCCGGGGCGTCGCGGAAGACGCCGAGGAATACGAGGTCCTCGAGGCGGGGCTCGCTTGGCAGGTCGGCGTAACGGAGCAGCCAGGCGCGGCCGTCGGCCGCCTGCGCCGGGCATCGGCCCTGCCAGACCGGCACGAACACGGTGCCCGGCCGGGTCAGCGCCTCGCGCTGCCAGTCCTTGTCCACCCGCCGCTCGCCGGCCCGGTCGACGTAGGCGCCGGCGAAGGTGTTGTGGGACAGGGTCGCCGTCATGGCAACGCCCCTCAGACGAGGGCGTCGGCGCTGACCAGGAGCCCGTCCTCGTCGGCATAGAGGTAGTGGCCGGGCTCGAACGCGACGCCGGCGAAGGCCAGGCTCACGTCCCGTTCGCCTTGCCCGAGCTTGCGGCTCTTCAGCGGCATCGTCGCCAGCGCGCGCACGCCGATGTCGATGCCCGCGATGTCGGCGGAATCACGGATGCAGCCGTTCACCACAACGCCGGCCCAGCCGTTGTCGGCCGCCAGCGCGGCCAGCTGGTCACCCAGCAGCGCGCACCGCATCGAGGCGGCGCCGTCCACCACCAGCACCCGGCCGTCGCCGGGCTCCTCCAGAGCCGAGCGCACCAGCACGTTGTCCTCGAACACGCGCAGGGTGGTGATCGGGCCGCCGAAGGCGGGGCGGCCGCCGTAGCGGTGGAAGACGGGGTCGGCGATATGCACACGCTCCGCGTGCTCGTCACAAAGGTCTGCTGTCTTGATCGTCATCTCGGTACGTCACTGGTTAGGCGGTCGGGCCGGTCCCCGGGGACCGGCCCGCCAGTCACTTTATCAGCTCTGCTTCTGCAGGAGGTCGCGGATCTCGGCGAGGAGCTTCTCCTGAGCGGGCGGCTCAGGCGGGGCTGCCGGCGCTTCCGCTTCCTTGCGTTTCATGCGGTTCATGGCACGAACGACCATGAAGATGGCGAATGCCACGATAACGAAATCCAGCAACGTGTTGACGAACACGCCGTACTTGATCAGCGGAGCGCCCGCCGCCTCGGCAGCCAGCAGCGACTCGAACTCGCCCGGCCCGAGATTGATGTAGAGGTTGGAGAAGTCGACGCCGCCCAGCAGCAGCCCGATCGGAGGCATGAGGACGTCGTTGACCAGAGAGCTGACGATCTTGCCGAAGGCAGCGCCGATGACGATGCCGACGGCCATGTCGACAACGTTGCCGCGCATGGCGAATTTCCTGAACTCATCGAGCATGCTGATACCCCTCTGTGGGGGAACGGACGGTCCGCGCCGTTCCTGTCGTGCCGTGTGTGCGGGCACCGGCCCATTCTACTCGTGCCGGGACAGACCGGCCGTATCAGCTGCGCGCGAAGGTGCCGTGTCCCGGCCGCCGGCTGCGCCCCGTGCGGATCTCGCAGGCCGGGCACTGGTGGAAATTCAGGCCGTAGCGGTCGTGCAGATAATCGAGGCCGCAGCCGTTGCAGCGCGTGAGGCCCAGCTCGCCGTCGCCGCTCAGGGCCTGGAGGAGGTTCCAGGCCCACTCGAAGCTGAACAGGCAGCGGGGATGCAGCAGCTGGTAGGTTTCGTACGACCGGCACGCTCGGTGGCCGTACTCGACGTCGGGGCGCTGCCAGCGGGCGTAGACCCCGTCGCCCGCGAGTTGGAGCAGGCCGCCCTGCACGAACAGGTAGGTGAGCGTGGTCGCCTCCAGCTGATGGACGGCGTTGCGCACGAACGGCACGGTCTGGCGGGGCGACTTTCCCCGCCTGCGCCGCACGCCGCCGCGGCCAGCCGGGAAATAGCGGCTGTAGATCTTGCGGATCCGGTCGTGGGACAGCCCGGTGCACAGGCTGATGGTCTGGGTGCGGGCCTCGTGGCCTATCATGCGCAGCGCCAGCTCGAAGCGCAGCCGCTCGGTTTCATAGCGGTTCCGGGTTGCCTCCATCCATTTGCCCTCCATCTATGTAATTTTAAGAACATATATGACATCATTTTTCCGTTAGGATCACAAATGAGAAAAACGGACCAATATGGTCAATAAGTCATAAATATGGCAATCAAGGGGTGGGGCATGGCTTACAAGGCACTGGAAGACAACGATCTGCGGCATCTCGCCGCCATCAACCGCAGTTATCTGGAGTTCCTCGGCAGCAACGACCGGCATGCGGCGCGGCAGCTGGAACGCCTGGAGCCGGCAGCCCGCGAGATGCTGCGGCGGCTCACTCCGGAGGACAGGGCCGAGGCGGCCAGCAGCCCGTTTCTGCTCTGCAGCGTCGGTGCCGTGGATGTCGGCGCCGGCGGAGCGGATCCGGGCAGCTTCGAGCTGTTCCGCGGCATGGCGCCCAGCGTTGAGCTGGTGCTCTACATGAGCCTGTCGCTGCTGCGGCGGCTGGCCTGGAGGCGACCCTTCGCGGCGCGCCTGCTCGGCGGGGTGGACACGGCGTGGTGCGAGGAACTCGCCGGCCTGGACGAACCGGCGCTCGCGGCCATCGCCCACGCCCAGGCGGCACGGCTGCGGCCGGTGCACGCGTCCGTGGCCGGCTTCTGGCCCGAACTGCTGCGCTGCGCCGAACTGGTGCCGCTGCGCCGGCGCGCCGTGCGGGCGGCGGGGTTGCAGCTGCAGCAGCACGTGCCTGCCTCACTGCCGCTCAGGGCCGCGGCTTCGCGCCTGCAGGCGACGCGCCGGCGCTCCGGCTGACGGTCCGGCATCAGGCGCCGGGCGTCAGGCGACTAGCCTCCTCCGACTATCTCGGCCCGGTAGTAATGCCACAGCAGACGGGCGGCCACCGCCCGGCGCGGCCGCCAGCGCTCGCCACCGGCCGCCAGCTCCGCCGTATCCGCGCCCGGCAGCAGCCGCGCGATGGCCCGTTCCAGTGCGAGGTCGCCGGGCGGCCAGACGTCGCGCCGACGCATCGCCGCCATGACGTAGGCGCCGGCCGTCCACGGACCGATGCCGGGCAGCGCGGTCAGCGTGGCAATGGCCTCTTCGTCCCCGGCACGAGCCAGTGCGGCGAAGGACAGCCGGCGGCTGCGCACCGCCTCGCCCAGGGCATGGCAGTAGCGCGCCTTCTGCCGGGTCATGCCCAGGCGATGCAGCCGCTCCGGTCCCGCCTCCACCAGGCGCCGCGCGGAGATGCCGCCCAGTTCGCCGCGGATGCGGCGGTACAGCGTTGCCGCCCCCGCCAGCGACACCTGCTGTTCCAGAATGATGCGCACCAGCGTCTCGATGCCCTCGGGCCGGCGCCAGAAGGCCGGGATGCCATGGCGCCGGAGCACGGGCCGGAACTCCGGTGCCGCCCGGGCCAGCGCCCGCACCTCGCGGGGGAAATCGGCCGTATCGATGCGCTGGTCCATGCGGCGCTCCCTCATAGGTTCTACAATGGCGCGTTATGCGTGCACTCAGTATCAGGGGCCTCAGGAAGGTCTATCCCAACGGCGTGGAGGCGCTGAAGGGGATCAATTTCGAGGTGGAGGAGGGCGACTTCTATGCGCTCCTCGGGCCGAACGGCGCCGGCAAGACGACGGCCATCGGCATCATCACCTCGCTGGTGAACAAGACCAGCGGCGAGGTCCGTATCTACGGCCACAGTATCGACGACGAGCTGGAGCAGGCAAAGGCCTGCCTGGGGCTCGTGCCCCAGGAGATCAACCTGAACCTGTTCGAGAAGGTCCTGAACACGGTGGTCAACCAGGGCGGCTACTACGGCCTGCCGCGCAAGCTCGCCTACGAACGGGCCGAGCGCTACCTCACCGAACTGAAGCTCTGGGACCGGCGCGACGACATCGCACGGAACCTCTCCGGCGGCATGAAGCGACGGTTGATGATCGCCCGCGCGCTGGTGCACGAGCCGAAACTGCTGATCCTCGACGAGCCCACCGCGGGCGTCGACATCGAGATCCGCCGCTCGATGTGGAACTTCCTGCAGAAGATCAACGCCGAGGGGACGACCATCATCCTCACCACCCACTACCTGGAGGAGGCCGAGAGCCTGTGCCGGCACGTGGCCATCATCGACGAGGGCGGCATCATCGAGGATGCCAGCATGGCGGACGTGCTGCGCAAGCTGAACCGGGAGGTATTCGTGCTGACCCCCGCCGAGCCGCTGGACGCCGCGCCCCGGCTCGAGCGCTACGAGCTCACGCTCCGTCCGGACGGCGACCTGGAGGTGATGCTGGAGAAACGCCAGAGCCTGAACGAGGTGTTCGCCGCCCTGTCGGAGGCGGGCGTGCGCGTGATCAGCATGCGCAACAAGGCCAACCGGCTGGAGGAGCTCTTCATGGGGCTGGTGGAGAACAAGGGTGCGGCTGCCGAGATGAAAGCGGCGGCGCGGGCCGCGGCGGCGGAGGCCTGAGCATGGACCTGCGTGCCAACTGGGTCGGGCTGCAGACCATCGTGTACAAGGAATTCACCCGGGTGATGCGCATCTGGGTGCAGACCATCGTGCCGCCGGCCATCACGATGTCGCTGTACTTCATCATCTTCGGGACACTCATCGGCAAGCGCATCGGCGCGATGGACGGCTACAACTACATGCAGTACATCGCGCCGGGGCTGATCATGATGTCCGTGATCACAAACTCCTACGGCAACGTGGTGTCCTCGTTCTTCGGCGCCAAGTTCGGCCGCCACATCGAGGAGATGCTGGTCTCGCCCATGTCGAACGCCACCATCATTCTGGGCCACGTGGCCGGCGGCGTCGTGCGCGGGCTCATGGTGGGTGCGCTGGTTTCCATCATCGCTCTGGCCTTCACGCGGCTGACGGTGCAGCATCCGTTCGTCACTTTCTCCATGGTGATACTCACCTCGATCGTGTTCTCCCTGGCAGGCTTCATCAATGCCGTCTTCGCGAAGAAATTCGACGACATCTCCATCATCCCCACCTTCGTCCTGACGCCGCTCACTTATCTCGGCGGCGTGTTCTACTCCATCTCGCTGCTGCCGGAGTTCTGGCAGAAGGTCTCGCTGGCGAATCCCATCCTGTATATGGTGAACGCCTTCCGCTACGGCGTGCTCGGCGCCTCCGACATCCCGATCGGCGTCGCGTATCTCATCGTCTGCGGCTTCGTCGTGCTGCTGTTCACCGTGAGCCTGGTGCTGATGAACCGGGGCGTGGGCATCCGGGAGTAGGGCCGTGTGCGGACGATTCGCGTTCTATTCCGCCCGCGAAGCCATGGCCGCGGTGTTCGGCGTGGAGGATCCGCCGCCCATCGAGCCCCGCTACAACATCGCGCCCACCCAGCACGTGCCGGTCATCCGCGCCGGCGAGGACGGCGACCGGCACGTCGCCATGCTGCGTTGGGGCCTGGTGCCGTTCTGGGCGAAAGACACGAAGATCGGCAACCGGCTCATCAACGCCCGTGCCGAGACCGCCGCCGGCAAGCCCGCCTTTCGCGCGGCCTGGAGCCGGCGCCGTTGTCTCGTGCCCGCCGACGGCTTCTACGAGTGGCGTGCCGGCGCGGACGGCAAGATGCCCTGGTTCGTGTCGGCGGCCGCCGGCGAGCCCTTCGCCATGGCCGGACTGTGGGAGCACTGGGAACCGAAAGCCGGCGCGGACGACGAAGCCGAGGGCCCGCTGGAGACCTTTACCATCCTGACGACGGCGCCCACCGACGTCATGGCCCGGCTGCACGACCGCATGCCGCTGGTGCTCGGCCCCGAGCGCTCGGCGGCGTGGCTCGCGGGCGAAGATCCGGCAGGCGACGGCGATTCTCTGGCCGACCCGGCCGTGGCGCTGCGCGCCTGGCCGGTCAGCCGCCGCGTGAACAGCCCGCGCAACGAGGATGCGTCGCTGGTGGAGCCCGCCGGCGACGAGCGCCTGGACGAGACCGGATCAGGCTGAGATCGCCTGCTCGAGGTCGGCCAGCAGGTCGTCCGGATGCTCCAGGCCCACCGACAGGCGCAGCAGGTCGTCCGGCGTCAGCGTCCCGGGTCCCTCCACCGGCGCGCGATGCTCAATCAGGCTCTCGACGCCGCCGAGGCTGGTCGCCTGGGTGAACAGCCGCGTGCGGCCCGCGACAGCCTTCGCCTGCGCGGCGCCGCCGGCCAGGCGGATGGACAACATCGCGCCCAGCGGCAGCGGGCTTCCCTTATCGCCGTCCACGAGACACTGGCCGGCGGCAAGCGTATGGCCCGGATGCTGCGGCAGCCCCGGATACAACACCGCGCTCACCGCCCCGTGCCCGGCGAGCGCTTCGGCTATGGCGAGCGCCCCCGCGGACTGGCCCCGCACCCGCACGGCCAGCGTGGTGAGGCTGCGCAGCAGCAGCCAGCAGTCGAAGGGCGAGGGGCTCGCCCCGGCGACGCGCTGCTGACGGCGCACCGCTTCCAGCAGGGGTCCGTGCCGGCCGATGACCGCCCCGCCCATGAGATCGCTGTGGCCGCCGAGGTACTTGGTGGTGCTGTGCATGACCAGGTCGGCGCCGAGGGCCAGGGGCTGCTGGAGCACCGGCGTGGCCAGCGTGTTGTCGCAGGCCAGCAGCGCGCCGGCCGCATGGGCGATCTCCGCGATGGCGCGCACGCCGCTCACCCGCAGCAGCGGATTGGAGGGCGTCTCCAGCCAGACGAGTTCGGTGCGCTCGCTCACCGCCCCGCGCACGGCCGCGAGGTCGGAGGTATCGACGAAGCGGGTGGCGATGCCCCAGCGCGGCGCGAGCTCGGTCAGCTGCTGGCGGGTGCCCCAGTAGGCGTCCTCGGTGCAGACGATCTCGCTGCCCTCCGGCAGGGCGGAGAAGACCGCGAACGAGGCGGCGGAGCCGGAGGCGAAGGCGACGGCGGCGTCGCCGCCCTCCAGCGCGGCGAGTGCGGCCTCGGCCTGCAGCCGGTTGGGCGAATCGTCGCGGATGTAGGACAGGCCGGCGGGATTGCCGCGCCGGAAGGTGGTGGCTGGCTGCCAGCCGGCCACCGCGGCGCCGGTGGCCGGGTCCGCTTCCCGGCCGGCATGGATACCCAGGGTCTCCAGGTGCAGCGGCCGGTCGCGCTCCGTGTCGTCATCACCGCCGCTCAACGGCCCGGCTCCCGCACTTCCTGCAGCGAGGCGACCAGCGTGCCGGGCCCGCCGTGCACGCCGATGGCGGTGCCGAGTTCGGTGACCCAGGATTGCTCCACCCGGTCCAGCCGGGTTTCCAGCCGGCGGCGCAGCTCCTCCGCTTCCTCGCCGCACTGCGCATGGGCGACGGCCAGGCGATAGCGCCGACCGGGCGCGATGCGTCGGGCCACGTAGCGGACGAACTTCGGCAGCCGGTTCGCGCGGCCGAAGATCACGCCGCCCGAGGTCACCTGCCCGTCGGGGGTCGTCCGCAGCACCGGGTTGAGATTCAGCCACTCCGCGACGACCTTGCGCGAGCGGGGCACGCGGCCGCCGCGCACGGCGTAGCGCAGGTCCTGCACCAGACCGAAACTCCAGGTATGGGCGACGGCCCATTCCGTCTCGGCCACCACCGCTTCGGCGTCCAAGCCGGCCCGGGCGCACTCGGCGGCGTGCATGGCGACGAGACCCTGGCCCAGGGAGACGTTCAGGCTGTCGATGACGTGGATGCGCCCGTCGGCATGCACGCGCTCGGCGGCGGAGCGCGCCGCCTCCAGCGTGCCGCTCACCTTGCCGGTCAGGCTCACCGAGACCACGTCCGGAAAATGGCTGGCGAGGAACTGGTATTGCCGGCGGAAGTCGCCCGGTGCCGGCTGCGAGGTGGTCGGGTGCACCGGGTTCGTCTTCAGCTCCTCGAAGAACTCGTCCGGCGTGATGCCGACCTTGTCCAGGTAGCCCTGGTTGCCGAAGCTGACCCGCATGGGCACCACGTGGATGTCGAGGCGTTCCATCTCCTCCTCGGGGATGTCGGCCGCGCTGTCGGTGATGACCGCCACCTTCACGCCCGCGCCGTGGGTGGCGTGCTGCTGGCGGTGCATGTCGTCGGCCTTCTCGCCGGAGACGGCGCCGTAGCCTGCGGCGACGCGGAACACCTCCTCCGGCTCGTTCACGTGGATGTGGATCTTGGCCTTGCGGCGGGTGCCGGCCAGCACCAGGCTCGCCCCCAGCGCCGACAGCTGCTCCCGGAGCTTGCGCCGGTCGATCTCCTCGCCGGTCACCATGCACTCGGTGCAGTAGCGGTAGTCGAGGTCGCCGTCCTCCCCGGCGGTGGCGCTGAACTCGTCGACAACGGAGATGAAGTCCGCCTCGTCCAGGTCCACGATCTTGCCGTCGCGGACATAGTCCAGCATGCCCGCCACCATCTCCACGAAACCCTGGGCGCCCGCGTCGACGACGCCTGCCTTGCGCAGCGCGTCCAGCTGGTGGGTGGTCTCGGCCAGCGCCTTGCGGGCGGCTTCGAGACCGCTGCCCAGCAGGCTCGGGAAATCGATCTTCGGCACGTGGCCGAGCTGCTCGCGCAGCCTCGACGCGAACGCGGCCACGACGGAGAGGATGGTGCCCTCCCGGGGATCGGAGAGCGCATCCCTGGCGTACTCGGAGCCCACAGTCACGGCCCGGGCGAAGGTCTCGGGCGTGATGCGGCGCACCTCGACGGCCGCGTCGCTCACTCCCTGGAAAAACTGCGCGAGTATCGCCCCGGAGTTGCCCCGGGCGCCGTCCAGCATGGCATCGGCCACGCGGATGAGGACCCGGTTGGCCGGCAGCTCCTCGGCGCCCTGCAGCGCGCCGCGTACGGCCGACAGCGTCAGCGCGAGGTTGGTGCCGGTGTCGCCGTCCGCCACCGGGAACACGTTGATGCGGTTCAGCAGGTCTTGGTTCTCCAGCACCCGGTGCACCCCGGCGCTGAGTGCGAGGCTCAGGTGCCTGCCGTCGAGATACTCCACCGCTGCCGCGTCGACCGCTCCGTTCATGCCCGTCCTCCCTAGTCGCGGGGCAGCAGGAAGCGGCGGCCGTTGTGCTCGAGCACAACGCCGTTCCGGACGATGGAGGCCACACGCGGTCCCTCGGCGAGGTCGTCGCCCTCCCGGTACTTCATCGTGTTCACGTAGACGAAGCGGCCCCGCGGCTGCTCGCTCCAGACGTGGATGTCCAGGTGCAGGTCGGGCAGGCCCGTGTCGCCACGCACCCTGATTTCGTCCAGGGTGGGCAGCGCCAGCGCCTGTTCTTCGCCGCTCGCCGCGGCCGCTTGCGGCTGCTGCGTGACTTCCCCCTCGGGCGCGTCAGCTCCGGGGCTGGCGGATGGACTATCGACGGATGGGCTATCTGCGGAAGGGCTATCTGCGGAAGGGCTATCTGCGGAAGGGCTATCTGCGGAAGGGCCGTCGACGGAAGGACTGTGGGCGGAGGGACCAGCGGCCGATGCCTCGTCGGCGGCACCATATCCGGTATCCGGCGGGGTTGCGCTCAACCTCTCGGTCCGCGTCCGGTCGACCAGGGCGGCGAGTTCGGGCGCCACCCTTTCCGGCACCGTGGCGGGGCGGCTCTCCGCGGGCCCTGCGGCCGGCGCGTCCGTGGCCGCACCGGCGGCGGGCTCTGCCTCCGGCCGGAGCAGCACTGCCAGCAGCACGATCACGTTCACTGCGAGGAGCCCCAGCAGCCACCAGATCCAGACGGGCGCGCCGGGCGCCTCGCGCGCCACCGGCACGTCCGCCACACCGAGCCCGCGCTGGCCCTGGCGCTCGTTTTCGGATTTCTTCAGTGCGTCGAGTATGAAGGACATGGCATCCGCCGCCGCGTCATCCGCTGACCGTCAGGCGCGGCGTCTGCGCCAGGCCGAGGTCGGAGTTGATCAGGATCTGGGTCTGCTGGCCGGCGATGCCGTCCACCTGCAGGCGCTGGCTGCGCTGGTACTCGCGCAGCCGCTGCTCGAGGTCCCGGTCGAAATAGTCGGAATCCTCATCCTCGTCCCCGACCGGCTGCCCCTGGATCTCGCTCAGGCTGCGCCGCAGCCAGCGCACGCCGTCGCCGCGCATGCCGTACTGATAGGCTACGACGTCGCCGAAGGGCGGTCGCCACAGCAGCACGAAATCGCCGTACCAGTAGTTGCCGATCTCGGCCAGCGGCAGTTCGTAGCGCTGTCCGCCGAGCAGGATCACGCCGGTCTCCTCGTTCAGGGACGCCAGCACCACCCGGTGATCGGCCGCGTCCTCGTCGGTGAGTGTGAGTATGGCGGGGCGGTCGAACTGGCGCAGCGTGTTCCAGGTGCCGCGCTGGAACAGGCACTGCAGCCCCTGGCGTCCGGCCTGGTTGCAGGCCGCGCCGGCCTCCGGGTCGTAGCCCGCCGTCCAGATGTCGAACAGCGCCGCGAAGGCCCGCACACTGTCCGTCGCTTCGGGATTGTCGCGCAGGATCGCTGCCAGCGACGGGTCGGGATCGTTGCGGGCTGCGCTGTTCGCACCGGCTCCCCGAGCGGGTTCGCCGCCGGCGTTGCCCTCGTCCGGTGACGGCTGCGATGCCTGCGACGGGCGCGGCCGTGACGACGCCTCCGCCGCCGCGATCGGGGACGGGGCGGCGCCCGCGGGCCCGGCGGCGGCGCCGGGCGGCCCGATCATCCGGACCACCGGACGGGCCGGAGGCTGGTCGCCCGTGGGCGCCAGGTAATACCAGGCGCTGAACGCCAGGGTGGCGAGCGCGGCGGTCCCCGCGAGCGGCAGCAGCCATCGCTGCCAGAACGGGTTCTCCCGCTGGCCCGAGATCTCCGCCGCGGCGCGCCGGACCAGGGTCTTGTCCACCTGCCGGCGCTCGCGGCTGTAGGCGCCGAGCAGCGAGCGGTCGCAGATGACGTTTACCAGCCGCGGCACGCCGCCGGATAGCCGGTACACCTCCCGTTTGGCCGCGGGCGTGAACAGGTCGGTGACGGCGCCAGCCACTTTCAGGCGGTGCTCGATGTAGCGGATGGTCTGGTTCCGGTCCAGCGGCTCCAGGTGATAGCGGGCGGTGATGCGCTGGGCGAGCTGGCGCAGGTCGTTGCGGGCCAGCAGCTCGCGCAGTTCCGGCTGGCCGATGAGGATGATCTGCAGCAGCTTCTGCCGGGTGGTCTCCAGGTTGGTGAGCAGCCTGACCTGCTCCAGCACCTCCGCCGCCAGGTTCTGCGCCTCGTCCACCACCAGGATGGTGCGCCGATCCTCGGCGTGGGCGGCCAGCAGATGTTCGTTCAGCGCGTCCACCAGCGCGCGCAGGCTGTTCCGCTCTTCCGGCTGCGGTATGCCCAGTTCCCGGCAGATGGCCACCAGGAACTCCCGGGCCGTGAGCTGGGGATTGAGGACCACGGCCACCTCGGTGCGCTTCGGCAGCTTCTGCAGGAGGCTGCGCACGAGCGTCGTCTTGCCGGTTCCCACCTCGCCGGTGAGCTGGATGAAGCCGTCGCTTTCCGTGACGCCATAGACCAGGTGAGCGAGCGCCTCCGAGTGACGCTCGCTCATGAACAGATAACGCGGGTCGGGCGTTATCGTGAACGGCTTTTCCGTGAGTCCGAAGAAGCTCGTGTACATGGTCCTGCCATATCAGGTCCGGCCCGCCATTCTAACCCAAGCCCCGGCATCCACATGCCACGGGCGCCATCGACGATACTCATGCCGTTCAGTCCCGGTCCATGCTGCGCGCCCGACTGAGCGCCGCGCTGCCGAAGCGCTCGCGTATGCGGTCCACCGTCTGGTCCAGCCCGCTGCCGGCGCCGTCGCTGGCGGCGTCGAACAGGTCCAGTTGTTCGGCGGCGGTCAGTTCCGCTCCGCCAACGCCGAGCAGCCGGACGCTGCGGCCCGGGTATTCCTCCCGCCACGCCGCGAGCAGCTCCCGTGCGGTCTCGAACAAGGACCGGGTGGCATTGCCCGGCGGATGCAGCCGGGTCTGGCGGGTATAGGTGGAGAAGTCCGCGGCGCGGATCTTCACCTGCACCGTGCCGGCGACCAGCCGCTTCGCCCGGAGGCGTGCGGCGGTGCGTTCTGCGAGCCGCAGCAGCCGGCGCTCCTGCTCCTCCACGGACTCGAGATCTTCGTCGAAGGTTTGCTCGGCGCTGATGGACTTCTCCGGGCGGTGCACCACCACCGGCCGGTCGTCGATGCCGGCGGCCCGCTCCTGCGCCTGCCGGGTATAGCGTCCGAACACGGGTCGCAGGGTCCCGGCCGCGGCCGTGCGCAGATCGGCGATGCTGCGCACGCCGAGGGCGTTGAGCCGCGCGAGCGTCTGGCGGCCGATGCCCGGCAGCGTCTCCACCGGCAACGGGTCCAGCGTCTCGCGCAGGTTCCCCGGCGTCACCAGTACGAGTCCATCAGGCTTGTCGAGGTCCGAAGCGATCTTGGCCACCAGCTTGTTCGGCGCGATGCCCACCGATGCGCACAGTTCGGTCTCGGCGCGGATGTCGTCCTTGACGCCGCGGGCGATCTCCATGGCGCTGCCGAAGAGAGTCAGACTGCCGGTGACGTCGAGGAAGGCCTCGTCCAGGGACAGGCCTTCCACCACCGGCGTGTAGCGGCGGAAGATGCCGAAGATCTGCCGGGATACCGTCTGATAGTACTCCATGCGGCCCTTCACGCAGATCGCCTCCGGGCAGCGCCGCAGCGCCTCCCGGGTGGGCATGGCGGAGCGGATGCCGTAGCGCCGCGCCTCGTAGCTCGCCGCGGCCACCACGCCCCGCGCGGAGCTGCCGCCGACGATGACCGGCAGGCCGCGCAGCTCAGGAAGGTCGCGCTGCTCCACGGAGGCATAGAAGGCGTCCATGTCGACGTGGAGAATCCAGCGCTGGCGCTCGCCGTTCTGGTTCATGGCGCGGAGCGGTGACGCGTCCTCAGCTGGCGCGATGGATGATGAAGTCGGCCAGCCAGCGCAGGGGCTCCGCCGCCTCGCCGAAGTGGTCGAGCGCCGCCGTGCCCGATCCGTAGAGCTCGTTGCAGCGGCGCTTGGCCTCGTCGAGACCGAACAGGCCGGGCCAGGTGGCCTTGTCGTGGCTGGCGTCGGCGCCCGCCGTCTTGCCGATCACCTCGGTTTCGCCCTCCACGTCCAGGATGTCGTCGCGGATCTGGAACGCGAGGCCCAGGCATTCGGCGAAAGTGGCCAGCGCGTGGTGCGCCTCGTCGCCCGCGTCGGCCGCCAGCAGGGGCGGCGTCAGGATGGAGGCGGCGATCAGCCGGCCGGTCTTCAGCCGGTACATGTGCTCGAGCGTATCCCGGTCGAGCTGCCGGCCCTCGGACTCCAGATCGATGGCCTGGCCGCCGGTCATGCCCAGCGATCCGCAGGCGCGGGTGAACAGCTCGATCACGGCCAGCTGCGCCGTCGGGCCCGCCGGCGGCACCGGCGCCTCGGCGAGCACCTGGAAGGCGAGCGGCTGCAGCGCGTCGGCGGCGAGGATGGCGGTGGCCTCGTCGAAGCGCCGGTGCACGGTGGGCTTGCCCCGGCGCAGGTCGTCGTCGTCCATGGCGGGCAGGTCGTCGTGGACCAGCGAGAAGGCGTGCAGGAACTCGATGGCCATGGCCGGCGGGTCCAGGTGGCGGACATCCACGCCCAGCACCTCGCCGCTGGCATAGACGAGCAGCGGCCGGATGCGCTTGCCGCCGTTCAGCGTGGCATAGCGCATCGCCTCGTGCAGGCGCAGCGGCAGCCGGTCCGCCGCGGGCAGGGTACGGTCCATGGCGGCGTTCACCCGGGCCGTGTAGCTGTCGATGCGGTCGGCGAAGGACATGGTTCTCGATGGCTCTCGACTGTTCTCGATTGCGGCGTCCGGCCCGGCCGGCATTTCGCGTCGGCGGAAGCGTACACCGAATCCGGCGCAGATGCCTCGGCACGCCGGGGCGATCTGCGCGACGATTGCCGCACCGATTGCCGCGCTGATTGTCCCGCCGATCGCCGCCCCGGTTCGCGCTGTCGGCGGCCGGCCGGGCATGGGATAATCGCGGCGGTTTCCCTGACGGTCTTTCTCCATGCGGGCCACCGCTGTAGCGCACCCCAACATCGCCCTGGTGAAATACTGGGGCAAGCAGGACAGCCGGCGCAATCTGCCTGCGGTGGGCTCCCTGTCGATCACCCTGGACGCTCTGCGCACCCGCACCCGGCTGGCCTTCGACGACCGACTCGAAGCCGACCTCGTCGTGCTGGACGGCGCGAGCGGCGGCCCGGCCGGCGTGCGGGTGGCTGCCTGCCTCGACCGCTTCCGGGAGCGCACGGGCGTCCGTGGTTTCGCCCGGGTGGAAAGCGAGAGCAACTTCCCCGTCGCCGCCGGCCTGGCATCTTCCGCGTCCGGTTTCGCTGCCCTGGTGGCCGCCGCGGATGCCGCCGCGGGCACCCGGCTCGACAGGGCGGCCCTGGCGCGTCTGGCCGGCGCCGCCTCCGGCTCCGCGGCCCGCTCGCTCTATGGCGGCTTCGTCCGGCTGGATCGGCCGGGCGCCGGCGAGACGGATATCTCACTGACGCCGCTGGCCGAAGCGCAGGACTGGCCCCTCGAGGTGGTGATCGCCGTGACCGATCCGGGGCCGAAGCCGGTGGGCTCCACGGCGGCGATGCTGGCGAGCGAAGCCACCTCGCCCTACTACGGTGCTTGGGTGGCGGCGCAGGAGGACGACCTGGACGAGGCCGCCGCGGCCGTCGCCGGACGGGATTTCGAGCGCCTCGCCGCAGTCTCCGAATACAGCTGCCTGAAGATGCACGCGCTCACGCTGTCGTCCCGGCCGGGCATCCTCTACTGGAAGCCGGCCACGCTGGCCTGCCTGCACGCGCTGCGCGAGTTGCGTGAGGCCGGCCACGGCACCTTCTTCACGGTGGACGCGGGACCGCAGGTGAAGGCGGTATGCCTGCCGGAAGCCGCCGAGGCGGTCGCGGCGACGCTGAACGCGGTGCCGGGCGTCACCGGCCTCCTGCGAACCGGGCTCGGCGAGGCGCCGCAGATCGCGGAGTCCGGGTGAGCGGCGCCGACGCTCCGGGCAAGCTGGTCCTCACGGGCGAGTACGCGGTGCTCGACGGCGCGCCCGCCGTCGTGACTGCCGTCGATCGCCGCGCGCACGTCATCGTCGAGCCGGCGGCGGCGTGCCGGGTGCAGGCGCTCGGTCCCGCCATCGCGCCGGGGGCATTCAGACTCGCCGGGGATGGCACGCTCGACTGGCAGGCCGACCGGGCCGTCGAAGACTACCGCCTGCTTGCCGCGGTCACCGAGACACTGGCGCAGGGCGCACCCCTGCCCACCGACCGGCCGTTCGACCTGCGCCTCGACACGACCGCCTTCTACAGCGGCGCCGACAAACTCGGGCTCGGTTCCAGTGCGGCGCTGACCGTCGCGTTGACCGCGGCGCTGTGCCGGCATTTCGGCAGAAAGTTCGAACACGCCCTGGCCCACGAGGCGCACCGGCGGCTGCAGGGCGGCGAGGGCAGCGGGCTGGATATTGCGGCTTCCATCGCCGGCGGCCTGATCCGTTTCGTCGCCGGTGATCCTCCGTCGGTGCAGCCCCTGCGCTGGCCCGACGGGCTGGAGGCGCTGTTCGTCTGGACCGGCCGTTCGGCCGAGACCACGCCGCGGGTGCGTCGCTACCGTGACTGGCGCCGCTCGCCGGCGGCCGTCGGCCCTGCCGACCGGCTGGCCGGGAGCGCGGCGGAAGCGGCCGACGCCTGGCAGACCGGCGACGCACGAGCCGTGCTGGAGGCCACGGCCGCCTGTGCTCGCGCGCTGGACGGTCTCGGCGAGGCAGCCGGCCTCGACATCGGCGGCGGCGGGCACGCGGAACTCGCCCGGCTGGCTGACGGGGCCGGTGTTGTGTATAAACCCAGTGGCGCGGGCGGCGGCGACCTCGGTCTGGCACTCGCCGGCGACCGACGGCGACTGGAGTCGTTCCGTGCGGCAGCGGACCGCGCCGGTTTCCGACCGCTGCCGCTCCGCCCGGACGACGGCGGCCTCGCCACGGTAGAATGACCGGCCCGGACCCCCCCATGAACGACCAGCCAGGAAATACCAAGAGTTCCCGCGTGCCCGGGCTGTACCGGCTCAATGTCGCCGAGCGCCGCCGGCGCCTGGCCGACATGCAGATCATCAGCCAGGACGACGTGCGCCTGCTGGAGAGCATGCGGGGCGGGCTCACGCCGGAAGCCGCCGATCGCATGATCGAGAACGTGATCGGCGTGGCCGGTCTGCCGCTCGCCATCGCGCCCAACTTCCTGATCGGCGGCCGGGAGGTGGTGGTGCCGATGGCGGTCGAGGAGCCCTCCATCGTCGCGGCGCTGTCCTCGGCGGCCAGGCTGGTGCGGGAGTCCGGCGGTTTCGTCGTGCAGGCGGAGGAGCCGCTGCTGGCGGGGCAGCTCCACGTCGTCGGGCTGGACGATGCCGATGCCGCCGTCGCCAGACTTCGCGAGGCCGAAGCCGGGATCATCGAGCGGGCCAACAGCCTGCAGCCGAACATGGTGGCCCGCGGCGGCGGCGTCCGCCGCATCGAGCTGCGCGCCCTGAGCCTGCCGGACGGGCGGCCGCTGGTCGTGGTGCACCTGCACGCCGATACCCGCGACGCCATGGGCGCCAACCAGGTGAACACGCTGTGCGAGGGTGTGGCCGGGATGGTGGAGTCGATCACCGGCGGCCGCGTGCACCTGCGCATACTCTCCAACCTCACGGACGGCGCCCTGGTGACCGCGAGCTGCCGCATCCCGGTGGCGCGCCTCGGCGAGCGGGGCGAGCAGGTGCGCGACGCCATTGTCCTGGCGAACGACATCGCACTCGTCGATCCCTACCGGGCGGCCACTCACAACAAGGGCATCATGAACGGGGTGGATCCGGTGGCGATTGCCACCGGCAACGACTGGCGCGCCATCGAGGCGGCGGCCCACGCCTGGGCCTGCCGGGACGGCAGTTACCGGGCTTTGACACGCTGGCAGACCGACGAGGACGGAAGCCTGACCGGCGAGCTGACCCTGCCGCTGAAAACCGGCATCGTCGGCGGCACGCTGCGCGCCAATCCGGTGGCGCGTTTCGCGTTGCGGCTGCTCGACGTGAACACGGCGAAGGAATTCTCCGGCATTCTCTGCGCGGTGGGTCTGGCGCAGAATCTCTCGGCGCTGAAGGCGCTCGCCACCGACGGCATCCAGCGCGGGCACATGACGCTGCACGCCCGCAGCGTCGTCTCGGCGGCAGGAGCGCCGCCCGAGCACTTCGACCGGGTGGTGAACGAGCTCGTGGCCAGTGGCGAGATCAAGCCGTGGAAAGCGAGCGAGCTCATCCACGCCGTGGCCGAGGAAAGCCGGGAGCAGGAAGAGGCCTTCCTGGCCGAGGCCAGCAGCGGCGCAGGCAAGGTAATTCTGCTGGGCGAGCATGCCGTGGTCTACGGCCGGCATGCGCTCGCCGCGCCGCTGCCGCTGGCGGTGCATGCGGTGGCCCGGGAGCAAGGCGACGCGCTGCGGCTGCGCGTGCCCGAATGGGACGTGGACCGCGCCATCGACCCCCATGCGCCGGACGACAACCTGCTCGATGCCTGTCTGCGGCTGGCGGTGCGCGAACTGGGCGTGGCCGGCCGGGGCATCGACATCATGCTGCGGCCCCACCTGCCGCCGGCCATGGGCCTGGGCGGTTCGGCCGCGATCGCCGTGGCCGTCGTGCGGGCGCTGGACCGCTGTTTCCGCCTCGGCCTGGACGATGCCGCGGTCAATGCGCTGGCCTTCGAATGCGAGAAGCTCGCCCACGGCACGCCTTCGGGCGTGGACAACACCGTGGCCACCTATTCCCGCACGCTGCTCTACCGGCGCGAGCCGCCGGTGAACCGGTTCGTCGATACGGGCGATCTGCCGCTGGTGGTGGCGATGAGCGAGGTGCGCAGCCTCACCTCGGACATGGTGTCCCGCGTGCGGTCCGGCTACGAGCGGGATCGCGAGCGCTACACCCGGCTGTTCGACGAGATCGACCAGCTCACGCTCGAGTCGGTGGACGCGTTGGAGCGCGGCCAGCCGGAGGAACTCGGCTACCGCATGGACATCTGCCAGGGCATCCTGAATGCGCTGGGCGTCTCCGCGCCGGTGCTGGAGAAGATGATCGGCATCGCCCGCGATGCCGGCGCGCATGGCGCCAAGCTCACCGGCGCCGGCGGCGGCGGCTCGATCGTGGCCTTCTGCCCGGACGGCACCGGCCCGGTGGCCGAGGCGCTGGAGAATGCCGGCTTCCGCACGCTGCAGCTGCACGGCGATCGGGGGGAGGCATGACGGAGCAGGCTCACGACATCGTCTCCGATGATTCCGAGTCGCTGATCCTGGTCGACCGGAACGATAACGAGCTGGGCACCCTGTCCAAGGCGCGCTGTCACGACGGTGAAGGCGTGCTGCACCGGGCGTTCTCGCTGTTCGTCTTCGACACCGAGGGGCGTCTGCTGCTGCAGCGCCGCGCGGGCGACAAGCGCCTGTGGCCGGGCTACTGGTCGAACAGCTGCTGCAGCCATCCCCGGGCGGGCGAGGCGATGGACGAGGCGGTGCACCGGCGTCTGGCCCAGGAGCTGGGCATCGCGGCCGAGCTCGATTTCGTCTACAAGTTCGTCTACCAGGCCCGTTACGGCGATGCCGGCTCGGAGCATGAGCTCTGCTGGGTGTACGCCGGCGTCACGGCGGAGCCGGTGCGGGCCAACGAGACGGAAGTGGCGGAATGGCGGTTCGTGGAGCAGGATACGCTCGCAGCGGAACTGGCCGGGCACCCGGAGCGCTACACGCCCTGGTTCCGCATGGAGTGGGAGCGGCTGACCGGCGAGCACGCCGGCACGCTGGCACGAATCCTGGAGCGGCTGGGAGCGGCCGCTCAGCCCACGTAGCGGTAGTACTCGATCCCGAGATCCTGGAACTGGCGGTCTTCACGGTCGCCGACCCGCTCTACGATGAACTCGTCGTTCGGCAGGTAGTCGAGCCCCTGAACCCGGCGCCCGTCGTGCAGGGCCTCGTACTGGGCCTGGCTCAGGTCCAGCGCGGGTTCCAGGCAACGGCGGAAGCCGATGCGGGCCGTGGCCTCGCGCCAGGTCCCGCACATCGTGATCGGTATCACCTCGGCCGCATCGCCGCTGCCGTAGCCGAGCGTCAGAATCTCCTCACCGGTGAGGTCGAGACCGCTGTCCATGGCCTCCTCGAAACCGGCGGCCATCCAGGCCGGCAGCGCGGCGGTGTACAGGTTGCCGAGATCGCGCATCGTCTCGGACCCCAGCACCAGCTTGTCGAGCACTATCTCCTGGTAGTCCGGCGTGCCACGGAAGATGCGCAGCACCTCCATGGTGAGCGGATAGGCCTCGATGTTCACGCCGCCTGCCGTGGCCAGTTCGGCCAGGGCGGGCTCGGCATACAATTCGGCCACGAGCCGGTCGGTGTCCACCTCCGCCTCCCGGCAGTAGCCGTTGAGGATGGCACGCTCCTCCTGGCCACCGTGGGCCAGCGCCCAGATCCACGCCGCGGCCCAGCCGGTCTCCGGCATGCGCCGATAGGGCCGGTGCATGAAGACCGCCTTCAGCGAGCGCAGGTAGGGGGCCGGGTTCACGCCCCGCTTCTCGTACATGTCGGCGAGTGCCTGCAGCGTCTCGTCGAGGTAGCAGGTGGTCGAATACTTGCCGTTGAAGACGGGGAAGTCCTGAACCTGATGGGTCTCGCTGCGGTCCTGGCCGCAGAAGCGCAGCATCGGCTTGCGGAAGTCGATGTGGCGGTAATCGGAGGCGGAGCCGGCCTGGGTCAGGTCCACCACGGCGAGCTTCGGATCCTCTTCCAGCAGCATTGCGACGGCGCCTGCGCCCTGGGTCTGCTCGCCGCTGGAACCGCGGGCGTACTCGGCGATATCGGCGCAGACGACGATCGCCTGGCTGCCGGCGCCGTCCAGCGCCAGGTGGCGGATGGCGCCCTTCATGCCGTACACGCCGCCGAGGCAAGCGTGCTTGAATTCCGGCACTTCGCAGCTGCGCGCTATCGGCGGCTTGCCCTCGGCGGCGAGGGCCTTGTCCACCATGCCCTTGACGATGATCGCGCCGGCCGAGTTGTCGGTGCTCGACTCCGTGCCGAGTCCCAGAAACTTCACCCTGCCGGGGTCGACGTCATACTGGCGGATCAGCCGCAGCACCGCCGTGGCGGCCATGGTGTAGACGCTGTGGCGCTGGCCACGCATCCGGAAACTGCGCCCGACGACCTTGCTGATCTTCGGCCATGGCGCGCCCGTCCACTCACACCAGTCCTCCAGCCAGACGCGGTAAGGCGGGACATAAGCTGCGAGTCCACTGATTCCTATGGGTTTTTTTGTCATGGACTGATAGGTTTACACTTACGACTGTCAACTTGCCTTTACGGCATTTACTGCATTGTCGCGCTACCGCGCTCCGGACACAAGTCCCGGCGGTCGACATTCTAGCCCGAAGCATCGCGCCGCGGCGATACCCGGGCCGTACCCGGCCGGCGGCTGCGCGCGCCGGGACTGCGCGGCCCGGCTCACAGGCTGAGGGCCGCCACCACGAAGGTCGCGGCCATCATGAGCACGAAGGCCAGGAAGTAGGCCGTCGACAGCGCCACGAATTTCACGAAGGTGGCGAGGAATCCCTGCCGATAGACGCGACGCATCGAACGGAACAGGTACACGGGTATGTAGAACGCGACCACGACGCCGGTTAGCGGTGCCAGCCACGTGACGCTTCCCACCAGATCGATCAATCTGGCCAGCCCCAATTGCAGGGTCAATACGAGGAAAACGAAGGACTGATAGTGGACGATGAACAGCAGATGCTCGACGTAATACCGCCGGGACAGCGGATAAAGAACCTTCAGCACGAAAGCGAGTACCGGCAGGAAGACGAATAATGCCGTGGGCAGATCATCCGCCAGAGCACGGGCGAGGTTGCGCCCACGGTCTGCCACCACCCGCCGACAGGCTTCGCGCAGCCGTTCCTCGGTGAGCCGCTCGCCGAGCCAGCCGGTAATCTTGAACTCCATATCTTCGCAGACGCCGGTGAGATCCTCCTCCTGCCCGGCGGGCTTCGTCGCGGCCTCGTCGTCGACGCCCGCGGGCCTCGACGCATCGCTATCCGCGGGCGCCGGCGCTTCGCCATCTGCGGGCGCCGTGCTCTGGCCATGGCGCACCTCGCGCGCCTTCCCGATCGCCTGCTCCAGCTCGCGGGCCCGGCGCTCGATCTCCTCCGGCGGCACGTTGCCGGCAATGCCGTCACGGAGTCCGGCGGCAAGTTCTGCGGCCGCCTCCCGTGACGCTTCCTGGGCCGCCTGATCCGCGTCCGCGTCGAATACCACCTGGATGTCGTCCATGCCGAAGAAGGCGGTGATGAAAAACAGCAGGCTGAAGGCGAGATACATGCGGAACGGGGGCATGAACCTCGCCCGTCGGCCTTCCAGGTATTCGGCAGTGAGGTAGCCGGGTCTCAGCAGCAGCGCCCGCAGGGTGCGCCAGAGGCGCGAGTCCATGTCCAGCAGGTCACCGAGACCTTCGGTGATCAGACCCCACAAGCTGATCAGGCGGTTGCTGGAACGCTGGCCGCAGATGCCGCAGTACTGGCCGTGCAGGACGTGGCCGCAGTTGAGGCAGCGGGGCGGGGCCAGTTTGTCGTCGCCGGTGCCGGCCGCGGTCAGAATGCGACGCTGCATGCGCACCGCATCGCCGAAACGCCGTTCGGTGGCTTCCCGCATGCGCTCGGCATGACTGGCGAAGTACTCTTCCAGCGCGGCCCGGTCGGTGAGCGTGTAGTGGACGGTGTGCGCGGGCCACTCGCCCTCGCCTCCCGGGACCACGTCGAGGATGCGGGCGCCCGTGAAACCGGGCAGCTCCACCATGGCGGCCACGTGATCCGGCAGCCAGTCGCGCAGGTCTGCGTCGACGGCGGGGTCGCAGGCGACCGTGACCTCGTAGATGACACGCGGCTCTTCCACCGTCTTCTCTCCCCGCGGCGCCGGCGTGCCCGTGCCGCGCCGGTTTCACATCCGTGCCACCAGGGCCGGTCAGCAGGCCCTAGTCCGCGTCGCCGGCTCCGGTGTCCTGGCTGCTTTCGCCACCTCCGTCGGCCGCCGATCCGCCGGCTGCCGCGGTGGCGCGTTTCTTCTTCGTCGTCTTGCTCTTCCGCCGGGCCGCTTTCTTCTTTTTCTTCTTCTTCTCGCCCGGCCCGGTGGCCTTGCCGGCGCTCCCGCCCTTGCCGCAGGCGAACGCATCCGGCGGGAAGTCGTCGACGTGGATGATGGTCATCGCCTTTTCGTGATAGGCGAGCAGCTTCTCGGCCTCCTCCTCGCCGATATAGCCGGCCTCGCGGGCCTCGGCCACCTGGTCGGGGAGGTACTCGGCGCTGATGCGGCCTTCCTTTTCCATATCGCGCAGCTTCTTCTCGATGGGCTCGACCTCCAGCGCCATCTCCAGCGTCTCCTGCAGCAGTCCGAGTTCGCTGCCGGGCACTTTCGCCCGATACGCCTGCGCCGCCAGCCGCTCGCGGGTTTCGCCAGGGGTGATCACCAGATCGACGATCTGCTGGCCGAGCTCGTCGGCCGGCGAGGAGTAGGTGCGTCCGCGCGGGAATATGAGCGCGCGCAGCAGAACTGCCACCGGCCGGTTCGGGAAATTCCTGAGGAAGCTGTGCAGCTGTTCCTGGGCCTGGTACATCAGCGTGCGCACCGACCACTCCACCAGCGGCAGGTCGGACGAGCGCCGGCCCTGGTTCTCGAAGTGCTTCAGCACGCAGGAGGCGAGATACATGCTGCTGAACACATCGCCCAGCCGCGCCGAGAGCAGTTCACGCTGCTTCAGCTTGCCGCCGAGCGTGAGCATGGCGAAGTCGGCCGCCAGGGCGAATGCCGCGCTGTAGCGGTTGATGTTCTGGTAGTAGCGCCGTGTGGGCGTGTTCAGTGGCACCCGGCTGAACTTCGCATGGGTGAGCGCCAGGAAGAACGAGCGGGCGGCGTTGCTGATGGCATAACCCACGTGGCCGAACAGCGACTTGTCGAACTCGCGCAGACCGCGCTCCCGGTCCTCGTCCTGCGCCGCATGCAGCTCCTTGAGGACGAACGGATGACAGCGGATCGCGCCCTGACCGAAGATGATCAGGCTGCGGGTCAGGATGTTGGCGCCTTCCACGGTGATGGCGATGGGCGCCGCCTGATAGCCCCGGCCGAGGTAGTTCTTCGGCCCGAGCATGATGCCCTTGCCGCCGTGGACGTCCATGGCGTCGTTGGCGATCTTGCGGCCCAGCTCGGTGCAGTGGTACTTCAGCACGGCAGAGGGCACTGCGGGCTTCTCGCCCTGGTCGATGGCGCCGGAGGTGACGCTGACCGCCGAACCCATTATGTAGGTGTAGCCGGCGATGCGGGTGAGCGCCTCGCCCACGCCCTCGAACTTGGCCACCGGCAGGTGAAACTGGGTGCGAATGCGGGCGTAGGCGCCGGTGGCATACACCGCCGCCTGGCCGCCGCCGAGCGCGCTCGAGGGCAGCGTGATGCCGCGGCCGACCGACAGCAGCTCCACCAGCATCTTCCAGCCCTTGCCTGCCATTTCCGGCCCGCCGATGATGGCGTCCAGCGGCACGAACACGTCCTTGCCGGTGGTGGGGCCGTTCTGAAACGGGATGTTCAGCGGGAAGTGGCGCCGGCCGAACTCGACCCCCGGCGTGTCCGTGGGTACCAGGGCCGCCGTGATGCCATAGTCCTCCGGGCCGCCCAGCAGGCCGTCCGGGTCCTTCAGCTTGATCGCGAGGCCGAGCACGGTGGCGACGGGTGCCAGCGTGATGTAGCGCTTGTCCCAGTTGAGCCGGATGCCGGTGATCTCCTCGCCGTTGTACTCGCCCTTGCAGACCACGCCGGTGTCGACGATGGCCGCGGCGTCCGAACCCGCCTGTGGCGAGGTGAGCGCGAAGCAGGGAATCTCCTCGCCGCTGGCCAGTCCGGGCAGGTAGCGCTTCTTCTGCTCCTCGGTGCCGTAGTGCAACAGCAGCTCGGCGGGGCCGAGGGAGTTCGGCACGCCGATGGTGGAGGAGGCGGTCGCGCTGCGGGAGGCGAGCTTGGCCAGGATCATCGCGTTGGCGTAGGCGGAGAATTCGAGGCCGCCCCACTTCTTCGGGATGATCATGGCGAAGAATTTGTGCTTCTTGATGTAGTCCCAGACCTCCTGCGGCATGTCGCCGAGCTCGTGGGTGATCTCCCAGTCGTCGAGCATGCGGCACAGTTCTTCACAGGGGCCGTCGATGAAGGCCTGTTCCTCTTCCGAGAGTTTCGGCGGCGGCATCGACAGCATCCGATCCCAGTCGGGCAGGCCGGTGAACAGCTCGCCGTCCCACCAGACGCTGCCGGCCTCCAGGGCTTCCTGCTCCGTCTCCGACATGCTGGGCAGCATCGTGCGGTAGACGTCCAGCACCGGCCGGGTGATCCGCTGGCGGCGGAAGTCCTCGAAGTTCAGCGCCACCATGCCCGCGAACAACACCCAGAGCACGAGCAGCCAGAGGAAGTGGCCGTCGCCCAGGAACGTGTAGAGCACCAGCGCCACGCCGGCGGCCATGGTCGATGTCCTGAGATCCACCCGGTGGTAGGCGAGGGCGATCGCTCCGCCGAAGAACAGCAGGAACCAGAACAGTCCGATCAGAAAATCCGCCACAATTGCATCCTCTCTACTCGGGCGCACACGCACCCGTGTACCAAGCTGTCACGCCGACAGCGGTCCTTCAATAGGCACTATACCGGAGCCCGTCGGGCGGCTGCAGGCGCCCGACGGGCCTGTCGGAGGCGTGACGAGGGAGCGGGCGCCTCAGAGCAGGGATTCGATGGCGGCCCGCTCCTCGCGCAGCTCGGCGTCGGTGGCATCCATGCGGGCGCGGCTGAACTCACTGATGTCGAGGCCCTGCACGATCTCGTAGGCGCCGTCCGTGCAGCGCACCGGGTAGGAGTAGATGACGCCGGGCTCGATGCCGTAGCTGCCGTCGGCGGGGATGGCCATGCTCACCCAGTCGTCGCCGGGCGTGCCGAGCCACCAGTCGTGCATGTGGTCGATGGCCGCCGAGGCCGCCGAGGCCGCCGACGAGGCGCCCCGCGCCTTGATGATGGCCGCGCCGCGCTGCTGCACGGTGGGGATGAACTCGCCGCTGAGCCAGGCCTCGTCCACCCGCTCCGCGGCGGGCTCGCCCCCGACCAGCGCATGGCTGACATCGGGATACTGGGTGGCGCTGTGATTGCCCCAGATGGTCAGGCGGCTGATGTCGCCGACGTGGACATCCAGCTTCGCGGCCAGCTGGGCCATCGCCCGGTTGTGGTCCAGGCGGGTCATCGCGGTGAAACGGCCCGGGTCGATGTCCGGCGCATTCGCCTGGGCGATCAGGGCGTTGGTGTTGGCGGGGTTGCCCACCACCAGCACGCGGATGTCGCGGTCCGCGTGCTCGTTGATGGCCTTGCCCTGCACCGAGAAGATCTTGGCGTTCTCCTGCAGCAGGTCGGCGCGTTCCATGCCGGGCCCGCGGGGCTTGGCGCCCACCAGCAGCGCGAACTGGCTGTCTTTGAAGGCGACATTCGCGTCGTCGGTGGCCTTCACGCCCGCCAGCGTATCGAATGCGCAGTCCTCCAGCTCCATCACCACGCCCTCCAGGGCGGGCAGCGCCGGCGGAATCTCCAGCAGTTGCAGCACCACCGGCTGGTCGGCGCCGAGCATCTGGCCCGAGGCGATGCGGAAAGCGAGCTGATAGCCGATCTGACCTGCAGCTCCGGTGATGGTGACGTGGACGGGTTTCTTCATTTTGCTGACACCTGACTGCCCTGCGGGGTGCCGAATTCTAGCACGGTCGGGTATCCGGACTCAGTCGGCCGGGTCGGGCTCCGGCCCGTGGCGGGCGGTCCAGGCCCGCCGCTCCCGCTCCGCCGCGGCCTGCTCTCCGGCGGCCTCCAGTTCCGCGATGCATGCCAGCCACGCCTCCGTGTCCTCGACGTGGTCCGTGCAATGGGCCGACGCCACTGCGGCTCCGTTGCCCGCCAGCGATTGCGCCGCCTTGCGGCTGGCACGGCCGAGCTCCGATACCGCCTGTCCGGCATCGCCGCGGTCCGGCTGCAGCGCATAGGCCGGGAGGGCTGCCTCGTCGGGCACGCTGTCTCCGGCGGGGCTGCGCGGTACGCTTTCCCGCAGGGGGGCCGGCCGCTCGCCGTCCGGCGGCGTGGCGACCTGCAGGACCAGCGCCACTGCCAGTGCCAGGGTCGCGGCGACGGCCAGAGGCCGCTGCCAGGGCCGCACGGACGAAGCCCGGCGCGCCTGCGCCCGGAGACGCTCGTCCAGCGCCTCGGGCGGACGTTCGCGGGCGAGGTCCCGGTAGGCGCGGGACACCGTCTCGTCGATCACCGCTGCCGTGTCGTGGTCCGTGCGATCCTTGCCATGATCCTGCCCGGTATCAGCCATCGTCTCGTCCTCCCGAGTCCTCGGCCAGCGGCGCGAATCCTTCCCGCAGCTTGCGGTAGGCATAGCGCAGTCGGCTCTTGGCCGTCTCGGCACCCACGCCGGTCGCCTCGGCGATCTCCGCGACCGACAGACCGCCCTCCTCGCGCAGCAGGAAGGCGTCGCGTTGCTCCGGCGGCAGCGCCGCCAGCAGACCCTCCAGTCTGGCTCGGGCCAGCGCGCGCTCGGTCTCCCGTCCCGGGTCGCCGTCGCGGGCGGTCAGCGCCACGGCATCGGCGTCCTCCTCCCGGCCGCGGCTGCGCTGGCGCCGATAGTGGTCCACGAAACAATTGTGGGCGACCCGGTAGAGGTAGGTTGAGAAACGGGCGGTCGGGCGGTAGCGGTGGCGCGCGGCGATGAGTTTGCCCCAGGCTTCCTGGAACAGGTCTTCCGCCGTGGCGGCGTCGAGGCACAGCCGCAGGAGATAGCGGTAGAGGCCGTCCTTGTGCCGGCTGTAGAGGGTGTCGAAGGCGGTCGCGTCACCGTCCCGGTAACGCAGCATCAACCGTACGTCCGGGTCAGATGGCGCCATCGGTCCAGTGTATGCGACCGCCCGCGGCGGCGTAACGGCGTCGGCGTCGGGCATTTAGGGCTCCCTGGTGCTACCCGTGTATGAACGGCCGCGGCTCTCCGGCGGGGTTCGACCGGTTGCGGATGCGACGCAAGGCTTGATTTCCCCGCATCTGGTGTTATAGTTGACTACAACACCCGTTCACATAGGCGAAGCGTCGCCTGCCGGCGGACGGACAAGGGAAGAAACAGGACCGAAACAGGACCGAAACAGGGAACGAACCCGGGGACAGAGAGGCTGAAGAGATGAATGGCGGACAGGAGACAGGCGGAAGACTCACGCTCGGCCTTGCGGTGCTCATGCTGATGGCGATGGCGCTGGTGGCGAGCGAGCTCAGGTCGGGCGGCGAGGATGGGGCGGACATGCCCTCCGGCCCGGACCAAATCCTCTTTCTGGAGGCCGGCAAGGGCTGAGCGAGGGGATGAGTGAGTGCCGGTGCAGCGCAGATCGGGTCCTCCGCGGAGAGTGCCGGGGACGGTATGGTCGGTCCCCGGGGCAGGGAGCTGATGGAAGCTGACTGGAGCGACAACCAGCCGATCTACCGCCAGCTCCGTGACCGGGTGGTGGCGATGATCCTGGAAGGCGTGCTGCAGGACGGCGATGCGCTGCCGTCGGTGCGCAACGTCGCGGCCGAGTACCGGCTGAACCCGCTGACCGTGCTGAAGGGCTACCAGGAATTGGTCGACGAGGAACTCGTGGAGAAACGGCGCGGGCGCGGCATGTACGTGCTGCCGGGCGCCCGGGACCGACTGCTGAAAGGCGAGCGCGAGCGGTTCCTGAAACAGGAATGGCCCGAGGTCGTTGCGACCATGCAGCGCCTGGAGCTGGACCCGGCGGACCTTCTGGCCCGCGCGCAACCGGCGAAGGACAAGGGGAACGGCGGATCATGACGGCGGTGGTGCAGGCGCGCGGCGTCTCCAAACGCTACGGCTCGACCCGCGCGGTGGACGACGTCAGCTTCGAGGTCGAGCCGGGCCGCATCGTCGGGCTGATCGGCCCGAACGGCGCCGGCAAGACCACGCTGCTGAAGACGCTGCTGGGGCTGACCGACTGCGAGGGCGAGCTGCGCGTACTCGGGCTCGACCCCTTCCGCCAGCGCAAGCAGCTGATGCAGAACATCTGTTTCGTCGCGGACGTGGCCGTGCTGCCGCCCTGGATCCGGGTGAGCGACCTGCTCGACTTCGTCGAGGCCGTGCACCCGAACTTCAGCCGCCGCGAGGCGGACGCCTTCCTCGAGCGCACGCCGGTGCGTCGCGACGCCCGGGTGAAGGAACTCTCCAAGGGCATGGTCACCCAGCTGCATCTCTCCATCATCATGGCCATCGACGCGAAGCTGCTGGTTCTGGACGAGCCCACGCTCGGGCTGGACATCCTGTTCCGGAAGGAGTTCTACACCACCATCCTGAGCGACTACTTCGACGAGCAGCGGACGATCATCGTCACCACCCATCAGGTGGAGGAGATCGAACACATCCTCACCGACGTGATGTTCATCGACGACGGCCGCGTGGTGCTCGACGAGAGCGTCGACGCGGTCGCCGACCGCTATGTGGAGCTGACCACCAGCGGCGACCGGGCGGAGGAGGCGCTGGCCCTCCAGCCCATCGCGCGGCGGGACGTCTTCGGCAAGAAGGTACTGACGTTCGAGGGCGTGGACCGGGAGCGCCTGCACGGCCTGGGCGAGGTAAAGACCCCCGGCCTCGCCGATCTGTTCGTCGCCAAGCTCAGGGGGGCGAGAGCGTGATTCGCCGAGCCTATTTCCTGATGCAGCGGGAACTGTGGGAGCACCGCGCCCTGTATCTGACGCCGCTGGTGATCGCCTTCATCGTCGTCCTCGGTGTCGCCACGGCGCTGGTGACCGGCGGCGGACGGATCGTCGGGTTCGAGAACATGGTTGCCGGCATGCAACTCGGTGGTCAGGTGGGCTCGGTGGCCGGTGTCACGGCTCTCGCCGTGGGCCCCTCCACGGTCTTCGTCGTCGGCCTCGCCTTTCTCGTCTTCTTCTATTCCATCGATGCCCTGTATGCGGAGCGCAAAGACCGCAGCATCCTGTTCTGGAAGTCGCTGCCGCTCACCGATACCGAGGTGGTGCTCTCGAAGCTCGCGACCGCCGCGCTGGTGGCGCCGGTGATCACCTTCGGTTTCGTCGCGGCGACCCATGTCGTCATTCTGTGCCTGTCCACCGTCGCTGTCTGGGTCGGCGGCGGCAGCGCCTGGGAACTGGTCTGGCGGCCCGTGCCGCTGCTGCAGATCTGGGTCCTTTCCGTGTACCTGCTCATCGGGGCCGCGCTGTGGTTCCTGCCCTATATTGCATGGGGTCTGTTCTGCTCCGCCTTCGCAAAGAAGAACGTTTTCCTGTGGGCGGTGTTGCCTTTCGTCGTGACTCCGCTGGTCGAGCGCCTGCTGTTCGATACCAACCTGTTCGCGAAGTTCGCTCTCGGTCGCCTCTCGTACATGCAATGGATCAAGGCGAGTTTCAGCGGCGAGAACCTGCACATCGCTTTCGGCGACATGCCCGGCCGGCTGACGGGGGACGTAAACCTGCTCTCGCTGGTGGACCCCGGTAAGTTCCTGTCGACGCCGGGTCTGTGGGGCGGTCTGGTGGTGGCGGCCGGTTTCACCGCGGGCGCGATCTACTTCCGTCGCTACCGGGACGAGACCGCGAACGGCTGAGCGCTGCCGGCGCCGACCCGCGTCCGGCCGCTCAGAACTTGCAGATGACGGCGCCGGCAGCGCGGCGCGCCTTGTCGCGGGCTTCCTCTATGCTCTCGCCTCTCGCGAGCGCGACCCCCAGCCGCCGCGCGCCCCGGATCTCCGGCTTGCCGAACAGCCTCAGGCTCGTGTCCGGCTCCTGCAGCGCCTTGTCCACGCCCTTGAAGCGGATGTTGTCGGAGTCGCCTTCCGCCACGATGGCGCAGGAGGCCGACGGCCCGAGCTGGCGGATCACCGGAATGGGCAGTCCGAGGATGGCGCGGACGTGCAGCGCGAACTGGGAATTGTACTGCGAGATCATGGTCACCATGCCCGTGTCGTGGGGCCGCGGCGAGACCTCGCTGAACCAGACCTGGTCGCCCTTGACGAACAGTTCGACGCCGAATACGCCCCGGCCGCCGAGCGCGCCCACGATGGACCCCGCCACTCGCTGGGCGCGTTCCAGCGCGGTCTCGCTCATCGGCTGGGGCTGCCACGACTCCCGGTAGTCGCCTTGCAGCTGCAGGTGGCCGATGGGCTCGCAGAAGCTGATGGCATCTTCGTGGCGCACCGTGAGCAGGGTGATCTCGTAGTCGAACTCGATCAGGCTCTCGACGATGACGCGGCCGCCGGCGCTGCGGCCGCCCTGCAGCGCGTACTCCCATGCGGCCTCGGCTTGTCCCGGTTCGCGGACGACGCTCTGCCCCTTGCCCGAGGAACTCATCACGGGTTTCACCACGCAGGGCAGACCGATGGCCTCGACCGCGTCCCGGTACTCCGCCTCGGTGCCTGCAAAGCGGTAGTCGGAAGTGGGCAGTTCCAGGTGTTCCGCGGCCAGCCGGCGGATGCCTTCCCGGTCCATGGTCAGCCGGGTCGCCTGGGCCGTCGGAATGATGCAGTGGCCCGTCTCCTCGAGTTCCTGCAGCACGGGAGTGGCAATCGCCTCGATCTCCGGGACCACGAAGTCCGGCTCCTCGTCCTCTATCACCTGGCGCAGCGCCACCGGGTCGAGCATGTCGATGACGTGGGAGCGATGCGCCACGTGCATGGCCGGCGCATTGGCGTAGCGGTCCACGGCGATCACCTCCACGCCGAAACGCTGCGCTTCTATCGCGATCTCCTTGCCGAGCTCGCCGGAGCCGAGCAGCATCATCCGGGTGGCATGCTCGCTGAGTGCCGTGCCGATTTTCTTCATGGGCGGTCTTGGTCTTGTGGTCTCGGAGTCGCTGCTCGCGGTCTGGCGTCGTCTGCGTGAGTGTCGCTGCGCCGATCGTCTGACGGGCCTACAGGGCCTGCACGGCCATAGTAGCCCATAGAGGCCCGACTGCCGAAGCCCGATTCACGACCCCGCTCGCTCGCCGTCCCTTTCCGGTCAATCGGTTTGCGCCGGGGCGCGGCCCGGCCTGCGGCGTGACTGGCGCCGCACGGCGCCATCCGGGCGGGAAGGGATATCGTGGCGCTTGAGGCAGCCGCGGAACTGATGGTAGGTGAGGCCGAGCAGGCCGGCGGCCACGCGCTGGTTGTAGCGCGCCTTCTCGAGCGCGGCCCGCACGAGGGATATCTCCAGTTGAGCGAGCCGCTCCTTGAGATCGGTGGGCAGACGCGGCTGGTCCCGGGCGGCGGGCGCCGACTCCGCGGCGACCTCCTCTTCGTGTGCTTCCGCGTGCAGTCTGAACGGCGAGTCGAAGGGGTCGAAGGCGATCTCGGCGATCTTCGCGTCCGGGTTCTCGCTGCGATACACGGAGCGCTCGACCGCATTCTTCAGCTCCCGGACGTTGCCCGGCCAGGGGTGGCGGAGCAGCGCGGAGGCGGCGCGGGCCGTGAAGCCGGGGAAGTAGGAGCGGCGCAGCTCGGCGGTCATGTTGACCGCGAAGGTGTAGGCCAGCGGCAGGATATCGTCGAGCCGCTCCCTGAGCGGCGGCACGGTGATCACGTCGAAGGCCAGCCGGTCCAGGAGATCCGCCCGGAAGCGGCCGTCGGCCACCCGCGCCTGCAGGTCCTCGTTGGTCGAGCCGACGATGCGCACGTCCACCTGCAGAGTCTCGCTGCCGCCGACCCGCTCGAACTCGCCGTACTCGATCACCCTGAGGATCTTCTCCTGGGTGCGGATGGGAACGGTGGCCAGTTCGTCGAGCACCAGGGTGCCGGCGTCGGCGCGCTCGAAGTGACCGACATGCTTTCTGACGGCGCCAGTGAACGCCCCGGCCTCGTGGCCGAAAAGCTCCGACTCCAGGATGCTCTCGGTCAGCGCCGCGCAGTTGACCTTGACGAGGGGCTGCTCCCAGCGCTCCGACAGGAAATGCAGCCGGGAAGCCACCAGCTCCTTGCCGGTGCCGCGCTCGCCGACGACCAGCACCGGCTTCGCGAGCGGCGCCGCTCGCGAGACATGCTCGAGCATTTCGAGGAAGGCGGGCGCCTCGCCGATGATGGGTTGCTTCTGGCGATCGTCCATTGTTGGCTTTTCCGGCTATAAGATAGTCATTTATACTAAGTCTTGGCGTAAAATGCCATTTTTCACCGGGTCGGAGACATCTGCTGGGCTCTATTAATCATAAATAATTCAATCATTTAGCCTCCTTGGGCCGACCTGGCACGGAACCTGCTATATCCACCATGCAAGGCAAACAACCGAGGAATGCGCTATGGGCATCTTTTCGCGATTCAGCGACATCGTTAACTCCAACATCAACGCCATCCTGGAAAAGGCGGAGGACCCGGAGAAGATCGTCCGGCTGATGATCCAGGAAATGGAAGACACGCTGGTCGAGGTGCGTTCGGCCGCGGCCCGCTCCATCGCCGACAAGAAGGAACTCAACCGCAAGCTGGGCGCCCTCGAGGAGGAGCAGGCGGACTGGGAGCGCAAGGCCGAGCTGGCGCTGGAGAAGGGGCGCGAGGATCTCGCCAAGGCGGCATTGGTGGAGAAGTCCCAGGTGGCTGCGGCGGCCGAGCAGGTGCGGGCCGACTACGCCCAGGTGGACGAGGGGCTGACCCGGCTGAACGAGGACATTGCGCGGCTGGAGGCCAAGCTCAAGGATGCGAAGGCGCGGCAGAAGACGCTGGTCTCGCGCCACAAGACCGCGTCCAGCAGACTGGCGGCCCGCAAGAAGATCCACGACTACAAGATCGAGGACGCGCTGGTTCGCTTCGAGCAGTACGAGCGCCGCATGGACGACGTCGAGGGCCGCGTCGAGGCCTACGACATGGGCCAGCCGAAGGGACTGGAGCACGAGTTCGCGAGCCTGGAGGCTGAGGAATCGGTCAACCGGGAGCTCGCCGAGCTGAAGCGGCGGCGTGCGGGCAAGCAGGCCGGAAGCGCGACGGAAGGCGGGGATCAGGCATAAGTGGGCGAGACGATGTACATACTCGGAATCCTTTTCGTCACGATCGTTCTGCCGCTGTGGATCATCCTCCACTACGTGACGAAGTGGAAAAAATCCCGCGAGCTCTCCGGCACCGAAGAGGAGATGCTCGAGGAGATCTGGACGTTGTCGCAGAACATGGAGAGCCGGCTGAACGCGCTGGAGACCATCCTCGACGACGAGGTTCCGGACTGGAGGAGGAAAACATGAATCAGAACCCGTTCCACGAACTCGACGGCCGCCTGCGGAGGCTCTATCGGGACCGGGAGAACGGCCTGATACTCGGCCTCTGCGCCGGCATCGCCGATTACTTCGACCTCAACGCGCTGCTGGTGCGAGGGGTGGCGCTGGCCGCCCTGCTGGTCGCGCCGGTACCGGTCGGACTCACCTACCTGGTGGCCGCACTGCTGCTCCGCGACCGGCCGCTGAGCGTGCGCGACCACCACCGCGAGCGTGAGTTCTGGCGTCGCGGCACGAGCATGGGAGACCGCCTGTGAGTGAGAGAATTCAGGAGCGACGTTTCTACCGCGACCGCGAGCGCGGCATGATCTTCGGCGTGTGCGCGGGTATCGCGGACTACTTCGGTTTCGACCTGAAGGTCACGCGCATCCTCGCGGTCGTCGCTTTCTTCATTTCAGCGCCGATGACGCTGCTGATCTACTTCGGCATCGCACTGCTGATACCCTATCGCCAGATGGCGCCGGAAGCCACGCGGGAGGATCCGGATTTCCGCCGGGCGCTGCGCTCGTCGCCCCAGGCGACCATGGCGGAGATACGCCGCCGCTTCCAGCGGCTGGACAGCCGCCTGGCCCGCATGGAGCGCTACGTGACGTCACCGCGCTTCGACCTGGACCGGGAGTTCCGGGAACTGGAGGCACGGCGGGGGCCGGGAGGTATTGATCGATGAGTTCTGCGCATATCTTCGTCATCGCCCTGGTCGCGATCGTGTTGCTGGCCGGCATCGCGAAGGAGTACCTGCGCCACCACCGGCGGGAAGAGGACCCGAAGCGGGAGGAGGAGTGGGAAGCCACGCTCTCGCGACTCCGGGAACTGGAGGAGCGAGTGCGAGTGCTGGAACGCATCGTGACCGATCCCCAGGAAGGTCTCCGCCGCGAGATCAACCGGCTCTGAGGGCATGAGCGGCGAGCCGTCCCACAGCCAGACCGGCGGCCCGGAGGACGCGCCGCTGACGGTGGCCGGCGAGCTGGAGGCCCTGCCCGGGACCGCATCGCTGCTGATTGTCGGGAACGACGCGCCGGGAAACAACGCGCCGGCCGGCCGGAACTGCACCCGCCTGCCTGCCGACGCCGCTGTCGCCGACCTGGAAGGGTTGGGCATCTACGACCTGGGCCTCGTGCTCGATCTCGCCGCCGCGGACGAATCGCTGCTGGGACGCCTGCGCGATCTGCACACCCGGCGCCTGGTCGTAGCCGGGGAGGCCGCCCGGCATTTCGAGCCCCGGCGCATGCTCGCCCTGGGCTTCGAGCACCACCCGAGCCCGGACGCGCAGGACGGTGCCTATCTCTACGATCGCGACAGTTTCAACCGGGAGCGGGAATGGAACTCGCCCGAGAACTGGGCGAACCCCGAGAACTTCGACAAGTACCGTTGGTGAGCCGGCCGCGGCGGTCCCTCGCCGCGGCCCGACGGGCCGCGCGGTCGCGCTACTCGCCCTGGCCCTTGTAGGCGCGGACCTGCTCGTTGAAGCGCGCGCCCACGAGGTGCATCTGGTCCACTGCGGCGTCATGGCGCTTGGTGAACATCGCGTCCCGTTTGGCGGCGACTTCCTCGTCTACATCGCCGGCCTCCGCGGCTGCGGCGGCATGTTCTTCCTTGAGGCACGCGAGGTAGGCCTCCATGTCCGCCATGTAGGCTTTCACGGCCTTCTGGGCGGCGATCATCTCTTCCTGCGTTGCCGTCGTGCCGTTCGGCATGTCCACATTCTGTTCGGGGTACACGCATTCCGCCTGCGCGGCGGCGGCGAAGCCCGCGAGGCCGAGAACGACGGCGAGTGTGAAGCTTTTCATGATGGGCCTGATCCTCCGGATTGACGAAATTTCGGTGAGACTCGGCGGCGCTCGGAGGGCGCCGCGGACGAGGCCGTCATTTAATCATCAATGCCCCGCCGGCGTGAAGTCGGCCCGCAACTCACTGATGCAGATGCAAAATTGGCTTCAGGCGAACAACGCCCGATGGGTGTCCGTGCCGTCCTGTTGCGCGATCAGCAGCGCGAGGTAGTCGTCGGCGTTCATCGGCTCGCCGAACAGCAGGCCCTGTACGTAGGTGCAATCCAGTGTCTGCAGGAACGCGAGTTGCTCCTCGGTCTCCACGCCCTCGGCCACCACGTCCATCTTCAGGCTGCGGCCCATCTCGATGATCGTCGCGACGATGGTGGCGTCGTCGGGGTCCACGGCGGCATCGCGCACGAAGGACTTGTCGATCTTCAGCGTGCTGATGGGGAACTGCTGCAACGCGCTCAGCGACGAGTAGCCGGTGCCGAAGTCGTCGATGGCGAGATGCAGGCCCATGGCGTAGAGGTCGTCCAGCATGCGGATCGTGCGCTGCGTGTCCTCCATCAGCGTGGTCTCGGTGATCTCCAGCTCCAGGCAGGTGGGCGAGACGCCGTGGCGGCGCACGATCTGGTCGACCCGCTGCAGGAAATTGGCCTGCCGCAACTGCTTCAGCGAGAGGTTGACCGCCACCCGGCCGGGCAGCGGCAGCGTCTTCTGCCAGCGGCGATAGTCCGAGCAGACCCGTTCCAGCACCCACTCGCCGAGTTCCACGATCAGGTTGCTCTCCTCCGCCAGCGGGATGAATTCGGAGGGCAGGATCAGGCCCCGGTCCGGCAGCTCCCAGCGCACGAGCGCCTCGGCGCCGATCACGCTGCCGTCGCGCAGGTTGTACTTCGGCTGATAATGCAGCAGCAGCTCGTCCCGCTCGTACGCGCGGCGCAGCCGGCTCTTCAGCATCAGCCGCTCCACCGCGGCCTCGTTCATCTCGGGCCGATAGAAACGGTGGCTGTTCCCGCCGGCCTTCTTCGCGTGATACAGCGCCGCATCCGCGTTGCGGATGAGGTCGATGACGTTGCCCGCGTCCTCCGGGTAGAAGGCCACGCCGATACTCGCCGTCATGAAGACTTCGTTGGACTGCACGTGGAAGGGCTCGGCGAGGGCGGCGAGCAGGCGGCCGGCCACCTCCGAGACCTCCCCCTCGGCGTACTCCTCGTCGCGGATGTGCTCGAGGACGACCGCGAACTCGTCGCCCGCGAGCCGTCCGATCACGGTCTTCTCCGGCAGCTCGCGAATCAGCCGCTCGGTCATCGTCTCCAGGGTCGTATCGCCGGCCAGGTGGCCGAAGGTGTCGTTGATGTCCTTGAAGTGGTCGGCGTCGATGTAGAGCAGCGCCAGGCAGCGGCGCTCGCGGCGCGCCCGGGCGATGGCCCGCTGCAGCAGATGCTGGAACTGCATGCGGTTCGGCACCTTGGTGAGCGCGTCGATGCGGGCGAGATAGCGGATGCGCTGCTCGGCGCGCTTGCGCTCGGTGATGTTCTGCACGGCGAAGATGCGTCCGTCCGCCTCGCTGTCGTCGCCGCGCAGCGCGGAGCCGGTCCAGGAGACCGGTACGTGCTGCCCGCCGCGGGTGACGAACACCGACTCGCTCGGGGCCCCGCCTTCCGGCTCGGAGCGGAACTTGCGCCGGTACTCCGGCGCCACGAGGTCGGTAACCGGCAGGCCCACGAGCTCCTCGGAGCGGTAGCCGAGCAGCCGGCCGATGGCCGTGTTCACCCGGGCGATCCGGCCGTCGGGATCGCAGACGATCACGCCGTCGTTCATGCTGTTCAGGATGCGGTCGAGATAGTCGCGGGAGATGGTGGTGTCGCGCAGCGTCTCGCGCATCTCGTTGAATGCCGTGGCCAGGTCGCCGAGTTCGTCGGTCCGCTCCACCGCCATGCGTTCGCCGTAGTGGCCGCTGCTGACGTTCCGGGCCTGGCGGATCAGTTCCTGGATGGGCAGCACGAGCCGCCGCGCCGTGAACCACGCGACCGCGGCGCAGGCCAGCAGTATGAGCAGGGTGAATACGAGCAGCCGGACCAAGGCGCGATTGCGGTGTTCCCGGGTGACCGACTCCAGCCGCTGCCGGAATCCCGCGATGCCCTGCACGACCTCCGTCTGGGCGAACTCGGCCTGCAGCTCGCCGATGGTCTCGCCGCCGGCGCGGATGGGCCGCACGGCGACGACGGTGTCCTCGCCCCAGTACGGTGCGCCCAGCGCCAGCACGGCGGCATCCGGCGCGATGGGCGCGCCGGCGCCGGCCAGCGGCCGGTCCTGCGCGTCCACGATCGCGAGGCCCCGCAGCATCTCCAGGTCCGCCAGCGCTTCGTCGAGCACCGCCTGCACGGTGTCTTCGTCGCCGCCGGCGAGCGGCGCGTCCACTTCGCGCTCCAGCGCCGCGACGGACTCCAGCACGCGGGCCTCGAACTGGCGGGTCAGCAGCTCTTCTTTCTGCGCGACGCCTGCCTCACTGAGTTCGCCGGCGAGGTGGGTGTAGTTGACCACGAGGAGACCGGCCACCGTGCAGACGATGGCCACCGACAGCGCGATCGCCGTCGTCAGGTATTTCGGCAGCAGTTTCCGCCACATAGCGGAGCCGGTGGCCGTCAGGCCGACCCGGACCTCGCGGTCCTGCGCGCCGCGGTATCACTGCGATGACCCGTGACGGGCTCCAGCATGGCCACTCCTCCGGTTTTCCTTATTCTTCTTCTTCGGGAAGTTGTTCGTGACTCCCTCGCGTCCGAGTCTACCCCAGCCGGGGCGCGAGCGGCGAGTGTCGCAGATTGCCGTCAGGCCGTCGCCCGAATGCGCCGTCGTTCCGGGTGGAGGCGGCCCGCCGCGTGTAGAATGAGCCGATCCGCGGGAAGCCTGCGTGGCAGGAGCGGCCTGAACGGACTGGGGATGGAGAAGAAGTGCGCACTGATCGTTGACGACTCGCACTCGGCGCGGGTGGTGCTGCGCCGTCTGCTCGAGCGTCACGACCTCGACGTGGCCACGGCCGAATCGGCCGAAGAGGCGCTGGAATATCTCGCCGATCACCGCCCCGACGTGATCTTCATGGACCACATGATGCCGGGCATGGACGGCTTCGAGGCGGTGCGGGCCATCAAGGACAACCCCCACACCGCCACCATCCCCATCATGATGTACACCTCCCAGGAGGGAGAACTCTACGTGGGCCAGGCCCGCGCCCTCGGCGCGGTGGGCGTGCTGCCGAAACAGGTGGCGCCGGTCGAGGTCTCGAAGGTGCTCGAGTCGCTGCGCCTCATCGAATCCAGCGCGGAGGCGGCGCCCGATGGCGGCCGGGCGGGCATCGCCCGGTCCAGCGGCGACACCGCGGCCGACCTGCAGGCCCTCTCGGGGCTGGATGTCGGCCTGCGGGAGATGATCCAGGATCTCTTCGAGCAGCAGCGCTCCATCATCCGCCGCGACCTCATCGACAGCTACGAATCCATCGCCGCGCGGGTTGCGGACGAGATCGGCAGCCGCCGCGAGCCCGGCGGCGACGAGACGAGCGCCTCCGCCGGCACGCTGCCCCGGGTGGCGCTGGCGGCCGTCGCCGTGCTGACCGTGGCGGCGCTGGCTTTCGGCTGGCTCTACATAAAGGCCGAACGCCAGTGGCAGGCGGAGCGCGTCCGCTCCGAACAGCTGCTGGAGCAGCTGCGCAACCGCCAGGCGATCGTGGCCGACGGCACCGTGGCCATCGAGGAGCGCATGAGCCAGACCCGCGCCGGCTACGCCAGCGCAATGGATCGGGCCCTGGAGGCGGTGCAGTGGGCGGTGAACCAGAACGGCCGCTATGCCTGGGCGGAACTCGCGTTCGGCGAAGAGCAGCGCCTGGTGCTGGAGGAGCTGCTGGACCGGCTGGACGCCATGGGATTCGTCGGCCGGGTCCGCGTCGTCTCACACGTGGGCGACTTCTGCCTGCAGGAGACCGGCGGCGACGACTACGAGGTGGCGCCGGCGGACATGCCGCTGACGGGCTGCGACCGGCTGGGCCTCTCTGCAGAGGAGGCCGTCACCCGCGGCTTGCGCCAGTCGGTGGCTTTCGCCAATTTCCTCGGCACCGTCGACACCCGCTACGAAGGCCGCATCCGGCTGGAGACCGGCACCGCCGGCAACACGGAGCCGGTGCTGGCTTATCCGCCGGTGACGGATGCCCTGCGCGCGGGAGAGTGGAACCGGGTGGCCGCGGTGAACAACCGCATCCGGGTGGAGATCCTGCCGGACTGACCGGCGCTCAGCCGGTGCCGGTCAGGGCCTCGTCGTCGTCCTGCCGTGCCCGTTTCTCGACGAAGGTCTCCGGCTCCCGCGGCCCGGTCGTGCGGATGGCTCCGTCCACCACCGCCCCCTCGGCGACGGCGATCGCCTCACCGGTGACCGTGCCCTTGATCCTGGCACTGGGGGCGATCTCGAGTCTGCCGCGGGCGATAACCTCGCCTTCGACCGTGCCGGCCAGGACGACGTTGCGGGCCTGCAGCACGCCGATCCAGCGTCCGCCGGGCGCCAGAGTGACCGTGCCGTCGAGGCTGCAGTCGCCTTGCACCTCGCCGCAGATCACGAAGTCGCCCTTGCCCGAGAGTTCGCCCTGCAGGCAGCAGCCCGCGCCGATCAGCGTGGCCGTGCCGCTGCTGCGGTCGAGTAGCCGGCGGAATTTCCTGTCGCTCATGTCGTCGCCCCGGAGGTGAGGATTCGGGATTATGTTAGAGCTTCCCGTCCGCTGAATTCGTGACACAGTTGGCAATTGGCCCCGAAAAAGCGGGCGGCGAACGGGCGGGACGCTATTCCACGTATCCTCGCTCCAGGGTCTCGATCTCGGTGACGATGCCGTCCTCGAAACGAACCCGCCGCATGAACTTGTTCGGCCCGAAGTTCCAGGTGAGCTCCCGTATCTCGACCTCCACCCAGGGCGGGGTTCCCCAGCCGTAGATGTGCCGCCGGATCACGTTCGAGTCCGGCGCCTGCGTGGTCTTGCCGATGAAGACGTTGCGGCGCAGGACGGTGCGCTTCTGCTCGTGGTCGGGTTCTCCGCACAGGTCGAGCACCTTCGTGATGTGCATGCCCTCGCTCACCAGCTTGTTGCCGCAGCGCATGGCATGCGCCTCGGGCGCCAGCGCGAGGCCGAGCAGAATGCAGAGTGCGGCAGCGGCGCGGTCGAACCGGCCGGTCGCGCGCAGCGAATTTCTGCCCGTTACCCGCATCATCCACAGTGTAGCGCGGCGCGTGAGGCCTTGCAGCGGCGGCACGAGACGGGTATCCCTGCGTCGGTCTACCCTCGAAGACGTGCACGGCGACGCGCACGGGAACGCATACGGGGACGCGCATGGAAACCGACCGATCGGACCATCTGGAAGAACTGCTGCAGCAATGCTGGTGTTACCTGGAAGAGGGCGCCGGCTCCGCTCGCAGCCCCTTCCATACTGCCGTGCTGGGGACCGTCGAGGACGGCGCGCCGCGGCTGCGGACCGTGGTGCTGCGGGCCGCCGACCGGGAGGCCGGCCGGGTGCTCTGCCACACCGACGCCCGCTCGGCGAAGGCCCGGCAGATCGGCGACGATGCCCCGGCGAGCTGGTTGTTGTACGACCCGGGGTGCAAGGTGCAGCTCCGTCTCGAGGGGCGGGCCAGAGTGCATGCCGACGATGCGCTGGCGGACGAGCGCTGGCGGGCCAGCAGCGCGGGTTCCCGCCGCTGCTACCTCGTGGAGCCGGGGCCCGGCGCCGTGCTGGAGAGAGCGGGCTCCACGCTGCCGCAAGGGCTGCGCGAGAGGCGGCCGGAAGCGGGGGAGACGGAGCCGGGACGCGAAAACTTCGCCGTCGTGGCGGCGGGCATCGAGCTCATCGACTGGCTGCAGCTCACCGCCGACGGGCACCGGCGCGCGCGTTTCCGGCGTGTGGGCCGTGGCGATGACGGCGGCCCTGACCGGGGACATGACTGCGGGCGGGGCTGGGCGGGGAACTGGATGGCACCCTGATCCGCCCGTGGCCGTCGCACCGGCTGGCGGCGCGTCGCGCTGTCGGTTTAGACTCTCCCGCTTGTCGCGGCATGCCGCAGCGGCCCGGTCTACCGGACGGCACGTCCGTCAGCGGGTCGCCGGTTTGCTGCTGGGGCTCGAGGGGGCTCGGTGGATCGAAAACTCGATAAACGGCTGGAGCGCCTCGCCGCTTCCAGCACGGCGGGTCTGCTGCGCGGCGGCCGCAAGGGCGTGGAGAAGGAGTCGCTGCGCGTCACGCCCGAGGGCTATATGTCGCCGCTGCCCCATCCGCGCGGTCTGGGTTCGGCGCTCACCAACCGCTACATCACCACGGATTTCTCCGAGGCGCTGATCGAGTTCGTCACGCCCGCCTTCCCCGCCCTGTGGGAGACCATCCAGTTCCTGTGCGACGTGCACCAGTTCGCCTATCGCCAGATCGGCGAGGAGCTGCTGTGGGTCACTTCCATGCCCTGCCGGGTGGGCGACGAGGCCAGCATCCCGCTGGCCGACTACGGCCCCTCGAACGTCGGCCGGATGAAGAAGGTGTACCGGCGGGGGCTCGGGTATCGCTACGGCCGGGTCATGCAGACCATATCGGGGGTGCACTTCAACTACTCGCTGCCGGAACATTTCTGGCGGGAGTACCAGGAGCACGAAGGCGATGCCGGGTCGGCGGACGCGTTCCGCTCTGCCCACTACTTCGGCCTGCTGCGGAACTTCCGCCGCGAGGGCTGGCTGCTCCTGTACCTGTTCGGTGCCTCGCCGGCGATGTGCAAGTCGTTCCTCGCCGACGACTATCCGACCATCCCGGAGTTCGATGCGGAGACGCTGTTCGAGCCCTACGCCACCTCGCTGCGCATGAGCGACTTCGGTTACAGCAATCGCACCCAGGCGAAGCTGAACGTCTCGCTGAACGACCTCTCGAGTTACGTGGCCGATCTGGACGCCGCTATCAATACTCCGGAGCCGGACTACGAGCGCATCGGTCTGCTGGTGGACGGCGTGCACCGGCAGCTGAACTCGAACATCCTGCAGATCGAGAACGAGTACTACAGCCCGATCCGGCCGAAGCGCACGGCCCGCTCCGGCGAGCGGCCCACGGCGGCGCTGCTGCGCGGCGGGGTGGAGTACGTGGAAGTGCGCGCCCTGGATCTGAACCCCTTCGATCCGGTCGGCGTCAATCAGAACGAGCTGCGGTTCGTCGAGTGCTTCCTGATCTACTGTCTGCTGAAGGACAGCCCGCTCCTGGATGACAAGGCGCTGGCGGAGGCCGGTGCCAACCAGACCGCCACCGCCCACTCGGGCCGGGACCCGGGGCTGTATCTCAAGCGCGACGGCCGCGGCGTCCTGCTGGCCGACTGGGCCGCGGATATTCTCGCCGACATGGCCCCGGTGGCGGAGATTCTCGACCGCGGACTCGATGGCACCCCTTACGGCGATACGCTCGCCTACCAGCGGGAACTGGTCGATGACCCGGACCGCACCCCCTCGGCCCGCCTCGTGGCCGAGCTGGTGGAGAGCGGCGCCAGCTTCTTCGAGTTCGCGCTGGAGGCGGCGCGCAGCCACAAGTCGTATTTCCGCACCCTGAAGCCGGTGAACGAACGCCGCCAGGCGGAGTTCGAGGAAGAGGCGCGGGGTTCCCGCGAGCGCCAGCGGGAGCTGGAGGCGTCCGAGACCATCAGCTTCGAGGAGCACGTCGCCCGCTACTACGCGAGCGCCGGGGTCTAGCAGGAGTCCGGACCGCCGGTCAGGATTCGCCGGCGAACACGGCCGTGGTCACGCGCCCCTGCCAGTCGATGCCGCCCCGGTACATGCCCGGGCAGTTCTGCTCGAATACGGGCACGCCCGCCCCGTCGAGGGCGATGAGCCCGCCGCTGCCGCCCAGCGCGCGCAGCTTCTCGCCCACCACCTGCCGGGCCGCCGCGGCCAGCTCGGCGCCGGCGTAGCGGATCATCGCGGCCACGTCGTGGGCCGCCGCCGTGCGCAGGAAGTACTCGCCGTCGCCGGTGGTCGACACCGCGCAGACGCCGTTCTCCGCCCAGGTGCCCGCGCCGATGACCGGCGTATCGCCGACACGGCCCCAGCGCTTGTTGGTGAGGCCGCCCGTCGATGTGGCCGCAGCCAGGTTGCCGCCCTCGTCCAGCGCCACCGCGCCGACGGTGCCCAGGCTGAACTCCTCCGGGCGCGCTGCACTGTCGGCCCCCGCCGCTGCCCGGGCCCGTTCCCACTCCGCGCGGCGTTGCGTCGTCGAGAACCAGCCCGGCTCCACCAGCGCGAGCCCCTGCTCGCGGGCGAAGGCTTCCGCGCCGGCGGCTGCCAGCAGCACGTAGGGGGTACGCTCCATCACGGCGCGGGCGGCGAGCACCGGGTTGCGCACGCATCTGACCCCGGCCACGGCGCCGGCCGCCAGGCTGCTGCCGTCCATGACCGAGGCGTCGAGCTCGTGGCCGCCCTCGTGGTTGAAGACCGCACCGCGGCCGGCGTTGAACAGGGGATTGTCTTCCAGCGCGACCACCGCCGCGGTCACCGCGTCCATCGCGCTGGCACCGGCGGCGAGCCGCTCGTGGCCGGCCGATAGCGCCTCGCGCAGGGCTTCGTGATAGCGGGCTTCACGGCCAGGCGGCAGATCCTCGTGGCGGATGAGCCCGGCGCCGCCGTGGACGGCGATTGCCGTGCGGCCGACGTGCGCTCCGGCCCCGCTCATGCCCTCCGCCGGGTCGCGCCGAGATAACCGGCCGTCAGCAGCAGCAGCCAGAGACCGTGGCCGCCGCCACCGCTGCCGGCGCTGGCCGCGGCAGCTGCGCTGCTCACCTCGATGCTGCGGCTGGCCGTGTTGTCGCCCTCGTCCGGGTCGCCCTGGGCTGCGCTCACCACCGCCTCCATCGTCCCGGTGCCTTCGCGTGCCGCCTCGACCGACAGTTGGATCGGCAGGGTGTTCCCGCCGGCGAGGGCCGCCGCCTCGCAGCGGACCTCGCCCGCCGTCGCGCTGCAGTCCAGGCTGCCGGGTGGTGCCGCCGGCTCCAGGAACGAAGGGATGCTGACCGTGACGACCACTGCGGTGGCCGTGCGCGGAGAATGGTTGGTCACGCTCAGGTCGAGCGTAGCGCGGGCACCGCGCGCGAGCGAGGCGGGCGCCTGCAGGGCGACGCCCAGATTGGCAGCCGGATCGATGCGCAATGCTGCGTTGGACCGGTTGTTGGACGGCCGGGTATCGCTGTCCGCGCGGATTTCGGCGGCCAGCTCGACCGCGCCAGCGTCCACGGCGGCGAGGGTCAGGTTCGCCGTCGCCGAGCTGCCGGCCGTCACCGTGCCGATGGTGCACTGCGCGCCGCCCGCCGCCGCGGTGCAGCGCGTGCCGGCGTCGCGCAGATCCACGCCCGCCGGGAGATCGACGCTCATGGACACCAGCTCGGCCGTGGCCGTGCCCAGGTTGCTGGCGGTCAGCTCGAGGTCGACGGTGCCGCCTTCCAGCACGGTCGCGGGAGAGACCGCCGCGACGATGGTCATGTCCGCGTCGGGGAGGGTCTTCAGGCAGAAGGCGGATGCCGCCTGCGGCGCCATCTGCTCCAGGCTGCACGCGGAGAACGTGGAGCTGCCGTTCAGCCGCGGTGCCATCAGGAAATTCTGCGGCGTGCTCTCGCAGACCGAGCCGTCTTCCCCGTCGTGGGGCGAGCCGAAGTTGTGGCCGATCTCGTGGGCGCCGATCAGGCTGTCCGTGGTCACGGTGCGTCGGCCCTCGCTCAATCCCGCGCCGAAGCGGGTGCTGCAGAGCGCGCGGGTATAGGCGATGCCCGCGGTGCTGTCGTCCAGGTCCCTGCCGGTGTAGAGATGCACCAGGCCGAGATTCCGCAGGTCGGGCTGGGCGGACTTGTAGTTGCCCAGGTCGGCCAGCAGGGTGGTCGGGTCGGTGGAGTCGGTGAGCGGGTCGTTCGCCGCAGTGAAGACCCGGAAGTCGGTGACGTTGATCGTCACGCCGACCTGCTCGGAGAAGATCCCGTCGATGTTGTTCAGCCGGGTGGCCAGCGCCGCCACCGGGTCCGGGTGGCGGGCCGCGAAGGCCGCGTCGGCGAGCACGGCCACGTCGATCTCGCTCTGGACGGTCTTCGCGAGTTCCCTCGCCAGGCCGTCGAAACCGGCCTTGGCGCTGCGCGCCGGGGAGACGGGCCCCTCGGCGACAGCGCAGCCGAGCGTGCCCGGCGCGAGGTGCATGTCCGCCAGCCGGAATACCATCGGCGCGGCGCCGGGCTCGAGTGCGTAGAGTTCGCCGCCGTCCCAGATCAGGCCCGCCCAGCGGCCGTCCCCGCCGCGGGTCAGGCGCAGCCAGGAGCCCGGCTCTCCGGCGATGCGGCCGCGATAGAGCTCGACACCGGGATCAAGCGCCGGAGTGCCGCGCACGAGCGCCGCGGACAGCCTGGCGTTGGGCGCGAGTTCGAGGCGCCAGCTGCGGCCGAAGGCGGTGAAATCCAGCGTCCCGCCGCTCTTCGGCGCCGCGTCGAAGTGCCAGCCCTGCGGCGACTCGTGGTGGACGATGGTGACGTCCGCCGCCACGGCCGACGGGGCGAGCGCCGGTGTCAGCGACAGCAGGGAAAGGAGCCACAGGGGGAGGAGCGGTCTGTGCATGAGCTTCGAGGGCGCCGCCCGGCGGGGCCCGGCGTCCGTAGGGTGACAGGCAGCGACGGAGTTTCGCCGATATCGGGCACCGGATCGGCGATCGGGGCCCGGAATTGTGTGCTGGTTCACAATTTGTCCAAGTCGGCGACCTCCCGCGGCCCAGATTACCTAAAATCCAGCGATCCGGCCCGTCGGGTTCGACAGCCGGTTCGCCAGCAACCCGGAGGCGCGAGAGCCCGTTGAAGAAAACATTCCTGCTCGGTCTGCTGCTCGGTATCGGCGGAGCCGTCTGGCTCGCCGGCTGGTATCCGTTCGTGGATCCCGTGCGCTTCGCCTCGGAGTCCGGCGTCGCCAGGAACGGCGGCCGCACGGAGAGCTTCCACATCCAGATTCCGGAAGACCGGGTGCTGGGCGCCGCCAGCGCCGGGAGCGCGGCTCCGTCGGTGCCGGCGGGGCTGTCCCTGCCCGAGGCCGCCGGCGACGGCGCGGTGGAGATCTACAAGTTGCGCAACGCCTCCGGCAAAGTCATCGGCCTGGCGAGCCGCATCCGCGGCGGCGACAACGCCTATACGGACTGGACGCTGATGCTGCCGGCGCGGGGCGCGCTGTTCCTGAGCGCGGCCGGTCCCGAGGTCTCGCCTCACGCCATGGCTCGGGCCGGCGCGGACCCGGCTGCGCGGTCGCCGAAGTCGCCGATGTTCGAGACCCTGGGCGACGTGGCCGGCGGCAGCGGCGAGTTCACCGGCTTCTTCGGCAGCTTCAGCGAGGAGTGGGACGTCTCGGGCCGTGACGCCGAGGGCCGCCTGGTCGGCGACATTGAGATCATGACACTGACGCAGATCGGCACACGCCCGGGGAGGGCCGCGCCATGAAGTACGTTCTTTCGCTGCTGGCCGGTGTCCTCTGCGGCGCTGTGATCGTGATCCTGGCGCTGTACTACAACCCGCTGGTGCAGGAGAACACCCGGGTGCCGCTGGCGGCCGCGCCGGGCGCCTCGGTGGAAGTTTTCTACGGCACTGCCGGCGACACCGTGGCCCGCACGGGGCCGGCCGACGGTCTGCTAGCCCCCGTCCCCGCGTCGGCCGAGACGCTGTGGGAGTCGGCGCTGGCATGGACCGAGGCACGGCTGCTGCTGCTGCGCGACGTGGACGGGCGGGCGCTTGGCTTCGGCGTGCGCTTCGCCGCGCTGGCCTCCGCCACCCGGCCGCTTACCGGTGAGTTGCTGGCGAACAGCGTCTGGAATCTGCATCTCCCGGGACGGGGTTCGCTGTGGGTGGACGGGGTCGACAACCTGTGGCCGCTGGCCCGGCACGTGCTCGTGCCGGCGTGGCGCGCCGAGGACGGCGCCTGGCAGGGCAGCTTCGACGGCGACATCACGGTGGGGCCCCGGCCCAGCCGCGTGGCCGTCATGACCGGCGGCGCCGGCGTCTTCGCGGGCACCCGGGGCGAGGCGAGGGAAGCGCTGTCGGTGGAGGCGCTGTCGCTGCGCGACGGGCGTCTCGCCGCCGAGGGCTCGCTGCTGGTCGCGATTACCGGCGCGGCCGGCCACGGCGGCCACGGCGGCCAGGGCGGTCCGGTCAGTCCCGAATAAAGCGGACGAATTCCGCGAGCGGCGCGCGCTCCGCGCGGAGTTGATTCACCGGCGCGTCCGGGTCCCGGTAGCCGAGTGCCATGCCGCAGAAGAGCATGTGCTCCCCGGGGATCTCGAACAGCTCGCCGATGGTCCGGTACCAGACCGCCCAGGCTTCCTGGGGGCAGGTATCCAGGCCGTGTTCCCGCGCCAGCAGCATGATGCTCTGCATGAACATGCCGAGGTCCGCCCACTGGCCCTCCTGCATGCTGCGGTCGATCGTGAACAGGAGCCCGACGGGCGCGCCGAAGAAGCGGTAGTTTTGTGCGAACTGCATCAGCCGCGCCGTCTTGTCCTCGCGCGGGATGCCGAGCTTCTCGTACATCATCTCGCCGATGCGGAAGCGCCGCGCGCGGTAGGGCTCCTTCAGCTCCGGCGGATAGATGTTGTACTCGGTGCCCTCGCCCTTGGGCGAATGAGGCATCTTGCGCGCGACCGCGTCCAGCAGGCGTTCCCGCGCCGCGCCGGTGAGCACGATCACGTGCCAGGGCTGCAGGTTGCCGCCCGAGGGCGCACGGCTCGCCCGCTCGAGGATCTCGCGCACCGTCTCCTCGGGCACGGGTTCGTCCAGGAAGGCCCGCACCGACAGGCGCGAGTCCAGCGCTTCGGATACTTTCATCGTTCCTCGCTGTCTTGGATGGCTGGTGATGCTTGTCAGGGTCGATCGCCGGCGTCGACGGCCTGAAGGTCCTTCAGTGACACGCCCGGATCGGCCAGCGCCTCCGCCGGCGGTGTGGCGTGTGCCGCGATCAGTGGCTTCGAGAGCATGAACTCCCGCGGGCTGTTCACGGCGTCCACTGCCAGCAGCCGGCCCTCGGCCAGGTAGAAGCAGGCGAACGACCGTGCGGCAGGGTCGCCCCGGATGACCGTCTGGTCGCAGCCCTCGGACAGCCCCGCGATCTGCAGCTTGAGGTCGTACTGATCCGACCAGAACCAGGGCACCTGATTGTAGGGCGTGCGCTCGCCGCAGATGCCGGCGGCGGCCGTCCTGGCCTGTTCGAGCGCGTTGTGCACGGATTCCAGCCGCAGCTGGCGTCCGTAGATGGCGTTGGGGTGGCGGGTGCAGTCGCCCACGGCGTAGACGCCGTCGGCCCGGGTGCGGCAGTACTCGTCCACCAGGATGCCGTCGTCGCAGGCGAGCCCGGCGTTCGCCGCCAGCTCGGTCACCGGCTCGATGCCGATGCCCACCACCACGAAGTCCGCCGCCACCCGCTCGCCGGCCGCGGTCATCACCGCTTCCACCCGGCCGTCGCCCTCGAAGCCGGCTACCCCCTCGCCGAGGCGCAGATGCACGCCGTGACGGCGGTGCTCGGCCTCGTAGAAGTCGGAGACCGGCGGCGAGACCACCCGGCTCATCACCCGCCCGGCCAGCTCCAGCACGGTGACGTCCAGTCCCGCGACGGCGGCCACGGCGGCCACCTCCAGCCCGATGTAACCGGCACCGACCACCACCAGGCGGGCGCCCGGGGCGAAGTGCCCACGGATCGCGTCCACGTCGTCGATGGTGCGCAGGTAGTGGATGCCGGGCAGATCGGCGCCGGGAGCCTGCAGTCTGAGCACCCGGCTGCCGGTGGCGATGACGCAGTGGTCCCAGTCGACGCTGCCGCCGCTCTCCAGCTCGGCCCGCCGCGCCGCGGTGTCGAGCGCGGCCACCCGGGTGGAGAGGCGCAGATCCACCTCCGCGTCCTCGTAGAAGCCGGGCGGCTTGAAGTACAGGCGGTTCCGTTCGAGCTCGCCGGAGAGGTATTTCTTCGACAGCGGGGGTCGCTGATAGGGCACCCACGGCTCCTCGCCCGCCAGCACGATGCGGCCGTCGCAGCCCTTGTGCCGCAGCGTGCTCACCAGCTGGCCGGCGGCGTGTCCGGCACCGATCACGAGGACCGTCTCACTCATCCCGCTACTCCCGGCCGGTCACATGGCGCTGATGCCGCCATCCACCTTCAACTCGGCGCCGGTGACGAACTTCGATTCGTCGGAGGCGAGGTAGAGCACGGCGTAGGCGACGTCGTCCGGGTCGCCGATGCGGCCCAGCGGTATCTGGCGGGTGAGCTTGTCCATTCCCTTCTGGCGGCCCACCGCGTCGAGCATGCCGGTCAGGATCGGCGTATCGATGAACACGGGGTGCACCGAGTTGCAGCGGATGCCGTTGCCGCTGCGCGCGCAGTGCAGCGCCACGGATTTCGACAGGTGCCGCACGGCCGCCTTGGCGGAGTTGTACGCGGCCATGTTGTGGCCGGCGATGATGCCGGAGATGGAGGAGATGTTGACGATGCTGCCGCCGCCCGAGGCCGCGATCTCCGGGATGGCGTATTTGCAGCCGAAGAATACGGAGTCGAGATCCACCGCGTGCACGTGGCGCCAGTTCTCCCAGGTCTCGTCCTCCACGCTGGACATCGAACCGATGCCGGCGTTGTTGACCAGGATGTTGAGGGCGCCGAAACGGCCCACGGTCTCCGCGATCACTGCCTGCCAGCGCGCCTCGTCGGTGACGTCGTGTTCCAGCGCCACCGCCGCGCCTTCGTGCGCCTCGTTGATGGCCCGGGCCTGCGCTTCGGCTCCGGCGAAGTTGATGTCGGTCAGCGCCACCCGCGCTCCCTCCCGGGCCAGCATCCCGGCGATGGCCGCGCCCAGACCCTGCGCGGCGCCGGTCACCAGCGCCACCTTGTTGTCGACTCTGCCCACGATGCCTCCTCGCTTGCGTTGCTGCGACCGGCGGCGACCGCCCGCCGCGGCGCTCCCGGCACGGTATTCTAAGGGCCGCGGCCGGCGCCGCCTAATCCGTCTGCGGGGCGGCCTGCTAGACTCGCCGGCTGCGGAGGAAGGTCAAAGACGGGAGGCCCCGGTGGCAGAAACGGTCAAAGCGATACGCATCGAGGAGTTCGGCGGGCCGGAGGTCCTCGACTGGGAGGAGGTCGAGGTGGGCGATCCCGGCGCCGGCGAGGTGCGGCTGCGCCATACCGCCGTCGGCCTGAACTTCATCGACACCTATCACCGCTCCGGGCTCTATCCGCTGGAACTCCCCAGCGGGCTGGGCAGCGAGGCGGCAGGCGTGATCGAGGCGCTGGGCGACGGGGTCGACGGCTTCGAGGTCGGCCAGCGGGTCGCCTACACGGGGCGGCCGCCGGACGCCTATTCCGAGGCGCGCCTGATCGCCGCCGACCTGCTGGTGCCCCTGCCGGATGCCATCGGCGACGAGACGGCGGCGGCGGCGATGCTGAAGGGCCTGACCGCCTGGTATCTGCTGAAACGCAGTTACCCCGTGCGCCCGGGCGATACCGTGCTGCTGCATGCCGCGGCGGGCGGCGTGGGCCTGATCGCCGTGCAGTGGGCGAAGCACCTCGGCGCCACCGTCATCGGCACGGTGAGCACCGAGGCCAAGGCGGAGCTGGCACGCGCGCACGGCTGCGACCACATCGTCATGGCGGACCGCGACGACCTGGCCGGCGAGGTGCGACGGCTGACCGACGGTGAGGGCGTGGCGGCGGTCTACGACTCGGTGGGGCGGGATACCTTCTACGCCTCGCTGGACAGCCTGCGGCCCCACGGCGTGATGGTCTCCTTCGGCAATGCCTCCGGCCCGGTGGAGCCGTTCGCGCCGCTGGAACTGGCGAAGCGGGGCTCGCTGTACGTGACCCGGCCGGTGCTGTTCGACTTCATCTCCACGCGGGAGGCGCTGCTCGGCGCGGCGAGCGAGCTGTTCGAGGTGATCGGCAGCGGGGCCGTGAAGATCGAGGTGAACCAGCGCTATCCGCTGGCCGAGGCCGCCCAGGCGCATCGCGACCTCGAGGCACGGCGGACCACCGGCTCCACCGTGCTGCTGCCGTAACGATCAGGCGGGCCTGAGCGGCCAGATGAGGGGCAGCACGACCATGACCACCGCGAAGACAACCAGGGTGAGCGGCACGCCCACCCGCAGGTAGTCGGCGAAGCGGTAGCCGCCAGGACCCATCACCAGGATGTTGGCGGGGTGGGAGATGGGGCTCATGAAGCTCGCCGCCGCCGCGACGGCCATGGCCATCATCGCGGTCTCCGGCGCAAGCCCCATGTCCGCCATCGCCGACAGGACGATCGGTGCCATGATCACCACCAGCACCGCGGGCGGGATCACCACGGTCGATACCGCGGTCATGGCGTAGAGCGAGAAGATCACGGGCCAGGGGCCGGCGTCGCCGGTGACCGAGAGCACGTGGTCGGCAATCCAGGCGGCGGCGCCGGTCTCCTGCATCGCCGTGCCCAGCGGCAGCATGCCGGCAATGAGGAAGATCGCCCGCCACTCGATGGCCCGGTAGGCCTGCTCCATGTTCAGGCAGCCGGTGAGCACCATGAGTGTGGCGCCGAAGACCGCGGCGATCTGGATGGGCAGCCAGCCGACCAGCACGCTGGTGACCACCCCCAGCATGATGCCGGCGGCCACCGGCGCCCGGCGGGTGTCCGGCGGCGCCTTGCCCAGCGGGGTCAGCACCAGGAAGTCCGGGTCCCGCTCCAGGAGTTCGAGTTTCTCCCGCGGGCCCACCAGCAGCAGCGCGTCGCCGAGGGCCAGCCGCACGTCGCGGAGATCCTCCTCGACCGGCGCGCCGTTGCGCCAGATGCCGACCAGCTCCAGGCCGTAGCGCTCGCGGAAGTTCAGCTCCGCCACGCTCTTGCCCACCAGGGAGCTCCGCGGGTCCAGGGTGGCGTCCTGCATGGCGAGCCGCCGGGACTCGAAGCTGGAGAGTTTCATCGACGGCTTCGAGTCCAGATCCAGGCCCTGCAGCGCCCGCAGCACGTCCAGATCGCCGGGCTCGCCCTGGATCAGCAGCAGGTCGCTGCCCGCCAGTTCGGTGTCCGGTCCGGGCAAGAGATCGAGATTGCCGTCCCGGAAGGTGGCGAGCACCTTGAAGTCGAACACGTCGGTGAGCCGGGTGCGGCCCAGGGTGCGCCCGGCGAGTTCCGATTCCCGGGGTACGCGGACGACGAAGAGCCGGTCGTCGGCGCCGTAGCGCTTCGTGACCTCGTCTGAGTCGAGCAGGCTCACCTCGGCGAAGTCGCTGACCTCGTGCAGACCCTCCATGGTCTCCTTGCGGCCCTGCAGTAGCAGCCGGTCGCCGGCACGCAGCGGCACGTAGGCCAGATTGGTGCGCCGCGGCGACTGATCCCGGCGCTGGACGGCCAGCAGGTCCGCGCCGAAGCGCTGGCGGAAGCCGATGTGTGCCACCAGGTCGCCGACCAGGGGCGAGGAGTCCGCCACCACCACCTCCGCCCGGGCCAGCTGTTCGGCCACCATGGACTGCAGCACCGGCGCCTCGCGCTCGATCACCAGGTCGCTCAGGCGGCGCAGCTCGCTGAAGCGGTCCAGCTGGCCCTGCACCAGCAGCTCGTCACCGGCGCGCAGGGTGGTCTGGCGGTTCGGCAGCGTCTCGCTGCGGCCGAATCGCTGCAGCGCCAGCACCACCAGGTCGGCGGCCGAGGTGATGCGGCTCTCGCCCAGGGTCTTGCCGACCAGCATCGAGTCCTGGGGGATGCGCAGCGTGAAGGTGCGCTCGGCCAGCTTGTACTGGGATCGCAGCGCCCGCTGGCTGCGGCCGCGGTCGCGTTTCTGCGTCTTGCGTTTCGGCAGGAAAAGCCGGCCGACGAGCGCCACGAACAGCGTGCCGGCGAGCATTACGACGACGCCGACGGGGGTGAAGTCGAACAGGCCGAAGGGCTCGTAGCCGCCGCCGGCCATGGCGTTGCTGACCAGCAGGTTCGGCGGCGTGCCGATCATCGTCATGAGACCGCCGAGCAGGCTCGCGTAAGCCAGCGGCATCAGCAGCCGTGACGGCGCCACCCGCGTGCGCCGGGCGATGTCCACCACCACCGGCAGCATGAGTGCCGCCACGCCGATGTTGTTCATGAACGCCGAGAGAAAGCCGGCGGTGAGCATGATCACCACGATCATCGCCACCTCCCGCCGACCGGCCAGGCGCATGACCTGGCGGCCGATGACGTTGGCGATGCCCGTGCGCGTCAGCCCGTCGGAAAGGATGAACATGGCCCACACGGTGATCACCGCCGTGTTGGAGAAACCGCTGAAGGCCTCGTCGGGAGAGACCAGCCCGGTGATCGCCAGCGTGCCCAGCACGAGCAGCGCCACCACGTCCATGCGGATCCACTCGCCGATGAACAGGACGAGGGCCGCGGCCAGGATGGCAAGGACCAGCGCGATCTCGAAGGTCATGTGCTCGGGTCCGACCTCCCTGTCGTGGCGGCTACAGGCGCCGCACGATGACGCTGCCGATGGAATAGCCGGCGCCGAAGGAGCAGATCACGCCCACGTCGCCTGCGCCGAGCCCTTGCCGGTGGCGGTGGAAGGCGATGACGGAGCCGGCGGACGCCGTGTTGGCGAACTCGTCCAGCACCACCGGCGCCTCGTCCTCCCCCGCGTCGCGGCCGAGCAGGCGTTTGACCACCAGCCGGTTCATGTTCAGGTTGGCCTGATGCAGCCAGTAGCGGCCGACGTCGGCCAGGTCGATGCCGCTCTCGCGCAGGTGTTCGCCGATGTGGTCGGCCGCCAGGGGCGAGACCTCCTTGAAGACCTTGCGGCCCTGCTGGCGGAACAGTTTGCCGCTGTCGAAGAAGTCGGCTTCGGGACCGCGATTGATGAAGCCGAAGTCGTTGCGTATGTTGTTCGAGTAGAGGGTGGCGAGCTTCGTCCCCAGCACCTCCCAGCGCTCCTCCGCACGGCTCTCGTCGGCGCGCTCCAGCACCACGGCCGTGCAGACGTCGCCGAAGATGAAGTGCGCATCCCGGCTGCGCCAGTTGATGTGGGCCGAGGTGATCTCCGGGTTCACCATGAGGACCCGCCGGGCGGAGCCGCCGGCGATCGCATCCACGGCATTCTGCAGGCCGAACGTGGCCGACGAGCAGGCCACGTTCATGTCGTAGGCATAGCCGCCCGCGCCGATGGCATGCTGCACCTCGACCGCCAGCGCGGGATAGGGCCGCTCCAGGTTGGAGCAGGACAGGATGACCGCGTCGATGTCGCCGCCCTCGAGACCGGCGCTCGCCAGCGCCTGGCGCGCCGCGGACACGGAGATCTCGGCCGTGATCGAGAGTTCGTCCTCGCCGCGCTCCGGGAACACCGGCCACATGCGCTCCGGGTCCAGGATGCCTTCGCGGGTGTAGACGTAGCGGTGGCGTATTCCCGAGGCGTTCTCGATGAACTCGGGACTGGATTTCTCCGGCGCCTCCACCTCGCCGGCGGCCACGGCCCCGGCGTTCTCTTCCAGGAAGCGGTCGACCCAGGCGTTGTAGGCGGCCACCAGTTCCTCGTTGTCGATGCCATGCTCCGGTACCCAGAGTCCGGTCCCGCTGATTACGACGCCTGTGGCCATGTCATTCCTTTACCTGGATCAGGGCGGTACTTTAGCGACTCGGGCCAGCCCTGCACAGGGCGCCGGTCAGTCGAGGAACGACCGGATGATGCTGGCCCTGGCGTGCACGCCGGGGCCGGACTCGGCGAGCATCGCCCGCGGGCAGCGCTCCGCCGCCTCGCGGGTGCCGCGGTCGCGGACGTCGTCGGGATCGGCGATGAACAGCGCGGCCTGCTCCAGCCGGGGCAGGGCGGCGGCGACGTCCCAGGCCAGGCAGCGCGCGGCCAGCGTGCCGTAGTCGGACGGCTGGCGCAGCAGATCCAGGGTCTCGGCGTGCAGCCGGCCCGGGTCCAGGTCGGGCGTGCGGCGGCGGATGCTCGCCGTGTCCCGCCCGTACCAGGGCCAGTTCAGCTCCCGGTCACGGAGCATTGTCCAGGCGGCGAGCAGGTGGCCGCCGTCGTGGCGCGGCGCGAGCGGGACGCAGTAGTCGGCTGCCAGTTCCTCGCGTTCCTCGCGCCCGGCGATGGGTATGCCCTCGAACACGAGGCGGGCGACGCGATCCGTGCCGGCCCGGGCCAGCTCGAGCGCCACGGGCGCGGTCGTGAAGGTGGCGACCACGTCCACGCGGGGCCAGTCGAGTTCCTCCAGCAGCCGCAGCAGGTCGGCGGCGAATCGTTCGGGTGCCGGTTCGGCGGCGGCGGTGGACTCGCCGCAGCCCGGCGGATCGAGAGTCAGCGTGCGGCGGTCGGCAGCCAGCGCGTCGGCGAGCGGCGCCGCGCTCGCCGCGCTCCCCGGCAGTTCGGGCAGCAACAGCACCGGGGCATGCCGCGACGAGGGTTGGCCCTGGAAGCGCAGCCTGAGCTGCTCCCCTTCCCGTGCGTGCCAGTAGGCCCGGACGGGACCCGATCGGCCGGCGACTTCGCCGAGCCCCGGCAGGCGCACGCCGGCTACGTAGTCGCCATGGTTTGCGAACAACTCCCGCAGCCGTGCCCGCCAGACGTTGCGGTCGGCCGGCAACGGCTCGCGCCGCACCCCGTCGGGCAGCGTTTCCGGCAGTCGTTCGAGATGGGAGTAGAGCACGTCGTCCCGCCGGCACATCACCACCGCCGGATCCTGCAGATCGCCGAGGGCCGGGACCGGGTCGTAGCGCATCGCCGCCGCATAGGCATCCGGGTAATGAGTGCCTGCCATCAGCAGGTCGAGCGCGTAGCGGTGCAGGGCCTGCGGGGGCGGCAGCTCCATGGGAAGGCGGTGTTCCGCGGTATGCGAGAACCAGGGGAAGAAGCGGTGCAGGTCCCGCGTGCGGGCCCAGGTCGTCGCCAGGTAGGCGCCGTCGTCGGTGATCCGGAACGGCGCCATGTAGCGCTCGATGAATGCATCGGGCACCGGCTCGACGGGCACCGACAGCCCGTCCATTACGATCAGCGAGGCCCGGCCCGGATGACGCACGGCGAACTCCAGCGCGATCTTGGAGCTGGTGTGGTAGCCGTACACGGGGCATGGGGGCAGTGCCAGCGCGTCGAGGGTGGCGGCCAGCGCGTCGGCGAAGTCGCCGATGTCCGGCGCGGCCGTCGCCAGCGGATCGGAGTCGCCGTAGCCGGGCGTGTCCAGGGCGATGGCCGTCCAGCGGTCGGCGAGCGCTTCGATGAGCGGCTCGTGCAGCACGGAGGAGCGCGGCGAGTCGTGCAGCAGGATCACGGGCGGCCCGCTGCCGGCGGCGCGGTAGTGGACCTGGCCCCAGGGCACGTTCGCATAGCCTTTGTGAATCACGGTGCCTCCGTCTGCCGCACGGACCGAGCTGCAATAGCCGCAATAGCCGCAATGGCACCCGCCCGTCAACGTTTCCCTGGACCTTGCCGAGCGCTTACACTCGCCGCCGGCCACGCCCGGCCCGGTGCACAGGAATACCATGACCGACCGATACCGTCCGAGAGTCCCGCGCTACGCGGCCCGTCACGAGATCCGCGGGGTAACCTACCACGTGAATCTGTGGGGCGAGAGGGAAGCGCCGCTGCTCGTGCTGCTGCACGGCTGGGGCGACGCCGGTTCCACTTTCCAGTTCGTCGTCGACGCGCTGCAGCGCGACTGGTTCGTCGTCGCGCCGGACTGGCGCGGATTTGGCAAGTCCCGGCACCGCACCTACGGCTACTGGTTCCCCGACTACCTGGCCGACCTGGACGAGCTGCTCGCCATCTACAGCCCGGCCGAGCCCGCCCGGGTGGTCGGCCACAGCATGGGCGCGAACATCCTCTCCCTGTACGGCGGCGTGATGCCGGAGCGGATCGGAAAGCTGGTGAACATCGAGGGTTTCGGGCTGCGCAACGGCGATCCGGCGGACGCGCCGAAGCGTTATCGGGAGTGGATCGAGGATCAGAGCCGCAACAGGGGTTATTCCCGTTACGACCGCTTCGAGGAGCTGGCCGAGCGGGTGAAGAAGCGCAGCCCGACGCTGGCCGACGACCGGGCCCTGTTCGTGGCGGAGCGCTGGGCCGAGGTGGACGAGGACGGCAAGGTCACGCTGAGGGCCGATCCCGCCCACAAGCTGCGCAACCCGGTCCTGTATCGCCGCGCCGAGGCGGAAGCCTGCTGGCACGCCGTCACCGCGCCGGTGCTGTTCGTGATCGGCGGCAACACGGATTTCAGCGCACCGGACATGCGCTGGGTGGACGCGGACAACGCCTTCGGCGCATTCCCCAGGCTCACCAAGCTCACCATCCCAGGTGCCGGGCACATGGTGCATTTCGAGCAGCCGGAAGCGCTCGCCGCCGCCATCGAGGAGTTCATGCTCGACTGAGACGGCCCTCGACAGCTGGTGATCCATCCACTACTGTACGCGGATACAGTAGCGAGTCCGCGATCCGCGGCCTGTCCGTGGTCTATCCCTGGTCCGTGGACCATCCATGGATGATCGATGGACGATCCGTGGACGGCGGGTCCGGCCGACGAACCCGTGCGATGAAAGATACGCTTGCAGAAAACCGGCCGGCGGAGGGCGCCACGGCGCCGCCGCCCGAACATCTGGCCCGCCTGAATCCGGCCCAGCGGGAGGCGGCGACGTGGGGTGAGCGCGCGGCGGGCGGCGGTTTCCGCGCCGGTCCGCTGCTGGTGATCGCCGGCGCCGGCACCGGCAAGACGATGACGCTGGCCCACCGGGTGGCCAACCTGGTGATCGAAGGCGTCGATCCCGACCGCATCCTGCTGCTGACCTTCACGCGGCGGGCGGCGGAGGAAATGCTGCGCCGGGCCCGGGCCATCGTGCGCCGCTCGCTCCGGCTCTCCGAGGACTCGCGGGCCGTGCGGTTCGCCTGGTCCGGCACCTTCCACTCGGTCGCCAACCGGCTGCTGCGCCACTATGCCCGCAACGTCGGGCTGGATCCTGCGTTCTCCGTGCTGGACCGCGGCGACGCGGCGGACCTGATGGACCTGGTGCGCCACGAGCTGGGCCTCAGCGCCAAGGCAAGGCGATTCCCGAGGAAAGACACCTGCCTCGCCATTTATTCCCGCTGCGTCAACGCCCGGGAAGACATCGGCGACTGCCTGCGCACGTCCTATCCCTGGTGCGGCGACTGGGAGCAGGAGCTGCGCGAGCTCTTCCGCCGTTACGTGGAAACCAAGCAGCAGCACCAGGCGCTGGACTACGACGACCTGCTGCTCTACTGGTATCACCTGGTGTCGGACCCGGAGCTGGCGGCGGCCATCGGCGCGCGCTTCGACCACGTGCTGGTCGACGAGTACCAGGACACCAACATGCTGCAGGCCGAGATCCTCCACGCGATCAAGCCCCGCGGCGATGGCGTCACGGTGGTGGGCGACGACGCCCAGTCCATCTATTCCTTCCGCGCCGCCGAGGTGGAGAACATCCTGTCGTTCCCGCAACGCTACGCGCCGCCGGCGCGGGTGGTGACGCTGGAGCGCAACTACCGCTCGCTGCAGCCGATCCTCGATGCCGCGAACGCGCTCATCGCCGAGGGCGAGGCGCGGTACGACAAGCAGCTCTGGTCGGAGCAGGGCTCCGGCCGGCGTCCCTGCTACGTCACCGTGGAGGACGTGGACGCGGAGACCGATTACGTGGTCGGGCGGGTGCTGGCGAACCGGGAGGCGGGCCTGGAACTCAAGCAGCAGGCCGTGCTGTTCCGCGGCGCGCATTCCAGTGACCGGCTCGAGCTGGAGCTCGTCCGCCGCAACATCCCCTACGTGAAGTACGGCGGCCTGAAATTCCTGGAGGCCGCCCACGTCAAGGACATGCTCGCGGTGCTGAAGTGGGCCGACAACCCGAAGAACCGGGTGGCGGCCTTCCGGGTGCTGAAGTTGCTGGAGGGCATGGGGCCGGCCCACGCCGGGCGCAGCTACGAGCACGTGGCGGCGGCCGACTATTCGCTGTCGGCGCTGTCGGCATTCCGCCCGCCGGCCGCCGCGCGGGAGGACTGGCCGGCGCTGGCGGGACTGATGCGCTCGCTGGCCGGCCAGCCCGCGGCGGGAGCCTGGCAGACCCAGGTGGCCGAGGTTCGGCGCTGGTACCAGCCGCACCTGGAGCGGCTGTACGACGCCGCCGAGCCCCGCTCGGCGGACCTCGAACACCTCGAGCGCATCGCCGGCAAGTACACCACGCGGGAGCGGTTCCTGTCCGAGCTAACGCTGGACCCGCCCCAGTCCACCGGCGACCTGTCCGGCGACCCGCTGCTGGACGAGGATTACCTGATCCTCTCGACGGTGCATTCGGCCAAGGGCCAGGAATGGGACTCGGTATTCATCCTGAACGTTTCCGACGGCAGCTTCCCCTCCGAATTCTCCACGGCGAGCCCCGCGCTCATCGAGGAGGAGCGGCGACTGCTGTACGTGGCCATGACCCGGGCGAAGCGCGATCTGCACCTGATCGCGCCGCTGCGCTATCACGTCACCCAGCAGCACCGCCACGGCGACCGGCACGTCTACGGCGCGCGCAGCCGCTTCCTCACCGAGGGCGTGCTCGGCACGCTGGAGCCCGTATTCCATGCCGCTCCCGGCGTCGGAGACGGCGGCGGCCTCGGCACCAGCGACCGGCGCATCGACGTGGCCGGCAGGCTGCGCGGCATGTGGTGACGCTCCGCTGCCGGCGCCCGCTGGTAGACTAGGCGGCCTGTTGCCGCATTCGGGCAGAGACTGCCGGGGGATTCAGACCATGCACCGAAACCGACTCTTCTTGCTTTCGCTCATCGCATTCGCGCCCGCCCTGGCGAGCGCGGATCTCGCCGAGACGCTGAAGGCCGGGGCGCAGGCCGCCGAGCCGCAGGTGATCGAGTGGCGGCGCCACTTCCACGAGCATCCGGAGCTCAGCAACCGGGAGTTCGAGACCGCGAAGAAGGTTGCCGAAGAACTCCGCGCCATGGGGCTCGAGGTGGAGACCGGCATCGCTCACACGGGCGTGGTGGCCTACCTGGAAGGCGGCCGGCCGGGCCCGCTGGTGGCGCTGCGGGCGGACATGGACGCGCTGCCGGTGACAGAGCGCGTGGATCTGCCGTTCGCCTCGAAGGCGAAGGGCACCTTCCGCGGGCGCGAGGTCGGCGTGATGCACGCCTGCGGCCACGACACCCACATGGCCATGCTGCTGGGAGCCGCCCGCGCGCTGACGGCGGTGCGCGACGAACTGCCCGGTTCCGTGATGTTCATCTTCCAGCCGGCCGAGGAAGGTGCGCCGGAGGGCGAGGAAGGCGGCGCCGAGCTGATGCTGAAAGAGGGCATCTTCGACGAACGTCTGCCGGAGGCCGTGTTCGGCCTGCACGTCAGTTCCATGCTGCCGGCCGGCATGGTCGGCTACCGGGCCGGCCCGGCCATGGCGAGCGCGGACCGGTTCGAGATCGTGGTGCGCGGCCGCCAGACCCACGGCTCGCGGCCCTGGGGCGGCGTCGACCCGATCGTCGTGGCCTCGCAGATCGTCACCGCCGCCCAGAGCATCGTCAGCCGGCAGGTGGACATCACCGCGGCGCCGGCGGTGCTCTCCTTCGGTGTCATAGAGGGCGGCATCCGCAACAACATCATCCCCGACGAAGTGACGCTGATCGGCACCATCCGCAACTTCGACATGGACATTCGCAAGTCCATCCACGAGAAGCTGGAACGCACGGCACGGCTCACGGCGGAGAGCTACGGCGCGACGGCGGAGACCACCATCGACCTCGGTTATCCGGTGACGGTCAACGATCCGGAGCTCACCGACGATATGCTCGACACCGTGGTGCGCGTCGCCGGCGAGGGCCGGGTGATCGAGTCGCCGCTGATCACGGGTGCCGAGGATTTCTCCTACTACGCGCAGCGCACGCCCGGCCTGTTCCTGTTCCTGGGCGTCACGCCGCCGGGCGAGGACCCGGTGACCGCACCGTCCAACCACTCGCCGCTGTTCTACGTGGACGAGAGCGCGCTGGTCACCGGCGTGGAACTCCTCACCGGGCTGACGCTGGATTTCATGCGCTCGCAAAAAATGTAGGAGGGCCTTCAGGCCCGACCCGGCTTTCTTTTGGCGTAGGCCCGCCATCGGCCGGGGTGGACTGCTGGGGACGCTCACCGTGGGAGGGGCTTCAGCCCCGATCTTCGCTGCAGGTGGCCGAGCGCTGATCGGGGCTGAAGCCCCTCCTACATGCCCATCGAAGCTTGCAGCGCGTTCCGGACGACCCCGCAACCCTTACCCACCCGCTGACCGGCCCGTAGCCGAGACGTCTGGCACACGTTAGCTGACGCTTCTGACCGGTATGCCCTACACGCTACCCCGAGGCGGCCGTCGTGCGGGGGCATCCATCGCCGCGACCTTTTGTCGGGAGCAAGATGGATGCCCCCGCAGGGCGGCCATGAAAGAAGGTGAAGCGGTTGGAAGGCCGGGTCGGGCCTGAAGGCCCTCCTACGGAGTTATTGACGTCTGCCGGCGGGCTCTGATTAATATAAAGGCGGTTGCACGGGCCGGAACTGTGAATTTCTTCACGCTGTCACGGGGGGCAGACGTGAAGCCGGTCACGACAACTGCCCGGTTTCGGACCGAAACTGGGATTGCGCGGTTGGCTCGGGGGATGAGCCTTCGCTCAGGCCCTGCGCACACCTCTGTGCGAAGTGGACGTGCAGTTCATTCGCCAGGCCGGCCGATATCGTGCTCGCGCGAGCCGAGGAGGTGTGGCGCATGCAAAAAAGGGGTAGGAGGGGCTTCAGCCCCGAGCAGCGATTGGATGCCCGTGGCACGGTCATCCCGGTCAGCAACCTGCAGCAATATTTCCACGAGAGCATCGAGGAAGTCGTCTCCCGCCAGTCGGTGGAGATAGACCCTCACGCGACTCATTACGTCGTCAACCTGCTCACCCTGTATTCGCGCTCCGAGGCGCTGTACGAGGACGCCGGCGGCCACTACGGGCTGAAGCCGCTGGCCTTCATGATGCGCGACGCGGTCGACGCGCCGACGCTGGAGGAACGCCGGTTCGCGCTGCAGCGCCTCGGCGACGTGGCCCTGTTCATCGCCGGCTGCTTCGCCGACAGCCTGGCCGAGAAGCTGGTGGACCTCGACTACTACATCTACATGGGCGGCAGCGCCTACGGCTCGCTGTCCGACGAGATGCGCGGCAGCATACGGGGCCGGGCCTTCTCTGCGATCTTCGGGGAGCTCGCGCGCAAGTTCCAGGTCATGGTGGACGTGCTGAACGAAGTCAGCGAGTCGGCGCGCGACAGCCAGGATCGTGACATCCTCAGGCTCTACGAGGTGTGGCTGAAGACGGGCAGTCAGAGGGCCGAGGCATTGCTGCGCCGCGAAGGCATCGAGCTGCTCTCCGACAGCCGGTCCGGCACCCGGCACTGAGCCCGTGCAAGTCGGCGATCTGCAGCAACGTCTCGCCACGCTCTATCGGCTCGAGCACGGGCTGGCCATCGAGGACTTCCTCGTCACCGATGCCGCCACTGCCGGCGCGCTGACGCCGGCCGGGGCCCGCGGGCATCTGGACGAGCGCCTGCTGCTCCGCCACGACGGCGACGAGGTGTCGCTGACGCTGTACCTGGACGACGCGCTGCTGCAGCGGCTCCGGGAGCGCAATCCGCTGGACGAGCTGGACGACGAAGACCTCGACGACCTCTGGACTGCCGTGGAGGGCATCAGCCACTTCAATTACGTGGTGCACAACGCCACCGCCCGGCGCGAGGTCACGCTGCTTGAGCTGGAGCTCCAGGCGGAGGTGGACAAGTTCGTGAGCACCGTGCTGCTGGCCCGCGAGCAGGGCAGGCGGGCGGTGGCCTCACGCCTGCATCATCTCCTGTTCGAGCGGATGTCGCTGGACCGGGAACTGGGCGGGGAGGAGCGGGAGCGCTACCGGCTCGCCAACGATTACGCCGGACGCTTCTGCCGGCGCATCGGCACGCACCTGCACGATGCCGGCGAGGGGGTCATGGCGGAACTCAGGAAGTTCTACCGCTACTCACAGCGGCAGAAGATCAGTCATATCCACGCCCGCGCCTGGGGCTGAGAGGCCGCCGGACCGGCAGCCGTCGCCGTCGGGCGGCAACAGGGGCACCTGATCCGGGCAGGTGCGTCACCCGGAGCGACGGCTCCCGGTCCGGCGCGCCGTCAGGGGGTTTCCTCCTCGCGGGGCTCCTGTGGGGTCTCCCCGCCGTCCTCGCTGGCGACGGCCAGTTCCAGGTGCTCGCGTTCTCCCACGTGCGCCGCGTCAAAAGCGGCGATGGCGGCGAGAGCGGCCGCCAGCAGCAGTAGTCCCAGCGCGAGTGCGTCGCTTACCTTGCGGCTCGTCGTCATGGTCTCTCTCCCTCGTTGTCCGTGGCCATACAGGCGCCCTGTATCCGGCTAGATGCACGCGCTGTCGAAATGGTTGCAACGGGCAGGGTGCGGACGATGTCCTATACTCGGGGTTTCAGCCACGCCGACAGAGGGGAGGGAACGATGAGCACTGCCGCCGAGACACTGACGGTGCGTGACCAGGTATCCGACGAGGAGTGGGCGACGCGGGTCGATCTCGCCGCCGCCTACCGACTGGTGGCGCTGTACGGCTGGGACGACCTGATCTTCACTCACATCTCGGCCCGGGTACCGGGCCCCGAGGAGCACTTCCTGATCAATCCCTACGGCCTGCTGTTCGAGGAGATGACGGCCAGCAGCCTGGTGAAGGTGGATCCCGACGGCAACAAGGTCATCGACAGCCCCCATCCGGTGAACCCGGCGGGCTTCGTCATCCACAGCGCGGTGCACGAGGCGCGGCCCGAGGTGCAGTGTGTACTGCATACCCATACGCGGGCCGGAGTCGCCGTATCGGCCCAGAAGGAGGGGCTGCTGCCGATATCGCAGCAATCGATATTCCCGCTGATCGCCCTCGGCTATCACGACTACGAGGGCGTGGCGCTGAACGAGGACGAGAAGCCCCGGCTCGTGGCCGACCTGGGCGAGGCCAATTCGCTGATCCTGCGCAACCACGGGCTGCTCACCTGCGGCACGTCCATCGCGGAGGCGTTCCTGGCCATGTACGTGCTGGAGACGGCCTGTCAGATCCAGATCGCCGCGCAGTCCGGCGGCGCGGAACTCACCCGGGTGGACGACCGTATCCTCGCCGGCGCCCGCGCGCAGATGCGCGAGGCGACGAAGGGGATGGGCGGCGCGCTCGCCTGGCCCGCGCTGCTGCGCAGGCTGGACCGGCGGGACCCTTCCTATCGAGACTGATCGAGACTTCACAGCAACCGCAACCGACGGAGAGAAGCCCATGCGTGACTATTTGACCGGACGACGGCTCGCGCCGCTCGCTACCCTGCTCCTGCTCGCCGGCGTCGCCGGCGCGGCGGCCGGCGACGCCGGCGACGCCATACGGGCGGCGGCGGACGGGGAGCACCGCTCGGCGGAGAACCGGGCGCGGGATCAGTACCGCCATCCGGTGGAGACGCTCACGTTCTTCGGCCTGGAACCGGACATGACCGTGGTCGAACTCTGGCCCGGCGGCGGCTGGTACACCGATATCCTGGCGCCGGTCCTGAAGGAGGAGGGCAAGCTCTACGCGGCCAGCTGGGACCCCACCCTCGACAGCGAGTACGTGCAGACCAACCTCGCGAAGTACAAGGAGAAGATCGCCGACCGCGAGGTCTACGGCGACGTGGAGCTGACCGTGCTCGGCCGTGGCAAGACCGACATCGCACCGCCGGGCAGTGCCGATCTGGTCGTCACCTTCCGCAACCTGCACAGCTGGGGCGACGAGTTCGCCGCGGAAGTGTTCGGTGCCGCGCACACGGCCCTGAAGCCGGGCGGCGTGTTGGGCGTGGTGCAGCACCGGGCGGATCCGGATTCGCCGCCGGACCCGGAGGAGCGCACCGGCTATTTCAGCGAGGCGCGTGCCATCGAGCTGGCCGAGGCAGCGGGTTTCGAGCTGGCCGCGAGTTCAGACATCAACGCCAATCCGAAGGACACCAAGGACTACGAAAGCGGTGTCTGGGCGCTGCCGCCGAGCCTGCGCGACGGTGCGGACCCGAAGTACCTCGAGATCGGCGAGAGCGACCGCTTCACGCTGAAATTCGTGAAACCGGAATAGGCATGTAGGAGGGGCTTCAGCCCCGATCCCGCAGCGTCAATGGGCATGTAGGAGGGCCTTCAGGCCCGACCGGGCAGCGGATCGGGCCTGAAGGCCCTCCTACAGGGTTCGTACAGCTTTCGTTACGCCTCGTAGTTACCCGACACGAAGTCCCAGTTGATGATCTTCCAGATCTCCTGCAGGTACTTCGGACGCGCGTTGCGGTAGTCGATGTAGTAGGCGTGCTCCCAGACGTCCACGGTCAGGAGCGGCGTCTTGCCGTCGCGCAGCGGGTTTTCGGCATCGTCGGTATTGACGATGGCTACGCCGTCGCCGTCCTTCACCAGCCAGGTCCAGCCGGAGCCGAAGTTGCCGGCGCCGGCGTTGTTGAATTCCTCCTTGAACTTGTCGAACGAGCCGAAGGCCTTGTCGATGGCTTCGCCCAGCGCGCCGCCGGGTTCGCCGCCGCCGTCCGGGCTCAGGCAGTTCCAGTAGAAGGTGTGGTTCCAGACCTGCGCGCCGTTGTTGAACAGGCCGCCATCCGCCTTGCGGATGATGTCTTCCAGCGAGGCATTCTCGAACTCCGTGCCCGGGATCATGTTGTTCAGCTTGTCGACATAGGTGCTGTGGTGCTTGCCGTAGTGGTACTCCAGCGTTTCTGCGGAGATGACGGGCTCCAGAGCGTCCTTTGCGTAAGGCAGGGGTGGCAATTCGTGGGCCATGGATGACTCCTTCCGGATCGAAATGAATTTACGCGAAATGGGTTGACGCCGAGGTCGTGCGAGATCGCTGATCCTGCGGCGATATCTGGAATCATTCTAAGCACGCGCCGATACGCTTACAAGGAGCGTCCCGTCGCGGTCGAAGATCGTGCGTCCACGTTTAGCATGCGGGAGCGCCGCCGTAACTGCGCTATCGCAATCGGGACCGCAATGGCGACCGCCATCGCGACCACCATCGCTATGACGATCTCAGTCTCGACCGCCCTCAGGCGAGGAACAGCCGGTAGGCGGGGTTGTCGCTCTCGTCCCAGTGGGGATAGCCGAGCTTCTCCAGGTGGCGCTCGAACTCGTCGCCGTCGCCGCCCGGCACCTGGATGCCGGTGAGGATGCGTCCGTAGTCCGAGCCGTGGTTGCGGTAGTGGAACAGGCTGATGTTCCAGTCGGAGCCAACCGCGTCGAGGAACTCGGCCAGTGCGCCGGGGCGTTCGGGGAACTCGAAACGCAGCAGCCGCTCGTCCGGCAGCCCGCCGGCCCGGCCGCCGACCATGTGCCGGATATGCAGCTTGGCCATCTCGTTGTCGGTGAGATCTTCCACCGGGTAACCCCTGGCGCGAAGATCGGCCACGAGCCGGTCCTTCTCGGCGCGGCCCTCGGCGAGTTCCAGGCCCACGAAGATGTGCGCCTCCTCCGTGTCGCTGTAGCGGTAGTTGAACTCGGTGACGTTGCGCCGGCCGATGGCCGCGCAGAACTCGCGGAAGCTCCCGGGGCGTTCGGGAATGCCCACCGCCAGCAGGGCCTCGCGATGCTCGCCGACGGCGGCGCGCTCGGCGATGTGGCGCAGCCGGTCGAAGTTCACGTTGGCCCCGCAGTTCACCGTGACGAATTCTCGCCCGGCGGCCGGTGCGCGATCCTCCACGTACTTCTTCATGCCGGCGACGGCCAGGGCGCCGGCGGGCTCCACGATGGAGCGGGTGTCCTCGAAGATGTCCCGGATGGCCGCGCAGATCTCGTCCGTGTCCACCAGCACGATCTCGTCCACCAGCTCACGGCAGAGACGGAAGGTCTCGTCGCCCACCCGGCGAACCGCGACGCCGTCGGCGAAGATGCCGACCCGCTCCAGGGTCACCGGCTCGCCGGCGGCGATCGAGCGGCTCATGCCCGCGGAATCCTCCGGTTCGACGCCGATGATGCGGATGTCGTCCCGCAGCGCCTTGATATACGACGCTATCCCGGCGATGAGGCCGCCGCCGCCCACCGGCACGAACACCGCGTCGATGTCGCCCGGGTGCTGGCGCAGTATCTCCATGGCGATGGTGCCCTGGCCGGCGATGACGTCCGGGTCGTCGAAGGGGTGAATGAAAATCAGGCCGCGCTCGGCCTCCAGCCGGCGGGCATGGGCGTAGGCGTCGTCGTAGGTATCGCCCTCCAGCACGACCTCGCCGCCCAGCTTGCGCACCGCGTCCACCTTGATGCGGGGCGTGGTCAGCGGCATGACGATGAAGGCCTGGATGCCGAGCCGCCTCGCCGCCAGCGCCACGCCCTGGGCATGGTTGCCCGCCGAGCTGCAGATGACGCCTTTCTGCAGGTCTTCGTCCGCCAGCCGCGACATGCGGTTGTAGGCGCCGCGGAGCTTGAAGGAGAAGACCTGCTGCAAGTCCTCGCGCTTCAGCCACACCGCGTGGCCGAGACGCGCGGAGAGGTTCGGAGCGGCATCCAGCGGGGTCTCCTCCGCCACTTCGTAGACACGGGCGGTGAGGATGCGCTTCAGGTAGTCGGTGGGGTCCGGGCTCATCCGGGTACGGTAACCTGCTCCGCCGCAGGCGGGCAAAAAAATGTAGGAGGGCCTTCAGGCCCGATGGATTGTCCAATCGGGGCTGAAGCCCCTCCTACATGCCCATCGAGGGGTCGGGTCGGGCCTGAAGGCCCTCCTACACGGGGGGCTACCGGGCGTCGTCGAGCACGTTGCCGTCCGCGTCGATCGGGACGATCTCGCCGATCTCCAGGGCGCGGATCTCGCTTTCGATCTTCGCGCGGTCGCCGACGACCACCCAGATGAGGTTGTCGGGCCTGACGTACTCGTCGGCCGCCTCGCTGACCTGCTGCAGGGACAGGCCGCGCACGTTCTCGGCGTAGGTGTCCCAGTAGTCGTCGTCGTAGCCGAAACGAACCATCTCCACCAGCGAGCCCGCCACCGCACCGGCGGTCTCCCAGCGGCCCGGCAGGGACAGCGTGTTGTCGTCGAGCACGCGCGCGAGTTCGTCTTCGGTGGGCGGCCGTTCGCCGACGATCTCCACCATCTCGCGCCGCATCTCGGCCATGGCCGGGGCGGTCTTGTCCGTCTGCACCGGTGCATAGCCCAGGAAGGGCCGCGGGCCGGCGGCATCCAGGATCAGCGTGCGGGCGCCGTAGGACCAGCTCTTGTCCTCGCGCAGGTTCATGTTCAGCCGCGCCGAGAAGTCACCGCCGAGCACGTTGTTCATGGCGTCGATGGCGAACTCGTCCGGGTTGGCCTTCGGCGGCACGATATGGCCGGCGAAGATGATGGACTGCTCGGCGTCCGGCCGGTCGAGCAGGTAGATCTTCTCCTCCGGCCGCTGGGCCACCGCGTCCACGTTCTTCACCGGCACCGAACCGGACTCCCAGTCACGGAAGAGTTTCTCGAGCTTCGGCCGGATGCTCCCCATGGTGGTGTCGCCCACCACGATCATGGTGGCATTGTTGGGCCGGAACCAGGTCTGGTGATAATCGACCAGCGTCTGGCGGTCGATTCGCTCCAGCGACTCCAGCGTGCCGGATCCGGTGAGCGGCAGGCTGTACGCATGTCCCTCGCCGTACATCAGCTCGGGGAACACCCGCAGGGCCATGGACACCGGCGTCACCTTCTCGCGCTGGATCTGTGCGCGGAACTGCTTTTTCAGGCGGGCCAGATCGGCCTCGGGGAACGACGGGTTCAGGACGACGTCGGCGTAGATGTCCAGCGACTCGTCCAGGTTCGCGGCCAGCGCGTTCAGCGAGACGGTGGACATGTCCAGGTTGGAACCGGCGCCCAGGTTCGCGCCGAGGCGCGAGAGTTCCTCGGAGATGGCGAGCGCGTCGCGCCGCTTCGTGCCCTCGTCCAGCATCGACATGGCCAGGCTGGAAGTGCCGGGCTCGCCGAACTGGTCGGAGGCGTAGCCGGCGTCGAGCATCAGCGTGAAATTTACCACCGGCACGGCATCCCGGCTGGCCACGATCAGCTCCATGCCGTTGTCGAGGGTCGCGCGCTCGAACTGGGCGAAGGCTACCGACGGGAACTCGGCCGGCATCGGCGGCCCGTCGCTGCGTTCGGCGCCTTCGCCGCTGGCGGCGAACTCGGGGAACGGGTGCACCTCGAGGGTGTAGGAGCCTGCCTGGTACCAACGCCGGGCCGCTTCCATCACGGCCTTCGGCGTCGCCTCTTCGATGCGGGCCAGAGATACCTTGTAGAAAGCCGGGTCGCCGGCGTAGACGGCGTTCTGTGCCAGGATGTCGGACTTGCCGCCGAAGCCGCCGATGCGCTCGATCCCGCGCACGAAACTCGCGATGTACCGGGTCTTGGCCCGCTCGAGCTCGTCCCTGGTCGGCCCTTCCTTCAGGAAGCGGGCCAGTTCCTCGTCCAGGGCCTTCTCGATGTCAGCCAGGTCACCGCCGGGCTGGGCGGTGGCCTCGAGCCCGACCACGCCGGCGATCTCGGCGAAATAGGGTGTGGCGTCCACCGAGGTGGCGATCTGCTCGTCGTAGACCAGCCGCTTGTACAGCCGCGAGGTCTTGCCGGAGGACAGGACGCTGCCGGCCAGGCTCAGCAGTTCCGCATCCGGATGGCTCCAGTGCGGCCCCACCCAGTTTTTGTAGATGCGCGCCTGCGGCACCCGGTCCTGCATGATCTCCCGGGCGTCGGCCTCGCGCTTCGGCGACCAGGCCTCGAACTTGGCGATGGGCGGCCCGGGCGGGATGTCGCCGAAGTACTTCTCGGCCTTCTCGCGGGCCACCTCGGGGGTGACGTCGCCGGCAATCACGATGACGGCATTGTTCGGGCCGTAATAAGTCCTGAACCACTCCTGCACGTCTTCCAGGCTGGCCGCATTCAGGTCCTCCATGGAGCCGATGGGCAGCCACTGGTAGGGGTGACCTTCGGGGAACAGGTTGCGGAAGATGTGATTGAAGACCTGGCCGTAGGGCTGGTTCTCGCCCTGGCGCTTCTCGTTCTGAACCACGCCGCGCTGCTCGTCCAGCTTGTCCTGGTCCACCGCGCCCAGGAGGTGGCCCATGCGATCGGACTCCATCCAAAGCGCCAGGTCCAGGGCGGTCGACGGCACGTTCTGGAAGTAGTTGGTGCGGTCGAAGTTGGTGGTGCCGTTCTGGTCGGTGGCGCCCACCTTCTGGAACGGCACGAAGTACTCGCCGTCGTAGTTCTCGGTGCCGTTGAACATCAGGTGCTCGAACAGGTGCGCGAAGCCGGTCTTGCCCTCCGGCTCGTTCTTCGAGCCCACGTGGTACCAGACGTTCACCGCCACGATCGGGGCCTTGCGGTCCTCGTGGACGATCACCGTGAGGCCGTTGTCCAGCGTGAATTCGGTATAGGGGATGTCGATATCGGATGCCGGCGCGGCAGCGTTCGCGGTCAGCGCGGACAGGGACAGAGCGAGGGCGGCGAGCCCCCGGCCAAGGGGTGTAATGAGATTCATGGTCTGCCTTCTTCTCTCGGGTGCTTCGGAAGGCCGCGCATTCTAGCAAATGGACCGGCGCGACCCAGGGTCGTGTACCGACCCCTGTTCCGACAGGCGGTCCGCCCCCGGGTTCCCGAGTGTCCTGGGATCCCGAGCCGGCGCTCTATCCGTAACCGCGCAGGACGTTGACCACGTTGTCGCCGATCTCGGGCACCGCGTACCCGCCCTCCAGGACGAAGACGGTGTGGAGCCCGAGACCGGCGATGCGCTCGCCGAGCCGCGGGTAGTCGTCGCTGCGCAGGCGGAAGGCCGAGATGGGATCGCGCTCGTAGGTGTCGACGCCCAGCGAGACGACGAGGGCGTCGGGGGCGTAGCGCCTCGTCGCGTCCAGCGCGCGGCCGAGGGCCCCGGACCAGACCGCCCAGTCGCTGCCGGGCGCCAGCGGCAGATTCAGGTTGCAGCCCTCGCCGTCGCCGCGGCCGGTCTCGTCGGCATGGCCGAGGAAGTAGGGGTATTCCAGCCGCGGGTCGCAGTGGATCGAGCAGAACAGCACGTCGGCCCTGTCGTAGAAGATCTCCTGGGTGCCGTTGCCGTGATGGTAATCCACGTCCAGGATGGCGACCCGGTGGGCGCCCCGGTCCAGCAGGCGGGCGGCCGCGATCGCCGCGTTGTTCAGGTAGCAGTAGCCGCCGAAATAGTCGGCGCCCGCATGATGGCCGGGCGGGCGGGACAGGGCGAACGCGCCTCGCTCGCCGTCGGCGACCCGGTCCGCGGCGGTGAGCGCGATGTCCGCGCCCGCACTGACGGCAGCCCACGTGCCCGCCGTGATCGGCGTGCCGGCATCGAAAGAGTAATAGCCGAGCCGGCCGTCGATATGGTCGGGCTCGACTGGTTCGATCATGCGCAGGCCGCGGGCCGGCCAGGCCAGCGGCAGCGCATCGGTGTCGCCATGCAGCGCGTGCCACTCGTGCCAGGCGGACCGCAGGAAATCGAGATAACGGGGGGTGTGCACGCGTACCAGAGGCGCATCGCCGAACGCATCCGGCTCGACGATCTCGCCCAGAGCGGCGTCGCGCACGCGCCCGAGCACGGCATCGGCCCGCTCGGGGCGCTCGAAGACCGGCACCAGCGCGCCGTCGTTCAGCTCGCCGCGGCCGTGATGGAGCCTGTGGCGGTCCGAATAGACCGTGATCATTCGGCGGTCATTCCGCAACCTCGGGCACCGGTCTCTCGATGCGGTAATGCCGCGAATAATTGTGGTCCATGATGTTCGCCCGGTACCCGCTCACCCAGGGCTTCACGAGGTGCCGGGCCACGTAGAAGTAAGCGAAGATCACCGGATAGTCATTGATGAGCAGTTGCTCGGCGTCGCGCAGCAGGCGGGCCCGGCGGTCCATGTCCACCTCCTCCGAGGCGTTCTCCAGCAGCCGGTCGAACTCCGGGTTGGCATACCAGGCCGGATTCTGCGGGCTGTCGGAGCGGAAGATCTCGAGGAAGGTATACGGGTCGTTGTAGTCGCCGGTCCAGCCGTAGCGCAGTATCTCCCAGCGGGAGGGCTCCTTGCGGGTTTCCAGCATCACCTTGAACTCCTGGTTCACCACGGTGATGTCGGCTCCCAGCGCCGAGCGGATCATCTCCTGCACCGCCACCGCGATCTTCCTGTGGTTGTCGCTCGTGTTGTAGAGGATGCGGGCCTCGAGCGGGTTGTCGGCGGAGTAGCCCGCCTCCCGGTACAGCCGGCGCGCCTCGGCGAGACGGCGCTCCTCCGGCCAGTCCCTCCACTCGTACTCGGCGGAGGCGTAGTTGTCGACGCCGGGCGGCACCAGACCCCAGGCGCCCTGCTGGCCGCCGCCCAGCACCTTCTCGACCAGCGTCTGCCGGTCCACGGCCATGGCCAGGGCCTGGCGCACCCGGGCGTCGTCGAAGGGCCGCTCGGTCAGGTCCAGCACGAAGAAATAGGTGCTGAGATAGGGCGTGACGTGCAGCTCGTCGCCCAGGTTGGCCTGGATCCAGTCGTACTGGTTGTTGGGCACGGACTGGGTGAAATCCAGTTCGCCGGCCCGGTAGCGCTGCAGCTCGGCGCTGTGTTCCTCGATGGGGTAGTAGTAGACGGTGTCGATCTGCACGTTCTCCGCGCCGTGGTAATAGGGGTTGCGCCGCAGCCGTACGAAGGAGTTCACCGCCCACTCGTCCAGCGCGTAGGCGCCGTTCGAGACCATGTTGCCGGCGCGCACGAAGTCCTCGCCATGGACCGCGAAGCTCGCCCGGTGCAGGGGATAGGTGGCGGAGTGAGTCAGGAGGGAGAGGAAGTAGGGAGTCGGCGCGGCGAGTTCCACGACGAAGGTCCGCCCGTCCGGCGCCGAGACGCCGAGTGCCTCGGGCGGGAGGTCGCCACGGTTCACCGCCCCGGCGTTCTTCACCGGGAACAGCACCTGGGCGTAGGTCGAGGCCGTCGCCGGGTCCACCGTGCGCCGGAAACCCGCCACGAAATCCGTCGCCGTCACCGGATCGCCGTTGGACCAGGCGGCGTCCGCCCGCAGCGTGAAGGTCCAGGTCAGTCCGTCCGGCGACACGTCCCAGGACTCCGCGGTGCCCGGCACCACTTTCGCCTCGACGGTCCCGGTGGTCAGGCCCTCGTACAGGTCGCGCAGGATCTCGAAGGAGGCGCTGTCCTCGGCACGGTGGGGGTCCAGCGTCGCGGGCTCGGCACCGTTGCCCCGGTGGAAGGTGACGCCTTCGTCGGCCACGCGCGAGCCGTCCGGCGCGCGATCGCCGCAGCCGGCGGCCAGCAGGGCCAGCATCAGGAGGGTGAGGAGTCTCGGCATGGTTCGCACGGTCCGGTGGGGAACGCGCCGATGATGGCAAAGCCGCCCGCCGGGGGCAACGCGGCCGGCGCGTGGCATTCCGCGTCGTCGCTGCCCATAATCCCGCCATGGATAAGGCCGCGCAGATGCCCCGGCGGGAGCTCTATCCCGCCCTCGAGCCCAACCACTCCGGCACGATCGCCGTCGGCGACGGCCACGAGCTGTATTACGAGGAATGCGGCAACCGGCGCGGCAAGCCCGTGGTACTGCTGCACGGCGGCCCCGGCGGCGGCTGCTCCGCCAAGATGCGCCGCTTCCACAACCCCGACGTCTACCGCATCGTGCTGTTCGACCAGCGCGGTGCCGGCCGCAGCCGCCCTCACGCCAGCCTGCAGAACAATACGACGCAGCACCTGGTGGACGACATCGAGGTCATCCGCGAGGCGCTCGGCATCGAGCGCTGGCAGGTGTTCGGCGGCTCCTGGGGCAGCACCCTGGCGCTCGCCTACGCCCAGACGCACCCGGAGCGGGTCACGGAACTGGTGCTGCGGGGCATCTTTTTGCTGCGGCGCAAGGAGATCCTCTGGTTCTACCAGCACGGCGCCAGCGAACTCTACCCGGACCGCTGGGAGCAATTCCTCCAACCCATACCGGAGCGGGAGCGCGACGACCTGGTCGGCGCCTATTACCGGCGCCTCACCGGGGAGAACAGGGAGGAACGCCTCGAGGCGGCGCGTGCCTGGTCGATGTGGGAGGGCGCCGCGAGCTGCCTCATCCCGGACCCGGCGCTGGTGTCGGATTTCGGTGCGGCGGCGCATGCGCTGGCCATGGCGCGGATCGAGTGCCACTACTTCGTCAACGGCGGCTTCCTGGAGGACGAGCAGCTGCTGCGCGACGTGGATCGCATCCGCGACATCCCCGGGGTCATCGTGCAGGGCCGCTATGATATCGTCTGTCCGGCCACCAGCGCCTGGGAGCTGCACCGGGCCTGGCCCGAGGCGAGGCTGCGCATCGTGCCGGACGCCGGCCACTCGGCCTTCGAGCCGGGCAACGTCCACGAACTGGTCACCGCTACGGATACCTTCGCCTGAATTTGGTCCGAATCATGGAAAAACTGCTGATTACCAACGCCCGCCTCGTCAACGAGGGTGAGATTCGCGACGCCGACGTGCTGATCGACGGCGAGCGCATCGAGAAGATCGCCTCCTCCATCGAGGCCGGCGCCGGCACCGAGGTGCTGGACGCGGAAGGCCGCTACCTCATCCCGGGCATGATCGACGATCAGGTCCATTTCCGCGAGCCGGGACTTACCCACAAGGGCGATATCGCCACCGAATCCGCGGCTGCCGTGGCCGGCGGCATCACCAGCTACATGGAGATGCCGAACGTCGACCCCCAGACCACGACCATCGCGGCGCTCGAGGAGAAGTACGACCGCGCGGCGGGCCGGTCGCGGGCGAACTACGCCTTCTACCTGGGCGCAACCAACGACAACATCAGCCAGATTCGTGCGCTGGCGCCCGGCACCGCCTGCGGCATCAAGGTGTTCATGGGCGCCTCCACCGGCAACCTGCTGGTGGACGATCCGGATGCCCTGGAACTCATCTTCCGCGACGCGCCGGTGATCGTGGTGACCCATTGCGAGGACTCGCCGATGATCTGGGAAGCCGAGGCGGCGGCCCGCGAGGAATACGGCGACGACGTGCCGATGAGCGAGCATCCCCGCATCCGTTCGGCCGAGGCCTGCTACAAGTCGTCCAGCTACGCGGTCGACATGGCCCGCCGCCACGGCACCCGGCTGCACGTGCTGCACCTCACCACCGCGAAGGAGATGGAGCTGTTCTCGACGGCGCCCCGCGGCGAGAAGCACGTGACGGCGGAGGTCTGCGTGCACCACCTCTGGTTCGACGAATCGGATTACGAGCGCCTGGGCGCGCTCATCAAGTGCAACCCCGCCATCAAGAGCCGGGAGGACCGGGATGCGCTGCGCCAGGCGCTGGCCGACGGCCGCATCGACGTGGTGGCCACCGACCATGCGCCCCACACGAAGGAGGAGAAAGCGAACGCCTACTTCGCCGCGCCGGCCGGCCTGCCGCTCGTGCAGCATGCGCTGCCGAGCCTGTTCGAGCATGTGCACGAGGGCCGCTACAGCCTCGAGTTCGTGGTGGACCGCAGCAGCCACGCCATCGCCGATATCTTCGGGGTGGAGCATCGCGGCTACGTGCGCGAGGGCTACTACGCCGATCTCGCCATCGTCGACATGGATGATCCGTGGACGGTCGCGGCGGACAACCTGCTCTACAAGTGCGGCTGGTCGCCGTTCGACGGCGTGACCTTCCGCTCGCGCATCCGCACCACGCTGGTGAACGGCCGCGTGGTCTGGGACGACGGCCGCATCGTCGGGGATCCCGCCGGGCAGCGCATGAGCCTCGGGCCGCCGGTCCGCTAGCTGGCTTCGCCGGCGGTCCCCCAGTCGTCTCTGATTCCGACATCGCCCGGGGCTGATTGCCGGCCGCTCGCCGGCCCCCTATCATGCTGCGCTCAACGTTTCAGCACGGCGGGGGAGAGAGACCATGCTGCACTTGCCTCAGGTCGACTACAGTCTGGCCCAGACCATACTGCGACGCGCGGAACTGGACCCGGACAATCGGGCGATCGTCTTCGAGGAGACGGAATACACCTATGCGGAACTCGTGGATCGCATCCGCCGGGTGGCCGCCGTGCTGCAGGGCGGCGGCGTTTGCCAGGGCGACCGGGTGGGTTATCTGGGCGTCAACCATCCCGCTTTCCTGGAGACGCTGCTGGCGGCAACGACCCTCGGCGCGGTCTTCGTCCCGCTTAACTTCCGTCTGACCGGACCCGAACTCGAGTTCATCATCAACGACGCCGGCGTGCACACGCTGATCGCGGACGACATGCTGCGCCCGGTCATCGAACCCGTGCGCGGCTCGCTCTGCGTGCGCCGCTATCTCGGCGCGGAGAGCGCCGCCGACCGCTGGGAGGACTACCAGGGCCTCCTGGCGAACGCGGAGCCGTACCCGGGCCACATCGCCGCCGCGCCTCACGACACCGCCGTCATCATGTACACGTCGGGCACGACCGGCCGTCCCAAGGGGGCCATGCTCACTCACGGCAATCTGCTCTGGAACAACGTGAGCGCCGCCTTCGCGCTGTCCTCCAACCCGGACGACATCACACTCACCGCGGCGCCCCTGTTCCACATCGGCGGGCTGAACGTGACCACGCTGCTGGCCATGCAGGTGGGCGCCTGCGTGGTGCTGCATCGGGCCTTCGACCCGGGCAAGGCGCTGGAGGACATCGCCCGCTACCGCTGCACCACCATGTTCGGGGCCCCGGCCATGTTCCTGTTCATGGCCCAGCAGCCCCGCTTTGCGGACACGGATCTCTCGAGCCTGCGCTCGCTGGTGGTCGGCGCCGCGCCGGTACCGAAGTCCCTGCTGGAGATCTACGGCAACCGGGAGGTGAACCTGGACCAGGGCTACGGGCTGACGGAGACCTCGCCGCTGGTGAGTTTCCTGAAGTCCCAGTACACGGCGGACAAGCTCGGCTCCGCCGGCAAGCCGGGCCTGTTCGGCGAACTGCGCATCGCGGACGCCGACGGCCACAGCCTGGCAGCGGGTGAGGTGGGCGAGATCCTCTACCGGGGCCCCAACGTCATGAAAGGCTACTGGAACCGGCCCGAGGCCACCGCCGAGGCCATCGACGAGGACGGCTGGTTCCACACCGGCGATGCGGGCTACCTGGACGAGGACGGATTCCTGTTCATCAGTGACCGGGTGAAGGACATGGTCATCAGCGGCGGCGAGAACGTCTATCCCGCCGAGGTGGAGGGCGTGCTGTACGAGCACCCGGCCGTGGCCGAGGTGGCAGTCATCGGCCTGCCGGACGAGAAGTGGGGCGAGGCGGTCAGCGCCGTCGTGGCGCTGAACGAGGGCGCCGAACTCACGCTGGACGAGCTGCGCGACTTCGCCGACGGCAAGCTGGCGCGCTACAAACTGCCGCTGCAGCTGCACATCGTGGACGCGCTGCCGCGCAACCCGGCGGGCAAGGTGCTGAAATTCGAGCTGCGGGAAACGTTGGGGTAGGAGGGCCTTCAGGCCCGATCCCGGTTCAGGCCAGATTCCGATAATGAATCGGGGCTAAAGCCCCTCCTACGGGCGATTTAGACGCCCCCACACCATCACCGACACCGCCGGCAGCACGACCTGCGCCGCGTAGGTGCCGAGATTGGCCCAGAAGGCGGCGCCGATGTAGTTGCCGCGCGTTCCGATCGCCCAGCCGGCCGCGGCCAGGCTCGGGATCAGGAACATGGCCGTATAGGCGACCAGGTGCCGGGGCTTCAGACGGGTGACCAGGTAGCCCGCGCAGACCGCCAGCAGCGCCGTCAGGAACGTCTGCCACAGCGCCTGGGCCCAGTAGATGCCGCCTTCGAAGTCCAGGGCTCGCTCGGCGAAGGGTACCGGTACCCAGATGGCCGCATAGGTGGTGAGCTGCACGTAGGCCAGGCCGAGGGCCAGCGCGATCAGCAGGTTGACGTACACCGGCTCAGCCCGCGAAGGTCACGCCGCCGTCGACGGTGAGGGTGGTGCCCACCAGATAGTCGCCGGAGCGGGCCGCCAGGAAGATGGCGGCCGCGGCCATGTCCTCGGCCGTGCCCACCCGCCGCGCCGGGATGTGCTGGCTGACCACGTCCGGGTTGTCCCGCGCCCAGATGTTCATGTCGCTGGCGAAGGCGCCGGGCGCGATGGCGTTCACGCAGATGTTGTCGGCGATCAGCCGCTTGGCCAGCCGGCGGGTCAGGTGGATGACGCCGGCCTTGCTGGTGACGTAGGAATAGGTCTCGAGGTCCGGCGTGCGCAGACCGTCGATGGAGGCGATGTTGATGACTTTCGCCGGACGGTCTTCGCCGGCCGCTTTGCGCAGCATGGGCGCGAAACGCTGGGTGAGGAAGAACAGGGACTTCGCGTTCAGGTTCATCACCTTGTCCCAGCCTTCCTCCGAGAACTTGTCGAACGCCTCGCCCCACGCCGCGCCGGCATTGTTCACCAGGATGTCGAGGTGATCCTCCCGGGCGTGCACGTCGGCGACGAAGGCGTCGATGCCCTGCATCGTGGAGACGTCGTGGGGCAGCGCGATGCACTCGCCGTGCTCGCTCATCTCCCGCGCTGCCTGCTCGCAGGCGTCGGCCTTGCGGGCGGTGATGTAGGTGCGCACGCCGCTGCGCACGAAGCCTTCGGCGATCATGCGGCCGATGCCGCGGGAGCCGCCGGTGACCACCGCCACGCGGCCCGAGAGATCGAACAGGTTATCCATCGTCGCTCCTTGTGTCTGCCCCGGAAAGAGAAAGGCCCGCCATGCTACAACATGACGGGCCTTCGGGCGGTCGGGCTGTCCGGCTAGCGCCGCAGTTCGGTGAGGATCTCCGGGTTCTCCTCTTCCCGCGCCAGCACGGTGTGGCAGGTCGAGCAGCGGCGCGTGATACGGTCGCCCTCGACGGTCTCGAGGTCCCGGTTGTGGCAGCGGAAGCAGCCCGCCGACTGCTGATGGCCGATGTGGTCCGGATACGTGTTCCACCAAACCTTCATGTGCGGGAAGACGTTCACCGCGTACAGATCACCCAGCGTCTCGCCGGCCTGTTCGATGGCCACGGCCTTCCCGGCCGCGATCTCCGGGTAATTCTCCTCGTAGAAGGCGGCCAGCTCCGTGGCGATGACGGTGCGGGCTTCCTCGTGGCTGTCGAACTGCTGGTCGATGATGCGCACGCCTTCGCGCTTCACGAACGGCAGCGACTGATCGATGCGGCCGTCGTGGATGGCGTTGTCCACTTCTTCCTCGGGCTGGCGGTACTGGTGGCTGGGCCGGTTGTGGCAATCGACGCAGTCCATGGTGCGCCACAGGCCGTCGTCCTCCGGCGCGTCAGGCTTCAGCCACACCTTCTCCGTGCCGTCCGGACGCACCAGGCGCACCTCGTAGATGTCCTCACGGGTCTTGTCCGAGCGATAGCGCACCTCGTTCTCCGGCGCCACGTGCCAGTGGATGCCGGTGGATTCACGGCCGTTGGCGCCGCCCACCTTCAGCAGGACGGCCGTCTTCAGCTCGGTGTTCTCCTCGTTTTCGTCGTAGGTGGTCGTGATCTCCAGCTTGTCGCCGTGGAACTTGGAGGGCCAGTGGCACTGCTCGCAGGTCTCCCGGGCCGGACGCAGGTCGTGCAGCGGGGTCTCGATGGGCCGCGGATAGAGGTCGAAGGCCACGGCGACCATCTGCCATGCGCCGTCCAGCTTGGATTTGACGAACCAGTCGGCGCCGGGGCCGATGTGGCACTCGGCGCAGGTCACTCGTGAGTGGGGCGAGCGCTGGTAGGCCGTGTACTCGGGCTCCATGACGCTGTGGCAGGCCATGCCGCAGAACTCCACGGATTCCATGACCTCCACGCCCTTGTAGGTGGCGCCCGCCAGCACGACGATGTTCAGTACGGTCAGGCCGAGGAACACCATCAGCGCGCCACGGGTCTTCGGCGTATTGAGGTCGATGACCGGGAACGGCCCGCGGCCTTCGTATTCGGGATGCTTGCGCAGCCGCCGCCGCTCGAAATAGATGCCGATCGGCACCATGATCAGTCCCAGCGCGAAGATCGCCGGGAGGATCAGGAACGTGAGTATGCCCAGGTAGGGCCCGCCCTGATGGCCGATCGACTCTACGAAATACAGCGTGATGATGAGCACCGCGCTCACGAGCGCGATTGCACAGCCGGCGAGGCTGATCCAGTTACGGGTGATGGAGGCGAAGAAGTGTCTGGACATGTGTCCCCCCGGTCAAAAAAACGTCGCCGCGGCAGATGAAGCTGCCGCAGCACCGGAAGATGCTACGGCAGCCCCGCCGTCAGGGGAGTAAGGGTTCTCCGTAATGCCGTCGCGGCACGCTCAGTGGCTAGGGCACCCCCAGCCCATGGGTGAACAGGGCCACGAAGATGGCCACGGCCAGTGCCAGCCCGATGGCCAGCATCATGAAGCCGAATATGTACACCCACATCATCTCGTAGCGTGTCGGCGCGGGCCTGAGGTTCTGCTCCAGCGTGCCGTTCTCGACCATGCGCTGATACTCCCTGGGCCGCTCTTCCTTGAACTTCTCGAGCGGCATCCGGCCGGTGAAGACCACCGGATCCATCGGGAAGCTCTCCGGACGCAGGTGCGTATGGAAGAAGTGGAACAGGAAGATGAAGCCGGTCGCCAGTAGCGCCTCGTCGCTGTGCACGATCAGGGCCGCGTTGATGCTCCAGGCCGGCAGGAAGCTGGTGAAGAACTGCGGGAACCAGAGCATCAGGCCGGACAGGCCGATGATCATGACGCCCCAGAAGACCGCCAGATAGTCGAATTTCTCCCAGTAGGTCCAGCGGTCGCCTTCCGGACGCGGACCGATGTAGAGGAAGTAGCGGAGGTTGCCTATCAGGTCCTTCACGTCCTGCAGCTGCGGCGTCATGGAGTTCGGCCCCCAGAACAGCCCGCGCTCGTGCTTCATCACCAGACGGAAGATCAGGTGCACCACGTGGAAGCCCATGTAGCCGAAGGTGCCGATCGCCGCGATGCGGTGGATGATGCCGGCCGCCTCGACGCCGCCCAGCAGATTCATCAGATTCTGCGCCCAGGGTGCCGTCGGGAATTTCAGCGGCAGGCCGGTGAGAGCGAGCATCAGGAAGGTGACGATGATCACGATGTGCATGAATATGTACACGCCGGAGAAGCGCCGGACGTACTGACCTTCGGCGACATGGCTCTTCAGTGCGCCGTACTCGCCTTTCAGCGTGCCGACGAAGGAACGCTGCAGCCAGAGCAGGTCGTGGATGCCGAAGAAGGCGAACACGCCGACCAGCAGCACCAGCATGAACATGTAGATGTAGAAGACCCACGGATTGTCCTGCGGGTCGCTCGGATTGTTGTGGACGTCGATCTTCAGGAAGTTGCCCGAGGCGCCCTCGTGACAGGCTCCGCAGGTCTCGCCCAGGTTATCCGGATGGATGCTCGAACGCGGGTCGTCCGCCGGCAGATTCCTGTGCGGCGTGTGGCAATCGGAACACGTGGCCGCCGTTTCCAGGCCGAGGGAAGTGAATTTGCCGTGGAAGTTCCACTCGTAGCTGTTGTACAGGTCGCCGTGGCAGTCCCCGCACTCGCCGGACATCATCAGCCGTGTCTCGCCGATCACCGGGTCCTGGATGTCGTGGGAACTGTGGCAGTCGGTGCAGACCGGCCCCTCCATGTTGCCTGCCTGCCAGATTTCGCCGTGCTTGTTCTCGTTGAGCCAGGTCTGGAATACGCCGACATGGCAGTCGCCGCACATCTCGGGTGAGTTCTTGTGCGAGGTGGGCGCCCGCTCGTTGTCGATGGCGAAGATGCGGTGATCACCGTGGCAGTCGCTGCAGGAAGGCGCGGCCACGAGGCCGGAGCGTAGCAGTCCGCGGCCGTGGACGCTGTCGATGAAGCCGTCGATCAGGTCCTCAGGTTCACTGTGACACTGGCCGCAGGTTTCGACCTGGTGGAATGGTGAGACCTCGGAGGCGAGATCGTCCACCTTGTGCACGGCATGCGCCTCGCCGTGGCAGTCCAGGCAGTTGGCGTTCTCGTGGTGGACGCTGCGGCTCAGCGAGCGGTCGGAGAGCTTGTGGCACTGGGCGCAGATCGCGTCGCCGGTCAGGTCGGTCAGATCCTCCGCCCGGTGGCGGCGGCTGGTCACATTGCTGTGACAGGCCTGACAGTCGGTGTCCTGGTGCGCGGTCGACAGGACTTCAACGTCCTTGTGACAGCCCGCACACTTGATGGGCCTCGCTTCCTCCTGCGCGCTCGCCAGCGGCGAGAACAGGATGAAGACCATCGTTGCCGAGAGTATCGACAGACAGAACGTGACACGCTTGCGCATTTTCTTATCCTTCAAGACCGCAGCCCGCAGCAGGGCCGGACACACGTAGTGCCGGAAATCACGCCCTTGATAGGCGAAACGGGGGTTGGCGGGCAATCGGGGAATACCGCAGCCGGCTTTCGCGGCGGTGCCGGCCGAGGGCCGTCTCAGCTGACCAGGACCGCCTCGTGTCTGATCAGATGGCGCATCTCGTCGCGGAAGATGTTCACGCCGATGAAGAACTCCCGCATCATCATCACCCACAGATAGTAGCCGCGCTCGGTGAGCTCGAGCCTGGATCCGCTCCGGCGCACGGCGCGCAGGAGCCGCAGGCCGGCCAGTTCCGCGAAGAGCACGCGCCGAAAGCGGCCCCCGAATCGCTTCTCGGCAACGTCGAGATCGAGCGACCCGCTGAACAGGAACATGAGCAGGTAGTAGCGCATCTGGTCGCGCTCGCTCATACGGCGGCTGCGCACGATGCCGGTGCCGCCGCGGTCGGCGAGTTTCAGGTAATGATTGATGGAGAAGGTGCTGGCGTACATCGTGCCGCCCATGTAGCTGAAGGCGCCGCTGCCGAGGCCCAGGTATTCCTCCTCCTCGGTGATGTATTCGTCGATCATCGACGAATCGGAGCGGGAGAAGCACCAGGCCGAGGAGCGCCCGTAACCCGCGGCCAGCATGTGCCCTACGATGCGGTGATACAGCTCGCCCTCCCGGGAGAAATCGACATCGCCGATGTGCTTCTCCATCGATTTCCGGGTGGCATGCGCGGTCATCAGCGGATACCAGGAGATCTGATCCACTCCCAGCTCGTCGGTGAGCGTGTGCATGTCGCGCATCAGGCTCTCGTCCGACTGGCGGGGCAGGTTGAAGATCATGTCCACGTTGATGGTATCGAACAGGTCCCGGACCGCATCGATCCGCTCGCAGATCTGCTCCCCGCTGCCGAATTTCTCGTAGCGCTGCATGTCGCGCAGGATGTCGTCGTCGAGGCTCTGGACACCCACCGAGAGTCGATTGACGCCGGCGCTGCGGAGCATGGAAAGGCGTTCGTCACCGAGATCGTCCGGGTTCGTCTCCACCGAGACCCGGCTGACCGGGTGGTCCCGGCGCACCAGCTCGATGGTCTCTGCCAGCTCTTCGGGCAGCACCGTCGGCGTCCCTCCGCCCACGTACAGATCGCCGAAACGGTAGCCGTGGTCCGTGGCGCGCTGGATCTCCTTGCGCAGCACCGAGTAGTAGCGGCGAGTGCGCTCGGGCTGGTATTCCACCCGGTGGAAGGGGCAGAAGGGACACAGCACATCGCAGAAGGGGATGTGCAGGTACAGGAGATAGACGCGGCCGGCGGTCGGTTCCGGCAGCGCGTTCGTGACGGGGGCCGTCTCGAAGCTCATGTAGCGGCGGGTCATCCGCCGCAGCAGTGGTGTCAGGAGAGATTGCATGGGCAATAAAAAGGCTGGCGGCACCGCAGTGCCGTCAGCCCGTTTTTCTCATTCTTTCCCCGGCAGCGCAAGCCGGGGAAATGAGAGTTCCGCGTTATTCGACGCTCGCGAAGTAAGCGGCGAGGTTGGCCACCTCTTCGTCGCTCAGGCCGGACAGATCCGGATCGTGATCCGTCGCCTCCTTGAGCATCGTCTTGATCTCGTCGGCCGGAATGCCGGCGAAATCGTCTTCGTAGTGGCAATCGGCACAGCCCTGATCGTTGTACACGGCCTTGCCGGCTTCCGCGTCGCCACCAGCCCATGCGGCGGTGCCGAAGAACATCAGCGGCGCGGCCATTGCGATCCAAATCTTCCTCATCGTGGGTCCTCCACTCTTGTCTCGGGTCGTGTTAATCCTAACGCGCCTCAATTGCCGCATAAAGACAATATTGCTGCGTTGTTCAGCCTGCATTCAGCTGGCCGGGGCGCGACAAGAGTCCCTGCCGGCGCCCGGTGCGGCAATCCGTAGTTTCCGCGGCCGCCTGTCGGTCCGGCACGAAAAAGGGCCGGCAGCGCATGGCACTGCCGGCCCCGGCGTTCGCTGGCGGGACGGGACGATGCCCCGTCGGCCGTGACGCTTACTCTGCGCTGGCCATGTAGGCCGCCAGCGCCTTGATCTCCTCGTCGGTGAGGCCCGAGAGGTCTTCGTCGTGCTCTACCTCGCCGGCCGCCACGGCCTTGATCATGCCTTTCATCTCGTCTTTGGGCGTGCCCGCGAAGTCGTCGTTGTAGTGGCAATCCGCGCACACTTCCTCGAACTTGGCCTTGCCGGCCTCCATGTGGCCGTCCGCGAAGGCGGAAGCGCCGAAGAAGACCAGCGGAAGGGCGAAGAGCGTAATCAGTTTTCTCATGGTTCCGACTCCAGTTTTTTCGAACCTGGGAATGATGATAGCGCGGTGGTCCGGCCGATCAAAACAAATATTCGCGCACCGTTCAGCGTCGATTCAGGTTAGAGGAGGCCCTCGTCCGCCAGCCGCAGGATATCCTCCTGCTGCATTGCCGAGAGCTGGCCCCGGCCCGGTTCCACCACCCTGCCGTCTTTCAGCAGCCGGTTCTTCGGCCGCATGCGGATGCCCGCCATGGCCTCGGCATAGAGCTCCAGCGGCTGGCGCGAGAGCAGGTTGCTCATGCCGGCGCGGTGGCGGGCCTCGCGCAAGCCCGCCAGGTCGATGGTGGCGTGGGCCACCATGCTCTCCGCCGCGGCCGGCGCCTCGGCCAGCACCCTGCCGCCGTGATCGATGATCTTCGACATCCCGGTCGACGACTCGGCCGGGATGGGAATATTCCCCAGCCGCGCCGAGTTGGCCGAGATCACGTACGCCATGTTCTCCACGGCCCGCGCCCGCTTGCACACGTCTTTCGGCGTGAGTGCGGGGCTGCCCACCTCACTGGTGTGATGCAGGAAGACCTCGGCGCCGCGCACGGCGTGGCAGCGGGCGATCTCCGGGTAGAGGATCTCCTCCGAGGCGATGGCGGCGAGATTGCCGAGTTCGGTGCGGGCGACGGGGAACACCGCCTCCAGCCCGTAGACGTCCAGGTAACGGTCCCAGACGTCCCAGGGCGTGGGCGCGGACAGCGAGATCAGGCGGCGGTAGCGCAGCACCACGTCGCCGGAGGGGTCGATGACGAAGCAGGTCTGGAAGAACAGGGCGGGGAAGTGCTCGTCCTGTTCGTAGGCATTGCCGGCCAGGTAGATGCCGAAGGTCTGCGCGATCTCTCCCAGCGCCTCGTACTCCGGGCCGCCGGGCGCGAGCGCCGCTTTGTCCCGCCACTCCGCCACGCTCTCGCCCATGGGGAAACCGGTGAGGAAATATTCGGGCAGCACGACCAGGCGCACGTCGGTGCCGGCGAACTGCTTTATGAAGGCCTTGCTGCCCGCGATCAGCCGGCGCGCGCCGGCCAGATTCGACTGCATGCGTTGCCGGGCCGACGTCCGGTCCGCGCAGCCGTTCACGCAGTCGGTGCCCATCTGCAGTGCGAGGGCGGTATAGCGTTCGCTCACCCGTCTGTCTCCCGTCCCGCGAAGCGCAGAGTGTAGCCGAACGCCCTGCCTCCCGTTCCCGACGGGCCCCGGCAGTGGAGAAATCGTATGACGCGCGTCACGAAAGCAATGAAAAGCATTGCGATTTCCGCTGCCTCTAGTAACCTTCGCACCTACACGGTGCAAGGGTGCTGATTTCCTCTCCGGGGGAGAGACTCACACCACAGGAAATGAAGCCGACCGACACCTCAAACCCCGATTTCTACCATCGGGTCGTGGACTGCCAATGGGCCTGTCCCGCGCATACCGACGTCCCTGAATACATCCGCCTCATCGCCCAGGGCCGCTTCTCGGATGCCTACATGGTCAACCGGGAGTCGAACGTCTTCCCGGGCATCCTCGGCCGCGTCTGCGACCGGCCCTGCGAGCCGGCCTGTCGCCGGCGCCGGGTGGAGGAGAAGCCGGTGGCCATCTGCCGCCTGAAGCGGGTCGCCGCCGACCACAAGGACGACATCGCCGACCGGCTGCCGAAGGCGCCGGCGGAGAAGAACGGCAGGAAGGTGGCGCTGGTGGGCGCCGGCTGCGCCTCGCTCACCGTGGCCAACGACCTCGCCCCCCTGGGTTACGAGTGCACCATCTTCGAGGCGCTGGACGAGACCGGCGGGCTCATGCGCACCAACATCCCCCAGTTCCGGCTGCCGCCCAAGGTGCTGGACGAGGAGATCGGCATGATCCTGGACATGGACGTCGATCTGAAACTGAATCACCCGGTCGGCAGCCTGAAGGATCTGCTGGACGACGGCGGCTTCGACGCCGTGTTCGTCGGCACCGGCGCGCCCAAGGGCAAGGAACTCGAGCTGCCGGGACGCTACGACACCGACCGCATCCATATCGGCATCCAGTGGCTCGAGTCCGTGGCATTCAAGCACACCGAGGAGATCGGCGAACGGGTGCTCATCATCGGCGTCGGCAACACCGCCATGGACTGCTGCCGCACCTCGCTCAGGCTGGGCGCGAAGGACGTCAAGGTGATGGCCCGCAAGCCGCGGGGCTACTTCAAGGCCTCCGATTGGGAGCTGGAAGACGCCGAGGAGGAGAATGTCGAGATCCTCGTGAACCACTCGCCGAAAGAGTTCGTGATCGAGGACGGCCGGCTCACCGGCATGAAATTCGACCTGATGGAGTACCGGGTCGACGAGGAGGGGCGCATCGACCGGGGCACGGCGCTGGAGGAGATCTTCATTCCCTGCGACGACGTGATCCTCGCCATCGGCCAGGAGAACGCCTTCGACTGGATCGAGCGCGACATCGGACTGGAATTCAACCAGTGGGACGCGCCGGTGGTGGACGAGACCACGATGATGTCCACCCGGCCGGGGGTCTTTTTCGGCGGCGACGCCGCCTTCGGACCGAAGAACATCATCTGGGCCGTCGCCCACGGCCACCAGGCGGCCATCTCCATCCACAAGTACTGCCAGGGCGAGGACGTGAACGACCGCCTGCCCGACGGCATGAATCTCATCAGCCAGAAGATGGGCATCCACGAGTGGAGCTACTCCAACGACTACAACCCGGCGGAACGGCGCCTGATGCCCGCGGTGGATCTCGCGGAGCGGTTCAAGAAGATCGACATCGAGGTGGAGCTGGGCTTCACCCCGGAGCAGACGCTGGCCGAGGTGGAGCGCTGCCTGAACTGCGACATCCAGACGGTATTCATCGACAAGCTCTGCATCGAGTGCGATGCCTGCATCGACGTCTGCCCCGTCGACTGCCTGGCCATCGCGCCGAACGGCAGCGAGGAGGAGCTGCGCCAGAGCCTGACGCCGCCCGCCGAGAACCTGGAGGAGCCCTTCTTCGTCTCCGGCGCCCTGCCGCAGACCGGGCGCGTGATGATCAAGGACGAGGACCTGTGCGTGCACTGCGGCCTCTGCGCCGAGCGCTGCCCCACGGGCGCCTGGGACATGCAGAAGTCGCAGATCCTGATCCCCCATGCGAGCGATGAGGCCGCGAACGCGCAAACGAAGGTATACAAGGCCGGATGAAGACTAATGTAGGAGGGCCTTCAGGCCCGATACCGAATCCAGGCCCGATACCGAATGCCGAATCGGGGCTAAAGCCCCTCCTACATGCCCATCGAGGTATGCAGTGACCGACAAACGCGTCAACGACGTCGTGATCAAAATCGCGACGGTGAACGGCACCGGCTCCGCCAGCGCCAACGGCCTGCTGATGAAGTCCATCTTCCGCATGGGCGTCCCGGTGGTCGGCAAGAACTACTTCCCCTCCAACATCCAGGGCCTGCCCACCTGGTACGAGGTGCGCGTCACCGGCGCCGGCCACAAGGCCCGCGCGGGCCACGTCGACGTCATGGTGGCGATGAACGCCCAGACCTACGCGCAGGACCTCGCCGAGGTGGAGCCGGGCGGCTACCTCATCTACGACTCCACCTGGCCCCGCTCCAGGCTTCTCGACCGCGAGGACGTCACGGTGATCGGCATCCCGCTGTCGAAGATGTGCAACGAGCACTTCGAGGGCGCGCGGGAGCGCATCCTGATGAAGAACATCGCCTACGTCGGCGCGCTGGCCGCCCTGCTCGACCTGGACCTGGACATCATCCGCCGAAACCTGGCCGACACCTTCGCGAAGAAGCCGGCGCTGGCGGACTCCAACATGGAGGCGGTGAAGCTGGGCTACGACTACGCGGTCGAGAACTTCCCCTGTCCGCTGCCGCTCACCGTCGCCAAGATGGACAAGACGAAGGGACACGTGGTCATCGACGGCAATACGGCCGCCGGTCTCGGCTGCGTCTATGCCGGGGCGACCGTGGGCGCCTGGTATCCCATCACGCCGTCCACCTCGCTGATGGATGCCTTCAGCCGTTTCTGCAAGCAGCTGCGCGTGGACCCGGAGACGGGGAAGAACAACTACCTGATCGTGCAGGCCGAGGACGAGCTCGCCGCCATCGGCATGGTGCTGGGCGCGGCCTGGAACGGCGCCCGTGCCTTCACGCCGACCAGCGGACCGGGCATCTCGCTCATGAACGAGTTCATCGGTTTCGCCTACTACGCGGAGCTGCCGGTGGTGATCTTCGACGTGCAGCGCACCGGGCCGTCCACGGGCATGCCCACGCGCACCCAGCAGTCCGACATCCTGTCCTGCGCCTACGCCTCCCACGGCGATACGAAGCACGTGCTGCTGTTCCCGGCCGATCCCCGCGAGTGTTTCACCATGGCGCCGGTGGCCTTCGATCTCGCCGAGCGGCTGCAGACTCCGGTGATGGTGCTGTCGGATCTCGACATCGGCATGAACGACTGGATGGTGCCGGAACTGACCTGGGACGAGTCCTACCAGCCGGACCGGGGCAAGGTGCTGCACGCCGAGGATCTGGAGAAGATCGAGAAATTCCACCGTTACCTGGACACCGACGGCGACGGCATCCCGTACCGCTCGCTGCCCGGCGAACATCCGAAGGGCAGCTTCTTCACCCGCGGCTCCGGCCACAACAAGTACGGCGGCTATACCGAGGACGCCGACGAGTACCAGGACGTGGTGGACCGGCTGCTGGTGAAGTGGGATACGGCGCGGGAGGTGGTGCCGGCGCCGGTCATCGAGTACTCCAAGTTCAACCGGACGGCGGTGCTCACCGTCGGCAGCGGTGAGGCGGCCGTGCACGAGGCGGTGGAGCGCCTGGCGGGAGAGGGCGTGAAGCTCAACTACTGCCGCGTGAAGGCCTTCCCGTTCGGCGAGGCGGTGAAGGACTTCATCGCGAAACACGACCGGGTGTACGTGGTCGAACAGAACCGGGACGCGCAGCTGCGTTCGCTGCTGATCCTCGACGCGGGCATCGACCAGAAGAAGCTGGTGCCGGTGCTGCACTACAACGGCATGCCGATGAACGCCGGCTTCGTGGTCGAGCGCATCCGCGAAGACCGGGAGAAGAACGAGGCCGCATGAATGACCCACGTAGGAGGGCCTTCAGGCCCGATCCGGTCCATCCGAATCACGTGAAAAGGGATCGGGCCTGAAGGCCCTCCTACATGCCCATCGAGGCAACCGCTATGACCTACATACCCAAACCCAAAGTCGCCCACCCCCGCCTGCCGAAGAACGACCTCGGGCTCACCGAGCGCGACTACGAGGGCACCGTCTCCACGCTGTGCGCCGGCTGCGGCCACGATTCCATCACCAACGCCATCATCCAGGCGGTATTCGAGCTGTCCATCCCGCCGCACCGGCTGGGCAAGATGAGCGGCATCGGCTGCTCGTCGAAGACGCCCGCCTATTTCGTCGGACCCAGCCACGGCTTCAACTCCGTGCACGGGCGCATGCCCAGCGTGACCACCGGTGCGAACGCGGCCAACAACGAGCTGGTCTATCTCGGCGTCTCCGGCGACGGCGACTCGCTGTCCATCGGTCTCGGCCAGTTCACCCACGCCATCCGCCGCAACCTGGACATGTGCTACGTCATCGAGAACAACGGCGTGTACGGCCTCACCAAGGGCCAGTTCTCGGCGTCGGCGGACGTGGGCTCGAAGGCCAAGAAGGGCGAGGAGAACCAGCAGCCGCCCATCGACCCCTGCCTGCTGGCGCTCGCCACCGGCGCCACCTACATCGCCCGCAGTTTCTCCGGCGACAAGAAGCAGCTCGTGCCGCTGATCAAGGGCGCGCTCACCCACAAGGGCTTCGCGCTGCTGGACGTGATCAGCCCCTGCGTCACCTTCAACGACCACGTGGGTTCCACCAAGAGCTACAGCCACACCCGCAAGTACTACCACCAGGTGGTGGGCACGGATTTCATCCCGCCGGCCGAGGAGATCAGGACGGCTTACGAGGAAGGCGAGGCCATGCCGGTGGAACTCCACGACGGCAGCCGCGTGGTGCTGAAGAAGGTGGACAAGGAATACGACCCCACCAGCCGCGCCAAGGCCTTCTCCTTCCTGCGCGACCACGCCAACCGGGGCGAGGTGGTCACCGGCCTGCTCTACATCCACGAGCGCAAGGGCGACATGCACGCCGTGGGCAATACGGTGGAGCAGCCGCTGAACTCGATCCCCTACGAGAAGCTCGGCCCCGGCGCCGAGGTGCTGAAAAAGCTCCAGGCAAAATGGATGTAGGAGGGCCTTCAGGCCCGATTCGATATTCGCCGATCCGATATCGGGCCTGAAGGCCCTCCTACAGGGCTGTATGACCGACGCTGCAACCGCACTCGCCGACTTCGCCCTCGGCCTCGATCCCTCCCGCATCCCGGACGATGTCGCCGAGCGAGCCTGCCTGCACATCCTCGATGCGCTGGGCGTCGCGCTGGCCGCCACCGCCTACCCCTTCGCCCGCCGCGGCCTGGCCGCGATCGGCAGCATGGCGGGCGCCGGCGACTACCCGGTCATCGGCCGTCCGGAGCGCCTGGCGATGCGGGATGCGGCCATCGCCAACGGCTTCCTGATCCACGGGCTGGATTTCGACGACACCCACGGCGAGAGCATCGTGCATACCTCGGCCAGCGCTCTGCCGAGCGTGCTGGGGGCCGGGCTGAACGCGGATGCCAGCGGCGCCGAGGCCCTGGCTGCCTACCTGGTGGCGGTGGAGGCCGATGCCCGCATCGGCAGCGTCGGCGGCGCATTCCAGAAGCGGGGCTTCCATCCCACCGGCGTGGTGGGGGCCTTCGGCGCCACACTGGCAGCGGGACGCCTCTGGCGGATGGACGCGGCCGCGCTCGCGCAGGCCCAGGGCATCACATTGAGTCTCGCCGGCGGCACGCTGCAGTTCCTGGAAGACGGCGCCTGGACGAAACGCATCCACCCCGGCTGGGCCGCCGCCTGCGGGCTGCAGGCGGCCGGGCTCGCCCGCGGCGGTTTCACCGGCCCCGCGCAGGCCTACGAAGGCCGTTTCGGACTCTACCGCACCTACCTCGGAGAGGACTGCGGCGAACA